>Ga0187782_10000349_pt1 | contig 30450 bp, 24 predicted proteins | sample 0715_SJ02_MP15_2_FD_132454 | JGI IMG/M metagenome (GOLD analysis project Ga0187782, IMG submission 132454) | Tropical peat soil microbial communities from peatlands in Department of Meta, Colombia - 0715_SJ02_MP15_20_MG | ecosystem: Environmental > Terrestrial > Soil > Wetlands > Peat | place... | reverse complement strand
GATACGCGTTGCTCTACCTAGTTCCCATCCTCATTGTTGTTGAACTTGCGTGCCTGCGGATAACGGGCGAGGAGATGAAAGAGCATGATATAGAAATTGGACCACTGTTGGCCAAGAACTGTTCGGATGCGGTTTTTGTTGGCTTCAAGCGAGAAATTAAAGGCTATTTTCGCCAAACTCCAGTCGATTCCTTTTGGTTTACGAACCGGGAGTACGCCGTCCGATCTAGTGCATTGAACTCGGGAATCCTCAACTCTGACTAAACCAGATGAAAAGGCGATACGGCGCTTCGCCGGCGACGAATCGAAGAAGTGTTGCGCTGGCCGCGGCTATCGCCTCGACGAACGAGGTTACCCCCTAAGCCGCAGTAAGGCCACAAGGACGCCTGGGCTGTCAGTGTTCGCTAGTGCGAAACGTCGGCGAAGGAAACTTGGACCGGCGCTTTGTCGGCCTCGGCGACCTGGAACATCTGGCGCGGATGGAGATTCATCATGCCGGCCAAGATTGCGTCGGGCATCTCTTGGATGCGGATGTTGAAGGTGTTCACCGAGTCGTTGTAGAACTCGCGGCGGTCGGCAATTTCGCTTTCGAGTTCCGTGACGCGCGACTGCAGATGCGTGAAGTTGCTGTTCGCCTTCAAATCCGGATAGTTTTCGGCGACGGCAATGAGCCTGCCCAGTGCAGCCGACATCTCGGCGCTGGCTTGGACTTTCTGGTCCGGGGTTGAGGCCTGACCGTAGGCCGCCCGCGCCGCGGTGACGCGTTGCAGCGTCTCGGCTTCGTACTTCATGTAGCCTTTGCAGACCTCGATGAGATTCGGCAGCTCGTCGTGCCGCTGCTTGAGCAGCACGTCGATATTGGCCCAGGCTTTATCGACGTTGTTCTTCACCGACACGAGGCCGTTGTAGAGCGTGACGAAATAGGCGAGCGCCCCGCCGATGACGAATAGCAGTAGAAGCACCGGAATCCAGCTCATAGCGTCTCCTTGGTCTGATCTCCCAGGCTCGACTGATCCCCCAAGCTTCCCTGACCGGGGACTTGGGGGCCCCGTTTGCCGGGGACCTTTCTAGCGTTACGTCCAGCCAAAATTGAGCGCGAGAAAATAGAGGCAAACCAGCGTCAAGATGGGTCCGCCCCATATGCACAGAGCGGATTTCCATGCGAGCGATCGCACGAGTTCGCGCTGGCAGCGCCACGAAATCATGAACGGGTCGCCGTTCGACCCCTTGCTGATGCATACGGAAGGATGCAGGTCGAATCCGCGGTTTTCGGCCGGACCGTCTGCTGGCGAACCTTCAGGTGCGGAGTCGGGATCGACAGTCGCGACGGGAGCTGACACGCGGATCGGGCTAGTCTGCACCGGTGCACGCGCTGGTGAAGGCGCCCGCGGCGTTGACGCGACACGCTGGCCTGCCGGAACATCGTCTATTGATACCGACGACCAAGAGGAAGTTGGCGCAGGCTTCGGCGCTGCGGAAGTCTGTGGCATCGCTCGCGCGGTGATTTTTGGACGGGCGCCAACCGAGAACGCCGCCGTGAATCTAGACAATCCACCCAGTGGTGCGAACATCCCGCCGCCCGACGACCCGAGGAAACTCAGGCGCGAATTGAGCGATGATCCCGACGCGACGTGTGGATAGGGCGCCCATGTGGCTGAGTCCGAGTTCGTGCCGAGAGTGCCGAAGACAAAGAGCGGGTAGTCAGGCTTGATGCAATACTCCTCGAGACGGATACTCTGCGAGAAACTGATCGCGTTTCGAGCGAGAAATTTCGCGACGTTTTCAGGGAGCACGTCGCGGTTGCTTCTGAAAAATGACGTGTCGAACTCATCTTTGAAGTTGCAGTGAAGGTCGAGATCGGCCGCCTGCGGATTGACGAGAAGGCGACCAGTGGGGTCCTCGACGAAAAAAGGAACGTAAATGCTTTCGTTCGCCACCTGCTTCCACTGCCGGTTTCGGCCGGACTCGCGGAGTTCCCATGCGGTCGCGCGGTAGTAGTAGCAGGCCTCGCCGGTGATTCCGGCGGGAATGGTCGCAGGTCCCTTAGCCATTCCGCTAATTTCCACCAGTCCCATGGAAGCGCTGCGGATCCTGGACGCGGGGGTATTCATGATCTGGCGCTTGAACCGAAGCATCAGGAATCCGCGAACGAAGAGAACCACGCCGAATACGGCGCCGGCGGCGGCCCAGAACTCGAGCCTGCCGCTATTGGTGGAAGTGAAGGATGCCGTCGCAAATGTAACCAGCGCGAATAGCATTGCGGCTTCTGCTCCTGAGAGAGGACGCCCTCGCTAGTTTAGGGGAAGATTGGCAAGGCGTCCGGAGAGCCCGCAAGCCGGGTGGTCAATCGTTCAACAGGCACCGGAAGGTCTCAGGTGGGGATTCTTAGGAAGAAATAGACACCGAGAAACCCAAAGATGGCGTCCGGAGCCCATCCAGCGATCAAGGGCGGCAGCTGGCCGACGGAGCCCATGGCTTCGAACAAGGCGGCAGCAGCCCAATAGATGATTCCGATTCCGACCGCCACCGCCAGTCCGCCGATGGCTCCTCGCGTGCCGACCAAGAACGCAAAGGGTGCGCTCAAGAATACGATCACGGCGGCAATCACCGGGAAAGCAAACTTCCGGTGCCATTGTACGGAGAGCCGAGCCGTATCGAAACCGTCCTGGCGCAAGCTCGAAATGTACTCGCCCAGCTGGCGCCAGTTCATCTGGTAGTACTGGCGAACTTCCCGGCGGCAATAGCCGGGTGCCTCGGTGAGTTCAGGAAGGGATGTCGCCGTGAACGGCTCGTAACGGATGACCTGGCCATCGATGTCGAAGTCGCGGACCCAGCCGCCCGTAAGGATCCACGCGCTGACCGTTGAATCCCAAACAGCGCGTGTCGCAAATACGCGGCGACGCATTTGGAAGGTGGCCGGATCGAGTTCGAAAACGTTCAAGCCGCCGAAGAGTTGACGGTCGGGATCGAAGAGCTCGTAGTTGTAGATCTTGGAATTTTCTCCAAAGATCCACTGATGAGCGGGCTCGATGTAGGTTTGCGCGGGGCGTCCCTTGATTTGGTCTCGAAGAGCGTCTTGCCGCTGATTCGCGTAGGGCAGGAACGTGTCGTCGAGCACGAACATTCCGGCCGAAACCAAGCACCCGGCCATCAGCAACGGAAGCACGACGCGGTAAAGACTGACGCCGCTCGCTTTCAGCGCGACGACTTCGTTGTTTTTAGCGAGCACGGCCAGAGTGACAAGCGTGGCCACGAGCGTCGCGAGTGGTGTGAGTTGATAGACCATCAACGGCAGAAGGAAACGAAAATAGTTGAGCACGGTCAGGACAGGAATGTGGTTGCGCGCGATGTCACCCAGAAGATCGAACAGCGTGAACGCATCGAAAATCAAGACGAAGGCCGCTAGCAGGACGAGCAAGAAATAGAAGAACTGTTTGAACAGATAGACGTCGAAGAGCATGGGGAACGCCATCGTCCGCCCCACCCGCAACGCCCGGCGGATGCCCGCAGACCGCGACGCCTGCGGGCGCGAGCCATTGACGACGGCGGAAGCCGATCCGTTTGAGGCCGTTCGTCGGTTTGCACGCCATGTCTCGAGCCATTCCAGGATGCGGCTCGGTTTGCGAATGTTCTCCACGCGCCGGAAAAAGAAGAGTCCGACGGCTACGCCCACGATGTTGGCCGCCCAGACTCCCGCCCAGGGCGAAATTCGGCCCTGTGCCGCGAAATGGTCTCCCGAAACAAACAGAAAGTAATAGCCGCCGATGAGAATCAACGTGAGGATCAGACCAGCGGCGCGGCCGCCGCGACGAGGCCGGACTCCGATGGGCACGCCAAGCAGCGCAAACACCAGGCAAGCGGCTGGGAAAGCGACGCGTCGCTGAAATTCGACACGGCTCTCTCGCCAAGTGGGTCCGCGGTTGGCGAGGAGATCTTCGACAGGTTGTTCCGCTGCGGACAGTGCGCCTGCCCGCTGCGAAATGGCGACGCCTGACACGTCCACAGGCATATCAGTCTCGCCGAAGGTCGTCACATTGTACTGGTCCGGATAGTGAGGATCGTATTCGTGGGTGCTGCCGCTGCCGAGATGAAGTTCGACTTGTCCCTTGGATGGGCCGGTCAGAATTAGGGCGTCCTGAGCGGTTGTGATCGTCGATTGCTGCGACCCATTGCCCGAATGTGCCGTGACCAGGCCGGCGTCGCCCGTCGAGGCTAGGAAAACTCCTCGCCAGTGGATCGCTGCGGCCTCCACATCTTGCACGTATAATACGAAGTGCGGGAACCGTTCGTCGAAGACACGCGGCTGAACGGAAAACGAAGCCTGCGATGAGAGCAACTGACCCTCGAGGCGCCGCACGGTGCGTAGAGAGGCTGGGCTGAGCCAAAACGTCGTGAGCAGGGTCGCGATCGCTGCTGCCAGTGCGACGACGCCGATCGGGAGTAAGAGGCGACGCAGGCTGACGCCCGATGCGTGGAGAGCCACAATCTCGCTATCTGCGGAGAGACGACCCAGACCAATCAGCACGCCGACGAGAACCGCCATGGGCAGCGTGAATCCCAGCACCGGCGGAAGCGTGCATAGAAACAAGAGAGCCACGGTCCAGATGCTGCTCGAATGACGAACGATCAACTCCATCAGGCGGACCAATTGAGGTACGAAGAAGACAAACGTGAACACCGTAAGGCCCAGCGCGGCGTGGGAGACTACTTCGCGGGCGACGTAGCGGTCGAGCAGGCGCATAGGAGCGCGGCGCATATTCTAGCACCGGGGGAAGGGGATTGAGCCGCGTAAACCTGGTGATCCTGTGGCACATGCACCAGCCGCAATACCGCGATCCCGCGACTGGGCGTTACCTGCTGCCCTGGACCCGCCTGCACGCGCTCAAGGATTACTGGGGGATGGTGAAAATCTTGGAGGAGTTTCCCAGCGTCCACGCGACCTTCAACGTCGTTCCGTTGGTCGCCGCGCAGATCCAGGAATACGCGAGCGGAAGCTTTCAGGAAACGTGGTTCGATATCGCGTTCACCCCCGCGGACAAGCTCGGTCCCGACGCCAAACGCGAAGCCATCGAGCGAGCGTTCCAGGTGAACGAGAATTTCCTGCGACGGTGGCAGCGCTTTGCCGACCTTGCTTCGCAGGTGCGTTCGGGAGGTGCCGAGGCGTGCGTCGTGCGCTGGAGCGTGCGCGACTGGCGCGATCTGCAGGTTCTTTCGCAACTGGCGTGGATGGACGAGGAGTACCTGACGAAAGATCCTGCCGTGAAGGCATTATCCGATCGCGGACACGATTTCACTGAGGACGACAAGGCGGTGCTGCTCGAGAAACAGCGCGAGCTACTGGCTGCCGTCTTGCCTGAGTACCGCCTGGCTGCCGCCCGAGGTCAAATCGAAATCTCTACAACGCCCTACTACCATCCCATTTTGCCGCTCCTGTGCGATACCGATATCGCGCGCGTTGCCAATCCCCACAGCCCCGGTCCGCAGCCGGCGTTTCGCTATCCCGAAGATGCACGAGAGCAACTCGCACGCGCGCGGCAGTATCACGAATGGCTCTTTGGAAAGCCCCCGGCTGGATTTTGGCCGTCGGAAGGCTCGGTGTCCGACGAAGTACTCGAAATCGCCGCCGATCTTGGGTTCAGCTGGTTCGCGACAGACGAAGGCGTGCTGGGACGCACGCGGAACATCGGGTTTTGGCGCGACGCTTCCGGCTATCCCGAAAACGGACCCTATCTTTACACTCCCTGGCGAATCAGGCGCCAGAGGGGGGAAATGTACGGATTCTTCCGCGATCACTATCTTTCGGATTTGGTCGGATTCGTTTACAGCCGAATGAGTGCGCAATCGGCTGCGGATGACTTGTTCAAGCGCATTCGCTCGATTGGCGATGCCGAGCCTGCCGGTAGAGCCGTGACGGTGAGTCTAATCCTCGACGGCGAGAATGCTTGGGAGTATTACCCCGGAAACGGACGAGACTTCCTCCGGTATTTCTACGACCGCATCGAGCGTGACCGTGATGTGCGCGCATTGACTATGAGCGAGGCGATTGCGGCGGCGTCTGATGCGCCCGTCCTGGAAGGGATTTTCCCCGCGTCGTGGATCAACGCAAATTTCGACGTCTGGATCGGTCATGCGGAGGACGTGTGCGCGTGGGAATTGCTTCGCGATGCGCGGGGAGCTTTTGAGCGCGCGAAGAAGAAGGGGTTGCTGACGAAATCTACGAAACCCGGCGACTGGACAGCGCAGGGCGAGCGCGTCTACGAAGCGGTGCTCGCCGCCGAGGGCAGCGACTGGTGCTGGTGGTACGGCCCCGAGCATGCGTCAGCAAACGACGCCGAATTCGATGCGTTGTACCGGAAACATCTAGCGGAAATCTACAACGCACTGGGCGAGCCGCCGCCGGTGGCGCTGGCGCACCCGATCAAGCGAGCGCCACAGCGCGGCCGCCGCGAACCGCCGACTGCGTATCTGGACGTTCAAGTCGACGGACGCGAGAGCAGTTATTTCGAGTGGCTCGGCGCAGGGCTCTACGCAACGGACCGGGCGGGCGGCGCGATGCACGGCCGGCGTTGCGTGCTCAGCGGATTCTATTATGGGTTTGGTCCCGAACGCTTCTGGCTGCGCGTGGATCCGGTTCGGGAAGCGATCGCGGAGATACCCGAGTTCCAGCTGCGTGTAACGATCTGGGATTCGTGCGAGACGCGAGTCACCCTGCGTGTGAAAGATGGAAGGCTTGCGAGATGCGTTGTGGAAAACGGGGGCATTTGTCTGCTTCACCCAGAGGGGCTCGTCTCGGCGGAGTACGACAAGGTTCTGGAAGTCGGTATCTTCCGCGAATTGTTTAACTTGCATGAACGGACCGGCTTGCTGCTGAGCGTGGCTGTCTGGCAAGCGGGCTTGCCGATTGACGTGCTCCCGCTGGAGGGAATGCTGGAGGTGCCGCTCGGGGAAGAGAATTTCGCCTGGTCCTCCGAGTAGCTCTTTCCGCGTGATCAATCCACAGGCACGACCACCGCAATAATACGGATGGACAAGTCCCTGTTGCTGCGCGATAGTCGGCGGGTCCCTCTCAGGGACCTCTGAGCCTTACAACTAATGGCAATTGGCTCGGCCATGGCCGAGCTGCCCAACCTGAAAGCGAGAGAGAGATTCTTCGCTTTCGGAGGAGGGCCTAAATGAGTACGAAGTCGTTCGCGTTGGTCTTTCTCCTGTTGGCTGCAGTTGGTGCTCAGGTTCGCGCCGGACGGGGCTGGACGCGACGCCCGCAATGTTTCGGGAATACCGCCCTCCTACTTCAGCGCCAGGCTTCAGGTTTTCAAGAGGCTCACAGTCGGCTCGCTGCGCATGAAGCGCGTACCGGAATTCCTCAGAACATTCCCCCGGCTCGCATGCCTCGATCCGCAACCACTCGCGCCGCGACGCCCTTGTCCCTCCCGCTGACATTCGAGCCGAACCTTGGCCAGGCTGAATCGCAAATTCAGTTTGTGGGGCGCGGCGGCGGACTCTCCATCTTCCTGATGACCGATCAGATTGGGATTCGCACGGCTGACAAGAGCACTCTCGGGATTCGCGTCCAAACCGCGATCAATCAGAGAGCGAGTTCATCCCGGTATCAACCTCGGAGCGGGACACACATGCTCTGGCGCGGCGCGGAAGAGCTGCGGGGCGAGAGCAACTATTTTGTCGGGAACGATGCGAGTCGATGGCGCACGCACGTGCCGCACTTCACCCGAGCGGAAGCAGCGAACGCAGCAGATGGAGTCGGGGTCGCTATTTACGGCAACGATGAAGGCCTCGAATACGACTTACGGCTCTCGCCGGGGACGAGCGTGTCGGGGCTGCGTCTCAGGTTTGCTCGGGCGCGGAACATCCGTCTGAACCGGGCCGGTGATCTCACGATGCGTGTGGGCAGCGACGAAGTCACGATGAAGAAACCGGCGGTCTACCAGGAGCTATCAGCCGAATCTCGCACAAAACGGCGCAAGCATCATCGACCTTCGGGAAAAGGAAAACCGAGAAAGAGGAGGCGGCCCAGGAAGCCCCGGACTCAAGCGATCAAGAGGAGAGTGAAAGCAGCCTACGTCCTTGAAGCTGATGGTTCGGTCGGCTTTCGCGTCGGAACGTACGATCGCAACGCTATGCTCGTAATTGATCCCTCTCTTTCGGTCACGTACGCGACGTTTCTCGGCGGCTCGGGCACAGACGCAGCCACAAGCATCGCGCTCGATTCAAGCGGCAAGATATACGTCGGCGGCACAACAACGTCCGACACGACCTTCCCTGAAGGAACGGGCCAGCGAGTCGGGCCCGCAGATGGCCCCAGCGAGCTTTTCATAGCGAAGATTGATCCGACCGTGAGCGGTCCCAACTCGCTTATCTACCTCACGTTCCTAGGCGGCAGCGGAACGCAGTCCGGCGGGCTGATCGCAGTCGATGGCTCGGATGATGTTGCAATCACAGGGACGACGACGGCAACGGATTTCCCTGTGACCGATACGAGCCAGCCGACGAATGGCCTGACGAGCGGATACGGTAACGACGTCGTGGTGAGCGAAATCGACCCAACCGGCACGAAATTAGTGTTTTCGACGTTGTTCGGGGGAAGCGGCATAGAGTCGCAGAGTGGAAGCGGCGGGATCGCGCTTGATCCCTCGGGCAACGTGTACATAGCCTCCGATGTGAGCACGACCCCCGTTGACAGCGGTTCGCCGGGCCTGCCCGTTACGGCGGGGGCTTTTCAAACCGCATGGGACGGTGAGCCGAGCGATGGTTTCGTGGCGATCTTCCAGCCTCCGTCTCAGTCCGGCGGTGCAGTCACGTTGAAATACTGCTCCTATTTGGGAACTAATTCCGTTGGTGCGCCCGGCGTGGGCGGTATCGCCGTCGATCAATCGGGCAACGCTTACATAGCTGGTTTCACAGGCAATTCAGCCAACGGTTTCCCCACCAAGAATGCGCTTCAATCGACGTACGGTGGCGGCACAACGGACGCATTTCTGATGAAGGTGTCGGCACAAGGCAACGGCCCACAGGATGTGGTCTACGCGACGCTGCTGGGCGGTTCAGGGACGGACGAGGCGCTCGCCGTGGCCGCCGACTCGGCGAGCACACCCAACGCGTACGTCACCGGTACGACGCAGTCGCCGAATTTTCCCACGAACGGATCGACGGCCGGATATCAGCCCGCGCTACATCAGAATGCGCAATCAAATTCGTTTTTGGCGGTGGTCGCGCAAGATCCCACCAGCGGCATGACATCGCTCTCGTATTCAACTTATTTGGGCGGCTCGGAAGCGGACGCAGGCCGCGGCATCGCCGTGGCCGCGCCAAACGCGGTCTACATCGCGGGGAACACGACTTCTTTCGATTTTCCGTGGCTTGATAATCTCCAGCCGTTCAACGGAACCGGCGACGCGTTCGTGGCGAAATTGGACCCAACCTCTGCAGGAACCTCCTCGCTCCTTTATGCGACGCCTCTCGGCGGCACATCGCCCGCCGGAGGCACGGCCAGTGCAAGCGCCGCTGCCGTCGCCGCGGACGGAGCGGGGCACGCCTATGTCGGAGGTTCTACCACTTCAGGAGACTTCCCGACGGCGGTGACGACCGCCGGATCGGTCAACGGATTCCAGCTGAGCTGCTCGAGCTGCACGGCTACCGGTCCCGCAAGCGACGCCTTCATCGTGCAGATTTCCGAAGCGGCGGCGCTCGCGCCGAGTGTTTCATTCACAGTCCCGCATTTGGTGTTCCCGGCTGGGTCGGCCGCACCTCAATTTGTGGGTGTTCTGAACGACGGGCAGGCCGGACTTGTCATTTCAAGCATCTCGGTCACCGGTCCCAACGCGGGCGATTTCTCGCTGAGCGGTCAAAGCCCTTGCATCGGATCGACGATCGCTCCCGGGCCGACTGTTCAGTGTTCCTTCGAGGTTGCTTTCAACTCATCGACTGTCGGAACCGAGGTAGCTACTATCGCGATCACGGACAACGCGCCGGGCAGCCCTCAATTGCTGGAGATGACTGCCGTCGGCGGCAACGGGCCGGTCGCGGGGATTTCACCAACGAGCGTCGGCTTCGGGAGCCAACCGCAGAACACGACGAGCGCCAGTCAGACCGTGACGTTGACGAACACCGGCAACGAAAGTCTGAACCTAGCGAGCTTCAACATTGACGGCACGGATGTCGCGCAGTTCCAGCTCGAGGGCGGCGGCGCCAATGGCACAAGTGGCTGCCAGAGCGGAGCTGCGCTAGCGGCGGGCGCGAGCTGCGTGGTGCAAATCGCTTTCGCGCCGGTGAGCCAGGGGTCGTTCCATGCGGAACTGGATTTCGTCGATAACTCTGGCAACGTCACGAACGCCCAACAATCCGTTGCAGTGAGCGGCTCCGGCGTGGCGCCGGCGCCGATCGCCAGTGTTGGGCCGTCGGCGCTCAGTTTCGGAACGGAAGCTGTAGGATCATCGACCGGCTCGCAGAGCGTCACTCTGGCGAACAACGGTAGCGCTGCGCTGAATCTGACGAGCGTGACGTTGAGCGGTCCGAACGCTGCGGATTTTGCGATCGCGTCGAATAACACGAGTTGTGCGACCGGCGGAGGATCGCTCGCGATCGGAGCCAGTTGCACCGTGGCGGTTCAGTTCGCTCCGCAGACCCCGGGAGCGAAGAATGCGAGCCTCAATTTCAACGACAACGCCGCCAGCGGCCCGCAGCAGATTTCCCTGACCGGCACGGCGACGGCTGCACCGTCTGTCACCTTGTCTCCCACCAGCCTCACTTTTGGGTCGCAGAGCGAAGGCACAACAAGCGCGGCACAGTCCGTGACCGTCTCAAATTCGGGAGCGTCTGCTGCAGGAATCGGCCCTGTAACGATTACCGGCGCGAACGCGGGAGATTTTGTGCCGGCCAATCCGTGCGCACCTAGCCTTGCCGCAGGGGCGAACTGCGAGATCAGCGTTTCGTTCCGCCCTGCGGTTGGTTCGGCACCCGGCGCGCGTTCTGCGACGCTGAACGTGGTTGGGGCAACTCCATCCACGGTTGCGCTTTCCGGCGCCGCCACACAGGCCTCTGTGTCTGTGCCGACGAGCGTCAACTTCGGAAGCCAGTTGGCAGGCACGGCAGGCGCGAGCGAACCGATTGCGGTTGCAAACTCGAGCAGCGGGGCCTTTGCCGGCCCGCTAGTTGTGTCGTCCGTGACGAAGAGCGGCACGAACGCGGGCGACTTCGCTGTCACAGCGGACGGCTGCACCGGATCAAGTACGCCGCCCGGTGGAAACTGCTCGCTTCAGGTGGAGTTCAAGCCAGTGCCCGCGTCCACATGTGGTTCCGGCAACGGAGCGAGAAGCGCGTCGCTCGTGCTAAATGACAACGCGCCCGGCAGCCCGCAGAACATTCTCCTCGCTGGCACCGCAATGGATTTTTGTCTCAACGCTGCTCTTGGACAAGGAATCAGTCAGCCGATTTCGGCAGGGCAGTCCGAGACATTCAATCTCGAAGTCGATTCGGCGGCTGGCTTCTCGGGGTCGGTCGCGCTTTCGTGCTCCGGAGCCCCGCCCTTGGGCACTTGTTCGGTAAGCACGACGCCGGCGACTTCTCCGACTACCGTTCAGGTCAGTCCCGGAAATCCGGGACAATTTCAGTTGGTTGTTACATCGACAGCGCCCGGCGTCATGGCGATAGAAAGTGGCCACCACCAGGTGTACCCGCCGTTCTTGCGCGGAGCATGGCTGGTGTGCGCTACGTGGGTGATGCTGCTGGCGGTGTGCGGCTTCTGGCTGGCCGGTGTATCAAGAATGCGAGCGTCGAATCCAGGGCGGTCGCCCGGGAAGTCCGTGGGGGCCTGCGCCTTCGCGCTCGCTCTGCTGATTGCCGTGGGTTGCGGCGGAGGACACGCGGACCCCACAACCCCAGCTCCGGGGACGCCACCCGGAACGTACACCATAACCATCACCGCTACGGTATCGCTTACAGGGCAACCCAGCGTGACGCGAACGATGCCCGTGATGCTCACGATCCAATAGCCCGTCACCATCGTTACGGCTAGAAAACTTTGATGGCGAGGTCACGGGGGTGCGGGCCCGTGGGAACCAGTGTAATCAAACTCGATGTCTGCGCGCGAATCACGGCAATCTCATCCGATGCGGTGTCGACGGCTACAAGCATGTCGCCGCCCGGGGTAAGCTCGCACGCACGCGGCGCTTGGCCGGCCGAAATCGGCGGCGCCACTCTGCGCTGATTGATGGTGACCGGTACGACGTGCCCCGCAGCGGTATCGGAAACATAGAGAGTCTGCGCGTCGGGCGCGAGCCCGGCTGCCGTCGGTGACATACCCAGCAGCAGGAAATCGCCGACTTCGTTCGTCTGCGTGTTGACGATCAACAGCCCGTGTGCACTGGAAGAAGGAATGTACAGCTCGCCGCCGTCGGGCTTCAGGAGCAGCGCGTCCGGTTTTCCACCCAATGTTAGATTCGCCAAAAGAACTGCTCGCCCCAAATCCACCGCCGAAACCTCGCTGCGCGTTCCCGACATAACGAACGCCTTGGAACTGTCCGGCAGGATCGCGATCTGTTCCGGATCGGGTGCAACAGCGACGACTCCTCGCAGGGCAAGCGAGCCTGCATCGAGAATTGAGATCGTGCTGTCGTCACGGTTCGAGACAACAACGGTCTTGCCATCGGGCGAGACACGCGCGATCCAAGGATGGTGACCCACGCGAGCCCGGGCGACTACCTGCCCCGTGGCGCAATCGATCGCGACCACAGAGTCCGCGCCGGACGCAGCGACGTAAGCGCGCGCGCCGTCCGGCGAAAAATCCAGGGCGTAGGGAGCCGCGCCAACGGGAATCCGCGCGACGAGTCGATTCGCTGTCGCGTCGAGTACCCAAACGTACCCACCGCCCGTGCTGACGCCCCAGATCTCCTTGCGCGAGGGGTGGGCGCGCACGCCGCTGGGTTCAGGGCCAACCGGGATCATAGCCACCGGAGCAAGCTTGATGAGATCGATGGCGCTCAACGTACCGTCGCCTGTGTTGGCTACGTACGCGAATAGATGTAGGCCGGGCCGAAGAAACGACGGGCGAAGCTCAAGCGCCGCTTCGCGGATTGCGAGAGCGCCCAGAATTACGAGCAGAACGAGGACCCGGTAATCGACGCGGAGTTTCAATTCAGTGTGCGGCCGAGCACCGCCGCGATCGCGCGAGCCTCGCGAACGAGTTGGTCGAACTCATCCGGCAGAATGGATTGCGGGCCGTCGGAAAGCGCATGCGCGGGATCGTTGTGTACTTCCACGAGAATGCCGTCGGCGCCCGCGGCAATCGCAGCGCGGGAAAGCGGCAACACCTTGTTGCGGCGTCCCGTGCCGTGCGACGGATCGACGACGATGGGCAGGTGGCTTAAACGCTGGACCGCGGGAATCACGCTCATGTCGAGTGTGTTGCGCGTGTGGTCTGCGAACGTGCGCACCCCGCGCTCGCACAAGATCACTTGATAATTTCCTTCCGAAAGGATGTATTCAGCGGCCATCAGAAACTCGTCGAGCGTGGCAGACATGCCGCGCTTCAATAACACTGGTTTTCGTGCATGCCCGGCATGCTTGAGGAGAGAGAAATTCTGCATGTTGCGGGCGCCGATCTGGATCACGTCTGCATACTTCTCGACGAGATCGAGCGATTCGTTGTCAACTGCCTCGGTGACAATCCCCAGACCATGTTTCTCGCGTACGTCCGCGAGGATCTTGAGGCCGTCCTCGCACAGGCCCTGAAAGCTGTACGGCGAGGTGCGGGGCTTATAAGCCCCGCCGCGGAAGAGACGCGCGCCCGCCGCCTTGATCCGCTGAGCGATCGCGAAGCATTGTTCGTGCCCCTCGACCGCGCAGGGGCCCGCCACGATCGCCACGGCGCTGCCGCCGAAAGTCACTTCTCCCAGCGGCGTTGGCACGCGCACGACCGTGTTTTCTTCTTTGGCGTCGCGACTCACAAGCTTGTACGGCTTGCTGACCGGAATGCATTCGATGACTCCGGGCATCGATTCGAGCGCCCCGGTATCCACCTCACCCTTGTTGCCGGTTATGCCGATTGCCGTGCGAGCCGCGCCGGGGATCGGGTGCGCGCGCAAACCGAGCGACTCGATCCGCTCGCAGACCGCGCGGACCTGCTCCTCCGTTGCGTGAGATTGCATGACAACGAGCATCTACGGTTCCTCAAGCCCAAACGAGGCCAAAAGTTTAGCTCAGTCAGACGGGTCAGGGAAAGAACGGCCGGGCTCGCAGCCCGCGTCCTGCTGACGAGAGATCGCGCTCGCCTTTTCGGTTACCATTTGTTACAGTGCACGGCCAACTAAAGCGCACCATCGGTCGGGAGACCCACATGGCGGATCTGGACCTGCGTCCATTGTCGCTCGGCGAAATACTGGACCGAACGTTCTGGCTCTATCGCTCGAATTTCATACTGTTCGCCGGGATCACCGCCGTGCCTCAGCTATTGGTCCTGGCGTTGAGATTGGTGCAGACGCTGGTCTTGAACAGGCCGGCGACGCCGGGACAGCCGGCATTTATCGCCTCCCCTGGTTTGGTGGCTCTGGGGATTGTCGCAGTGATCGTGGGCGTCGTGGTCTATTTCGTCGCCTACCTGTTCGCGCAGGGTGGTACGGTATATGCGGTCTCGGAGCTCTACTTGGGCCGTCAGACGTCGATTCGCGCGTCACTTAGCCGGATGCGCGGCCATGCGGGCAACTTGTTCGGCGTAACTTTGCTAAATGGTCTGGCTGTGGGTGTGGCGACGCTTTTGCTCATCATCCCGGGGATCTACGTGGCTTGCAGGCTGATCACGTGCGTGCCAGCGGCATTGCTGGAGGATCTCGGTCCCGGCGATTCCTTGTCGCGCAGCTTCGCGTTGACGAAAGGCAGCGCGGGCCGCTCCTGCGTGATCTACCTGCTGTATTTCGTCTTGCTGATCCTATTTGAAATGCTGTTTGTGTTTCCGTTTACTTTTGCCGCCGGACTATCCGCACGACACCCCGGAATGATTCGTATGTGGGTGGCTCTGACTCAGGTGGGCACCTTTGCTGCGGAGGTCGTGGTCACTCCGTTTCTCACAATTGCTACGGCCATCTTCTACTACGATCTTCGCGTGAAGAAAGAAGCCTTCGATTTGCAGTTGATGATGAATCCAGGCGGCATCGTCGCGGCTCCCTCTTCCAGCGTGCCGACAATGTTTACGTAGCGTTGCGGAACCACAAGCGGCGATCTTTGGGAAGTTGGAGGCGCGGGGCGGGATCGAACCGCCGATGAAGGTTTTGCAGACCTTTGCCTTACCACTTGGCGACCGCGCCGTAGCGCTTCTGGATGATAGCATTGCGCGGTTTTGCGCCGCTAGCGCTTCGGTGCGGAATTGCTGCGTTTGCGCGTCCCTGTTGATTCCGCTAGAATGACTTTCTGATCTCCCGGACAACCTGAGGGAATGGCGGAAGAAAAGCATCCACCTGAACTGACCTTCGACGCCGCCGACGAGTACCGTCCCGAACCGCCTCCCGCACCTGAAATTCCGGCCTGGAAACGCGGCGGCATCCGCATCGGAATCCACACGTCGATTGCGGGTGAGATTACGCGAGCGCTTGATATCGCGGCAGGTCTGGGCGCGAACGCCCTGCAGATTTTCTCTTCCAGTCCACGAATGTGGGACCGCGGGAACTCAAGAATCTCGCAGGTGGATGCGGAGCGGTTTCGCGCGCGGCGAAAAGAGCTGTCTCTCGGGCCTCTGGTCGTCCATTCGAACTATCTGATTAACCTGGCCTCGCCGAACCCGGTGCTGAAAGCGCGGTCGGTGCAGGCGTTCCATCAGGAAATCGTGCGGGCGCTGGCCCTCGGAGCGGACTATTTGGTATTGCATCCCGGTAGTGCGATCTCGGGGGAAAACGGATCGGCAATTTCTGCCATCGCGCAGGGACTCAAGCAGGCGGCCCGTGGATTGAAGCTCGGCGATCTGCGCATCCTGCTGGAAAACACAGCAGGTCACGGACGTTCGATCGGCTCGCGGTTCGACGAATTGCGCGCGATCATCGATCTGTGTCCGGAGCTTCCACTGGGCGTATGCATCGATACCGCACACACATTTGCTACGGGCTGGGACATTCGCACCGAAGCCGGTCTAGGCAGCGCGCTCGCTGAGATTGATCGAACGATTGGAATCGGTCGCATTGCCGTCGTCCACGTGAATGATTCGAAGACGCACCTTGGATCGCGGGTTGATCGTCACCAACATATTGGCAAGGGTGAAATCGGCCTGGAGGCGTTTGGCAGAATTTTGAATCACCCGCTGCTTTCGGCCTGCGCGTTCATTCTGGAAACTCCGATCGATAAGCCCGGCGACGACAAGCGAAACGTGGTGGCCCTCTGGAGACTGGTGGGCCGAGTCGTGAAAGCGACCGGGAAGCGCGACGGCATGAAGCCGCGGCAAAGGCGCGCGCGATCCGTTCGCGCGAAGAGGGCAAGCCGGCGGCGAAGATCAAAGAGGAGCTGAAGTTGGCCGACTACGATCCGCAGCGAATCGAAGCAAAATGGCAGAAGGTTTGGGAGGATCAGGACGCTTTTCGCGCAGTCGACAACGACTCCTCGCGGCCGAAGTATTACCTGCTGGAGATGCTGCCCTATCCATCGGGCACTCTCCACATGGGCCATATGCGCAACTACACGATTGGCGACGCCGTGGCCCGCTACAGGCGCATGCGCGGGTACAACGTTCTGCACCCCATCGGGTGGGATGCCTTCGGGTTGCCGGCCGAAAACGCCGCCATTAAACGCGGCGTTCCGCCGCGCGAATGGACCAACGCGAACATTGCGCAGATGAAATCGGTCTGCAAACGCTTCGGGTTCAGTTACGACTGGCAGCGCGAGATCTCCACCTGCGAGCCCGAATACTACCGCTGGAATCAGTGGTTTTTTCTGCGCATGCTCGAGCGCGGACTGGCGTACCGCAAGCGCAGCCGCGTGAATTGGTGCCCGCAGTGCCAGACCGTGCTCGCCAACGAACAGGTGATTGATGGCTTTTGCTGGCAGCACGATACAACGCCCGTTGAGTCCAAAGAGATCGAGCAATGGTTCCTGCGGATCACGAAGTACGCGGACGCTCTTCTTGATGCGATGAGCGAACTTGCCGGAGGGTGGCCGGAGCGCGTCCTGATCATGCAGCAGAACTGGATCGGCAAATCGCGTGGCACGCGCGTGCGATTCGCGGTGGCCGGCGCGACTGTTCCGCCTCTGGAAGTCTTCACCACGCGCGTCGATACGATTTACGGTGTGTCCGCTGTGTTGCTCTCGCCGGCGCATCAAGATCTGCCGGCATTGCTGGCGGGCGTTCCCGGCAGCGCTGCCATCGACCAACAACTGAAGGCCATGCAGCAGCGCGGCGTTAAGATGGAGGAAATCGCCCAGGCGGAAAAGGTCGGGTTTTTTACGGGACGATTCGCGCTGAATCCATTTTCAGGTGAGCGAGTGCCGATCTGGGTGGCGAATTTCGTCCTCGCGGAATATGGCACCGGCGCGGTGATGGCTGTCCCGGCGCATGACCAGCGCGACTATGAATTCTGCGAAAAGTATCGCTTGCCCCTGAAAGTTGTCGTCCAGCCGGCGAATGCCGCGCCGCTCCGCGCGGACAGAATGACGGAGGCCTACACGGAGTACGGGCGGTTGGTTGACTCCGGGCCGTATGCGGGTCTCACATCCGAGCAAGCGATCGAGAAGATGTCAGCCGACGCCGCCGCTAAAGGATTCGGCGCGCCTGAGACCACGTATCGCCTGAAGGATTGGGGCATTTCCCGGCAGCGCTATTGGGGCACGCCGATTCCCGTCGTGTACTGCGCAAAAGACGGAGTCGTTGGCGTCCCCGACGATCAGCTTCCCGTGCGACTTCCCGAAAACGTCACGCTCACGGGCCAGGGCCGGTCGCCGCTTGCAAATGTGCCGGAATTTCTAAAGACGACGTGTCCGAAATGCGGTGGCCCAGCCGAGCGCGAAACAGACACCATGGACACGTTCATCGACTCCTCGTGGTATTTCTACCGCTACACTGACCCTCATAACGACTGCGCGCCATTCGACAAGGCTAAGGCTGCCTATTGGTTTCAAATCGACCAGTACATCGGCGGTGTCGAGCACGCGATCTTGCATCTGATCTACTCCCGGTTCTTCTGCAAGGTGATGAACGAGATTGGGCTCATCGATCATCGCGAGCCAGTCAAGCGTCTTTTTTCGCAAGGCATGGTCCTGAAAGACGGCGCCAAGATGTCGAAGTCCAAAGGCAATATCGTGGGCGCGATTGAGATGGCGGACAAGTATGGCTGCGATACGGGCAGGATGTACACGCTGTTTGCGGCTCCGCCGGAGAAGGACCTCGAATGGAGCGAGCAGGGAATTGAAGGCTCGGCGCGCTTTCTGAATCGCGTGTTCCGGCTTGTGCACAGGTATGCACCGCGCCTGAGAAGCGTGGCGCTGGATTGGAATGCTCGAACGGACTTCTCAACGGCTACAGCGAAAGAGAAGATTCTGGTTCGCAAGGTGAACCAAACGCTCAAGCGCGTCACGAATGATTTTGAGGCGCGGTGGCATTTTAATACGTCGGTCGCGCTCATCATGGAACTTGCGAACGAGCTAACGGCGCAGGAGCCGTTGGATCAGGAAGTCGCGCCGGGAATTCTGAAACGAGTGCTATCAGTTCTGGTGTTGATGCTCGCGCCGATGACCCCACACATCTCCGAAGAAATGTGGGAATCGCTTGGCAATTCGGGCACGATCTCGTCGCAGAAATGGCCGGCCTACCGCGAGGACCTAACGCGCGAAGAACAGATCGAGATACCCATTCAAATCAATGGGCGGCTGCGCGCCAAACTGATGATCGACGACGGGCTGAGCGAGGAAGAAACCAAGGAGCGCGCTCTGAACGATCCACATATCGCGCCGCTGATCGCGGGCAAGCAAGTGGCCAGGGCCATCGTGGTGCCGAAGAAGCTGGTGAATATCGTTTTGAAGTAATTCAACGGAGGCGCGGATCACGAAATGACGGCCCACAGTGGCGCGGCAACAAGGCCGGAGCGTGGAGGCACAGTGAGCACGAAACGCGGAGTCGTGGTGCTGGATTTCGGCGGGCAATACACGCAGTTGATCGCCCGCCGGATTCGCGAGCAGCAAGTCTTTTCCGCGATCTTGCCCTGCACGGCCTCTATTGACGAGATTCGCGCATACGAGCCCGTCGGCATCGTGCTCTCCGGCGGCCCTAGTTCGGTCTACGACAAAGACGCACCCGTCTGTGATCCAAAGACTCTCGATCTAGGCGTGCCTGTGCTCGGCATCTGCTACGGCATGCAGTGGCTGGCTCGAGCGCTCGGCGGAAAAGTCGAGCCAGCGAAACGCCGGGAGTACGGCCCAGCGCAACTGAAAATCAGCCGCGATTCGAAGCTCTTTGCAAAGCTGCCACGAAACCTGAAGGTATGGGAAAGCCACGGCGATCATGTGGTTGAACTACCGCCGGGATTCCACGTGGTCGGCCAGACGGATAACGCGGTCGCGGCGATCGAAAACCGCGCCGGAAAGTTCTATGGCGTCGAATTCCATCCGGAGGTGAACCACACGGAACGCGGAGCCGACATTCTGGCCAATTTCGTCTTCGAAGTCTGCGGCGCGAAGCAGAACTGGAGCCGAGCGGGCTTCATCGCTGAAACGGTTGAACACATCCGCAGACGGGCGGAAGGGGCGCGCGCGATCTGCGCCTTGAGTGGTGGTGTGGACTCGACTGTCGCGGCGGTGCTCGTCGATCGCGCGATGAGCGGCCGCCTGACGAACGTTTTCGTGGAAACCGGGCTTCTGCGAAAAGACGAGTTCCATGACACGCTCGAGATGCTGCGCGAGCGGCTGCACCTCAATGTGATTGGCGTGGACGCATCGGAGCGATTCCTGTCAAAGCTGAAAGGCGCCACCGATCCGGAGAAGAAGCGCAAGATCATCGGCAGCGAGTTCATCTCGGTATTTGCAGAGGAAGAGCGAAAGCTGGTCGCCGCGGCGCAGGACCCGCCCGTGAAGTTTCTCGTGCAGGGAACACTCTACCCGGACGTGATTGAGTCGATTTCAGTAAAAGGGCCTTCCGCCGTGATCAAATCGCACCACAATGTCGGCGGGCTGCCGGAAGAGATGCCTTTCGGCCTGATCGAGCCGCTACGGGATCTCTTCAAGGATGAAGTGCGCCAGATCGGACGCGAGCTCGGGCTGCCGGAGGAGATACTGGTCAAACAGCCTTTCCCGGGGCCCGGGCTGGCCGTCAGACTGCTTGGTGAAGTCACGCGAGAGCGGCTCGAAACGCTCCGTGGCGCGGATGCGATTGTCGTCGAGGAGATTCGCCGGGCCGGATTGTACGAGAAGACCTGGCAGGCGTTCGCGGTGCTATTGCCGGTGCAGAGCGTAGGCGTGATGGGTGACGGCAGAACCTACGGTAATGCAGTCGCCGTCCGCGTGGTCGAATCACTTGACGCGATGACCGCCGATTGGGCGCGCCTGCCGATGGATGTCCTGGAAAGAATCTCGGTCCGAATCGTAAACGAGGTGCCCGGCGTCAATCGCGTGGTCTACGACATCAGCTCCAAGCCGCCGAGCACAATCGAGTGGGAGTAGCCCACGGGAGCGTCACCGGACGCGGCCGCCACGCAGTAGAGACACCCATAGCTAGCTCTGGAGGCTTTCTTGGATGGAGACGTTGTAGCGGAGAAAGGGAGCTTGGGAAACCCGCTACCGATTGGCAGTCATCTTCTGACTACCGATTGGCCATTTTCTGAGCTACGTACAGCAACAGTCGACGGTCGCCCTCTTCGATACGGCCGAGGAGCCGGCGGAACCGGCCAAGGTACCGTGCGTCTTTGCCGGTGCTGCCCCATGCGATGTCGTCCGCGCTCTTGCGCTTCGGAAGATTTGGAAGCACAGGTGGCTCTTCGCCGTCGTAGAATAGCTGGTAGAGCGGCACTTCCATGGCTCTGGCCAGCTTCTCGAGCGTTTCGATCGCCGGTACTGTGTGGCCGTTTTCGACGCGAGAGATGTAGCATCGAAGCAGGCCCGTGCGCTTTTCGATATCGCCCTGGGAGAGTTTTTTCTGTTCACGTAGCAAGCGAATCCGTTCACCGATTATCATGGCAGGTATTGTTACATGGACCAGTGGGCATCGCAATAAAAAAGGTAGGTAACGAAAATTTTTTCGGCGTAACCGAAGACCGATGACGAACGTCCCAAAAAATATGACGGCTAGTGCTCCGGCACTCACGCTGACTTTCCAGCAGGGGGAAAGGAAGGCGGACGATCGCGAGCTGGTGCGCCTGTCCCAGAATGGGACAGTGGCTGCCTTTGAGGAGCTAGTGCGCCGTCATCAGCAGCGCGTTTTCGGGCTCGTGGGCGGCATCCTCCACCGTCCGGATGATGTCGAGGATGTCGCGCAGCAGGTGTTTCTCAAGGCCTATTTGGGAATCCGGAGATTCGACCAAAGGGCGGCGTTTTCCACATGGCTCTACAAGATTGCGGTCAACGAATGTTGGGACTACTTACGAAAACGCAAGGTACGGCCGCTCGTCTACGAGGCGGACCTCTCGGAAGAGCAGGTCTCCCGGTTGGACGGCATTGTTTCGGCGGACAGGCCCCCGGAGAGGCCGGGCGCCCGAGCAGAAACACGGGAGATTCTCGAGCGAATGCTGGCGACGCTTCCCGAACAGGATCGGCAGCTACTCGTCTTGAAGGAAATCGAGGGGTTCTCGGTGCAGGAATTGGCAGAGATTCTCAAGCTCAACGTCAATACGGTAAAGGTGCGGCTCTTCCGTGCGCGCGGGCGAATCATGGACACTTATCGGCGCAAAGTCACTCTGGCGGGTAAGGGTCACGAAGCGTCGGCAGGACACGGAAAGGAGTAACAGCGATGGCTACGAATGAGCGGTTTGCGACTGGAGCGTGCGAACAATACGAGGCGCTCCTGGAAGACTACATTAACGGGGATTTGAGCGGCGCCGACGCCCGGTCGGTCGCCGATCACTGGCAGACGTGCGCCGGATGCCGGTCGGCCCTTCAACGGGCTGCGGCGGGTGCGCGCCTGCTGCGCGCCGCCGAGCCATCGGCGAATCCCGGGCCTAACTTCGCACGCATGGTGATGGCAAGGATTCGCGCGGCCGAAGTGGACGAGGCCGCCGGCCGCACAAACTTCTGGCAACCGTTCGTGTCGCTCGGATGGCGTTTTGCGGCGACGGCGTCAGTCGCTCTGGGCCTCTTGGTCACGTACAACGCAGGCTGGGGGCGCCTATCGCAACCGAAGATTGCGACCGCGCGTCCTATAGAGAGTATCGATATCCTCGCTCCGGAGCCGGCGCCGGCGCCGGTCAACCGGGATGAGGTTTTGATGATGGTGGCGGACAATAGTCATGCAAACTTCTAAGGCGCGGTTGGAAGCGGCGGCTCTGTTCCTGGTTGTGTTCTTGTTGGGCGTGGTGTTCGGTGCCGTGGGGAATCACGTCTGGAGCCAGCGCGTCTCCGGCGAACAGACAAAGGTCAATACGAATCCCACACGAGATCAGGTCATTCAAGATCTAACTCAACGTCTGCAGTTGACTCCGGATCAGCAGAAACAAATTGTCGTTGCGATCGATGACACGCGCGCCAAATGGCAAGCGCTCAACGCGACGCTCGACGCGCCTCGCGACGAAATCCGGCAGGAGTGCCGCGCTAAAATCCGCGCGACGCTGACACCAGATCAGCAGGTGAAGTTCGACGATTTCATGAAGCGCCTCGACGAGCAGAGGAAGAAAGAAGCTGCCGAAAAGCAGCAGGGGCGCTGATCGTTCAGACCCAAGCGGGCCCCCGCCAACACGACGCGCCGCTCACATTCCGATGGACGCCCTCATCAAGAATTCTCAGGCTGCGCCCAGTGCTCCGCAGGAGAGCTCGTCGACACGCACGCCCACCATTCGGATCGAGAACGTCTACAAGATTTACGATCTGGGGGAGATTCAAGTAACCGCGCTGCGCGGTGTGTCACTGGAAATCTATCCCGGCGAGTTCGTGGCCGTGATGGGTGCGTCAGGGTCGGGCAAATCGACGCTCATGAACATACTCGGGTGTCTCGACCGGCCGACCCGGGGCCACTACTTCCTCGATGGCAAGGACGTTTCCGGACTGACGAAGGACGAACTCGCCGCCATTCGCAGTCACAAGATCGGATTCGTGTTTCAGCAGTTCAACTTGCTTCCGCGAACTTCCGCCCTCGAGAACGTTGAGCTGCCCACGATCTATGCCGGTGTGCCCATTGAGGAGCGGGCCAAACGGGCTCAGGACGCTCTGAAACGCGTTGGCCTGGCGGACCGTGCCGATCACTATCCGTCCCAGCTATCCGGTGGCCAGCAACAGCGCGTCGCGATTGCGCGCGCCCTCGTCAACAATCCGTCGCTTCTACTTGCCGACGAACCCACGGGCAATCTCGACAGCCGTACCAGCGTCGAAATCATGGAAATTCTGCAAGAGCTCAACGACGAGCATGGCCTGACGGTCATCATCGTCACCCACGAGCCAGACATCGCGCGATACGCGAAGCGAGCAATCGAGTTCCGCGACGGCAGGCTGAGGAAGGATGTCTTGGTGCCAGACCGTCTGATCGCAAAGGAAGTTCTGCCGACGCTGCCTGCTCCCGACGCCGATGATTTCGATCCTCTTGCTGCCGCAGAATTGCACGGAAAAGGCAAGGACGGCAATTCCGCGTAGGAGCTTCTTCTCGATCGGGGACGCGGCAGCCCTTGAGAACGGCGATCTCTGCCGGATTGCTAGAAGGGAATATCTTCGTCGGAGATTTCGGGGCCGGCCGCGCCTTCTTCGGGTCCAGAGCTTGCCACATCGAAATCGGCGTCCGCAGAACGGCCCTGACCCGTCCCGCCGCCCGCGCTCACTCCCGCCGCTGCGCCTTCGGCGCGTGACGTCAGCATTCGCATCACATTGCCCACGATCTCGGTAGTCTGGCGCTTCTGCCCGTCGCGCTTATCTTCCCATTGGCGCGTCTGCAGGCGGCCTTCGATATAGACCAGCATCCCTTTCTTCAAATACTGCTGCGCGATCTCGGCCAGCTTCCCCCACAGGACGATGCGGTGCCATTCGGTGCGTTTTTGCCGCTCGCCGGAGCGATCCTTATAGGACTCGTCGGTTGCAAGAGTGAAGTTCGCCACCGCTTGGCCGCCGGAGGTGTAACGCGTCTCCGGGTCGCGCCCGAGGCGGCCCACGAGGATTACTTTGTTGACGGACATGCGCAGGAGTATAGCCCAATCAGAAGCAAGAAGGAACGCGCCGGCCGCTGAGCCGCTTCCTGCCGTCGAACCCCTACGCCGCTATCTGTTAGAATCCGCCCCAATCGTCCGTATCACGATCGGAGGCTCTCCATGAGTCAGACTCAGAATTTCGAGAACCACGCAAAATTTGTTCCCGCTTTTCACTTCTTCGTGGTGCCCATCCTGCTGCTGAACGTTGTGTGGTCGATTGTGCGGGTGGTCCGGGATTTTTCGTTCGCGACGATCGTTTCGTTGCTGGTCGCAATCGCTTTGCTCCTACTTGCCTTTACGGCGCGTATCTTTGCACTGACAGTGCAGGATCGCCTCATCCGTCTCGAGATGCGTCTGCGCCTGCAGCAGGTGCTGCCGCCGGACACGCGAGCAAGAATCCCGGAGTTTACGGTCGGACAATTGATATCGCTGCGCTTTGCGAGCGATGCGGAGCTGCCGGAGTTGGCGCGAAAAGTTCTCGACGAGAAATTGGCGGACCGCAAAGCGATCAAGAGACTGATCCGCGACTGGCAGCCGGACTTGCTCCGCGCCTAGGGACGAACCGAGATCTAGCGCGATCGGGTTGTCGTGGCCGCGCCGATTTCGTGCAGCTTGGCCTGGGCGCGTTTGGCCTCGTCGGAGCCGGCGAAGCGGCGGACCACCTCGCGCAGGTCGCGGGTGCCGCTCGCTTTCATCCCGAGTTCGAGCTCGGCGAGGCCTTTCTTCAGTAGGGAAGCGGCGAGCTTGAAGCTGGTGGGATAATTGACGAGGACCGTATCGTAAGCCGTCACAGCGCCCTTAAAGTCGCCCTGCGCGTACGACACTTCGCCCAGATAAAACTGCGCGTTTCCTGCCAGGTCGTTCGACGGAAAATTCTTAATGTAGTCGGAGAACTCCTGCCGCGCGAGATCGTACTTGGCGCCGTTGTAGTCGCGCAGCGCATTTTGGTAGAGCGTATCGGCGGAGATCGGGGGCATAGCCGGAGCAGCTGGCGTCGCGGCGCCGGTAGGTCCGCCCGGCACCACTGTCCCTATGGGCGCAGCGCTTGAGACCTTCGCATCGATGCTCTGCAGCAGGTTTTGCACGTCGGTCAGTTGCTGCGAGAGCTTTCCCACTCGCGCCTGGACGTCCTGTAGGTTGTCGGACAGTCCCTGCGTCTGTTGGGTCATGGTGTCCAGACGCGCGCCGGTATTCGCCTGCACTTCCTGCACCGACTTCTGCAGCGAGCCCATCTCCGCGCTGAGTTTGTTGACGGAATCGAGCGATTGCTGCACCAGCGTCTTAAGCGCGGCGTTGTTGCTATCGACGGCGCTCCGCAGGTCCTGCTGGCCCTGCAAAAGCTGTGCTACCTGCTGTTGCAGCTCGATCATCTCCTTCGACACAGCGCCGGCGGGCTGCGGCGCAAGAAGCGCGCCGCCGAGGGCGCCAAAGAATACTGCTATCACAGCGAGCGCAATCCATCGTGTGCGCAAAGTCATGCCTCCTTGAGTAAGCGGTTTGCGGCAGCGGCCGCATCCGCGCAGCCGTTGCCGCAAACGCGGCGTGAATGTCACTGGGCGAGAACAAAATGAGCGCGGCGATTCCGCTGCCAGCATTCCTCGTTGTGCTCCATGCAGACCGGCCGCTCCTTGCCCCAGCTTGTGGTCTCCATTCGATCGGCGGAGATCCCAAGCGAAATCAGGAAATTCTTCGCGGCTTCGGCGCGTCGCTGCCCGAGGCCGAGGTTGTATTCGGTCGAGCCGCGCTCGTCGCAATGCCCCTCGATCGAGACGTGCACCTGCGGGTATGACCGCAGGAATTCCGCGTCCTTTGTCAGAGCAGCGCGCGCGTCGTCGCGGAGATCCGACTTGTCGAGGTCGAAGAAAGCGTCCTGTACGTTCTGGGCGAACAGCTCGCTCAAATTCGGCTGCGCAGGCGGGGCTGCTGCGGGCGGCGGTGCGGGAGCATTCACATCCACATGAGCGGTCGCTGTTGCGCTGCCGCCTGCGCCGGTCGCCGTGATCGTGTAGGTCGTCGATGCCGTCGGGTTCACGGGCGTCTGCCCCTGGGGCGCCACTTTGCCGACGCCGGGCTGGATGTCGAGGTCCGTCGCATTCGTGGAGGTCCACGAGAGCGTAATCGTTTGTCCGGGGTCCACCGTAGCTGGCGAGGCATTTAGAGTCACCGTCGGTTGGGCCGGTGGCGGTGCCGGAGCGGGCGCGGGTGGCGTGGCCGCGACCTTCTTATGACAACCAGCTGTAATGCCGCCAAGCGCAATTAGGCCGAATAACAGAGCGAATCTACGTATCGAGCTGGACTTCATTAGGTGCCTCCTTCGCCTTTCCGCGAGGACCGCGCGGAAATGCTTGGAACGAAGTTATACGGGAACGTCGGAATCGTCTACTCCTGCCGAAAAGCGATTCGGCCCGAGCCTCCTCACTTGGGAGACCAGTTGGGCGACTCGTTCTGCCCCTCGAACGTTAGTTGCCGCTGTTGGGTGCCATCCGCCAGCATGGACCAGATCTGCCGCGTGCCTGTGCGCGTCGATTCGAAAACCAGATGGCGCCCGTCCGGCGCCCAGCTTGGCCGCTCGTTGCGTCCGGCGTCTTTGGTCAGTTCGACCAGCTGCCGGCTCACGATGTCCATCGCATAGATGTCGTAGTTTCCGCTTGGGCGTCGCCAGCTGAAGGCGAGCAGTTGGCCATTCGGCGACCACGCCGGATCGACCACATATCCCATGTCCGGTAGATCGAGCTTCTGAACATTGGAGCCGTCGGAATCCGATAGATAGAGCACAGGCGACCCGCCGCGGTCACTCACGAATACCAACTGCTTACCCGTCTTGGGATTCCACGCGGGCGACGTGCTCACGCCGGCAGCAAACGTGATGCGATGCAGATGCGTTCCATCCGAGGTCGTCACGTAGATCTCGGGATCGCCATTCTGGCTGGACATGAACGCAATCTGCGAACCGTCCGGCGACCACGCCGGCGAGCTGTTCGTGCCCCGGTACCGGGGGAAGGCGATCAGACGGTTCGACGACGCCGAGTACATGCAAATCTGCGCGGAAGTAACGGTGCGAAAGGGAACGTAGCACGTGAACGCGATGCGCGTCGCATCCGGCGACCATCGCGGCGTCAGCGAGATCGACCGGAGATGCGTCACCTCCTGCTGATTCGCGCCGTCGTAGTCCATGACCCAGATCTCTTTGTTTCCGCCGCGCTCGCTCACGTAGGCAATCTTCGTCTGCGCGATGCTGGGCTGGCCGCCGCTCAGAAACGCGATGATGTCGTCCGCAAACTGATGCGCTAGGCGCCGCGCGTCCGAGTCGGTCGCCGTGCCGCGATAGATTTTCTGGATCGCAGGCGGAGAAGCAGCGTTTTGCACATCCGAGAGATATCCGGCGAACGCGATACTCGAGCCGTCCGTCGTCATGTTGCCGTACGCAATCATGTTCGTGTTCGCAGGAGCGGCCGCCCAATCCTGCGCCTTCAATTCGCTGGCCTGCCCGGGCGTTTGCAGCGGATAGAAACTCGGGCTGACGAGGTCGAGAATCCCGGAGTAATCCAGGTCCGCCCAGAGGACATCGTGAAACGTCTTCGGCAGCGGTTGCGTGAAGGCGGATCGCGCGACTGTATCGGGAACTGCAACCCTAGCTTTCGTGACGCCGAGCCCGGTGCCAGTCTTGAACCAGTCCTGCGCGGATACAGAGGACGGATCAAAGAAAAGACCACCTGCTGCTATGAGGAGCCACGCGACTGGAATTGCGACCTTTCGTGCCATGAGTCTATTAGACGTCATCTCCGATAGTCGAAATAGAAGTCCACGCTTACGCGCGACCCGGAATAAGCAGCTGGCAGCGCCAGCAGGGGACTCGAGGATTGGACCGCGCGAATCGCGGATGTGTCGAGCGAGCGATTGTTGCTCGATTGCGAAAGCTGAATATTGGTGATGGTACCGTCACGCAGAATGTCGAACGTCACTTCCACTCGCGGCCCCCATGTGAGACCCGGATCGATCGTCGACTGCAACCATTCGCTGCTGATGCGGCGCTGCACCGCTGCCACGTAGGCTCCGAATCGGGACGCGAAATCACCTCCGCCCGCGCCGGTAACCGCCAAACCAGCGGCGGTCGTTCCTGTAGCGCCCATCGCAAAGGACGTCACGGGAACTGACGGCGTCCCACCTCCGCCGTACGGAACCGCGTTCGGGGGCGGCGGAGTCGAATTCTCCAGTACTTTCGACGGGTGCGTGATGTACTTCGGCGGCTTGTCGCGCTCGAATTTTGGAATCGGCGTTGCTTCAGGGACAGGCTGGGGCTTTGGCTGCGACTCGGATTTGAAGAGGCCCTTGGACTCATCAACCACGCGATTGGGTGAAACAACTTCTGGTTGTGGCAGCGGAATCGCGGGAACGCTGCCGACCAAGCCAACCGTCACCGAGCCGCCCGGTGCTCCCCAGTTCTCGCCAGTCTGCGAGAAGTACGTCGAGACCGTGACCGTCACAACGAGCACGCAGTGAAAAATCAGCGAAGCATAGAAAAATTTCTTGAGGTTCTCGTCTGGTCGGATTGTCGCCGCTGCTACCATATCATTGAGCTTGTGGCCGCTCGCTTAGCGGCTGCGTTACGACGCTGATATTTTGGATGCCAGACTGCCGCAGTTCGTCCACCACCGTCGCCCAGCTTCCGAATGGCACGGTCTCGTCGCACCGCACGTACACCGCCTGAGTCTTCGGATTGTGCGACTGCGCCACAATCTGCTGGCCGAGTTCATGGATATTGACCGGTTTGTCGTTCAGATAGACGCGCTGGCCGCGATCGATGGTTACCACCATGCGCGCTTCGGTGAGCTCCTTGACCGTCTTCGTCTTCGGAACGTCCACTTCGATTCCGGACTGCAAGATTGGCGCAGTGATCATGAAAATAATCAGCAGCACGAGCACCACGTCGATGAACGGCACCATGTTGATCTCGGAGAGTGAGGTGCCGATCTCGCGCTGGGCTTGCGGCATGGGTTTGATCTACGCGCTGTACAGCGTTTCGACTTTGGCCACAAATTCCGAGGCGAAGTCGTTCATCCGCGAGGCGATGCCGCGGATGTTGTAAAGGTAGTGGTTGTAGGCGATGAGAGCAGGTATCGCGGCAAAAAGACCCGCCGCTGTCGTGATGAGAGCTTCGGCGATTCCCGGGGCGACAGCGCGAAGGCTCGCGGCGCCGGCGTCGCCGAGGCCGGCAAACGCGTCCATTACGCCCCAGACCGTGCCGAACAAACCGATAAACGGAGATACCGAGGCGATCGTCGCCAACGACGACATTCCCTTTTCCAGCCGGCGCACTTCCTCGCCCGCCGCGACTTGCATCTCCACGCCGACCGCGTTGGCGTTCCGAAGCTTGCCATTGCCGCCCGCGCGCGGATTCGCGCCCCCGATCTGCGCCTCCAGCTCGCGGTAGCCAGCCGCATACACGGCGACGAGCGGGCTCCCGCCCACCCCGGCGCGCAGCGTGTTGGGATCCGAGAGCCCGCGCCCTGCACGAAACATCTCAAAAAACTTCGCGGTCTTCCGCTCCATGCCGCCGAGCTGCGCGTATTTCTGGAAGATCAGGGCCCAGGAGAAAATCGACAAAAGCAATAGGAGTCCGAGAATGGCGCGTGCCACGCCGGTCGTTTGTTCCAAGAGCGTGAGCGGATTGGCGAGGAGCAGCAGCGCCAGGCTTGAAATTGTTCTCCCCCACGAAAAACTTTTGCCAGGCGAATCTACCGTAGCACACGCGATTGGCTGATTCAAACGCGCACTGGAAAATTTCTGCTATCCACAACGACACAACGCGCGGCGCAAATTCGTTGTGAGAGTGAGAATCTTCTAGTTGTGCGTCTCAACTTGTGCTATCTATTGTCTGTGACTTTTGAATTCAGCCCCGACGCAGTTCAGTTCCGCATCTCGCCGTACAAGTTTTTCCGCCTGCTCGAATACACCGCCAGCTACTTCTAGGTACGCCTCATCAGAAAAGCCCCTGCACAGTACGGGTGTTTCCAACCTCAATCATTCAGCTTTTAGGAGGGACGATGAGCGCGACCCAGGTAATGACATGCACGAGTATTTCGCAGTTCATTAAGCATCATTACAGGCACTTCAACGCGGCGGTGGTGATCGACGCTTCCGATGCGTACGTCAACCACCTC
>Ga0187782_10000348_pt1 | contig 30457 bp, 27 predicted proteins | sample 0715_SJ02_MP15_2_FD_132454 | JGI IMG/M metagenome (GOLD analysis project Ga0187782, IMG submission 132454) | Tropical peat soil microbial communities from peatlands in Department of Meta, Colombia - 0715_SJ02_MP15_20_MG | ecosystem: Environmental > Terrestrial > Soil > Wetlands > Peat | place... | reverse complement strand
TGCACGCGGCCGCGGTGGCGGCGGGCGCTGGCCCGCCCCTTTTCGAGCGACTCGACCAAAAGTTCAAAGAGGCTGGGGTCCGCGTCAAGCGTCGCGCGATAGGCCGAATGAATCGCGATCAGCATCCGCTCGAGCTTGTCATGCGCCGGATCGGCGCCGTCGACCGCCTCGCGTAAGCGCTCCTCGAGCGGCCTCAGCCACGACCCCGTCACCGCTTCCAGCAACGCCGATTTCGAGGCGTAATACCGATAGATGGTGGCGTGGGCCATCCCGAGCTCCTCGGCGACCCCGACAACCGTCGTCCGCCGCGCGCCGAACTTGCGAACGTGCGCGCGCGCCGTCTCGAGGATGCGGGCTTCGACGCTCGCGCTTTCGTTGGCGGCTCTCCCCCGTCCGGCGTTCACGCCCCAAGGCTCGCATGCCACGAGGCCTAGGGCCAGCGGCAAGTCCGAAACCGCCGCAAGGCTTTCTCGCCTCACGTCTCGACGAGGCCGCCGAGGTCTAAGCTTGCGCTCGCCGGACGGCCGTGCGGGGAGGCCAGATACTCCTGGCTGCGCATCTCGACGAGGCGCGATGCGGCGCGGGCGAACTCGAACGCCTCCCAGCCCTCGAGCGCGACGCCGAGCGCCTCGGGCTCCGCGGCCGCCGAGGCGAGGACTTTTACGCGCGCGTCATAGAGCGCGTCGATGAGAGCGATGAACCGCCGGGCCTCGTCGCGCGCCGCCGCCGTGAAGACGGGAATGTGTTCGATGAAGACCGTGTGGAAGCGCTCGGCGACCGCGAGATAGTCGCCGGCGGCAAGCGCCGCGCGGCAGAGGTCGCCGAAGGAGAAGCGCGCGACGCCGCGCACCGCTTGCGCGACCGGCAGCACGCGCCCCGGGCGTTGGATCTCAGTGGGCTCCCCGCGCGGCTGTCCGACGAGCCGAAGAAACGTCTCGTCGAGCGCCTTTGCCGCCTTGCCGTCGTCAGGCGTCAGATAGACGCGGCCCTTGGCGAGTTTTTCGAGCCGAAAGTCGGCGCGCGCCTTGAGTTCGACGATGTCGAGCCTTTCGTTAAGAAGCGCTATGAAGGGCAGGAACAGCGCGCGGTTGAGGCCGTCTTTGTAAAGATCGTCCGGCGCGACGTTCGACGTCGCGACGACGACCACGCCTTCCGCCAACAGGGCCTTAAACAGCCTGCCGAGAATCATCGCATCGGCGATGTCGCGCACGCTGAACTCGTCGAAGCACAAAAGTCGCGCCTCCGCCGCGATCTGCCCGGCGACGGCCGGCGTCGGATCGCCGTCGCGGATCTCCCCGCGCTTGGCCCTCAGGCGCAGCTCATGCAGGCGCTGATGCACGTCGGCCATGAAGGCGTCGGCATGAACGCGGCGCTTTAAGGCGACGGGCGCGGCGGCAAAGAATAGGTCCATCAGCATCGTCTTGCCGCGACCGACCGCCCCGTAAACGTAAAGTCCGCGCGGCGGCAGAGGGGCTTGCGAAAAGAGCCGGGCGAGACCGCCGGCGCGGCCGCGGCCCGCGTAAGCCGCAAGCGCGTCCGCGAGCGCGTCGAACCTGGCGGCCAGCTCAAGTTGGGCCGGGTCGCGTTCGTAGCCTGAGTCCGCGACCAGCGCCTCAAGCCCGGCGCGCACGCTCTCGCCGTTGGCCGATTTCGGCACAAGTTTGCCGTCTCGCGGGTTTGCCGCGTTAACCATTTGTTAACTTTCCGCTCAATCGCCGCCGACGGTCGTGCGACCTTCGGCGGGGAAGGAAGGAACGCGCGTAACGTGATCTTAAGACCGACGATCGCGCTGGCGGCAGGCTTCTGGCTGCTCACGGCGGCGCTGTCAAAGGCGGAACCGATCGGGCCGCTTACGAGGCCCGACGCCGCGACGACGCCGATCGTCCCCGTCGTGCTGTTCGGCGCGGACGGACGGCGCAGCGCCGAGGACTTCGCCCGCGAGCATTCGCTCAACGCCGGCGCGCTGAGGCGCCGGTATCGGGCCTCCGGCGTCGTCGTCTGCGGCAATGCCCGCGGCGCCGGCCAGCTGACGCTCGTCAACAGCGTCGTCACGACCGCCGCGCATGTCTTCTTCGACGAGGCCGGGCGGCCGCGCGCGCTCGGCGGACGCTGCAGGTTCATCGTCGAGATCGGTCGAACGACGATTGCGGTCGCGATCGACCCGACATCGATCGTCAGCGGCTCGCGCGACCCTTACGCCGAGACGCCGGCGCGCGACTGGGCGGTCGCGCGGCTCGAACGTGCGATCGCCGGCGCCGTCCCCTACCGGCTCGGGCAAGCCGGCGACGACATGGCTGTCCGCTTCGCCGCGCGCGGCCATGTCGACTGGGGCGGCGGGGTTGAGCTCGCGCTTGAACAATGCCGGCTGCGGCAGACGCTCGACGTCGACGCCGGCGGCGCCCGCGAGGTCGCCTTCGATTGCGACGCGGGCCAGGGCGCGTCGGGCGGCGCGCTGCTCGACAAAGCCGGCGAGCGGCTCGTGGCGATTTTCGTCGGCTATCGGTCGTCGACGCCTGACTTGGCCGCGCCGTTCTCGGGCCGGCACTACAATTTCGCGGTGACGGTCGAGGGGGCGTTTCGCCGCGCGATCGAGGCCGAGGCGGGGGCGACCGCGGCGGAGCGCTGAGGACGACGTTCGCCGCGCCTAGCGAACGCCTGTCAGCGCATGGATTTTTCGGCGCGACATGGCGATTGCGCCGATCCAGGCGCCAAGGTTGATTCGACTGTGATCGCGAGCCTCATCGGCGTCCTCCCCGCGCATCGCTCGCGTGCGCGATGCGGCAGTTTCGCGATCCAAGACGGCCTGCAACTCCTTGCCAATCTCCTCAAGCTCGCGGTCGGTCGCCTCTATCTGCGACAACGGCGCGCTCACCGACGCCTCCGCGCTCTTCCTCAGCGCCGGGTAGCCGCGCAGAAATTCGTTCATGCGATTGACGACGACGCGCAACTGCCCCGCTCGAATCACCGCGTCGCCCGCCATCTGATGCGCGTCGGGCGCCGAGTCGAGATTCCTGACATAGTCGAGAAGCTCGGACTTGCTCAAATCGGCGAATTTGTCGAGGTCGAATGTCAGTGTGCCCGCGCCCTGAATCGACTGCTCGCGGTCGGCCTGAGCTTCCGCCTGCGTGGCGAGGTCGCGGTTGTCGAAGCCATTCAAGGCGCTTGAAATCGACAGCAACAGATTCTGGAGCGCCTCGATTGCATATTTCAAAATCGCCAAATAGTCCGAGATCTTGAGTTCGTTCATATTCTTTCTCAAGTCGGCGAGGTCTTCGCCCCAGGTCTGGGCGGCCGTCGGCGGTCGAACGGTTCCGACCTTGGACGGAAACCCTTCATACAGCTTCGTCATTCTCGCAGCGACGTCGATCAATTTCGCCAGGACTTCGGCGAGCTTCGCCAAAGACTCGCTGCATCGGCTGCGCGCGTTCTTTTGCCCGTTATATGCGGCGATCACGGTCGATACGTCTTTGATGATTTCGATGCCCGTCGTGATCAAGGTCTGTGTCTTGGCGACCTCTTCGGCGAGCTCGCTGATGACGTCGCCCTGCTGATAGGCGACGTCGGCGATGAATCCCGCATTCGTCCCTTGAGCGACGAATTTCGCCATGTCGGAGCCGGCCGCGTTCGGACCCTTTTGGGCGATTTTCGTCGCGGAGTTGGCGATGTCGACGATGGCCGTCTTCGCCCCGGGAATCAATTTTGCGCGCGCGGCGAGCACAGTTTTGCCCTTGCCGTAGACGACGAAATAGATGTCAGCGACCTTGCCCAAGGCCACCAAAAGGTAACAGACGGTCAACGACTTATCGAGCTGGGCGAGGTTTCGTGAGTTGATCGACGATTCAACGAGCGCGGCCGAATGGTCGGAATAGGCCCCCTCGACGCGCCCCGCCATTTCCGCAAGCTTCAACAGATTGGCGCGCGCTCTCGATGTCGTATCGACCTGCGCCAAGGTTTCCGTTCGTGAGGCCTCAAGGCGGCGCACGGCGTCGTTGGCGGCCGTCAGCGCCTCCATTTCGGCGTCCGCGCGCAAGAGCAGCCGCCGCGTGCGTTGAACGACGGGGTCCAATTCAGGCGCGGTGTCGGCCATTTCGCTCCCTCGGACGGGATGAGCGCCAGGCGCGGCGCGAGCAGATTTGCCTTACGGGACGGGCGCGGCGCGGTCATGAGGAACGCGAACGATTAGCTGACCATTCGTGCCCTGAGGTTAAGACCGTGGGCGCGACGGCGAGAGTGGACTGAAAACTTCGGCGTCTGCTAGACGTTAACGATCAGGCGCCGCCTCAAAGCGCCATGGTTTTTAAAGTCCGCGATGCACTCGGGCCTGAGCCAGTTGATGTTCGCCGCCTCCAGGCCGCGCGCCGCCAGGCCGCGTCAGAGAGTCGCGACGACCCTCCTTGGCGCACATCTCGCGTTGGCGCTCGTCTTTGCCTTTGCTTTGCCGATGCTCGCTTTTGCACAGCCCGGGCTGGGGGATCTCGTCGGCCGTTGGCTCGGGCCTGCGCTGGGAGATACCGGTCAGTGCGGCGCGGCCTATGCCGAGTTCATGTTTACCGCCGACGGTCAATTCGCCTACGTGCAGAACACGGAAGCCTGCGGCGGGATCGACGGCGGCGGCGTTTATTCGATCGACGGCCAATCGATCCACGTTCATTTCGACCATTGCAGCACCTGCGCCGTCTACGGCACGCCGCCCGACGTCGTCGAATCCTACCGCATGCCCGATCGCGACACGCTGATGCTTTGCGACGTTCGCTGTTACACGTTCCGCCGAGAATAGAGGCGCCGCCGCGGGACCAATTTCTCCACCCGCTCGGCGAATTCGCGCGTCGGCGCTGATCGCGCGCCGTTCGTGCGTTCGCGCGCCCAAACAATCGGCGCCCTTTGCTGCGAGGGCCATCCCGTCTAACCTCTTTCTATGACCCAGCCTCAAAGCCCCGTCGGCCCCGGCGATCATGTGTTTCTGGTCGACGGCTCGTCCTTTGTCTTCCGCGCCTATTTCCAGTCGATCAGGCAGGACCAAAAATACAATTACCGCTCCGACCGCCTGCCCGTCGGCGCGGTCAGGCTGTTTGCGACAAAAATCCTGCAGTTCATGAAAGACGGCGCCGCCGGCATCAAGCCGACGCATCTCGCCATCATCTTCGACAAGTCGGAGGACTCGTTTCGGCGCGAACTTTTTCCCGAATATAAGGCCCACCGGCCCGATCCGCCGGAAGACCTGATCCCGCAATTTCCGCTGATGCGCGAGACGGTGCGCGCCTTCGGCCTCACCCCCGTCGAGCAGGACCGCTACGAGGCCGACGACCTGATCGCGACCTATGCGAAGGAGGCGCGCGCGCGCGGCGCCGACGTGCTCATCGTTTCCGCCGACAAGGATCTGATGCAGCTCATCGAGCCGGGCGTCGCGATGTACGATCCGGCGTCGGGCGACCGCGAGGAGCGGCACATCGGCCCTCAGGAGGTCTTCGACTATTTCGGCGCGACGCCCGACAAGGTCGTCGACATCCAGGCGCTCGCCGGCGACTCGACCGACAACGTGCCCGGCGCGCCGGGCATCGGCGTCAAGACCGCGGCGCAGCTCATCGCCGAATTCGGCGACCTCGAGACGCTGCTTGAGCGCGCGCCCGAGATCAAGCAGCCGAAGCGCCGCGAGACGTTGACCAATCCTCAGAGCGTCGCGCTCATCCGCATCTCGAAGACGCTGGTGACGCTGGTGCGCGACGTGCCGCTCGAGGCGCCGCTCGATGCGCTCGCCATGCCGAAGATCGACGGGCCGCGGCTCGTCGCCTTCTTAAAGGCGATGGAGTTCACGACGATCACCAAGCGGGTCGGCGAGATCTGCGGCCTCGACCCAGGGGCGATCGAGCCCGACCCGGCTTTCGTCGGTCCCGGCGGTTGGCGCGGCCGCAATGGCGAGGCCAAGAGCCCGCCGCCGGGAACTTCGCAAGCCGCGCCCGTCAAGCCTGTAGCCCAAGCTCCCGCGCCTCAGCCGCCCGCCGGCGACGCGACGCCGAAATCTCTCGCCGAAGCCCGCGCCAAGGAGGCCAAGGACGCCACGCTCGATCTCTCGGCCTACGTGACCGTCCGCGACGGAGCGACCTTGCAATCATGGGTCGAGCGCGCGCGGGACGCCGGTATCGTCGCCTTCGACACGGAGACGTCCTCGCTCGATCCGATGCAGGCCGAGATGATCGGCGCGTCGCTGGCGGTTGCGCCGGGCGAGGCTTGTTATATCCCCATCGGCCATCGCAAGGGCGAGAACGACCTCTTCGGCGGCAGCGCGCTGTTGCCCGATCAGCTCGCCGAGGCCGACGCGATCGCGATCCTGAAGCCGCTGCTCGAGGACCGCGGCGTTCTGAAGATCGGCCAGAACGCGAAGTTCGACTGGCACATTTTCAAGCAGCGCGGCGTCGAGGTTGCGCCGATCGACGACACGATGCTGATGTCCTACGCGCTCGACGCCAGCGCCACGACCGACGGCCACGGCATGGACTTCTTGAGCGAGCGGTTCTTGGGCCACAAGCCGATCGCCTTCAGCGAGGTCGCGGGCTCGGGCCGCAATTTCATCGGCTTCGCGCGCGTCTCGATCGAGGACGCGACGCGCTATGCGGCCGAAGACGCCGACGTGACGCTGCGCCTCTGGCGCGTGCTGAAGCCTCGCCTCGTCGCCGAGCGCATGACGACGGTCTATGAAACGCTGGAGCGCCCGCTCGTCGCGCCGCTCGCGCGCATGGAGCGGCGCGGCGCGCTCGTCGACCGGGCGATGCTGTCGCGGCTGTCGGGCGACTTCGCGCAAGGGATGGCGCGGCTTGAGGCCGAGATCCACGCGCTCGCCGGCGAGACGTTCAATCTCGGCTCGCCCAAGCAGCTCGGCGACATCCTGTTCGGCAAGATGGGCCTGCCCGGCGCGAAGAAGACGGCGACAGGCGCATGGTCGACCTCGGCCGGCGTGCTCGAGGACCTCGCCGAAGAGGGACATGAGCTCCCGGCCCGCATTCTCGATTGGCGCCAGCTCGCCAAGCTGAAATCGACCTACGCCGACGCGCTGCCGGGCTACGTCAACCCGACCACGGGGCGCGTGCACACCTCCTACGCGCTCGCTGCGACGACGACCGGCCGCCTCGCGTCATCGGAGCCGAACCTTCAGAACATTCCCGTGCGCACCGAGGAGGGGCGAAAGATCCGCCGCGCGTTCATCGCCGCGCCGGGCGCCGTGCTGATCTCGGCCGATTACAGCCAGATTGAACTTCGTCTCCTCGCCCACGTCGCCGACATCGGCGCGTTGAAGAAGGCGTTCGCCGACGGGCTCGACATCCATGCGATGACGGCCTCGGAAATGTTCAACGTGCCGGTGAAAGACATGCCGAGCGAAGTCAGGCGGCGCGCCAAGGCGATCAATTTCGGCATCATTTACGGGATCTCGGCCTTCGGCCTCGCCAACCAGCTTGGAATTCCCCGCGAGGAGGCGGGCGCTTACATCAGGCGCTATTTCGAGCGCTTTCCGGGCATTCGCGACTATATGGAGGCGATGAAGAAAGAGGCGCGCGACAAGGGATTTGTGCGCACGATTTTCGGGCGCAAGATGCATTTCCCGCGCATCCACTCATCCAACCCGTCCGAGCGCGCCTTCAACGAGCGTGCGGCCATCAACGCGCCGTTGCAGGGCTCCGCCGCCGACATCATCCGCCGCGCGATGGCGCGCATGGACGCGGCGCTCGACAAGGCAAGGCTCAGCGCCGGCATGCTGCTGCAGGTCCACGACGAATTGGTCTTCGAGGCGCCGCGGGAAGAAGCGGAAGCGACGATGAAGCTTACGGCGAAAGTGATGGAGGATGCGCCCCTGCCGGCCGTGACGCTCAGCGCGCCCTTGAAAGTCGAGGCCAAGGCGGCGGCGAATTGGGAAGAGGCGCATTGACCCAAGGTTAACGGCTGCCGAGCTATTCCTTGCTCCTGTCTTTCCCTATATGAGAATTGTCTCAAATTGGGGGTATGGGCGTCGAGGCGTTTCGTCCGGCGAAGGGGCAATGGGTTCGAAGGAGATGATTCGCGCCGCGGCCTTGGGGCTTGCCGTGGTCGCCGGATCGGATTCGTTCGTCGACAGCGCGTCGTCGTTTTCGCTGATCGGCTTTTGCGGCGAGCGCGATCTTTTGGGAGCGGGGCTGTTCGGCCTGGCGGCTTACGAGACAACAAGGCCGCCGAAGCTCGATCTGCCGCCTGCGCCCCTTTCGATGCCGCCGCTGATCGATCCGAAAAACGTTTATTCGGAAACCGCCGCCGGACACATCAGCCCGGCCGCCGCCGGCGCGCTCGAGCGCATCTATTCGCCCAACAACGTCACCGGCCGGGTCGACGTGATCGATCCGGCGACGTTCAAGGTCATCGACAGCTTCCCGGCCGGCCGCTCTCCCCAGCATGTCGTGCCCTCGTGGGACCTCCAGACGCTTTGGGTGACGAGCGACGTCAGCGGGCCGGGCGCGCATGGGCTGCTCACCCCCATTGATCCGAAGACCGCAAAGCCCGGCCAGCCGATCGAGGTGCCGGACGCCTACAACATGTATTTCTCGCCCGACGGGCGCGCCGCCATCGTCGTCGCCGAGGCGCTGCGGCGGCTCGAGTTCCGCGATCCGCGCTCGATGCAATTGCTCGGCGCAATCGACACCCCTCAATGCGCCGGCATTAACCATGCGGACTTCGCCCTCGACGGCTCCTACGCGATCTTCACCTGCGAATTCGGCGACACGCTCGCAAAAATCGACCTCGTGAAGCACGAGCTTGTCGGATATTTGCAGCTCTCCAAGGGCCACATGCCGCAGGACATTCGCGTCTCGCCCGACGGCTCGGTGTTCTACGTGGCGGACCTGATCGGCGACGGCGTCGTCGAGATCGACGGCGCGGCCTTTAAGGAGATCGGCTTCATCAAGACCGGCGTCGGCGCGCATGGTCTCTATCCGAGCCGCGACGGAACGAAACTCTATGTCTCCAATCGCGGCACGCACAATATTGGCGGCACGCCGCGCGCGGTCGGCAGCGTGAGCGTCATCGACTTTGCGACGAAGACGGTCGTAGCGACCTGGACCTTGCCGGCCGGCGGCAGCCCCGACATGGGCAACGTCAGCGCCGACGGCGGCACGCTCTGGCTCTCCGGCCGCTACAACGGCGCGGTCTACGCCTTCAACACCGCGACGGGCGACGTGAAGACGCTGCAAGTCGGCGGAATGCCGCATGGGCTGACGGTCTGGCCGCAGCCGGGGCGATATTCGCTCGGGCATACGGGGAACATGCGCTGAGGCCGGCGAAGGGTTGGGCTGCGCCTTCGGCTCAATATCCGCGATACTCGCGCCGCGCATGAGTGAAGAGCCCGCGCCCGACCCCCGTCCAGAAATCGCCGCGTCGCCAATAGCGACGATTGATCTCAGTCTCGATCGACGGGAAGCCGTTGACCAGCCGGCCACGGACGTCGAACTCGGCCGCCGGGATCACGGTCTTAAGAAAGAAATCCCGCCGCACCATGAAGACGTTGTTGCACCAAGGAAGTGAGCGCGAATGGACGAGCGCGTCGCCCTCTGGCGTCCGCCTGATCTCGCCGGGGAAAAGCCGCTCGGCATTCTCGTGCGTCAACGCCGTCCAGCCGGAGAGGCGGGCAGCCTTCCCTGGACGCAGGATGCGCAACAGCGCCGCGCTGAGCCGCCGGCCGGCGCTTGCGCCCTCCCGCGGCCAGTATCTCTCGGACTTCAGGCGATCGAGCCCTTGCCCCGGCCGGAGGCGATGCCGGAAGCGCCAGACATGAGCCTCGCCCCGCGCGAGATAATCCGCGGCGATCCTTAGCTGCCGCGCCGCCTCTTCCCTAGGCTCGATCAGCGGATAATCGTTCTCGGCCAGCAGCAGGATCGGCGAGGCCATCGCTTGCGCCAAGGCCTTGAAGCCGCCGAGGATGCCGAGATTGTCGGGCGTTGAAATCTCTTTCAGGCCGTATCGACGCGCAAGCGCCGAGCCCTCCGGTTGAGCCTCGGGCAGGAAGAGGACATTTTCAGCGAACAGCGAGAAGAGATCGGCCGCAGCGTAGCTCTCGAGCGCCGCCGCCAGGCTCTCGTAGCCGCGCCAGCTCAAGACGCCGAAGCCGACCGGAAGGAATTCGCTCAAGCGCCGTCGCCGCCTTAAAACCCGAACCTGACCCTTTCGCGTCGCCCGCTGATAGCATGGCGCGCAATCATCGGCTGCGCCGATGCGAATTAAGAGATGCCAAGGCGCCCTCGCCGCAAGCGAGGATTTGCCTTTTTGCCTGGCGCCCGGCATAGCCCGCCCCGCGCCCGACAAGGGCCTTGCCGGGACGCGGTCCGATGGGTTTCAAATGCGGAATCGTCGGCCTGCCGAATGTCGGCAAGTCGACGCTGTTCAATGCGCTGACGCAGACCGCGGCCGCGCATGCCGCGAACTATCCCTTCTCGACGATTGAGCCGAATGTCGGCGACGTCGCGGTGCCCGACCCGCGGCTCGAGATCCTTGCGAAGATCGGCCAATCCAAGCAGATCATCCCAACGCGCCTGACATTCGTCGACATCGCCGGGCTCGTGCGCGGCGCCTCGAAGGGCGAGGGCCTCGGCAATCAGTTCCTCGCCAATATCCGCGAGTGCGACGCGATCGCGCATGTCGTTCGTTGTTTCGAGGACGGCGAGGTGACGCATGTCGAAGGCCGGATCGATCCGATCTCTGACATTGAGACGGTCGAGACCGAGTTGATGCTCGCCGATCTCGAGAGCCTCGAGCGGCGCCTCTTAGCGCTTGAGAAGCGAGCCAAGGGCGGCGACAAGGAGACGAAGGAGCTCGTCGCGATCGCGACGAAATGTCTCGGAGAATTGCGCGAGGGCCGGCCGGCGCGCGCCGCCGATTTGACGCCTGAGGAGAGGAAGCTGTTTTCATCCCTGCAGCTTCTGTCGGCGAAGCCTGTCCTCTATGTCTGCAATGTCGAGGAGGCCGCCGCCGATCGCGGCAACGTCTTTTCCGACCGCGTCAAGGCGCGCGCTTTGGCGGAAGGAGCCGCGGCGGTCGTCGTTTCGGCGAAGATCGAAAGCGAAATCGCCCTTTTGCCGCTAAGCGAGCAGCGCGATTATCTCGAGGCCGTCGGGCTTTCGGAGCCGGGCCTTAATCGCGTGATTCGCGCGGGCTACGATCTTTTGCGCCTCGTCACGTTCTTCACCGTCGGCCCGAAAGAGGCGAGGGCCTGGACGGTGGAAAGAGGCGCCAAAGCGCCGCAAGCGGCGGGCGTCATTCACACGGACTTCGAAAAAGGCTTCATCCGCGCCGAGACGATCGCCTATGACGACTTCGTCTCTTTCCGCGGCGAATCAGGCGCTCGAGACGCCGGCAAGTTCCGGCTTGAGGGCAAGGACTACGCCGTCGCAGACGGCGACGTCATGCATTTCCGATTTGCCAACTAGGTTCAGCCCAATTGCGTCTTTGACTCGACAAACGAAAGGCCTACGCTTCGAGCCCCAAGAGCCCAACTCGCTTAGCCGCGACGCCGCCGCTGCAGCGCCCATCATAGGGCTCTCCGAAAGGGGGAAACCGTGGCCATCGATCTTGGAAACCTGGTTTCGCAAACTCTCTCGCCGCAAGTCGTGTCGCAGCTCGCCACGACCGTTGGCGTCAACGCGACGGTCGCTCAGAGGCTCGTCAGCGGCGCGATTCCCGCCGTCATCGGAGCGCTCGCCAACGCCGCCTCGCAGCCCGGCGGCGCGCAAAAAATATCGGACTTCGTGTCGAACGCCGATCCCGACGTGCTCACGAAGCTCAAAAGCGCGCTTTCAGCCGGACAGTCGCCGATGCTGAGCCAGGGCGCCCAGTCGCTGAGCGCAGTGCTCGGAGGAAGCGGTCTTGCAAGCCTCGCGGGCGCGCTCGCGCAATTTTCCGGCGCGAACGCTGAGGCCGCGCAATCGGCGCTGGGCGCAGTGACGCATGCGGTCGCCGGCGCCATCGGCCAGCAAGATCCCTCCAACTGGAACGACGCCGCCTCGATCACAAATTTCTTGAATTCCCAGAGGAGCGCGATCGCGTCGGCGCTTCCCTCGGGCCTCGGCGGCCTGCTCAGCGCCTCGGGCGTCCTGGGGAGCTTAGCCGCCGCGGCGGCGCCTTCAAGCGCGGCAGCGTCCTCCGCCGCTTCGGCCTCAACCATGGCCTCCGGCGCGTCGCCTTCGCCAATGAGCCCGGCGACCTCCGCAGGCAATCCGCTCGGCGTGCCGATCTGGGCGATCGTCGTCATCCTGGTGATCGTCGTCGTGCTCGTCTGGTGGTATCTCTCGGGCTCGAAGAAGGAGGAGAAGCCGGCGACAGGGTACGGCGCGCCGGCGATCGAATATGCGCTGTCGGCAGTCGTGTTGCCATAGCGTCTGTTTTTCGCCGCCGCGGCGAGCCAGTCTCAGCGGCGGCTAACCTGCAGACTCGATCTTCATCTTGAGGAAGCCGCCTTCCGCAGGCCCAAGCACGCTCAGTCGCAGGCCATGAGGCGGCGCGACGTTCGCGGCCTCAGCCGACGTCACGAACGTCGCAAAGACGGCGCTCGGCCACGGCGCCAGACGCCAGACGCCGGTCGCCTTAGGGTCGATCGTCTTCTTCTCTTGGATGAAGCGCACGATCGCGTCGCGATTGGCGTCGGGCGCCTCGTAGACGATCGTCCTGCCGTCGCAGCCCGGGAAATTCCCGCCTCCGCCGGCGCGGTAATTGTTCGTCGCCACCAAGAACGGTTGCTTCTCGTTGATCGGCCTGCCGTCAAAGGAAAGATCAATGATCCGATGCGACTGGGGCGCGATAAGCTTCCCGTCGCCATCGTAACGCGAGGGCTTCGTGACGTCGATTGAATAGGTTACGCCCGAGATCACGTCGAAATTGTAGGATGGAAACGCCGGATTGATGAGCGGTTGTTCGGCGGTCGAATTGGGATCGATCCGCAAGAAGACGCCCGCCGAGCGCTCGAGCCACTCTCTCAACGTTGCGCCGTCGACTTTCACGACGCGCAGCGTGTTCGGATAGAGGTAGAGGTCCGCCACGTTCTTCATGGCGAGCGGTCCGGCCTTTACGTCGGTGAAGTAGTCCGGCCCTCCACGTCCCCCGGCCTTGAACGGCGCGGCCGCCGAGAGAATCGGGAGGCCTCTCAGCGCCGCTGCGCCGCTCGCCAGCCCGGTCACGTACCAAGTCTGCGCCGCATTGACGACCTCGACCGACGGATCGTCGGCGACGAGGGCGAAGAACGAGTTTAAGGGCGCTAAGACCACTCCGACCGGCGCGCGAACATAGGCAAGCGTCGCCTCGTGCGCGGCTTGAGCGGCCGCGAGTACTTTCGGCTCAGGCGCGACGAGCGGCGTGACCGTCCCATCGGCGCGTCGATAAATCGGCCGCGCTTCGACCTTGGCCGACGCTACGCGCCATTGTCCGTCGCCACGTTCGAGCGCGAGGTCGATCACGCCCAAATGACTTCCCCAAAACCCGGGCATAAAGGCCGGCACGCCGTTGAGCGCGCCGCCTGCGGCGTCCACGCCGGCGACGCCTGCGAAGTCGACGCCCGGCAGCAGGAGGTGCTGGTGGCCGAGAATCATCGCGTCGATTCCGGGGACGGCCGAAAGCGCGAGCGCCGCGTTCTCTTCGCCCGGCTCAGGCGCGGGATTATGCGAAATGCCGGAATGGCAAAGCGCCAAGATGAGATCGACCCCTTCGGCGCGCAATTTCGGGACTTCGATCCTCGCTGTCTCGACGACGCCAGCCGTCGTCGCGCGGCCGGCAAGATGAGATTCGTCCCATTGGACGATTTGCGGCGGCGCGAAGCCGATGACGCCGATGCGCAAACGCTGCGGCGCGTCGGTCTCGTCGGCGAAATCGCGCTCGATGACGAGCCACGGCTTGTAATAATGAGCGCCGTCCGGCCGGAAGATATTGCAGCAGACGGTCGGGAAATTCGCGCTCGCGAGCGCGACGCCGAGGAGTTCCAGGCCGTAATTAAACTCGTGATTGCCGAGCGTGCAAGCCTCATAGTTAAGCGTGTTCATCGCCGCCATCATCGGATGCGCGTCGCCGGCTTTCAGTCCCAGGCCGAGAGCGGCGTAGTCGCCAAACGGCGTGCCCTGGATGATGTCGCCGTTGTCGAACAGCAGCGTATTTTTGGCTTCCGCGCGCGCCTCGGCGATCAGGGTCGCCGTCTTCGCCAGGCCGACCGTGTCGTCGGGGCGATCGCGAAAATAATCGTAGGAGAAGACGTTGGCGTGGAGGTCGCTCGTCCCGATGAGGCGCAGACTGAGCCGCGTCGGCGCCGCCTCCGCAAGACCGTCGCTCGCGGCGGCGATCAGCGTCGCGCCGGCGCCTTTGATCGCGCTCCGCCGGCTTAAGTCCGCGTTCATCGACGTTCCTTTGCTATGAATGCGAGGCGGGGCACCCTAACGCGGCCGGCTCAGGCGCGAAACGCCGCCTGAGGCGCTTTTTCGTTGGCGCCAAAGGCGCGATCATGCTTTGAAACCGCGCGTCTCGGCTTTGTTTTAGGACCTCGCGATGAGCGACACGGATCGACTGCTGGTGCTGGTGCGTCACGGCCAGAGCGAGTGGAACCTGAAGAACCTTTTCACCGGCTGGCGCGACGTCGATCTCTCCGAACAAGGCGTCGCCGAGGCGCGCGAGGCCGGCCGGCGGCTGAAAGCCCGCGGCCTCGAGTTTGACTGCGCCTTCACCTCCGCATTGAAGCGCGCGCAGCATACATTGGCGCTGATGCTGGAGGAGCTTGGCCAAACCGGCCTCGCCGAAACCCGCGATCAGGCGCTCAACGAGCGCGACTATGGCGATCTCGTCGGTCTGAACAAGGACGACGCCCGCAGGAAATGGGGCGAGGAGCAGGTGCACGTGTGGCGGCGCAGCTACGATGTCGCGCCGCCCGGCGGCGAGAGCCTCAAGGACACCGTCGCCCGCGCGCTGCCTTATTATTGTCAGCAGATCTTGCCGACCGTCCTTGACGGCAAGCGCGTCCTTGTCTCGGCGCATGGCAACAGCCTGCGCGCGCTGGTGATGGTCCTTGACCGGCTCACGCCGAAAACGATCCCAACGATGGAGCTCGAAACCGGCGTGCCGCTTGTCTACCGGCTCAACGCCAATTCGACCGTGAAGTCGAAGGACATCTTAACGAGCTGATTGGCCGAGAAGAACTCCGACTTCGGCGCGCCGCGCCGCTTTCTTCCCCGCCCTTCTTAGGCTCATACCGAGGCGTTGATCCAACGGACGAGCTCACTCTTCGGGCCCGCCCCGGTCTTCGTCGCGACATGCTTGCCGCCCTTGAAGACCATTAGGGTCGGGATCGAGCGGATGCCGAACTTCTGCGTAATCGCCGGATTTTCGTCGACGTTGAACTTGGCGATTTTTATTTTCCCGTTCATTTCGGTCGCGATCTCTTCGAGCGCCGGCGCGATCATCCGGCAGGGTCCGCACCATTCGGCCCAGAAGTCCACGACAACCGGATCGCTCGACTTGAGAACGTCGGCCTCGAAGCTGGAATCCGTGACCTTGTGCGTAGCGCCCATGGCATCCTCAGGGAGAAGGGCGGCGGGGCCGCCCACGCCAAATTAGGTAAGAACGCGACTAGGCTGCGTCAAGCCGCGGGCTTTTCGGCCCCTCAAAAGAGCCGCCCCCCATTGGGCGCGGTCCGGCTCGGTCCGATCAACACGACTTCGCCGGCTTCGTCGGGAAACCCAAGGGTCAAGACCTCGGAGATGAAGGGGCCGATCTGTCGAGGGGGGAAATTCACGACCGCCGCGATTTGACGCCCGACGAGATCCTCGACGTCGTAATGGCGGGTGATCTGGGCGGACGACTTTTTCACGCCGATCTCCGGCCCGAAATCGATCCGCAGCTTGTAGGCGGGTTTCCGCGCTTCCGGAAACAGCTCGGCCGCGACGATCGTGCCAAGCCGAATGTCGACTTTGAGAAAATCGTCGAAGCCGATGGTCGCGGCACGGTTCGCGCTCACGCTGCCTCTCTCGTCTTAAGCAAGAGGTCCCTTTGCCCCGATAAGCCGAAACGTCAAGCCGCTTGCTTGACACGTCCGTCGCCGGCCCCTAGCCCGCCGCCGATGAGCGAGACCCCTGCGATCGCCCGGCCGCGTTTCATCGACGGTCTCGGCGAGCTTCAAGGCGATTACGACGCGATCCTCTGCGACGTCTGGGGCGTGGTCCACAACGGCCGCGAGGCCTTTCCGGACGCGGTTGAGGCGCTTTCGAGGTTTCGGCGCGGCGGCGGGGTCGTGGTGCTGATCACCAACGCGCCCCGCCCGAACGGCGACGTGGCGCGGATGCTCGATCGGCTCGGCGCGCGGCGCGAGGCCTATGACGCGATCGTCACATCCGGCGACGTGACCGCCCATCTCATTGCCGAACGCGAGGGTCAGAAGATCTTTCACCTCGGCCCCGACCGAGACAACGGCCTATTCGACATCGCGGCCAAGATGATGGCCCGCCCCCCGCTCTTCTCCTCCGGCGACGACGCCGACTACATTCTCTGCACCGGCCTCTTCGACGACGCGGTCGAGACCCCGGCCGATTACGAGGCGCGGCTTAGCGCGCTTGTCGCCCGGCACACGCCATTCTTGTGCGCCAATCCCGACATCGTCGTCCAACGCGGCGGCGATCTTGTTTACTGCGCAGGGGCGTTGGCTAAGCTCTATGAAGAGCTCGGCGGCGAGGTCGTCTATGCCGGCAAGCCGCACCCGCCAATCTACGTCGACGCCATGGCGGCGGTGAGGTCTCGCCTTCCCGCCGCGAGCGCGGAGCGAACGCTGGCGATCGGCGATGCGCTTCAAACCGACATTGCGGGCGCAACCGCCGCCGGATTGGACGCGCTCTTCATCTTGGGCGGCATTCACGGACAGGAACTCGGCGTCGGCGAGGACGACGCCCCCGATTCGGGCGCGGCCTTGCGGATCTTCTCGCGGGAGGGACTTCAGCCGCGCTACGTGGCGACGGCGCTTCGGCCTTAGGCCGCAAAGAGATTGTCGATCTTGGTTCTTAACGTCGCCGCCGTGTAGGGCTTGACGATATAGCCGTCCGCGCCCGCCTGACGCGCCGCGACAATGCGGTCCGTCTTGGACTCCGCGGTCGCCATGATGAAGCGCGGCGCGTCGTCGCCGTGCTCCTCTTTCAGCGCCCGCAACAGGTCCATGCCGTTGAGAGAGTCCATGTTCCAGTCAGAGATGACGAGCTTGTATTCTTTCTCGCGCGCCATCGCGAGCGCCTGGGCCCCGTCCGTCGCGCCGTCGACGTCCTGAAAGCCGATCTGGCGCAACAGCTCGCAGGTGATCCTGACCATGGTCTTATAGTCATCGACCACCAGAATTGAGATCCTGTCGTCCGCCGGCATCGCAATGCTCCGCTCCGGCAGGCCCCATATAGGCCGGCCGAACCTCCTCGCCCCCGGCCTTTACCAAGATCGGATTTCCCCCCCGATAAGCCAAAGACTCAATTTGTATGGATCGCCCGCGGCGTCCCTGACCCGTATCGTAAGGCCTAACGCATGGATAAGGACGGCATTCATCACTACCACTTCGAAGACCTTGCCCTCGGCATGCGCGCGGCGATCTTAAAAACCGTCGCCAACGAGGACGTCGTCGGCTTCGCGGAATTGTCGGGCGATCGCAATCCCATCCACCTCTCCGAGCACTTCGCTCGCAAAACCCGGTTCGGCGGACGCATTGTGCACGGCCTTTATACGGCGAGCCTCTTGTCGGCCGTGATCGGGACGCGCCTGCCAGGGCCAGGCTCCGTGTACATTTCCCAGACGCTGAATTTCCGCGGGCCGGTGAAGATCGGCGACGTGGTCGAGGCGGCGGTCGAGGTCGTCGAGTTGATCGAGAAGGGTCGACGCGTTCGCCTTTACTGCACGTGCTCGGTCGGCGGCGGCGTCGTTCTCGACGGCGAGGGCGTCTTGAGCGTCCCGGCCCGGCCGCGCCACGCCGCGCGAGCGCCTTGACCTTTGGCCAGCGAGCTTGGCAGAGGCTGGCGGCTTGCTCCTCCCATCTTCCAAGCGCGACGATTGATGACCCTTCTGGCCGCGGACCCTTCGTCTTCGCCCCCAGGCCTTGAAGGCGCGATCTATGCGATCGGAAACTTCGACGGGGTGCACCGCGGCCATCGGGCGGTCGTCGAACGCGCGCGCGTCGAGGCCGCCAAGATCGCCGCTCCGACGGCGGTTCTCACATTCGAGCCTCACCCGGCGGATTTCTTCGCGGGCCAAGCCGTCGTTTTCCGCCTGACGCCGCCTGAGGAGAAACTCCGCCAGCTCGAGGCGCTTGAAGTCGACGGCATCGCGACGTTCAGTTTCAATGCGGCGCTCGCGGCGCTGACCGCAGAGGAGTTCGTAGCGGACATTTTGGTCCGCCGGCTTGGGGTTGGCGGCGTCGTCGTCGGCGGCGACTTTCATTTCGGGAAGGAGCGGGGCGGCTCGCCCGCCTTCCTTAAAGAGGCCGGCGGGCGGCTCGGCTTCGCCGTGATCATCATCGACAAGGTCCCGCTGCCGGGCGGCGAGGCCGTGTCGTCCTCGAAAATCCGCCGCGCGCTTGAAGTCGGCGATGTCCGTCTGGCGGCGGCGGGCCTTGGCCGCCCCTATGCGGTCTCGGGCGAGGTCATATCGGGCCGTCGGCTCGGCCGGACTCTTGGCGTGCCGACCGCTAATCTCGCGCTCGAAGCGACCAATCGGCTGGCCTACGGGGTCTACGCCGTCCGGGCCGAGACCTCGCTTGGAGAGTTCGACGGGGTGGCGAGCTTCGGCGTTCGTCCGACTATCGACAACGGCCAGCCGCTGCTCGAGGTTCATCTTTTCGACTTCGCCGGCGATCTTTATGGCGCGAGGATTAGAGTCTCCTTCATCGGCCGCATTCGCGACGAGCGGCGCTTCGACACGCTTCAGGCGCTGAAAGAAGAGATGGACCGAGACATGACGCGAGCCAAGGAGCTGATCGCGCGGACGCCGTAGCCTTAGCCTTCGCGCCTGAGGCCCGCTTAGCGTCAGCGGAGCATTTGGCGTTTGCGCGCAAATCCTCTAAGGCCTTCGGCGCGCTCGACGGCTCCTCGCGGCCTGAACGGCGTTCGTCAAGACCTCGACATGAATCAGCAATCGGCCAAAGGCGTCGACTATTCGCAGACGCTCTTTCTTCCCAAGACCGACTTCCCGATGCGCGCCGGCCTGCCGCAGAAGGAGCCGGAGATTCTCGCGCGCTGGGAGAAGGACGGGCTTTACGCGAAGCTGCGCGAGGCGGCGACGGGGCGCGACCGTTTCACGCTGCACGACGGCCCGCCTTACGCCAACGGCAACATCCATATCGGCCATGCGCTCAACAAGATCCTGAAGGATCTGGTGACGCGCTCGCAGCAGATGGCGGGCAAGGACTCGAACTATGTCCCCGGTTGGGATTGTCACGGCCTGCCGATCGAGTGGAAGGTCGAAGAAGAGAACTATCGCAAGAAGGGCAAGCCGAAACCGGATTTTCGCGACGCGAGCGCCATCGTCGCCTTCCGTCAGGAATGCCGCGCGACCGCCGAACATTGGCTGAACGTCCAGCGCGAGGAATTCAAGCGCCTCGGCGTCGTCGGCGACTGGGACCATCCCTATACGACGATGAGTTTTGCGGCAGAAGCGCAGATCGCCCGCGAGATCATGAAGTTTGCGCAGAACGGCCTGCTCTATCGCGGCTCGAAGCCGGTAATGTGGAGCGTCGTCGAGAAGACGGCGCTCGCCGAAGCCGAGGTCGAGTACGAGGACCATGTCAGCGATACGGTCTACGTGGCGTTTCCCTGTGAGATGGTGGTCACAGCAGGGCCGGCCTATGACAGCCGGAAAGCGGCGTGGAACGAATTCGCCAAACTCGATGCGCATTATCGGCCGGCGTCTGTCGTCATCTGGACCACGACGCCGTGGACGCTGCCGGGAAATCGAGCGATCGCGTTTTCGCCTCGCGTCGCCTACGGACTTTACCGCGTCGACGCCGCGCCAGAGGAAAATTGGGCGCGCGCCGGCGCGCGATTCATCATCGCGGACAAGCTTGCGGAAAGCACGCTCAGCAGCGCGAGGGTTGAGAAGTTCACGCGATTGCATGACGTCGACCCGGCGGCGCTTAGCGTCGGTCAGTGCGCCCATCCGTTGAATGGGCTCGACGGCGGCTACACCTTTCGCGCCCCGCTTCTGCTTGGCGACCACGTGACCGACGACGTCGGCACGGGTTTTGTGCACACCGCGCCCGGCCACGGCCGAGAGGACTTTGACGTCTGGACGGGAAACGCCCGCATTCTCGCCGGGCAAGGATTCGAGACGAGGATCCCCTATACCGTCGACGAGGACGGCGCGTTTACGGCCGAGGCGCCGGGCTTCGAAGGCAAGCGCGTCATCACCGACAAGGGGGAAGCCGGCGACGCCAACGACGCAGTCATCAACGCCTTGATCGGAGCCGGCGCGCTCGTTGCGCGCGGCAGACTTAGGCATCCGTACCCGCATTCCTGGCGGTCGAAGAAGCCGCTCATCTTCCGCAATACGCCGCAATGGTTCATCGCCATGGACCAAGCGTTCGTCGACGAGAACGGCCACAAGCACCCTTCGCTTCGCGCCGCGGCGCTCGAGGCGATCCATGACACGCGCTGGGTGCCAAGAAGCGGCGAGAACCGCATCTCCGGCATGATCGAGGCCAAGCCCGACTGGGTCGTGTCGCGCCAGCGTGCCTGGGGCGTGCCGATCGCGGTGTTCGTCAAGAAGGGCGAGCACCGGCCGCTCGTCGACGCCCGGGTCAATGCGCGCATCGCCGAAGCCTTCGAGCAAGACGGCGCCGACGCCTGGTATGTCGAGGGCGCCGCCGAGCGTTTTTTAAGGCCGGACTACGATCCCGCCGACTACGACAAGGTCGACGACATTCTCGACGTCTGGTTCGATTCCGGCTCGACCCACGCCTACGTGCTCGACGACCCAAACCACTTCCCCTCGCTCTACGGCTTCAAGCGCATCCGCGACGGCGGGCGCGACGAGGTGATGTATCTGGAAGGCTCCGACCAGCATCGCGGCTGGTTTCACTCCTCCCTTCTCGAGAGCTGCGGCACGCGGGGCCGCGCTCCCTATGACGTCGTGCTGACGCACGGCTTCACGCTCGACGAGAAGGGCCGGAAAATGTCGAAGTCGCTGGGGAACCAGACGTTTCCCCAGGACGTCATCAAACAGTCGGGCGCGGACATTCTCAGGCTGTGGACGGCGAGCGTCGACTATTCCGACGACCAGCGCATCGGGCCCGATATCCTGAAGAGCGTCAGCGAGAATTATCGCAAGTTGCGCAACACCATGCGCTGGATGCTCGGGAACTTGGCTCACTCAACGGGAAAACAAATCTCGCGCATGCCAACCCCAACTGGGCGGCAAGAGGTCGACGACATTGTCAAAAACGTTGCGCCTTACCTAATTGTTGGGCCACTCGAGGGATTCCCACAACACGATTTGGAGAGCCTCGACAGGCTGATGCTCCATCGCTTAGCCGAGCTCGATGAGCTCGTGCGCTCAGCCTACAAAGACTTCGACTACGCCAAGGTCGTCTCGGCGCTGTCGTCGTTCTTGAATTCCGATCTCTCGGCCTTCTATTTCGACATCCGCAAGGACGCGCTCTATTGCGAGCCGCCCTCGAGCGCCAAGCGCCTCGGCGCGTTGGCGACGATCGACGAAATCTTCAAGGCGGTGACGATCTGGCTTGCGCCTATCCTCGTTTTCACGTGCGAAGAGGCGTGGTCGCATTACCCGCCGCGCGCGCAATCCGTGCATCTCCAGCAATTTCCAAAAATCCCGTCGGAGTGGAGCGACGATAAGCTCGATCGGCAATGGGCGACGATCCGCCGCGTCCGTTCGGTCGTTACCGGCGCGCTCGAGATCGCGCGCGCCGACAAGGCGATCGGGGCGTCGCTCGAGGCGAGCCCGCGCGTCTTCATCGCTGACCCAGACTTGCTTGCCGCGCTGGTGGGCGTCGATTTCGCCGAAGTTTGCATCACTTCGTCGATCGAGATCGCATCGGCCGCCGAGCCGCCAGCCGGCGCGTTCCGGATTCCTGAGGTCCCGAACGTCGCAGTTGTGGTCGAGCGCGCAAAAGGCGTGAAATGCGCTCGCTCGTGGCGCTACTTCGATCCCGCCGCCGCCGATCCGATGTATCCGGACGTGACGCCACGCGACGCGCAAGCGCTGCGGGAGCTGGCTGCGCTGCAGGCTCAGACGTGAACTCCCGGGGGGTCGGCGGCCTCGTGGTCGCTTTCGTCATCGCCGCCGACCAGGCCTCGAAGGCCGCGGTCCTAAGCGGCTTTGGCGGCGAGCCGATCGCGCTCGTCCCGCTCCTCAACCTGACGATGCGACGCAACGCAGGCATCTCGTTCAGCTTGTTTTCGCAATCGTCCGACCTCGCGCGCCTCGGCCTTCTCGCCTTTATCGGCTTAGCGGTCGTCGCGTTGGCGATCTGGCTGTGGCGCGCAAGCTCGAGCGTCGTCGCGGCCGGCGTCGGCGCCATTCTCGGCGGCGCGCTCGGCAACCTCGTCGATCGCGGCTTGCGCGGCGCCGTCGTCGATTTCCTTGATCTGCACCTCGGCGGCTGGCACTTTTTCGTCTTCAACTTGGCCGACGCCGCAATTACGCTCGGCGTCGTCTTGTTGGCGCTGGAGGCGTTTTTGAGCCAGAGCGGCAGGGCGGAAGCGAGCGTTCAGCGCCCGCGCGGAGAGGCAGGTCGAACGTGAAGCCTTGGAATCGCCGGATTGCTGGCGCAGGGGCCCTAACCAGCGTCGAGAAGAACTACGGATCGGGTGAACAATCGATGCAGGCGTATGGGGTTTGGGGCCGGCGCGTACCGGTCTTAGCGATAGCGGGAGCTTTCCTTTGCTCGGCCGCTTTGCCTTTGTCGCCGGCGAAAGCGGGAGATGACGGCGATGCGCCGATGTGGGTTGGCATCGGCACGACCCTCGGCATGATCTCCAACGACAAAGATCCGATCGATTATCGCGAACGTGGCCGGTTGGTCGTCCCGAAGAGCATGTCGCTACCGCCCCCGGGATCCTCGACCGCGGCGGCCGCGGCCGGGTGGCCCAACGATCCGGACCTCGTGAAGCTGCGCAAGCAGAAGGCCGAGCGCAATAAGCCCGCTTTCCAAGGCTTTGGAGTCAACGGCGCGGGATTTGACCCGAGCACGGTGGCGACGATGAGCGCAACCGCCGGCCAAGGACCCGCGAGCCGCTCGTGTTCGCCGGGGTCCAGCTCAGGTTCGTGCGGGAACAGCGTCACCGCGGGGGGCCTGCTTGGGCTGTGGTCGCAATCCGATACGCTGGGCCCGGAGCCGGACCGGGATTGGCTCACCGATCCGCCTAAGGGCTATCGCGCGCCGCTCGGAGCTTTGCCGACGCCGACGCCAGGCAAATAGGCGAGGCGGCGGCGGGCGGGCCTTAAGGTCGCGCCTGTCGATTGGCGATCGCACGAGAGGGGCGGTGAACGGAAGGCGCCTCGACCCCCTTGGCGTTGCCCTCAAATGCGGGTAAGAAGTTTGCAGATTCGTCGCCGTTTCGTTGTAGGCCTCATGGCCGCTTGCGATCGAGCAGCCTGCCGAGCGACTCCGAGGCGGCGAGGGGATTAGCGCGATCAATCGGGCGTCTGCTCAGGGCGAAAAGGCCCGCGCCTAAACGGAGCGCGCTTTGTCGACCGGGTTGGCGGGGTTCTGATCGGACGAGGCCGCGCTCGTTGTCCTTGGGCGACGTGACGAAGGAACGCTTGCGCCCCGTCTGCGTCTCGGGCGCGCAATTTTGAGCGTAGAGGTTTAGGCGCACGCTCCTCTCTTAAAAAAAGGCTTGCGATTTTAGGAAGCGACAGGATGAGACCCAATCACAACAAGCGCATGCGCGGCGGCCGGCCGCAAAACAATCGGCGCGGGCCCAACCCGCTCACGCGATCCTACGAGTCCAACGGACCGGACGTGAAGATTCGCGGAAACGCCCATCATATCGCCGAGAAATACCTTCAATTGGCGCGGGACGCCCATACCGGCGGCGACCCGATCGCGGCGGAAAACTATCTTCAGCACGCAGAACATTATTTCAGGTTGATCGCGTCGGCGCAGGCCGCCATGCAGGCGGCGCAGAGCGGTCGTGCGCCGGGCCAAGTCGACGGCGAGATCGACGAACTCGACGACGAGGAAGACACGGGCGGCCTCACCGACCGCTTCGCCTCTCCGCTTGATCGCGCGCCGGCGCCGTACTCAGGGCCTCAGCCGAGCTTCGCGGCGCAGCAAAATCCGCCGCAATCCCAGCCGCAGCCGCAGCCGCAATTCGGCGACCGCCAGCCGTCCGTCGACCGCGAGGGCTTCCAGCCGCGTCAGGAGAGGCAAGGTTTCCGAGGCGACCGCGGCCAGCGGCCGGATCGGCCGTACGGGAACGATTTCCGAGCGCAACGCGATCGAGGTTCGCGCGATTTTCGCCCATACCGGGATGGAACGCCGAGACCCGACGCGTCGCCGACGGCTGCGCCGGAAGGGGAGGCCCCGGGCCTGCCGTCCTTCATCACGGCCGCGCCTCGAGTCTCGTCGCCATCGGAGGTCGAAGACGCTTCAAGCCAGCAGCAAAGCGTGCCGGCCGAGGCTTCCGGTCACGACGGCCCATCGGAAGGCGAGCCCGCCGACGCGGGGTTCGACGGACGTCCGTCGCAGCGGGGTCGACGCCGTCGGCTTCGTTCGCCCTACGGTTTCATTCGCCAAGGCGGCGGGGCCGACGAGGCGGGCGAACAGACAAGCGAGGAGTGACGCCGGCGCGGCGTCTCTCGCCGGCCGTCTTCGCCGCGTCTGCCTCTTAGCAGATGCCGATGCTTGAGAACTTCGACTGGATCAGGTCGCGGTCGAACGGCTTCATCATGTAGTCGTCGGCGCCGGCATGCATGGCGCGGGCGATCTGCGCGACGTCATGCTCGGATGTGCAGAAGAGGACCTTGGGCCGCTCGCCGCCAGGCATTTTGCGCAACTCGCGGACGAAATCGTAGCCGTCGAGCTGCGGCATGCCGGAGTCGACGAGAATGGCGTCGGGCATGTTGAAGCTGCACGCCGCCAGCGCGTGCCGGCCGTCCGCCGCTTCGCTTGTCTGCACGCGCAGCGCCTCGAGAATCCGGCGCGCGACCTTTCGCACGACCGGCGAATCGTCAACCACCAACACGTGTTTCACCTTGACCTCCTACGCTGTTTCGCGCGCCAGGCGGCGCGTCGCTGGTTCCGCCGATTTCACGGGGAATTCGAACAATGCGGCGATGTCGAGCACCGGGATCAGCTCCCGGCCGCGTCGCAGCACGGCGACGACGAGCTCAGTAAGCGCGGGATCGATCGTGGGCGGCGGGGGGACGATGTCTTCGCCTCCGGCTTGAACGACGTCGCCGACGCTTTCGACGGCCGCCGCAATCGACCGTCCGCCCCAATCGAAGACCACGCCGAGCGGGGCCGACCCGCCGGCCTTATCGTTCGGATCGAGCCTTAGAGCGAGCGACGTGAGCGGGACGATTTGACCGCGAAGATTGACGAGCCCGAGGACGCAGTCCGGAGCGCCTGGCAGCCGCGTCGTCGTTTCGATGCGGAAAACGGATTGGGCGCAGCCGATGGGCACGGCAAAGGCGCGCCCCGAGGCCCGAAGGAGGAGAAGCGATCCCGCGGCGCGCGGGGCCGCCAGATGCGCGCTTAACGCCGTCGCGCTCATGCGGCCTCCCCCGCGACGATGACGTCGTCCGGCGCCGAGGCGAGCGCGGCGTAGATCGACGCCCGATCGAATCGATCGAGAACCTCGATCAGCCCGCTCTTGCGCGCCCGCGCGCGCGCGTTTTCGCCGAGCTCGCTTGTGAGCCCATAGGTCGCCGGCGGACGCTCCTGTTGCGCGGCGAGCAGCCGCCGCGGCAGGTCGCTTTGGTCGAGCGTGGCGATGTCGAGACCGATCAGAGCGACGTCGATATTGCGTTCGCGAGTCGCGAGCGCCAAGCCCTCGCGCGCCGTTAAGGTCCAGGCGACGCGGCATCCCCAGCCCCGCATCGCCCTGACGAGCATTTCCCCGGCCATCGCCGACGGTTCAATCAGGAGAACATGCGGTCGTCGATCCAGCATTGGATATTGGCGTTTGCGCTGCGGGCCGAGATCGATGAGCTGGAACGCGTCGAGGATTTCGGTCGGCGCGCCGGCGATCGTCGCGACGCCGAGCACCCCATGCCCATGACCGGGGAACTCGAGACGAATGTCCTCCTCGATCGTGTCCGCGGCGCCCTCGGCCGGAAGGGCGACGCATCGCTCGCCTTCGCTCAGAACGACGAGCGTCAGCGAGCCGGCAAGGTCCGAAGTCGTCGACTCGACGATCGGGATCAGGCGGCCGCCGCGCCTGACGAACGAGACACCGTCGGCGACGACGATCTCGCTGGCCAGGACCGTGTCGACGCTCGCGACGGTCTGCAAGGGCAGTGCGCGCGGCGTTCCCGAGGCGCTGCGGAAAACGAGCATCTTGAACTTCGCTTCGAGCAAGAGAGGCTCACGGTCGCTGACCACGTTCGCGACGCCGGCCGGCGAGGCGCCGATCCTGATCCCGATTGCGCTTGCGTCGAGCGCCAGCGCAACCCGTCCGTCGCTCAAAATGGCTGCGCCGGCGAACAAGGGAAGACGGGGAATCCCCGACGGAATGTCCTTGTGAACGACCTCCTGCACGTCAATGACGTCGTCGACCAGCAGGACGTAGCGCTCGGAGCCGACGCGAAGCCTGAGGGCGATCTCGGCGCCTGAGCCTCCACCCTCGCTTAAGCCAACAAGCGTCGCGAGCCTGGCGGCGGGCCAGCTCTGCGCGCCTGAGCGCCATCGAAGCGCGTCGGCCATCGCTTCGATCGCGCCCCCGCCGCCGGCCTCCTCGATGGCGTCGACGGCATGTTGCGGCACGAGATAGCGCTCGCCGCGGCATGAAAGAACGAGAGTCGGCGTGATCGCGAGCGTCAGCGGCACGCAGAGCGTCACTTCGACGCCGAGGCCGCGCCGGCTCGTCAGAGCGACCGACCCGCCGACCGCCTCGATGTTGGAGCGGACGATGTCCAGGCCGACGCCGCGGCCTGAGATTTCGCTCACTCGCGACGCGGTCGAGAAATTCGGCCAGAACAGATAGCGAAGGAGTTCAGGCTCGCTGAGCCTTGCGACGCTGTCCAGCGTCTCAAGGCCAAGCGCGACGACGCGTTCTCTGATCAGCGCTTCGTCTACGCCTCTGCCGTCGTCGGCGACGACGATCGTGGCCTCCCCGGCGACGCGCGAGGCGGTGATGCGAACGAGGCCCATTTCCGGCTTTCCCGCCTGGCGGCGCTCCGCCGGCGTTTCGAGCCCGTGATCGACGGCGTTGCGGATCATGTGGGTCAGCGGATCGCGAATCGCCTCGATCAATTGCCGATCGAGCTCGACGCCGCCGCCTTCGAGCACGAGCTCGGCTTTCTTGCCGACCTTCGGGCAGAGATCGCGCACCAGGCGATGGAGGTTCACGAACAGTCGGTCGACGGGCTGCATGCGGGCGGCGAAGACGTTGAGGCGCAGGTCCGCCGCGACGCCCGCCAGCCTTTGCACCGCCTTGCGCAGCGTCCCGCTCGTTTCGCTGCGCGCGGCTTCCGCAAGCTGGTTCTGCGCGAGCGCGAGCTCGGAGACGAGCGCGGTCATCTGCTCGAGCGTCCTTAAGGAAATGCGCACCGTGTCGGCGCGCCGCTCGGGCGGCGTCGGCCCGGGCGTGAAGCCGCTCTCCCAAACGACCATCGCTTGGCGCGCGCCTGAATTGCGGGCGGCGCGCGAGTTTAGAGCGGCGATCTCGCCGATGAGCTTGGCGTCGTCGCCGGTCGGCTCGCCGTTGCCGAGCGCAAGCTCGGCCAAGATGAATTTGATCCGGTCGATCGCGGCGAGCACCATCGTGACGCTGGCCGGGGTCGGCTGCGATCCGTCGCGAAGAGCTTCGATGAGCGTTTCGGCCGCGTGAGCGATTTGCTCGAGCCGCGGCAGATTGAGGAAGCCGCACGTTCCCTTGATGGCGTGGACCACGCGGAAGATGTTGGCGAGGATGCGCGTGTCGGACGGGTCCAGCTCGAAGCGCACGAGCTGCGCTCCGATCGCTTCAAGCTGCTCGGAGGTCTCGGCGAGAAAATCCTTGAGGAGCTCTTCCATCGCCCATTCGGCCGGCGCCGGCGCGTCGTTGCGCCGCAGGCCGCGCATCCTGACGGGCGCGGGTTAAGGACGATTGAAATGGTAGCCTTAAGTTTCGGTGTCCGGATTTAACCGCCAAGCCCCCTTTCGCCTGCGACTGCAGAAGGCTCGGCGCCGATCGACGTCGCCTGGATCTCGACGGCGTCCGCGCCGGCCTCGAATTTGACGACGAGACCGCTGTCGCGCGCCAAAAGCCCCGCATAATAGGCGACGACCGTGTGCGCATCGACGGGCGTCCCAGGGTCCTCGCCGGCGATCAGCTCGGCGACATGTGAGGGGATGCGCGGATTGGGCCCCTTGGCCTGCAAATGGAAAGAGAAGGCGGGCCCGTCGCCGTTGACCTCGACGCTGAGCTGCCCGCCGCGCGGAATGCAGCTTGAGGCGACCAGGCATAGATTGAGCAGCGTCTTGAGCTTGTTTTTCGGCGCCCGCCTTGAAATCCCCGACCAGGCGATCCGGGTCCGCTCGCTCTCGATCAAGCCGCGAGCCGCAGCCTCCGCTTCGCCCGTTTCGATTTCCGAGCCGGCGGAGCCGGACGCGCCGAAGGCGAGCCGACAGAATTGCAGTTTGCTCGAAGCCGATTGCGCGCTGCGCTCGATGAGTTCGAGCGCGCTCTTGCGCATGGCCTCGTCCTCTTCAAGCTCCATCAATTCGAGGCCGTTGATGATCGCGGAAACTGGCCCGATCACGTCGTGGCACACGCGCGAGGTGAGGAGGGCCGCAAGCTCCAGCGGCGTCAGGGCGAGTGTTGCCATCGCAGCGTCTCTGTGCTCAGTGGCCCGGAAGTCTAAAAAAGCCGCCCGCAAGCGCGGGAATCAGCGCTTTAGGACAAGCTATCGGATTCGTTCCGTTCGCGACAGCGCCGAAGGAGCTTGAGCCAGCGCGTCAAAGGAGCGCGATGCTCGATTCCCGCGAATTGCCCTTTATTTCGCGTGACGAGGTCGCGCGCGCGCTTGCAGAGGCCGCGCTGAAGGCCGGACCCGTCATCATGGACGTCTATCGGGCTGAAGGCGCGCGCGCATGGGCCAAGGACGACGGCAGCCCGGTCACGGAGGCCGACGAGCGCGCCGAGGCGGCGATCGTCTGCGACTTGCGCGCGAAGCTTCCGAATGTCGCGATCGTCGGCGAGGAAGGGGGCGGGACGCGAAAGCTCAGCCCTAACGGCGCGTTCGTCCTTGTTGACCCTCTCGACGGCACGAAAGAATTTTTGGCTCGCAATGGCGAATTCACCGTAAATGTCGCGTTGGTCTCGAACGGGCGGCCGATCGCCGGAGCGGTCTATGCGCCTGCGCTTGAGCGAATTTGGATCGGCGGCGAGACGGCGTTTGCGTCTGAGGCGCCGTGCGGGAGCGGCTTCCCTAAGCTCGAAAGATGGCGGCGAATTCACGCGCGCCCTGCCCCGGCCTCGATCGTCGCCGTCGCCAGCCGATCGCATGCCGACCCGGAGACCGACGCGTTCTTGAAAGGCTTACCCGTCGGCGCGCGGCGCATTGTCGGGTCGTCGTTGAAATTCTGTCTTCTTGCGCAAGGAGAGGCCGACGTCTATCCGCGCTTCGGCGCGACGATGGAATGGGACACGGCCGCCGGTCACGCCGTTCTCGTCGCAGCCGGCGGAGTGGTGCTGACCCCTCAAGGCGCGCCTTTCCTTTACGGCAAGAGCGACTGTGGTCTGCGCAATGGCGCCTTCATCGCCTGGGGCGACCCCGCGGCGGCGGCCCACAGTTTTAGGCGTTAACGTTTCTGAAAAGTGAGCAGCGGCATGCCTGCATTCAGAAGCGGTCGCGCGATTCGCCTTGAAGGCGTCACGATTGACTTAAAAATAATCACCGGAGACCCCCCTATGGCCAGCTTCTCTCGGCGCGATCTGATCGTTGGGGTCGGCGTGGCGACGTTCGGGTTGGGGCTGCCGTCCGTTTCTCGCGCCGACCCGCCGCAGAACTTTTCGCTCGACGAGGTCATCAGCAGCGGCCACCACTTTTTCGGCGCCGTGTCGCGCGGCCTTGCCGAGGCGGTGCAGGAGGCGGCGCGCCGCTGGGGCCTCCCGAACGGCTATGTGCTTGGTCAAGAGGCGTCGGCGGCCTTCGTCGGCGGCCTGCGTTACGGCGAGGGCAAGATGTATACGCGCAACGCCGGCGACGAAGCCGTGTTTTGGCAGGGTCCCTCGCTCGGCTTCGACGCCGGCGCCGACGGCGACCGGACGATGATGCTCGTCTACAACCTGCC
>Ga0187782_10000346_pt1 | contig 30463 bp, 34 predicted proteins | sample 0715_SJ02_MP15_2_FD_132454 | JGI IMG/M metagenome (GOLD analysis project Ga0187782, IMG submission 132454) | Tropical peat soil microbial communities from peatlands in Department of Meta, Colombia - 0715_SJ02_MP15_20_MG | ecosystem: Environmental > Terrestrial > Soil > Wetlands > Peat | place... | reverse complement strand
CCCGTCAATCTGTCCTAGGAAACTTTCCTCTGGGCAAGCTCAGAGTCCATTAGCAACAGTCCCGCTCCCTCACCACCACCGATCTTGAGCCTCTGCAGAATCTCATCCACCTGCTTCTCCTCTTCTACCTGCTCAGCCACGAACCACTGCAGGAAGTTGAACGCCGTATTGTCCTTCTCTGACAACGCAAGGTTCACCAAGCCGTTTATGAGTCCTGTCACCTTTACCTCGTGATCGAAGGCTGCTCTGATGGCTTCCGCTGGCGAGCTCCACTCAAAGGGCGGCTGTTCCACAGCCAAGACTTTGGCTCTCCCCATCCTGTCTATGATGTGTTCGTAGAACCTGTCTGCATGAGCGAGTTCTTCCCGGGCCTGGGCTTTCATCCACTTCGCGAACCCTTTCAGATTTACTGACTCATAGTAGTCAGATATTGCGAGATACAAGCAAGAGGAGTAGACCTCCGCATTTGCCTGCTTGTTCAGTTCGTCAACCATCCGCGGTGATATCATAAGAGAAATGTCTGATGTCTGCCTTAAAAACGCCTCTTCTAGTCTTTCCGCACTAACGGCCGCTAAGCGTGCCAAAGTCTGTGCAGCCACGCGCACGAAAACCTGCCTAGTCGTTTCTCTCTTACTGTCGGTCAGTGGGGTAGGGAGAAGTGGTGTTCCCCCACTTACTGTAACGTGAGCTCACCACCGGATATGGATTGTATCCGAATCTCAGTCTGCCAGGCTCGAAACGTGGACTACGGTGAAGCCGGAATCAAGGTCCTTCAACTGAATAGAGCTTATTCTGAGCTATTCCTTGGTATCCATCAACGGAAAGTCGAACTACCTCTAAACACTAGAAGGCGGACGGGCTCGGATGGAAGTTGCCTTAAATACGCTGATGCCGAATTCTGTTTCGTGTCGGAGGTCAAGGCGTTCTTTCGCCATTGTCCCTCATGCGGACGCAGATTTCACATCAAACTCGTGCGAAAAGAGGAGGTTGCCGAAGAGCCGCTCACGGAACACCTAACCCCAGCGGAAGAGGAGATGGGCTATGGGTTCATACACGGGAATCCCTGGATGACCCAACTTGCAGAAGGCCCTCCGATTTACGTTGACATTGAAGAGTTCGACTACACATACAAATGTACTCACTGTGGGCACCAGTGGTCCGAGGTGCACACGGAACAGGATACTGCAAGAAACTGAGATGCGATTTGAAAACTAATCGAATCCCTGCCCATTGGAGAGAAGGCTCAAGGCCGGTGGGGTCCGCGACATTTCTGTTCGTTCAACTTACTTTCTCTAAACGAGGGTTGCCCGGCTAGCTCAATACGCGCCCAGTTTACCAGACGGAGTACATTCTGAGCTAATTATCGATGCGGCCTCCGGGATTCGAACCCGGGCGAGTGGCTCTTTCCTTGTCTGGAATGGGAAGCCACTATCCTAACCACTGGATCAAGGCCGCGCCACCAACCCCCATTGCATGAAATTCTATAAACGAAGCCATTCCCGGCCACGTTGGTCTTGAGTGAACAACTCCTTTCGAAACTAGCGCCCCGGCTGAAGCGGCTCGATGAAGGAGCTTACCGGAGGACCTACATCTCGCGGGGAGCAATGAGGCGGACCAGCACCCACCAGCTTGTGGCGGATCTGCTGGATTCGCTTGGAATCAATTACAAGGAAAACGTCAGGGTGCCGGGTCAGAACAAGATTCTCGCAGATTTCAAAGTCAACGGCGTCTGGGTGTTCGTCGAGAGAGAGCTCGGAGAAGAGGTGAGGAAGGCCCTACTTACCGGGAAGCGCAAATGCGTCCTAATCAGGCGCGAGTCGCTGAGAAGCGACAGCCTCGACCACGGAATCAGAGTGTTAGGTTTGGAAGAGTCAGGGGACAGACAGACAATCTTCCTTGACGACCCCTCGTTCAATTTTGACTATGCGCATATCCTCCCGAAGACGGAGAAGTGCTCTGTCATGCACGGGCACACTTCGAGCGTCCTGGTGGAGGTGGTCGGAAGACAGGTTGAGGGGATGGTAGTAGACTTTGGCGTTGCCAAGGGCATAGTTAGAGAGGCGGTTAGGAGCCTGGATCATAGGCTGTTCATAAGCGAGAAGTATGTGACAGCCATGGACACGGGGAGCGTTACGCTGAAGTTCGAAACAGTTCATGGTGAGTTCGTCATTAAGGCGCCAAGGGGGACCACGGTGCTGATGAAAGGAGAGGCGACTGTAGAGAACCTTGCCAGGGAGGTGCTGTCAAGAATTGCCCCCAGGATGCCGAAGAATGTAACCGCCGTCGGAGTCTACGTCTACGAAGGACTCAACAAGGGGAGTCACATTTTGGCGAAGCTCCACCAAGAAGGTGCGAGAAGCCGACGAAGCAAGCCATAGTGCTCCTTTCCGGCGGAATTGACAGCACCACCGCGCTACATCTCACCAAGAGGAAGCAGGGAGTGCGCGCACTGACCTTCGAGTACGCGGGAATCGCCCGGAGGGAGCTCGCGGCAGCTCAGGCTATCGCCCTACGGGCGGGGGTCTTTGAGCACAGGATAGTGAGGCTGCCTGACCTGAGGGAGGCTGCCGACATACCAGGGTTCACACCCTCTGGATTGCCCCCGACCTACATCCCTCTCAAGAACAGCATATTCTACGCGTTCGCCGCTTCGTATGCAGAGGAGACGGGTGCCACCTGCATCGTGGGTGGTCACAACAGGGACGATGCGAAGGTTTTTGCGGACGCCAGCCCGGAATTCTTTGGCGCGCTCCAGAGATCTCTTTGGAGTGGGTCGCCAATACTTCGCAGAAATAGGCTGAAGATAGCTCGACCTCTGAGTCGCCTGACGAAGCCAGCAGTGATCAGACTGGCTGCCTCATTGGGGGTACCATTCGAATTGACATGGAGCTGCCACCGGGACACCGAGGAGCACTGCTGGAGATGTGATGGTTGCCTCTCCCGTACGAGGTGTTTCAAGGAGGCAGGGATAGTTGACCCATTAGCAGCTCAATCTAGGGAAAATTAATTAAAGCAAGGAAAATCGGTCCGAACCTCCTTGGGACGACCTGGACGCGGAACTGCTGACACACTGGACACCATAGACGCCACTGCCGACGTTCAATCCGAGTCTTCACGGATGCCTGTTGACGCGGGGATAGCAAAGCTCCGGGTGCTGAGCAGTGCGGGGAGCTTTTCGATGCCCGTCGAGCTCACCGTGCAAACCTCAACAGGTCTACACAGGGGAGTTCACATGAGCAGGCTTGTGAAAGCAGTAAACAGTCGCAGGGCCAGGAGCATGGAGCAGTGGCTGAGATGGATATGCAGCGAGGTAAACGGGACCCAGCCGGGCTCCAGTGTGACAGCGAGCTTCGAACTGCCCTACGACGACCAGTTCGCGAAGATTACAATGAGAGCCACCCAGAGAGGCGCGGTAACGTATCAGTACGTTGTGGAAGGCATGACGGCCTGCCCTTGCTCAAAGAAAATGATCGGAATAGGTCACATGCAGAGGGCGCAGCTCACCGTCGTGCTGAAGAGCGAGAAAGCTCTTGATTCGATAAATGTAGTGGGGAGGATAGCCGAGTGTTTCTCGGCTTCGCCGAAGGAGCACATGAAACGCCTCGAAGAGGCGAAGAAGATTCTCGAAGCCCAGGCGAACCCCAAGTTCGCGGAAGACCTTGTCAGGGAGTGCGTGAGCAGGTTCCCCAACGCGCTGTTCGTGAGCAGCAGGTGCTTCGAGTCCATACATGCGCACGATGCTATAGCATCCTGGTCGGCGAGGCCAGGGTGGATGCCCATCCTTTAGGCGCAGTTCTCTGTCAGACTTAAATCGAGAACACCTCGACGGCCGAGACGTTTGGCCGAACTCCTCATAGGAACATCTGGCTGGTCCTACAACGAGTGGGCTGGAGTTTTCTACCCTACATCGAGCACCAACAAGCTGTCATTTTACGCGAAGCTGTACAAGACTGCAGAGGTAGACTCGACGTTTTACGCATACCCATCAAAGGGGCTAGTGCTCGGGTGGGCAAGGTACACCCCCCCGGATTTCGTTTTCTCTGCGAAGCTCCCCCAGCTGCTGACCCACGAAAAGAAGCTAGAGCTCTCGAAGGGGGTAGAAGCCGACCTGATCCGTTTCCTAGGTCTGCTGAAGCCGCTGATAGCTACAGGCAAGCTCGGCCCAATTCTGGTTCAGCTCCCTCCTAGCTATTCATACCAATCGGATTTCGACAAGCTCAAGGCGTTCCTAACTAAGGTGCCGGAAGACGTCGAGTTTGCGGTGGAGTTCCGGCACCCGTCGTGGTTGCGGGAGGACGTGTGGTCATTCCTCAGGGGGAAGAACGTAGCGAACGTCATCGTGGATGAGCCCTTGCTTCCCCCCGACACGGTAACGACAGCGGACTTCGCCTTCATCAGATGGCACGGCCACGGGTCTAGGCCCTGGTACAACTACAGGTACAGCGACAAGGAACTGGACAACTGGGTGCCGAAGGTGAAGGAGGTCACCGCCAGAGTCAAGAAGACCTACGGCTACTTCAACAACCACTTCAAGGGATTCGCGGTCGAGAACTCGCTGAAGATGATCGAGAAGCTGGGCATATCAAACGTCCAACAGAGGGAGGCGGCCGCCAGGGCGACGAGGTTCATAGTCAGCGGAGGAAAGGATGAGGGGGAGGGGAGCATCCTAGAGTTCGTCGATAAGGGGCGCGTCTGAACGAAGGTCAAGATGCTGCTGGATGGCGGGGCTCCGAAGGTCCAGCCGGAGGAACTCAGAAGACTAATCGAAAAGGCGGGAATGAAGGTCAGTCAGAGCCGGGCTGACTTCGCGGTGGTGGTCGGAGGAGACGGGAGATTCAGCCGCTATGGGAGGAAGGAGGACATCCCACTCCTCTTCGTCGGGAAGAGGGCGAAGGGAGCCGCGGGCTCCAAGGCCCAGCTGGCCAGAATCGAGTACGACCATCTCCCTCGGGCCCTAAGGAGGATACAGAGCGGTGACTACTCCATAGACGAGTATGGCCGGTTGGCTGTCCTTCTCAACGGCAGGAGCATAGGGGAGGTTTTCACTGACGTGTACCTCCAGAGAGGAAGCGACAGCACCTGCATACGATACAGGGTGAAGGTCAGTGGGCACGGCCAGGACATCGAAGAGGCCGCGATTGGGGATGGGGTTGTCATCTCGACCAGCGCGGGTTCAACTGGTTATTACTCATACCCGGATAGAATCAGGGGAGACTACATTGACCCAGGCGGATTCGCTAGCATAGAGAAGGACGAAGTAGGAATATGTCACATTACGCCGACGTACACGGAGCGGACAGGGACTGACCTGCACCCACTGCGCTACACCGTCCCATGGGGATCCAGTGTCTCTCTTTCGTTGTTCAGGGAGGCGGATGCGCGAATCTACGGGACCACAGATGAACGCGCGGGCGTGAAGGCCTCTTTAGGCGACGTGGTCGTGGTGCGCCCTGGAAGAAAGAAGACCAGGGTCATCTCTCTTTAGCACTTTGGGTCTAGTCCAGCTTCGGCTCGATACCTGTCGTGATGTATTCGACGCTTTCGCCTATGTAGGAAGCATGGTCTGCTATCCGCTCCAGATAGCGCAGGATTAGCGCAGCGGAGAGAGCGCATTTGATGTCCCCACCCTTTTTCTCGATGGTCATCCTGAGGTTCTTCCTGTAAGCCTCGTCTACTACGTCGTCTAGTTTCGGGATATTCCGTGCCATCTCCAGATCCCGCCTCGCAAAGGCCTCGACGCTCATCCGAATCATCTCCTGTGTCTTCTTCGCCGTGTCAACCACGAACTTCTTGTCGCACTTGCTTAGATCGCCAAACACTTCTAGCACGCTCGTTATGTCCAGGGCGTACCTGCCGTACCGAAAGAAGCCGTAGGAGATTTCCATGCATGCTCTAAGGAACCTCAAGTCGCTGGCGACTGGCTGGTACCTGGCAATCATTTCCATCGAGAGGTCACTGACCTGCCGGTGTAGAGCGTGTAACCTGTTGGACATCTGCCTCACTTCCGTGCCCTTTGAGCCAAGGCTGTAGGCGTCTATGGACGCGGATACCGCCTGCTGTGAAAGTGTTGCCATATCGAGGAGCAGGCTGTTCAGCCTCTCCAGACCCATGTCCATCAATCTTGGCATTCTTTCACCCAAATTTCCCGGTGATGTACCGCTCTGTAAGCTCTTCCTTGGGGTTCTCGAAAACCTGTCCTGTCTCCCCGTATTCGACGAGCTTACCTTCATAGAGAAAGGCGGTAAAGTCTGCGACTCTCGCAGCCTGCTGCATGTTGTGCGTCACCAGTACCAGTGTGTAGTCCTTCTTGAGTTCTGTCATCAACTGTTCTACCTTGAGAGAACCCGAAGGATCGAGAGCACTGGTAGGCTCATCGAGGAGGAGGACCTCCGGCCTGACAGCAATCGCGCGAGCGATGCAGAGCCGTTGCTGCTGGCCTCCGGAGAGGGCAGACGCCTGTTTGCTGAGAGAATCCTTCACCTCATTGTAGAGACCCGCACCCTTCAGGCTATCCTCCACTATCTGGTCGAGCACCTTCTTCTCTTTGGTTCCGTGTATTCTCGGTCCGAAGGCGACGTTGTCGTAGATCGAGTTGGGAAACGGGTTTGGCTTTTGGAATACCATTCCAACTCTGCGTCTTAGTAACGTCACGTCGAACGATGAATCAAGAACATTATCTTCGTCTACGAACACCGAACCCTCGGTACGAGCCGAAGGAACGAGGTCGATCATCCTGTTGATTGTCTTCAGCACTGTCGTCTTCCCGCATCCGCTTGGCCCCATCATTGCTGTAACCCTGTTTTCCTTGAAGTTCAACGAGATGTCCTGGACGAATTTCCTGTCCCCATAGAACACAGAGAGGGTCTCGAGGCGCACCTTGGCATCGGAGGCCGAAGATGCAGCGCTGGTCATGAGGGTAACACGCTGCCCCCGACCCTCCTCAATTAAGACTTCCACCATCTGGCCACCAAGAATCTTGCGCCAAGACCCAAGCACAAAACGAAGACCATTAGGACAAATGAAGAGACGAAGGCCTGCTGATGGGCCAGGGCGAGTGGCTCGTTTATGAATGCCCAGATCACCCAAGTAAGATAGCCAACCGGGGAATGAAATAGCGCCAAGTTCGGAAGGTAATTGTAGAAATATGCCGTGTAAATGAGAGGAGCAGTTTCCCCGAGACTGATGCTCACCGCAATAAGGATCCCCGTCATGATTCCTGGAGCAGCGTAGCGAAACGATATCCTGTTCACAGTGGTCGCTTTTGACGCCCCCAACGCGTACGACCCTTCCTTGATTTCGGAGGGGACCTTCCGGAGCGCGAATTCTGTCGTTCGTGTGACGTAGGGGATCATGATTATCGTTAGCGCAATCGCCGCGGCCATTGCCGAATAACCCCACCCCAGATAAAGTACGAAGACTATGTATCCAAAATAGCCAACAACGATTGATGGGACACCTGTCAGAACATCAGCAAAGAAACGGATGAATGAAGCGGAGCGGCCCCCGAATTCAGCAAGGTAGACGCCACTGAAGACGCCAAGGGAAACCGCGATGACTGACGACAGCAGGACAAGGAAGAGAGACCCCACGATGGCGTTCAGGATTCCGTCTGTGACAGTAGTGTGGATGAACATGTCCAGGCTGAGGCTTGGGACCGCGTTGGATACAATGATGTAGATCATGTCGAATAGGGGGGCGAGTATGAGGAGTGTCACGAGAAGAGTCAGTCCTCGGACTGACTTGTCGACAACCTTGCGTGAGGAGAGTCCCTTCTCCGATTTCAAGCTTCACTCCTCGAAACGAATGCCTTAGTCACGCCGCCTGAGACGAAAACCCTCGCCGCCATGTTTGCCGCGAGGGTGACAGCGAACAGAACAAGCGCAACCTCTGCCAAGGAGTAAAGAGCTAAACCGGTGGGATCCTGGAAAGCTGAATCAAGCAGCGAAACGATGGCGGTTGCCATGGTGCTTATCGGACTGTAAATCTTGGATGGAAGAGCGGCGTAGCTTCCTCCCCCTACCATGAGCACAGCCATAGTCTCCCCCAGTGCCCTCCCGAGACCTAACATTGACGCGCCAGCTATGGTGGTCTTTGAGAATGGAATTGTTATTCGCCTCTGCACTTCCCATTTGGTGCAGCCGAGAGCCAACGCCCCCTCTTTCAGTTCTGAAGGAGTCTTTGCGAATGATTCTCGCACAGTGGAAGAGATGATTGGTGTTACCATGAGGGCAAGAATCAATCCACAAGTAAGGAGGCCGTACCCTGTATTGGTGCCTCCCCCGAAAAACGGGACGAAACCAAGTACCTTAGACATGCCCGGAGCAATAGTGGACTGAACCAGAGGGACGAGGACGGTGATCCCCCAGAGCCCATAAATCACGCTGGGGATTCCGGCTAGGAGGTCCTCAAGAGCAACCAGCGGCTCGCGCACGACGCGCGGCGCATCCTCAGCGGTGAATAGCGCAATCGCAATGCTAGTGGGTACTGCAATCAGAAGGGCAATGGCGGAAGAAAAAAGCGTTCCAACGAGAAGTCCAATCACACCATAAGAGGCGCCGGGGAGGCCAGTAACACCATTCTTGACGACGGTTGCGGCGGTGTTGAGGTTCCCAAGATTCCAGCTGGATGTGGTAAAGAACCCTAATCCGTTAAACCTGATAGCAGGCAGAGAATACTGGAAGATGAAAATCAGTATCGCGAACATGAAAATGGGGATGCTAGCCGCGACTGCCGCCGTGGCTAGCCGATATGCCCTGTCTCCACGGTTCTCAGGGGTTCGCTGCCTGCGCAAATCGCGAACGCCTAAGTGTGGAGCGATGCTACTTGGGTGAGGCTAAGCTGTGCTACAGCTGACGGAAGCGCTACGAAGTGAACTTGGAGCAGGAAGTAGCCTAGATTACCGCGTGTGATATCCCAGGTGAGGAATGCCTGAACGGCAGCCAGGATGGATGCACTCGGCTGCGTCGTCTTGACGATAGCGTACTCGAAGTTGACGATTGGGTATGAGTTCGCTCCGGGAGCATAAATCAGCGAAGCAGTTTCATTGGTGGGTACAGAAGATAATCTGGCGTTGACCGCAGCCTGAATGTTGGCTGCCGTGATGTCAACGAAATTACCTGCCCTGTTCTGGAGATGCGCATAACCGAATCCGAGCTGATTGGCGGTGTTCAGATAGCTGATGCCCACGTATGCAATGCCTCCGGGTGTGGTGCTAAGCGCGGTAAGCATCCCAGAATTTCCGGTGGCAGTGATTCCGACCCCTGATGGGATTATTGTTGGAGAAGTGCCGTAGCCGTAGGTCTTGTTCCAGTATTGATCCCCTGCTGAGAGATATGATGTAAATATGAATGTGTCACCGCTGCTATCGGCCCTGTGGATGGGGGTAATGGCCGTGGATGGGAGCTGCGCAGCAACGGATGCGGACTGCAGTGCAGCGATTTGCGGGTTATTCCAGGTCGTTATGGTTCCGTTGTAGATTTGCGCAAGGATGCTTGCGCTGAAGTTGAGGTGAATCTTGTTCAGAGCGTTACCTGAGCCGAAGTAGTAGTTTACCTGCTGGGCTGATATGGCGAGAGGGATGTTTAGTAAGCCAGGGTTCGCGTTGGCCTGCGATATCGTCAGGTAGGCATCTGATGCGCCTATGTTCACAGTACCCGCGGCGGCTTCGGAAATGCCCTTTCCGCTCCCCCCTGAGCCAGTGGTTATGTGGACGTTGGGATAGTATTGGCTGAAATTGGCTATCCAGAGGTTAAACGCCGGATACAGCAACGAGGATCCATCCTCAAGGAGGGTCGCGGATATGTTTGTGTTCGTCGTCTCGCTGCTTGTAAATGTTGACGTCGAGACAGAAGTTGAGGTCGAAACTGAGGTGGAAGTTGATGTCGAGACAGCGGTCACGGTGCTGGTAGCTGTGGTTGTCACTGTGCTGATCACGGTAGTCGTGGTTGTTGTGCCTACGCCGGTCACGGCGATATAGGCACCTGCCGCCACCACGACGATGACGAGGACAACAACCAGACCTATTGTAGTAGAGCTCACGCCTCTAGTAGTAAGTTTCATCTTCGCCAAGTGCCGCCTCAACAGGTGATTTATTGGTAGCCGACAGCTTCTATAGTGGCAGTCATAGAGTATAGAGGACACCCATCTATAAGCCGAATACCTCGTCCAGAATGGTACTTTTGTGCGGCCAACACGGCCCGTCCCCTAATCCATGCCCTCTCAATCTACCCTAAGAAGGATGAACTCGCTGCAGGATTACAGGACAATCATCCACTTACAATATGCTCCTGTGGAGTGCGAAGGATATATAGAGGCTATGTAGGATACCGCTGCTGTGGTCGCAGAAAGCAAAAGACCAGATTTCAGAAAGGTCCAGGTCACAGGAGGCAACAGCTTCGTTGTTTCGCTTCCGAAAACATGGGTCAACGACGTCGGTCTAAGGGCAAGCGATCCTGTGGCAGTCCTCGTCCAGCCTGATTCGTCTCTCCTGATAGTACCTCGGCGCGACATACGCGCACCCTCAAGGTCCGAGGCCATCCTCGAGGCTTCACAAGGACTTGACAAGGATTTCCTCCTAAGACATTTCATCTCGTTCTACCTCGCAGGTTACGACACCATCAGAATCACGCTTGGGAAGTCCGACGGAGCGATTAGGGGTTTCATTAGGGAAGGTATCAGGAGGAAGTTGGTTGGGGTAGAGATCATAGAAGAGTCATCGGGAGCCATCCTAACCCAATGCCTGTCGGGCTACGTTGACCTTCCGTTGAAGAAAGCACTCGAAAGGATGGCGATAATAGCAGGCGGAATGTTGAGCGATTCGGTCGCCGTGCTTCAGGGAGGAGGGAAGGCTTTGGCGACAGAGGTCATAGAAAGGGATGACGAAGTCGACCGGTTCTACCACTTCCTTCTAAGACAGCTGAACATCGCGGTCAGAGACAGATCCGTTATCCAAGAGATAGGTCTGACGTCCACTCGTGACTGTCTCGGGTACAGGCTCGTGGTGAAGAGCGTCGAGAGGGTAGCTGACCATGCAGCCGGGATAGCTCTCCAAGCGGAGGAGCTTCAGAGCCTTCCAGATTCTGCCGTAAAGAGGATTTCAGAGATGACTGCCATGGCGAGGAAGGTGTTCGACAGCTCAATCTCGTCTCTCCTCCGACTCGATGGCAAGACTGCTGAAGATGCCATAGCCAAGGCCAAGGAAGTGGTCCTGATGGAAGGAAAATTGAGCAGCGATGTCCTTGCCCCTCGGATGAGCGGGACGCAGGTCGCCTCCCTGAAACTGATGCTGGAGAGCATCAGAAGAACCGCAGAGTATGGCTCAGACATAGCAGAAGTGGCCATCGATCTGACCGTGGCGGAACCCCAGTCTGTCTAAGTAAAAACGGAGAACGGACGTGGCCTAGTGCAGTTCAGGTAGCTCGCAGGTGCTTTCGAGTAAGCTGATGAGCGCCGCTTCTCCCTTCTCTGTCAGCACTATGCTCTCCTTCACCTGGTCACCCTCAAGACTGGTTATGACGTCAATGAGATACTCTCGCTGCAGCCATTCCAATAGGTTCTCGAAGGCGAGAGGAGCGAGCCTAGTCCTTTCCCGGAGGGCTCCCACGTCCATCCGTTTTGTCCCTGCCAGCGCCAGCAATGTCACTAGACTCTGGCCGGACAGGGTCTCCCATGGAACAGTGTTCCTGGGGCCAACTGTAGTTGCTTCCTGCATCAACAAACTCCTACACCTAGTCAGGCTAAAACGGTTCTCGACTGAGCTTCCGGCTGGGTACAGAAAGTATAGGGCTCCCAGGCACATGCAGACCCCTTTTGCCTTCGGGCTGGCGGTTCGTAAGATTGACCGTCGATTGGCGCGAGGAACGGGCTTGGGTCCCAAGTACGAGATCGACAAGAACCAAGATTGGATACCAATAGATGCAATCCAGATGACGCGACAGCTGGTGAGGTCAAACCATTTATGCCAGGAATAGCCCGCGAGGGAGCCTCTGTCATACAGCCTCGGGAAAAGTGAGGTAGATTGCAGGTTTTGATCGCGGGAGGCGGGGACGTGGGGGCAAGGCTAGCTGTCTATCTGTCCCATAGAGGCGAGAAAGTTGCTCTCATCGACAGCGACAAGAGCAGGTGCGAATGGGTCTCCAAGAACAGCGACGCGATCGTCTACCGCGGAAACGTTCTCAACCCTTCAGTTCTGACTGAGGCTGAGATAACGAAGACAGATTCCCTCGTAGTGGTTCTAGGGAACGACCAGATAGCGAGGGAACTCATACGTTTGGCCAAATCCCAGTTCGCCGTGCCGAGGGTCGTTGCGGTGGCGAAGGATACAGCCAATGGGGAGAAGATGAAGGTATTGGGGGCAGACGAAGTGATCTGTTCGGAGGACGTTGTACTGGAGGAGGTTAAGAGCCTGCTGCACCGAAGAGGAAACAGGATACTCTATCGCGGCAGGGGGGACGACTACAAGATTGAGCAGGTGTCTGTCAAGGCTACTTCAGGGGTGCTGGGGAAGAAAGTATCGACTCTCGGGAACAAACGGGCAAGGGTGGCCGGCGTTGTCAGAGGGGGGAAAGTTCTTTTCCCCGAAGACGAGATGGAACTTCAGATGGGGGACGAGGTCATAGTGATTGGCGAAGAGGCAGGCGTAAGCGAAATCTGCGAGAAAACAGAGGCATAGGAGTAGAGATTGGCTAGCGTCTTGCCATTTGCAGGGACCCTGTTGAGCTTGTTACTCGTAGCGCTCATCCTCTCTGTTACGTGGATCACCAATTTCCTCTTCAGCAGACTGGTCATCGGAGCAATATGGAAGAGGAACAGGAGCCTGGCCTACGAAGTAAGCAGCGTGGGGGGCATAGTCATATGGACCGCCGGCGTGCTGCTTACGCTCCCCGTTCTGGGGGCATCTGATACCGTCGTATCAGTGGTGATACTGCTTGTGGGAGGCTTCCTGATTTTGGCGACAAGAGATTTCGCCAGCAACTGGTTCGCTGGCCAGACCATAAAGAAAATCGCGCCTTTCAAGGTAGGGGATTGGATTAGGACTCCATCCACCTACGGCCGTGTGGTGAAGATTGACGATCTATACACAACCCTTGTCACTCCAGAAAACGAGTCTGTTGCGATTCCGAACGGTAAGCTCACTTCGGACCTCGTGGTTGACCGGAGTGGCAATGGTCCGATTAAAGTCCCCATAGAGGTTGATGTCCCGTCGGACCTCGGAATTGCAACGGTCTCCATGTCGATGGGTGAAATCACCCGGGAACTTTCGAGGAAGTTCTCGGACATCGGGGAGGATTCACAGCCGGAAATCTATGTGGTGGCTCACTCAGCTAATAGCGTAAGGATAAAGCTGATGCTAAGAATAACCAATCCCGCGAATGAAGAAGAAGCAAAATCAGAGTTTAGACAACGCCTGGCGGCACTTCACTGGCCGGAGCCACTTGTCCCGCCTCCTTGATTGCGAAAGTTCGATGGAAGCCGGAGACCGGCTTGTGATCAACCTCCGGCCTCTCTCACTGGTGGCTCGCTCCCTAGAAACTCTCTCACCGCCTTCTCCGGACCCCTGCCCCGTCGTACTCGTGTGTAAAGATAGTACAGCATCAGCCCTAGCACTATCCAGAGCGTTCCTACCTCGCGCCCAACTGGGTGAAGTATCACTACCAGGAGCCAGATGATAAGGTCGGCGGCGAAGCAACCTGCAGCAAGAATCGGGACTTCGTACTGCTTCCGATTCCCATTGCTATCCAGCGAGCGGCCGGGGACCCTGATGCTCCAAGGAGTCTTGAAAGGACGGACAAGGTTCGTCTCTTTGTTCCTGAGTGCGATAAGGCTGAGGCCGACTATCATGTAAGCTATCAAGGCCCCGAAGTTGTACATTTCGGCTAGTATGTCAAGTTGAGCGGAGAAGACCACAACTATCGCGATGGCTATCGAAGCGAATATGATTATCGAGACATACGGAGTCCTGTATTTCGGATGAATACGGCCGAAGAACGCGGGAATTACACCCCCCTCGCTCATCGAATAGGCTATTCTGGATATCCCCACGATTCCGGCGTTCGCCGCGACCAGCAGGACTGAAATCCCCAGAATGGCCGTCAACCCACCTAGAACCCATCCGAGTGGCAACATTGATGCAATGAACGAGACAGGATAATTCACGGCCGAGGGATTATTGATTAACGCCTGGTACGGAACCACGCCTAGGGCCAAAGTCGAATAGGCGAGCGTCGCAGCCACCACTGCTATGCTGATGAGAAACACCGCCCGAGGAATGTTCTTCCCGGCGTTCTTCGTCTCACCCGCGCTCTGTGAGACGACTTCGATGCCCAAGTACGACGACATTGCGATAGTCACGGCATAGAGAAAGTTCGGATAACTCGGAGTGGTTCCGATGTGTGCCGAGGGGTTTACGGCCGGATGGTAGGCGAAGAGGAAACCAATCGTTAGCACAACTGCTTCGCCAATAATATCGAAGAGAACGAGGATGTAGGAGAATCTCGCTGACCCCGCAATCCCCGCTACATTCAGTACGAGAAGCCCCACCACGACGAAGACCGTAACCACCGTCGCGATTTGGCCTAGAACAGGGAAGAAATAGCCGACGTAGCCCACAGCGGCTACAGCCGATATGGCCGTTGTTACAAGGTAGTCGAGGAGCAGAGCCCAGGCAGCCAAGAAAGCTATGTCGCGTCCGAAAGCTCTGTTGGCGAATGTGAACGCTCCTCCCGCCTGGTGGTAAGCGCTCGAAAGCTCCGCGTAGGATAACGCAGTAAGGACGTATGCGATCGTCGCGAAGAGGTAGGCGTAGGTGGCTGCCGCGTTAGCGTAGACTAGGACGAGGCCCAGTGTGAAGTAGATGCCTTCCGCGACGTCCCCGTAGGCGAAGGCGAAGTTTCCGAGTATTCCGATATCGCGCCTTAGAGAACTCCTCGCTCTCCTGGCCAAGCCCTGTCTCCTTTTACCAGTGAAGTTGCCGACCGAACTGCATGAGTGGCACGCCTTCTCTCATGGTTCTCTCCGCCTGGAGGCTGAAAGGCACGGCCGACCATCAGCGTTGTTCTACTTAAGCCCACAAGACGACGCCTGAATTCATCTCAACCCCAAATGCTCGAGACCAATGAGCTATTCAAGGAGCAAGGCGGTGCCAGGGGAGGCAGAGGAGAGTCCACCCAAGAATGGATGATTCCAAAAGCAAGTCCCTCAGTCTGAAACCCCAGCTTGGGATGTTTGATGCAGTGGCCACCGGGCTCGCGGCCATACTGGGAGCAGGAATATTTGCTGTCATTTCCCCCGCAGCCTCGGTGGCAGGACCCGCACTGCTCCTGGCCCTTGTAATCGCCGCATTCGTCGCCTTCTGCAACGCCCTCTCGTCAGCTCAGCTTGCGGCTGTGTTTCCAAGAACAGGGGGGACCTACGAGTTCGGCGGACGAGTATTGGGCCCCTGGTGGGGGTACGGCGCAGGATGGATGTTCCTTACCGCAAACACCTTCGGACCTGGTGTCACCGCGCTTGCCTTCGGCGCATACTTCAACGCGGTTGTGGGAGAGGTTCCCGCCAGAGCTGCCGCGGTCATGGCGGCGCTGGCCATGACTTCAATCAACGCCCTCGGAATCAGACGCTCCGTCAGGGTCACGGATGTGGTCGTTGTCATCTCCCTCGCTTCTCTGCTGTCCGTGGTAGTCATTGGACTCCCAGGGGGGAAGCTGTTGAACTTCGAGCCGTTCGCACCCGGAGGACTAACGGGCACCCTTCAGGCCACCGCGCTGCTCTTCTTCGCCTACACCGGCTACAGCCGAATAGCGACCCTAGTGGAGGAGGTCAAGGATCCTCAGAAGACAATTCCTAGAGCGACGGTCATGGCTCTTGGGACCGCCGTCATTTTGTATCTCGCTGTGGGAGCGACAGCGATCGCCGTGCTTGGAGCCGCGGGGGTCTCGGCCTCCCAGTCTCCCCTGCAGAGCACCATGGCGGCAGTCGGAAGCGGCTTGGGGGTAGCAGTGGTGTTAGTTGGGGCCCTGCTCACCACCTTCAACGAAGGGCTCTCCGACCTGTTGGGCGTGTCGAGGGTCGCATTTGCCATGTCACGCAAAGCAGACCTCCCTTCGGCTTTTGCTCACTTGGGCAAGGACCAGAATCCGTACAGGAGTGTTTTGCTTGTGGGCTCAGTGGCTATACTAGTAGCAGGTTTCGCGCCTTTCGGGGTAGCCGTGGGAATTTCCAGTTTTGGCACACTGTTGTACTACACAGTCACCAATACCTCTGCGCTCCGACTCAGAAAAGAATCAAGGCGGTTCCCCCGTTTGCTTTCTCTCGCTGGTCTGGTTGGGTGCCTGGGGCTTGCGTTCTCACTGGCTTTTCCGGAAATTGCGGTTGGTCTTGGGATCCTTGCGGTAGGGTTAGGCTACAGGGCAGTACGCCTCGCAGTCACAAGCAGACGGAGCTTGCGAGACCCCTGAAAAAAAGGACTCTAGCCCCGGACCAGGATACTGACCTGCTGCTACTTAGAGACTCGGTCGGTCGCCAAGGCAGCCCTTTCTGGGTCAAGTTTTGGATAGCTCATCCCCAAGGAGCCGAGAGCTCCCACGACCACCTCGGATACCACCAAGTCTCTGAACCATGCATGATTTGAGGGGACGACGTACCAAGGGGCGAACTCCGTGCTTGTCTTCTCCAGGGCGTCCTCGTATGCCCGTGTGTAGTCCTTCCAATAGGACCTCTCGTTGTAATCTAAGTAGCTGAACTTCCAGTGCTTGGTGGGATCTTTCAGTCTGTCCTGGAACCGCTTCGCTTGTTCCTTCTTGTCTATGTGGAGGAAGAATTTCAGGGTGGTCGTCCCTTCCTCGCTCAGCATCCTCTCGAAATCGACTAATTGCTGGTATCTCTTGCTCCATACGGATTCCCGCACCAATCCGTGAACTCTTTCGATGAGGACACTCTCATAGTAGCTCCGATTGAACAAGACGATTTCTCCCCTCCCTGGAACCTGCTTGTGGGCGCGCCAGAGGTAATCGTGGTCCTCCTCCTCCGCCGACGGAATTCCGAAGTGAGCCACCTTGACCCCTTCAGGATTCACACCCTCGAACACCCTTCGTATGGTGCCGTCCTTTCCAGAGGTGTCCATTCCCTGGAGAACAATCAGGACCTTGTGTTTGTGCTCGGCGTAGAGGAGTTCCTGAAGCGGATCAAGTCTCCCTAGGTTCTTGTCGATGGCTTTCTCTCCGTCCTTCTTGTCGCCATCGAAACCAGAAGTGTCGTTCGGGTCTAGTTTGTCTAGATGAAGCTTGGACCCAGGTTTCACCATGTACCTCTTCGCATGTAGGTTCTCAGCCATGAGCACACCATGGCGCAGCTTCCTTTAGTTGTTTTTCGAATCCCTATAGGCTCTGAGTACTGTGGTGGTATCCCGACTGATTTGGAATCTCACTATGGGGCAGTTCGCCGAAGTCGTCATGTGGCCGACCACCTTCGCGCTGGAGGGACGACTGCCGCTGAAGAGACCAGGACGGCCGCGCTCATGAAGAAGGCGGTAAGCTATGACCAAAGCTCGCAAAGAGCCCCGATACGTTCTAACCATGAGGCACGGCGAGGAAGAGTTAAACGAGACGAGAACCTAAAGGCAAAGACGTGTCAGAGGACGGAACTCTTCCCCATACGGCTCTGATCTACGATGATGATAAGCAACGGGACCGCTTGATTGACAGCTGCGCTGACTGGTCCAGCAAGCAGTGGGACTCAGTCGTCGTATTCAGCTCTCGGCCAGACACAGACTCGAAGTTCTTCAGAAGAATGGTAAAGAAGGTGCGTCCTCGAAGAGGACTACAATCCTCCTCGATGATAGATCTGAGGGAGGTATTGGAAAACGACGAGAGTGATGCAGCAGACATCTTGGCCATCCTGCATGAATCGCGGGTAGAACCTTCCCAAGGGGGGCGTAGGCGTCTCGTTGTGGGTAATTGGTTGCACGAGTGTTACAGAAGGTTCGATGTCGGCTTGGAAGTTGAAGAAGGTGAGGAAGGATCTCGAGACCTCATTTGCTGCTACAGGTCTGAGGGCTTCTGGTCTCTGGATGTGAAGCACATTGCGAGAATCTTCGAACTTCACGACAGAATCATGTTCGGATCGGCAGGTTTCGAGCAGACGTGGGACCTAAGGCGCCCTACGGGGCGCCCAACTGGGCCACGCACAGAGCGTCCGTGAAGGTTATTTTCGTATCCTTGCCTAGAATGACCCTAAATGCCTCGTCCAGCAGTCCGACGTAGTATCGTGACCATGTCCACCCTTCGTCGTGCCTGATAACTATAACATGGCTGTGGCTATCGTGGCCGTCCCCAACGTCAAAGCTGAACCTCCCACCATAAGTCGACGACCTCCTTAGCATCTCGATGGCCGACGCGACGTCGAACGTGCCCAAGGAGTAGGTGGCCGCTGGCTCCAAGAAGTTTCTGGCGACCATCCTGCCCAGTCTTTCGATGGCGTCTGTGTCCTTGCCGCCCGCGAGTTCGCTAAGGACCAACCTGGGAACGGTAACCATTCCGAACTGAGCTGTCAGGGCGTCCCATTCCACGAATCTCCGTATACACCTGTTCACCAAGAAATTTACGGAGACCCTGTCATTGGATGCCCTCCTTCCGATGGCCTTGTCAAGCTCTGGGTCGATCCTGAGCGTCCGGGTCACGCTCCTTGGCATGCTGTCGTTCATCCCCCTTGCGTCCTTTATGTGTTCGCTTGTGTTCTAAGTGACGTGTTTGTAAACCTAAGATATTTTCGGAGGGTGCCATTGCTAGTTTAACAGAGGAACGCTGCAGTGAAGACTACCGGGACCAGAAACCCCACGAAGAAGCTTCCAAAGGAAATACTGGTCGCACGCGTAGAACGCGGAGAGAGACTAGCGCAGGTAGTGGTCAAGATGAAGGACGAGGTGGGCGCGACGGCGAGCGTGGACGCCCTTACGGCATCGCTGAAGGTTGACGTTCGGCAGAGTTTGACTTATTCTCTGCTCCGGGAAGGCTGTGCAGTTTACAATGCGTTTGTCTCGATAAGAGACCCGAAGGTTACTTTGGAACTGCTCGCAGAGAGGCTCAGATCGTCTCCTTTCGTAGTCGAGGCGAAAGTCTTCGAAGGGCGGGAAGGCGCCATTGTTGACACAATCTCCTTTCCCGTCACGTGGCAGGGACGCAGGGTCGTTATCCTGGCCCAGTATGCCATGGCGCGCATGTTCGACGGAGTTCGATCCCTGCTCGGTTCAGGAGGCCACGTCATTCTGTACGAGCTCGGGATGGACTACGGGAAGGAGTTGGCGGGATACCTAATGAATAAGCTCGGGAAAGACTATTTGCTGCACAATTATGACTATGGCCTAGACATCCTCGCCGCAACGGGTTGGGGAATCCCTGAGCTGCAGGAATCTAAGGAAGATTTCCCCAATCTGACGATGAGACTGTCATCCTGCCTCGAGTGCGATGGGAGGAAAGCCAAGGAAGCGACTTGCAGCTTTGTGAGGGGGTTCCTGTCAGGAATCCTCGGCACCATCGCAGGGCACACCGTTCACTGCGAAGAGACGCAATGCCTCGCCAAGGGAGACTCCTACTGCGAGTTTGAGATTCATACCAGGATCAGCCTCATCGATCGATAGGGGGATAAGTTGGAGATCAACCAAAGAATCCTGGAGTATCTCGCCAAACAAGAATGGCCAGTGACAACGAAAATGGTGAGAGTAGCCTTGGACGTATCGTGGAGCACGGCTCAGACCCACCTGTATAGGCTCGAGTCCGAAGGGAAAGTGAGAGTAAGGCGAATCGGCCGACATTACATGTGGGTCACTGCAATAGAGCGATGAAAGACACTTTGGGAAGGCCATCCTCTCAAGAATCGCCATTGCCCTCTTGGCTCGAGGGCAATCGTATAATACTACTACTCGGGTAGATTAGTTATGGCCACGCAAAGAACTGCGGAAGTGACATGGGATGGCGACCTTTTGAGCGGAGTGGGAAGGGTACGATTTGGGAGTGGGGCGATACCCGAAACAGCAGTTACATGGGCTTCTAGGACCGAGCATCCAGACGGGAAGACGAGTCCCGAAGAACTCTTGGCCGGAGCTCACGCAAGCTGTTTCTCGATGGCCCTTTCCGCTGAATTGGCGAGGAACCGAACGCCCCCGAGGAAGTTAGAGACCAAGGCGACGGCGACCTTCGACCGTGTGGGAAATGGATGGAAGGTGACGGGAATTGAGCTGTCGGTCAAAGGAGAGGTCCCCGGGATCGTGGGGGCCAGGTTCGCAGAGCTCGCAGAAGTCGCGAAGAACAATTGTCCGATCTCGCAGGCACTGAAGAACAACGTGTCTGTCACCCTAAGAACAAACTTGGCGTAGCAGTGTAGACGGGGTTCTGCCACTGAAGCTGAGGCAGCGAGAGGCATTTGGCTATTTGTTCATGGATAGGATGGGATTCGAACCCTTAGGGGGGAGTCCTCGTCCAAAAGAAAGGTCATGAACTTCCATTTGGCCCGCAATCTTGGCTCTATCGGTCAGAGATTGGAGCCTGATGTTGGACGGCTTGGTCTGTTTCTACGTGGTAGTTGACCTTCAACCAGTAGGAGACGAAGTCCTTCACTCTCTCCTCGACTTTCTTTTCGTCTAGGTTGCCATCGATGGTTAACAGGACGGCAGCATTACTTCCTCTTACCGGGAATCCCAAGATCTTGAAGTTCTCATATGTTATAGAGACAAGCCTGATTTCTCCACCGACGGTTGTCACTCTCTCTAGGTCGGCCCAGGTTCCAGCGGCCAGAAGATTGAAATCTTGTCTCAATTTATCATCCATGACGATTGGGCCGTAACTTGCTCCAAGGAGCTTCCCATCCCTGTTGATTGCATAGCAGGCTAGGATATCACCCATCTTCTGTATTTCGTCACACATGTCTTGCAGTGTGGGTTTCTGCGTAGACGGGGATAGTTTCTGTTTCTCTCTAAACATCGTTTTAGAAGGCAGGATGTTGTCGCAAATAATGCATACGGAGGCTGAATCTGTATTGAACGGGGATTCGTAACTAGATGGCTTGTTGGGGTCTAGGGGATTGCTGAAAAGCGCGTGGGCCGGAAGGGATTCGAACCCTTGGCCTCCCGATTATCAGTCGGGTGCTCTAGCCAAGCTGCTCTCCCGAGGAGGGATCTGAGCTACCGGCCCGCTGAGGTCGGTCGCCCCGGGTATGGCTATAATTCCTTTGCAGTCAAGAAGAGCATAAGAGTCGAGTATCTAGTGCCCCCATAGTGGGCCGGTAGTTCAGCGGTACGAACGCCCGCCTTGCACGCGGGAGAACCCAAAAGGGTCCCAAGGTCGGGGGTTCAATTCCCCCCCGGTCCACTGAAATTAGTCTCTAATAGGCAGAAGGAGCTTGATTCAGGCTATTTCAGAAGTTGCGCATCGAACCCAAGACTGTCAGGGGTAGTTCGCTGGGGCGTTCCTACGAATCGACAGGTCTCCAACAATCATATCCGCATTAGAGGCAGACGGATTCAAATCTCCCCCTCGTGGATGTGGGGAATCAAGCATGAACAGGAAGGGCGTCTGCTACGATGTAGGCCGTGAGATGATGGGGCAGAACTGGCGGCCCGACTTCGATCCCTCCACAGTGCGTCGAGAAATCGAGATCGTTCGCAAGGATCTTCACTGCAACGCAATCAGACTTCAGGGGTTGGACTTGGACCGGCTCGCATTGGCGTCGAAGCTCGCCCTAGAGCAGGGTTTGGAAGTTTGGCTCTCTCCCGAGATGTGGGATCGCGAGCACGAGGAGACGGTGGACTACATCTCCCGAGCGGCCGACTTGGCGCACACTCTAGAGGAGGCATCCCCTGGCCGGGTGGTCATGAGCGTGGGAAGCGAGGTTACTCTATTCTCCAATGGCTTCATCCCTGGTGAGAATGTCCTCGAAAGGCTAACGAACCCGCGACTGCGAGAAATCCTATTCGCGCCAGCTACGCGCACGTCGTTGAACAACTTCCTCGGTCACCTTGCGTCGGCAACCCGCCAAACGTTCCGTGGAAAGCTGACCTACGCTTCTGTCGGGTTCGAGCAGGTGGACTGGGACCCGTTCGACTACGTCGCGGTGGACCTTTATCGCGGCGACCCAATGTTCGACCGATACCCGGAGCTCCTTCGCAGATACACTTCGATGGGGAAGCCCTTCGTGAACGCAGAGTTCGGGTGTTGCACCTTCCGAGGCGCCGAGCGTATGGGCGGGCGAGGCTGGGAGGTCGTGGACTGGAGCGTGTGGCCGCCCCGCCTGAGGGGACCCTATGTTTACGATCAGACCGCCCAGGCGAACGAACTCTCAGCTCTCCTACGATGGAACGACGAGGCCGGAGCTTATGGGACCTTCGTATTCACATTCATCGAGACCGGAGCAGGGCTCCCCGAGGGGAAGGCGGAGGAAGTTATGCGTTCCATCGATTTCGACCCTGATCTTCCACGCTACGCCCTCGTCAAAACGTACCCAGACCGACATAGGGGCACGACGTATCCTGACATGCCTTGGGAGCCGAAGGAGTCTTTCAGGGCAGTAGCTGACTACTACTCAACACACTAGCTAGGCGAAGGGTCTGAACCCAGGCGATCGCGGAGTGCTCAGGATGGTCCCACCGGGCCAGCACCCTGCGTTCCGCAATATGGGGGCTATTCCCCCCGGTCCACGTTGAAATAGCTCAGAATGAACTCTGTTTGTTAGTATTAGGTTGATTTGAGCTATCAGAGTGGCTCCCCGAACCCAGTCGGAATTGATGGATGGCTCGCGCTATGAGAGAATGGAGTTACTCTTTGCACATCGAAAGCCAGGCTGGAATGAACGACATTGCGCCCCTTTAATTACGCCCTTACGAACCCATAAACTACTGGACAAACTAACAGTAGGATGTGTGAGAGAATATGAGTTTCGGACAGCGAGGAGGATTTGGTAATCGTGGAGGATACGGAAATCGTTCCGGTTCCTTCAGGAAACCAGTCGAAGTTGGTAAGGAGTACAGCGTCAGTATCTCCGACACTAGCAGACGGGGCGATGGCATTGCCAGGATAGAAGGATTTGTGGTCTTCGTACCTGGGACAAAGCAAGGCCAAAACGTAAGGATAAAGGTCACCCAAGTCTCAGACAGGTTCGCCTCTGGACAGGTCGTACAGTCTTCGGACACCACGACGGCACCTGCCTCCGAGTCTTCGGGGAAGACCGGCAATTAGCCGGTCGAAAGCTCCGCGGCACTGATGTTGGTTGATCCGAGAAGGGGTCAACCTTCCCTCATATGTTCTCGTTCACTTCAGTCCTTCCGAGAACAAAGCCTCGTTTACCAGAGATGTACGAAGACCCAGGCCATGAAGACAGCTCTTCAAGCTTTTCGGCAATGAAAGTCGCAACACCTCTCGAGATTAGGGCATTCTGAAAGAAAGCGCCATGCAAACAGATTGAGCACAGAAGAAGGGGGCACCAGCAATACTTGGGACTAGATCGGTGTATGGGAACCTATGGCATAGACAATGACCCTGAAACTGTGGTTGCCCTCCTTGAAAGTCTGAAAGTCCGTGGGGCGCCACCCCGGAATCCCGAAGTCGTGCGAGACTACCTTGGTGCCTTCCGACAGCTCGTCAAGGAGCTTCCGCTTCAGTCTCGCATTTTCGCTTGCACTCTGGTAGAGCGTCACCAAGTTGGCCTCAGATATGTCCACGTCGTCATAGTTCTCGTTCTTTATGATTGCGTTCTTGAGATGCCGTGTCCTTCTGAGCGCGACGGAGCAGAGCCTCTGATTCTGCTCAATGCCCACAACCTTTCTGGCGTTGTAATCGCGGGCAGCCGCGACAACGATATCTCCGATTCCACATCCTAGGTCGTAGATAATCGATTCGGAAGTCGCGCCTGCCAACTTGAGCATCTTCTCGACTGCAAATGGAGACGACGGGTAGAACGGTGCACCCAACGCAGACGAATAGCCCCATTTGTGAGTTAAAGATGTCTGCGACAGGTTCACTGCTGATAGCGATTTTCGGTGGTTCTACGGAATCGATACCGTCGCTTACGTGGGAGGAACCTTCGGACTTTTCCCTGCCCCGTATATCTTGATGCCGGTAATGAGAATCCACGCTCCAAAAAATACGGCGACTAGTTGAGCGAGGTCGTACAGGGTAGTACTGTTGGATGGAGCGAAGATGGCTACGCTCACCACTGAATACACTGCGAATATCAAACCGACCACTCCTGGAACCTTACCAGTGATTTTCGACTTGAACATCATCAGGCTCAATATCAGCACGCCCGCGAGGGCGAGGTAGCCTGCGATGTTATCTGCACTTGACGCAGTGCCAGTGGCGAGTGCCCCGGTCATAGCCTGCTGAGCACACACGGTGCATCCTCCGTTGAAGGTCGTGGCTTCTTGAACTAGATAGAAGTGTGTTCCAACGTTTGAGAGAAAGACGAGGCCGCCGAGAATCAGGGTTGAGGCTCCGATGAGGGCGATTCCCTTGTCTACGCGGCCGAGAACGAGGTAGAGGGCAAGAACGAGTGGCAGGGCAAACACCACAGTCAATGCCTCGCCTGTGTACCAGAGGTTGTACCACGTTGAGTGTACCCAAACGAAGGTCAGGAAATCCTGATAGTCAGTTCCGCCGTAAGGAAGTGAAGAAATGTATATCGGCGCCACTGCCCATGCTACGGAGAAGATTGCCGCGATAGTAGCCGAAATCGCTCCAAGCTTGTACAAAGAACCCCATGGGTCCGAGTTAGAACTCGTGACATCGGGAGAACTTGTCTTCTCCGCAGAGGACATCTAGTGACCTGTTGTTATTCAAGTACCATATATGAGCTTATTCAGAGGAAGAGAATCTCTCTTGTAGGGCAGCTTATGAAGGTAGAGGGACGAAGGTAGTTTCCGCTATGATTTGAAAAATCGTGACCGGGAGGGCGATCGACCACTGTGCACTTCCAAGCTTCCCCTCTTTGTGGCGGACGTCATGCACCGTTCCAGTGGACATGGCCTGGTCAAAATGATGAGAATCCCTCCCGGCCACACGTGTGGTCCGCCCCCCATCTGGGGGCTTCCCCCCGGTCCACGTTTCTAGCATATGGCCGAACCTCCCGTTAACCCCATGATTCCCCGGATATTGCACTCCATCAGATGGACTCCAGTCTAAGCTACATTGGGGCCGTAAGACTGTCAGGGCCCCATGATTGAACAGGCAAGTCCGCCCGAGAAACACTAGGAATCCTACTGTGATGGCCACCATGTGCATGACGGCGCCCTTCTTGTATCTTCACTCGACGCTGCGAAGAATCTTGCCCAGCGAAGCGGGTTCAACACCCACGAGCCGGCCCAGATCCTCGAGAGTAATCCTTCGCGGAAATTCGAAGTATCCTCGCTCTATCGCGACCGCTATTATCCCCTTCTCCTTTTGACTCAGAATGACATTCTTGTCGAGAGGCGTAATGTCTTGGACTCTCGCTTGAATCCCCCCTTCCCCGAGCCTCGCGATGATTTCCCCCACATCACTCGTCTTTCTCGAAGCGAAACGCCACCTGGAAGGAACCTCGGTCGAATTAAATGGGCAGTCAAGACACATGATATCGCTTTCCGTAGCCGATCTACAGATACGCGGCTTTTCCAGGGCCAGGAAGACGCGAGTTGAACTGGTATCACTGTCCTCCTCAATCGCCTCCTTAACCCCTGCCAGCTCTCGCAGCATGGTGATCGTATTCTTGATGGCGTTTGGAGTCCCAGCGAGATCCAAGAGCATAGCCATCTCGTCTCTATTCAGAGGCCAGCAATCGGCTATGGATAGCATCGCACCATTAATCTTGGCGGCGGCCAACAGGTCGTTCCTCGACTTCACCTCGAGCGATACTTTCTTGAACATCGCTTGCGGAATTTGAACGCAAGTAACTTATAACGGTCGCGCCTCTCGAGATTTCGTTGAGGGTGGGTGGCTCGACACCTCCTCGTCTTCATCACCCCTGACCGTCAGGACCTCCTTTCCGCGGTTGTGCCCCATCAACCCCTTCTCAAAAGCCTCCCTCGCACGTCGAAGAGGATAAACCGAGTCAATTACAGGTTTGACCTCCCCTGCGTCTACCAACCGAGCAATCTCGACCAACTCCGATCTGTTGGGCTCGACAAGTATCGAGAAACCCCTAACGCCATATCTCGCCATCACTTCATCAGGAATGTCCCCGACTATTGTGACTAGAGAACCTCCGGGGCGCAGGACCTTCCACGAGTTTGCAAGCACCTCCCCGCCCACCGTGTCAATGACCGCATCCAAGCCGTGCAGTTCGTGCTCGAACTTCATGCTCGTGTAATCAGTGACCCTGTCAGCACCGAGGCTGCGGACAAAATCTGTCTTCTCTTTGGAGCAAGTGGCGAAAACACTGGCGCCGCGCCAGCGTGCGAATTGGACAGCATAGGACCCTACTCCTCCTCCTGCGCCGTGCACGAGTACTGAATCCCCCCTTGACAGCTTTGCATAGTCAAAGAGACCCTGCCAGGCCGTTAGGCCCGACAGTGGGATGGCTGCGGCATCGATGAATGATAGAGATATCGGCTTCGGTGCCAAGTCCGAGGCACGAACCGAAACGTATTCTGCTGCCGCTCCGTCCCTCCAGAAGTCGAGCAGCCCGAAGACTTCTTGCCCTGCAGATACTACTGGAGCTTCGGGGGCAACTTTCTCGACTGTTCCGGCCATTTCGAATCCGGGAATCACCGGCAGTCTGTCCTTCTTCTCACGCGTTACATAGGTAGAGTTCCAAGTAAGCTCGGTGGGGGTAATCCCCGCGGCGTGGACCTTGACGAGAGCGTAGCCAGGAGCGAGGTCTGGTATCGGAGCGTCCTCGTATGAGAGTACCTCGGGACCGCCTCGGCTGTGGATCCGTATGGCCTTCATCGTTCTCTTCCAGCCTTATTTCCCTGTCCAGGCGGCGGGCCGAATTGGCCGGTGTCGAAAATCGTCTGTATCGAGACAATCTCCCCTTCTTTGACTTGGTACCATGATGACATGAGCAGTGTTGGCCCAACTGTGGATAAGTCGTAAAATACGCACACATCGTCTCCCTCCACGAATATCTTCTTCAAGTCGTATTTTCCACGGTATTTCCGTAGCATTTCGATGAAGTCGAGCGGCTTACCGAAGGTCTCACCTGCTGGACCCCTGATTCGCACATTGTCATGAAGGAGCCCCATGGCTTCTTCGTATCTTTGACCGTCTAGTGCCCTTATGTAGGACAGCACGACTTCTTTCGGTCCGACGTCCTGCCGCTTCATGCCCATGCCAAGCTGCGGGCTGCGGAAAAGCGTTATGGCATAAATATATCATATGCGCGCGGTACGACCTAAATATGACAAACGAAGCACAATCAGCCGGTGAGCTGGTCAGAAACACAATAGAGCGAGACCCCGTCGTAAGACTTGGGCTCACCAGAGGAATAGTGAACCACCGTGCACTGGCTAGGGCGATACAAGCCGAAGCTCGCACGGATGTCTCCTTCGACGCTCTGCTAAGCGCTATTCGGCGTTATCCTCTCCAGAAGAGCCACGAGAGACGTGAAAAGGTCGGAAAGATGATCTTGAAACTCGCCCTGAAGAATAAAGTCACAGTTCTCTCGCTGAAGAACGAAGGCGTCGCACAGAGTGCCGTAGCGCGGTTCTCCGAGGAGGTCAACTATTCGGCAGGCGAGACCTTCCGAGTCATCTCCAGTATGGACTATGTCAGCATCACCCTCGACAGCAAGGACGCAGACAGATTCGAGACCCGTGTACCCAAGTCTATCGTAAGAAGGAAGATAGGAGGCTTGGCAGAGTTAACCGTCGAAATGAACACCGAGGTGGAGGATTCCCCTGGTGCCCTCGCTACCATCGTTAGCGAACTCGCGCTAAATGACGTGAACCTTAGGCAGCTGACTTCGGTCGGCCCGGGTAGAGTCATAGTGCTGGTCAACGAGTCGGACGCGTTGAGGTCATACCAGGCGCTTGAGACGCTGTCCAGAAGTTAGATGATAGAAAGGGAGATTGGACTCGTAGATTAGAGAGCGATAGTCAGGGATTTGCTCAGTCTTCCATTGAGAAGAGCATCGAATGATCAGACAGGCATGGACACGCCCAGGGTCTTCATTATCCTAAGCGCCCTTAGTGTAATCATCTTACTCGGCTCGCCCGCAGTCTCCAAAGAGAAAGGCTTCAGCTTGTCCTTGTGCTTCGGAAACCATCTGGGCAGCTTTCCTGCGTTTAGGTAGTCTGGGTGGACAGCGTCCATCAGCCAGCGACCGTCCCGGCGCCTCTTCTTCTTCAGGAGGCTCACGGCCTCTGCAATCCTTGGGTCGTCCCCCCGCCCGAGCGCAGTGGCGAACTCTAGCCCTACCAGCGCGTCATAGTAGTAGTGATAGGGAAAGTGAAACCTGTACCATGGGTCATAACGGCCGCCCTGATGGAGGAGGCGGCGTTCCAGATAGAATTCGAGGCCCTTGTACACGGCTTCTTTCATGCCGCGGGTCCACTTCAGGCGGGGGTACACCGAGAACGCGCTCATCCCCTCCCAGCCGTCGATAACGCCGTTCCTGCCCCAGCAGTGCCAGCCGCCGTTGGGCTTCTGGTTCCTTACGAGCCATCTGAAGGCGCTTTCGACCTTGGGGTCATCGGCATATCCAAACCTGACAAGTGCCCTGGCCGTGTTTCCGACCAAGCAGAGCTCGCTCGTCTTGGCTCCGGGGCTGTCGAAGCCGCCGTCGGGTCTGGCATAGGTGTCTCTCCACATCTCCGCAGACTCGGCTAGCCAGGGCAAATCCCTCGTGACTCCAAGGTCGGAGAGCGTGAGCAACATCCAGTTGGTCGAGAAGTATTTCGGCCTATAGAGGTCCTCCTTGTTGACCCAGTACCCCCCGGGAAGGCGCTTCCTGTAGATTTGTTTGACCCACCCACGAGAGGGTATCGCCTTCCGTGCTTGACGGAGGTCGCCCTCGCTCATGTCGAGGAGGTCCCGCATGGCCAGATAACGGACCGCAGGTTGCTCGGCTTCTGTCAGCCATTCTATCACGCCTTTCAATGCGCAGACGGAGGCACCGCACAGTGTTTTAAAAAAATCGGGTCTTTGTCGCTCTCGAAATACCCATGTCCACCCAGGGTGACAGAACATCCTATATGATGCCAGTGGACGGCCAGAAAGTATGCCCGGGGAGGAACAAGAAGTAGCCAATGTCATGAGCAAGTCGGTCATGTCGGTGGAGCTGAACACCAACGCCAAGGACTGTGCAAAGGCAATGGCGAAACGTGGGGTCAGTTGCGCGGTTGTAACCCAGAATGGGTCTGCAGTCGGGATAGTCACCGAAAGGGACTTGGTCTCAAAAGTGCTCGCGGAATCGATCGACGCCAGAAGCGTGTTGGTAAGGGACATAATGTCTACTCCGCTGATAACCGTCGGCCCAGACGCGACGCTTACGGACGCCGCCGAGCTGATGGCGCAGTACCGGATAAGGAGGCTTGTAGTGGTGGATACCACAGAGGGCCTGGTCGGGATAGTGACAACGGGGGACATAGCGAGAGCCCTGGCGGAAAAGCACGGCTACCGCGAAGCTACCTTCAACGCCATGGCCAGATATTCGGAGGGCGAATCTGCAGGCGGCCCCTACCAGTAGACCTTACTCCACCCTGAGCTTTACGCCGCCCTCTCCGGATGACTTGAGAGGAATCGTCACTTCGAGGATGCCATTGTTGTAGGTCGAACGGGCGCCCTTGGGGTCGACTATTCCCGGCAGGTCTAGTTTCTTGTAGTAACCATGGTCCCCCCTGTCGACTGAAATGGTCATCGCCCTCTCGTTCACGGTGACATTGATGTCCTCCTTGTTAACCCCCGGCATCTCAGCTACCACGCGGACATCCGTCCCTGAACTTATCACGTCTACGAGTGGTTCCCGCTTGTCCTGAATCGCTTTGAACGGCCTGTCTTCTCCGCTTCTGACATTGCCAAACTCTCTGACGACTGGCTTCCCGTCCGGGCCTATCGTTACCGAGTAGCCATAGACGAAGGGGCCAATCTCCTTCTTGATCCCTCCCTCGGGCGTCCTAGACTCTCTGATTAGGTTCTTCGGCAGTTCCTTTTCGAAATCCTTGAACTGCTCGGAGAAGGCCCTCTCCATCTCCCTCATCATTTCGTCTATGTCGGGATACCCCCAGGGATCAAAGGGAGACCCACGTCTCCTACGTGGCCATTCGTTATAATCGTCGTCTTCCAACCAAGCTCACCTTTCTGGGAAGCAACATCGCACCAATTTATTCTTTCAGCCGTTTCAATGGAATTTTGAAAGATTTACGGGAAAAGGCTTTTACGCGTGCGCCCTTCGGCGGGGCTCGAATGTCTGCTTCGATGTATGCGAAGATTTCAGCACTCTTCTTCGTGCTCACCGCTCTACTGATGGTCATAGGCTACATCGTAGGCTGGTACTTCTTCGACGACCCGAT
>Ga0187782_10000345_pt1 | contig 30473 bp, 21 predicted proteins | sample 0715_SJ02_MP15_2_FD_132454 | JGI IMG/M metagenome (GOLD analysis project Ga0187782, IMG submission 132454) | Tropical peat soil microbial communities from peatlands in Department of Meta, Colombia - 0715_SJ02_MP15_20_MG | ecosystem: Environmental > Terrestrial > Soil > Wetlands > Peat | place... | reverse complement strand
TCGACGGGAATGAGCAATCGTCCAGCGTTCTCAGCTTTGTACGATAGCTTGAAAGAATGCTGCCCATCCTGCATCGTGAACTGCTTTCGACAACCTACCCCGTGAAAGGCCGTCAACGTTTAGGTCTTCAATAGCAATCAGACTGTAGTTGTGGACGATTTCACGAGACAGTTTGTGTTGAAAATCGTTCCGCTGGTTGAACACCTTGCGGTGAATCTTGACAACGATTCGAACCGCTTTCTTCCAGCGCTTTGAAAACTTTTTGTGACGAGCAACTGCCCTGAAGGGCGAGGTTTTACGGCCCTGCCGATAACGTTATTAGAGGATGTTGACGGCGCGGGCGGCGAGCAGGGCGATGATCGTGAGGGAGATGAGCGATTGGATCATCGTACAGAGCTTGGCCCAGCGCGAGAGGACCGCGGTATCGGTGGGAGAAAAAGCCGTGCTCGTATTGAACGCGAGGAAGAGATAGTCAACAAAGCCTGGGGTCCAAGAGGGATCATGGGACTCGCGGGCCATTTGGGGAAACAAGAAGGCGCTATTGGCCATACCGCCGGAACGTTCGCGGCGCAGAGGCCCTCCCCCATCCAGCTTCCAGTACCACAGTGCAAAAATGAGGATGTTGGCGACCCAGAGAGCGGCCGCGGAGCGGAGCAAAGATTGTGGTGTCTCCAGATGTTTCGGAATGCCCTGGACCAGCAGGACAAGCGAGGCAATCATGGCGAGAGTGATGATACCGTTAGCGGCGAAGGTAAGGATGCGGGTCACGTTCTGGTCGCCTCGGCGAGCGGAGATGCAGATGGGGATCAGAAGCAGAACGATGATTGCGGTGAGTAGCCAGCTGGGGCCCACAGAGAGCGGCTCCGGCAGCGCCAGGTAAACGCCGGAGGCAGCCACCATGGCGACGAAGGCGGGCCAGCGGGGTTCGCGAAGGAGTGGTTGGTTCATTTTGCGGACGCAAGATGCGGCGAATAGTGTAATACAGGCGGATGTGCTGTGTGGCAAACGGCGGCGCTCGGAGTCGTGCGGAACAAAAGACAAATGCACAAAGGATTCGCAGTCTTTGTTTTTCAGATCACAGTTTCGGATGCGAAAAATCCAAGATTCCACGCGCGATGTATGGCAAAGAGACTTTTTTTAGGTGATCGAGACGTTGTGCGCGCGAAGGTTCTTTAGCCTGGCCGAGTTTCCAGCACATCTTGACTGTGTGCGCAAAGAGGGGATTCGAGCGCACGGCAGCTTCCACTTTCGGGAAGATAAGGTCGAAATGGAATTCGAGGAGACGCCCGAGGAGGATTGTGGCCACGTTCTCCGGGCTTTCCATGGATCAACCTTAGGTGCGAACAGTGAAGGGTTGAAAGCCTCGAACGGAATTTCACAGTCTACATTATCGGAAGGAAGAGAAGGGACCGAGCGGGTTGGCACTGCAAGAGGGAAGGGACAGCGCGATTCCCGAGCAGACTGCCTCAGAATGACGCGCTCATGGTGGGTAAAGGATAGGGACGGGCAGCCGGCGCCATCATCGTCCCCATGACCGGTCCGACTGCCCGTTAACGCTCGCTCTATTCTCCTTTTTTCTATGCCAGTTGGTGGAAACCGGAAAAGAAGCCCTTAGCCGCCAGCCAATACCCGCTACCCGGTGCAACCCGTCTCCCCTTGAGCTAGCAGCCCGCAGCCATTTGCTTTGCCTGGCTGCCGGCTAACGGGTGATGGCTATTGGCTCAAAGCGTCGCAGGGCTCGCGGACTCGCCCTGCGCCACAGGTTCACTCAAGGACGTGGATGTTCTTTTTCGCGCAGATCTCCTTCAGGATTTTGGGCCACACACTGACGGTGATTTCGCCAAGGTGGGCTTTGCGCAGAATCAGCATGAGCGTGCGGGCTTGGCCGATGCCACCACCAATGCTGAGCGGAATCTCGTTCTTCAAAATGGCCTGGTGATACGGGAATTTCAGGAAGTCGAGTTGGCCAGAGAGCTCGAGCTGTTTCTTGAGGGTTTCTGTGTTGACCCGGACGCCCATGGAGCTGAGCTCGTGGCGTCGCTTGGTGACATGGTTCCAGACCAGGATGTCGCCATTCAGGCCGTGGCACTGTTTACCGTCGATGACTTTGGTGGGTGTGACCCAATCGTCGTAATCGGCGGCGCGCATTTCATGCGGATATCCGTCTTCAAGCGGATGGCCGATGCCAACAATAAAGAGCGCGGGGCATTGCTGGAGAATAGCCGTTTCACGCTGCTTGCGCGGCAAGTTCGGGTACATGTGCAGCAGTTCTTCCGCGTGGATGAAGGTGAGCTTCTCCGGGAGGCTCGGATACTTCTTGGATCGAAGCTCAGGGAACAGTTCAATGGCGTAGCGCTCGGCCTCGGTGAGGACCTTCCAGATCTTGTTGACGATTTCCTTCAGGAAGTCGAGATTGCGCTGGTCAGAAGAGATGACGCGCTCCCAATCCCACTGATCGACATAGACGCTGTGGTCGTGGTCGAGGAAGTAGTCCTTGCGGACGGCGCGCATGTCCGTACAGAGGCCTTCGCCCATGCGCATGCCGAAGTGTCGCAGCGCGGTCCTCTTCCACTTGGTTGCGGCCTGAACGATTTGCGCATCGACGGGATGCTTGTCGTGGTCGTTGGAAATGTGGAATTGAATGGGCGTGCGGGAGCCGTCGCGATCGAGCATATCGTTGACGCCGCTTTCGGTGTCGACGATGAGCGGGACGGCGACCATGATGAGGTTCAACTCTTTGCAGAGGTTGTCCTCGATATAGCGTTTCACGGCGAAGATAGCCTTCTGCGTTTCCCTGCGCGTGAGTGCGCTGCTGTAATCGCTGGGGAGGATTTTCTCTAGTTCTTCGTAATTGCCGATGCCGGGTCCGGCAAGATCGGCCACTTTGGGATTAGTCACGGGGGAGACCTCCGCAGGCGAGGGTCCGCCCATGGAAACACAGAAGCCAGTGCGCTCGGCACAAGGAGATGTGACGGAGGAACACGGAGAAGGTGTCGCCGGAGAGGAAACCGGCTCTGAAAGATGCACTCACGATCGCGGTGCGTAAAACGCAATGCCCTCGACTGAAGTCAGGGGCCGGTTTGTGGCCTGGGTCATGAGGAAAAGAGACGGGAACGCTTGACGCCGCAAATGGCTGCGACCTAACATGCGCGTGAATGTCGGACCTCGATACTTTTCGTTCTCCCTTAGGTTTCTTGCAGAGCAGGCTTACCACGATTCCTCGCGTTGATCTGCTCGAAGCGGAGCAGGCGTGGTGGAAGGCAGAAGGCGTTCCTATTTCCGAGGCCGTGGATCGCGCGGGAACGCCGTGGGTGAGGATGTTCGACCGCTTTGGCAAGCGCGTGGACGAAATCCTCTACGCGCCCGAATACCAGACCATCTTGAGGAAGGGCTACAAGGCCGGCGTGGTGTGGCGTGCTCTGGAAGAAAGGTCGCTTATTCCTACCTATTTGTTGATGCATACGATTTCGTTTTACGAGCCGGGGATTTGTTGCCCGTATACGGTATCGCTTGGCACCGCGGTGCCGCTCGCGAAATATGGCAGCGCGGAATTGCAGGCGCGGTTCCTGCCGCAACTTTTGCGCAAGGATGATTCCGTGTGGCAAGGCGCGACGTGGATGACGGAGATCGAAGGCGGCTCCGATTTGGGCGCAGGCGTGAAGACGGTGGCTCGGCCTGCGGGAGAGAGTTGGCTTCTATCGGGCGAGAAATATTTTACAAGCAACGCGGGGGCGGAGTTGGCAGTGGCGGCAGCGCGGCCGGAAGGAGCGGCGCCCGGGGTGCGCGGGCTAGCATTGTTTCTGGTGCCACGCTACCGGAAGGACGGAAGGCTGAACTACTTCATCCGGCGGCTGAAGGACAAGATTGCGACACGGTCCGTGCCGACGGGAGAGGTCGAGTTGAGAGAGAGCGAAGGATATCTGCTCGGGTCCGCAGAGTTGGGAATCTATCTGATTTTGGAGGTGCTGAACCTGTCGCGCATTGCGAACGGCGTGGTCAGCGTGGCGCTGGCGCAGCGCGCGATGGCGGATGCACTTACCTACGCCGAGGGCCGCACGGCGTTCGGCAAACGAATTGTTGAACATCCCATGCTCCGGCATCAGTTCGAGGTAAGGTCAAAAGGACTTCGATCTGCGTTTGCGCTGGCGTGGGAAGCCGTGCGGCTCCTGGACGAGGTGTGGATGGCGAAGCCACCGTACAACGATCGCTATCATTACTTCCGGTTGATGGCGCACCTGGCGAAGTATTGGACGGCGGAATACGCGGTGGATACGGCGAAATGGGCAATGGAAGTTCACGGCGGTCTGGGTACGTTGGCGGAGTTTGGAATCGAGCGTTGGCTGCGCGAAGCGATGATTCTGGCGATCTGGGAAGGGACTTCACACCGTCAGATTCTGGATGGAATGGAAGTGATGGAGAGGAAACAGGCGCACAAGATACTGTTCGAGCAGCTGTCGGGATTTGCATCTGTGGATGAATTGCGATCAATGGAATCAGCAGTGGCTCAACATTTGAAGCTGCCAATCGAAAAGAAGGAAGCCGAGGCGGAGACGATGTTCCGGCGGTTAGCCATTTTCGCGGCGGAAAAGTTTTCAGGGAAATATCAGGGGTAAGGCAGGCAAGCAGGTTTTGGGCGGCCGGGGGAGGCTGGAGCACGCGCCATGTGGGTGATGTGCGTGCTGTCCGGCTTGATGAACCGAATTCCATGGGAGGAGGCACGCATGAATCGACTCATTATTGCAGCGTTGCTGATGGTTTCTATGGCCGGCGCGGCTCCGGCCCAAGAAGTTGTCGAGCCGAAATCGGGCGTGAAGTTTGCGACGAAGGATGGGGACACTATATTGCTGGGAGCCGGAGTACGCACGAAGACGGTTCTAAGGGTGAAGGTGTACGCGGCTGGCCTGTATGTGGCCGATGCGGCGGTCGCGGGCCCGCTGAAGGGGAAACCGGGAACGCCCGACCTCTATAAGGAGCTAGTGAATGGCGACTTCAAGAAAATGATCGTGATGAAGTTTGTCCGCGATGTAAGTACGGACCAGATCCGAGATGCGTTTCACGAGTCGTTGAAGGGCGCCGGGGCGGTGGACCAGTGGATCAACTACTTCACAGGCGTCAAGTCCGGGCAGGAATTCGTGATTGCGTGGGTTCCCGGAACGGGAGTGGAGACAAAGGTGGCTGGGACGGACAAGCCGGCAATCAACGACAAGACGCTGGCGGCCGCGATTTTCGGAATTTGGTTGGGAGAGAAGCCAATTCAGGAGGATTTGAAGAAGGATCTGGTTTCGCGAGGACCCGAAGTGTTGAAGTGAGTTCAGCGCGCCTTTGGGGAGTCCGCGAGCCTTAAGCCGCTGGCCGATCCTGCATGTCTCGCTTTTGGCTCTCGGCCAATGGCCAAAGGGGTGGTATTGACCTGGTTAACACCGCAAAAGCGACGACCCTTCGCAGCTCAGGGCTAGCCGCCCTCACTCCAAAGAAGGGACCATGACAGAACTGCGGCGGGACATTTTGCAATGCATCGGCAACACCCCTTTAGCGGCTTTGCGGAATATCGTACCGAAAAATGGATGCCGCCGTCTCCTGCTAAAACTGGAAAGCGAGAATCCCACGGGCAGCATGAAGGACCGCATGGCGCTGGCAATGATTGAAGCGGCGGAGGCGGACGGCCGTCTGAAAGCCGAAGGGTCGGTCGTGGAATACACCGGCGGAAGCACGGGCGTGTCTTTGTCGCTTGTGTGCGCGGTGAAGGGATATCCATTGCATATCGTGAGTTCGGATGCGTTCGCCAAGGAAAAACTGGATCACATGAGGATTCTGGGAGCCACCCTGCAAATCGTGCGGAGCGACAGTGGGCAAATGACGGAAAAATTGACGCGCGACATGATCGCGGCCGCAGGTGTCGTGGCCGAGAAAACGGGAGCGTATTGGACCGATCAGATGAAAAACACGGACCAGCTTGCCGCGTATCACAAGATGGCGGAAGAGATCTGGCGGCAGACGGACGGGCGGATCGATGCGTTTGTGCAGAGCGTGGGGACAGCAGCATCGCTCCGCGGAATCAGCGAAGCCTTGCGCAGCCGCAATAAGCGGATGAAGACAGTCGCCGTGGAACCGGCGGAATCACCGGTATTGTCTGGCGGTCAGCCGGGGGCGCACAAAATCGATGGGATTGGGGCGGGTTTCGTGGTGCCGTTGTGGCAGAAGGAGGTTGCGGATCAGATTGAACGGGTGTCGACGGAGGATGCGGTGGCGATGGCGCTGCGGTTGGCACGGGAGGAAGGGATTTTTGCAGGGACGTCGACGGGAGCAAATGTCATCGCGGCATTGAGGGTGGCAGGGGAGTTAGGGCCTGAAGCGACCGTCGTGACCGTTATGTGCGATACGGGGATGAAGTACTTAAAGACATTTGGGGCCGAGGTGAACAAATAGAAGCCGATCCCTTAGAGGCGCTGTGGGGTCCCCCTGCTGAAGCCTCGACTGTTGCATTGGGAAATCTCAACCGGTGAGTCAGCGCACCGCTCGCCTGACTGAAGTCAGGTGCTTCCATTAGCGGAGGGCAGAGTAGACGAGCTCGCGCAAGGAGCGGCGGTAGTAGCCGGATTGGGCGAACGGCATTTGCACCATCATCACGGCAAACAGTTTTTCCTGAGGATCGATCCAGAAATAGGTGCCGTAGATGCCAGCCCAGAAGAAATCGCCGATGGAACCTGGGAGCGGATTGGGACCGATCTGCGTGCGTACCGCAAAGCCGAGACCGAAGCTCAATCCCAGTTCCGGCGAGGGATTCAAGTCCTCGTAGCCGGTAAAGCGGGGGATTCCCGGCGGGAGCTGATCGGAATCCATCACCGCGATCGTTTTCGGCGACAGGAGACGGGCCCCATTTAGCTCGCCCTTATTCAAAAGCATCTGGCAGAACTGGGCGTAATCCGGAGCCGTAGAGAGCAAGCCGCCGCCGCCCGAAAACCATTTCATGTTCTCTTTGGTCAATGCCTCTGCAGGGGCGGCACTGGGCCGCTTGCCCGTGGCCGGATCGACCTGCAGCTCGGCGAGGCGCGGCGTCTGCGTGGCGGTCAGATAGAAAGCGGTGTCCTTCATGCCGAGAGGTTTGGCAATGCGTTCTTCGACGAAGCGATCGAAGGGCATGCCGGACACGATTTCGACGATGCGGCTCAACACGTCGATGGACATCCCGTATTCCCAGGCCGTTCCCGGTTGGTGGGCAAGGGGAAGCTTGGACAACTTGGTGATGAATTCCCCAAGCGTCTGACTGTCATTGAATAGATCGGCTTGCTGGTAGGCCTGATGGACGAGTGTGCTGCCGAACGGACCGTAGACGATCCCCGAAGTGTGGCGAACCAGGTCCTGGACAGTCATAGGACGCTTGACGTCTTCCAGAGAGAGCGTTGGTTTGCCGGTGTTGGGGTCGGTTTTTTCGACTCCGACTTTGAGATTCTTAAATTCGGGAATGTACTGCGAGACGGGAGCGAGAAGATCGATCTTGCCTTCTTCCGCGAGCATCATCACCGCTACGCTGGTGACGGGCTTGGTCATGGAAGCGATGCGAAAGATGGCATCGGTTTTCATGGGAATGTGCTTTTCGCGGTCCTGAAAGCCGATGGCATGGAAGTAGGCGAGCTTGCCGTCGCGAGCCACGATGATGATGGCTCCGGGGATGGCGCCCTTGTCGACGTCGGCTTGGAAAAATTTGGTGATGCGATCGAGATGCTCGGAAGAGAAGCCGACGTCTTCCGGACGTTCGGTCCTCGGCAGGCCCTGGCTGTAGACGCAGTTTGCCAGGCAGACGAACAGACCGACTGCGACGAGAATCCGTTTCCGATTCATCCGTGGGTCCCCCGTTGGAGCGAGCAACGTTATACACCCAATTGCCCCTGTATCGTAAACGGAATCGGGAGAGGGAGAATGATTCTTCTGGAGCAGACCCCAAGGCAATCCCTGCCCTCAGAATGGGGCGGCGAAAGGTCTGTGATGCTCATCGTTGGTGCGGGAAAGGGCATGGCATGTCTTGGGTGATCTTCGTTGACGTCGGTGCGGGAGCGAGCCTCCGATGTGCCCGGTGCCTTCCTGACGCCTCTAGGTTGTTTGAAACGAAACTAACTTCGAATGGCGTACCTCTAAGTACTCAGTGAGTGCGCGTCTGGCCCCAGCCTGAGAGGGCAGCGGGGCAAGAGGATGTGGGCTATGCAAAAACGTAGTGGACTACTGTGCTTCCGTGTTCCTCCCGGCATTCTTCTGATTCTCTTCGTGCTTTGCGCTTCGTTTGCGACGGGCCAGCAATCCAGTCCGCCTGCGAATCCGCCGACCGGGATGATCTACCTGGACGTGGTGGTGACGCCGAAGTCCGGCCCGCCTGTCAGCGGCCTGCAAGAGCAGGATTTTACGGTTCTCGACAACAAGGCGCGCGTGCCCATCAATTCGTTCCAGGCCTTCGGCGGGGACAAAGCCCCGATTGAACTGGTTCTCGTGGTGGATGACGTGAACACGGGAATCGAGCACGTCGCGTATGAACGAAGCGAGATAGACAAGTTTCTTCGCGCCAATGGAGGGAAACTTGCCTACCCTACTTCATTGGCGGTGCTGACCGATTCGGGATTGAAGGTGCAGGACGTTTTCTCTACCGACGGGAACGCTCTCCGCGCGGCACTGGATAACAACGAGGTTGGCCTGCATTCCATTCTGAGATCCGGAGGGATTTACGCCGCGCAGGAGCGCTTCGAGGCGTCCATCCAAGCGTTGCTTCAACTGGCGAATCGTGGAGCAGCGCGGCCGGGCCGAAAGTTCATGGTGTGGATCTCTCCGGGATGGCCGTTGCTTTCCGGTCCAGGCGTAGAGGAACAGATGGATAACAAGCAACGGCAGGGCATCTATAACAATGTGGTGGGCTTGTCGAATCTGCTCCGGCAGGGCAGGATCACACTTTATAGCATCGACCCTCTAGGGTCGGCGGATTTTGCGGGCAGAGGTTTCTATTGGCGGGGGTTCAGCAAAGGAATCAGCAAACCAAGCGAGGCCGATTGGGGCGACATTGCCCTGCAGGTGATCGCTACGCAGAGCGGGGGCATGGCACTCACGACGGGCAACGATGTGACGGCGGAGTTGCAGAAATGTCTGGCGGACGCGCAGGCATATTATGAGATCTCATTTGCGGCACCTTTGGATACGAAGCACGGTGAGTATCATCGCGTGGAAGTTCAGGTGGCGAAGGGGGGAGTAACGGCGCGAACCAGGCAGGGGTATTATTTTCGGCCGTGAAGAAGCGCGGAGAGAAAGGCGAGAGAGTGTAAAGGTGTAAGAGAAGATGCCGGCCCTTTCCGCAACAGGCGGGGAAAGAGTAGGGCCCCCTCAAGACGCGAGGATAGGAGGTTGAGGTCGTTGACGGCTTCCCGAAGCGCATCGCCTTGCGATTGTCGGGAGTTTGCGGAGAAGAGGTTGCGAGGGCTTGGCGGAAAGGGCAGGCAGAGAGCGATGCCAAGCGCCAAATAGACGAGTACGGGACCGCGAGGGCTGGTGAGAGGGACATCTTTGGCACAATGCTTGGTGCAAGGCGAGTGAAAGAGTGCAAGGAGGAGCCCTAGCTTTTGCAGAGTGCGTGGAATCGCGCGATCTGAAGTTCGGCCAATCGACCAGGGCTTGCGGACGACCTTCGAGATGAACTTACACCTTGAAAGAAAAGCGGCGCCTCGCCGCCGCACTCCAAACAGGCGGTACGCAAAATGTTCATTGGAATCACCACCCGCAGAGGAGTACACTCCGTCCCCTAGACTGACCCCGTGGGTATCCGCGCCTAGCTACCGGGTCGAGGGAGGGAACAGTGAGAGCTTCCCTTTTTCTGTTGGTGTCCTTTGCTGCGGGACTTATTCACGCCGCCGTAGAGCCAGTCTGGGGCGCGGGCGTGCCGTTCCCGTCTGCTCGCGCGCAGGAAAACACTTCACAAAGTACGGACGGTTCCCAGGCTCAGAACCGTGTGACCATTCCAGGACCGCTGCGGTCCCTTCTGCGTATGAGCGGAGTGAGCCTGGAGATTTCACTCCCGGAGGTGATGCCCCTTTTGGCGCACAACGTGGTGCTGCAGGGGTATCAATTGGGCAGAGCGACGGAGTTTCTGATTTTGCTGCGGCGCTACGTCAACCAAGCCACCGAGTTGAGCGCGCTGGCAGGTCCGGACGGAAACATCCGCGTGAGCGGCTGCAAAGACGCGGAGCCCTTGCTGCAGGCCCTTGGATACAGGACGCAAGGCGAGTGTGGCAAGAACGGGATGGCATTGGTCACAGCAGATCCGGAGAAAGCCTTCCTCACCTCGGATTCGGGATTCCCGTTGCTCGATCTGGAACAGGCGCTTCAGCACGATACCGCCTTTGCCTACAACTATAAGGGCACGGCCGTACCGATCCTGTTTGCGCCACAGGACTGGACGGAACTGGCGAGGCAAAAAGGCCAGAGCGATGTGCTGGAGACCCTTTTGTATGAAGGGAATGTGGCACGGCTGTACTGGGGGATGTCCAAAATCGAGCCGTACACCCGATTGGTAATGAAAAAGGAGATTGGTCTGGCCAGACTACTGCCTGAGGCGGCCATTCTCGATCTTTATGGAAGCCAGATCTCTGTTCGCGATGGAAGAGTGGCTGTCCCGGGGGGACGAAGCGCGGAGAAGCAGTGGCAAGAGATGGTGGGAGCGAACCCGGGAGCGGCGGCGGAGTTCATTCGCGGACTTCTTACGAAAGACCACGGCTGGCTGGCGGCTTATTACGACGCGATGGCGCGGGCCAGCGCGAACCAGCAGGAGCACTTTGCGGAAAGCGGGCGCTTGAAACGGTACTACGAGGCGTTTCGATCGCCTGGAGTTACCAACGATTCCCCGGTGCGGCTGGCCTACCGCCCCGCCGCCTCGCTCCTTGTGCTTGTGGCGCGCATAGACTGGGATGAGCAGGGTCAACCCTATGTTCCCGGAAATCTGCGAACCTGGAGCGAGCTCCTGCGACCGGGAGATGCCAGGGTCGCGCGAAAGTGGAACAAGCACTCCGGGAGCGCGGTAAGCGCGGACAAGCTCGCGGAGAGCATGTTTGCCCTTTCGCGTGTAGAGACCGATGCAGGACCACTACAAGCCTATCTCTGCCTAAGTGACCTGGACCAGAGGCGCGGGCCCGGCCGACGGCTCGGCGATCAGACCGTGTGGCTGATGGGCAAGAAGTATGCGGACTTCAGTGGCCAATACCTTATTTTTCTGGAGTTCCCCGAATTAAACGACGACTCGATCGTCCGTTTCCTGAACACGGCAGAGGCGCTAAACAAGATTTCCGACCACACGCTGCGTGGGAACGCGATGGGGATTTTCCAGGCGAACGTGGGGCTGTGGCAAATCCTGGCCAGGCAGGGACAGATCGAGCGGGCGCAGTTGAATCCGTCGTGGAAGGAAATGATCGACCCGTTCGGAGGTATCACGACTTCCGCACAGCTGGTCACCGCGGGACGCAGTTCCCTGGAGCGGGTGTTCCGGGCGGCAACGGGAAAGACGGGCCTGACACAGGAGCAGATCATCAATCTGGTTGCGGGAACGCACCAGACGACAGCGGAAGGGCAGCGGGTGCGCGGTGAAATGGCGAACCGGATCCGCTCGGTGATGGAGGACCAGCGGCTGGTTTCCATCGACACGTTGTTTGCGCTGGACCAAGGTCTGAGAAGCAAGGGGCAAGGCGCCACAAACAACAAGGATCAACTGGCGGCGCTGGCGGCTGAACTGCGAGAGTTTGAAATGCCGCAGCCCATCTTTACAAACAGTGAACGGACCAATTGGGCGGCGGGGACGTATGACAACCGGCACACGGAAATCGAGATGAAAACCGACCTGGTGAAGGTGATCCAGTCTTCCGCGTCGACGAAGCAGGTGGAAGAAGCGAGAGGACAGCTGGCGACCTTTCTGAGAGACAGCTTGGTGGGTTTGAATTACGCGTACTACGAACCGCCGGGTTCGCAGGTTCTTCACAACAATCCGCTGTTTGTACGCTCACACGACTTTTCTGGAGAAACAGTGATGGGCGTGGAGCGCTTGTGGCAGCCTTCGCACTTATTTGGGGAAGGTTCCCCGGCAGGAGGCGGAGCGCACCTGATCGGCTCCCTGGCGGATTTGCCGTATGTACTGGCCGAGTCCGAGCAGAACTTCATTGCGCCGGATCATGTGCAGGCGCTGATCTGGCAGCAGTTTGTGCCAGGGCTGATCAGCAACGCGATCGTGCCGCGGTGGTGGGATGTGAGTCGGAGCGAATTGCACGCCGTGGCGCTGTACCAACAGGCGGGGGAAGAACTGTTGACGGCGGCCGCGAAGGACGAGGAGTTGCGCAGCAAAGTTCTTGCAGTGCTCTCCGACCGGATGTTCCCGATAGCGCACGCGAGGTTGGGCGATGCACTTCGGGAAAGCAACGCGAAGGAAGCTTTGGCGCTGACAGCGCCAGCGGACAGCTTTTATCTGACCGCAGGATTTCAGCGGAAATACCCGGATCAACTCGGAAAGGTAGGCGAGGCGGGGCTCCAGTTGGAAGCCCTGCAACGGCAGAAGCCGGATGAGGTGAATTGGAAGAAGCTGTCGCGGGACTTCGGCGTGGTCCATCCGGTTTTTGCGCAGACATATGCGAGGGAGTTCATCAGTGTACGGCCCTTTCCTGCACTAGGAGGAAATTACGGACGGTTGATGAGCGAATGCTGGGATTCGGGAAATTTGTATTGGGCGAGGCTGGCGGATGAGATGGGCTACGATCCGGTATTGCTGAACCAGATGGTGCCACAACTGACGCGGCGCATGGTGGAACGGATCTACGCGAGCGACATCGATGACTGGCCGGCCACTTTGCGAGCGCTGGAGGAGACCGGCGCGGAGTTTCGCGAAGGAAAGTTCTCGATGCTGGAAGGAACGGCAGGAGGCCGGAATTGACGTTCAAATGGGGGACCAAGATGGCAACGGGAAAGAAAGTCTCTTGTGTGATTGTGAGCGCGGGCCTGAGCCTGTGCCTTCTTTCCGGAGGGCAGACGGTGACGGCACAGGCGCCGGTCCAGGTGAATCCGCACATTCATGTGGCGGTGGACTTGGTACAGCTGAACGTAGCGGTGACGGACAACCGGGGGAATTATGTGACCGGACTGAAGCCCGGAGACTTCACGATCTTGGAAGATGGGATTCCGCAGAAGGTGGCTACGTTTGGCGAGGGGAATGAGCCGACGAGGAAGCTGGCGGACGCCCTCGCGGACACAGACGGCGGGAATGCGGCTCCGCGCGCGGCAGAGAACGCATTGGAGAAGAGCGCGCAGCGGCAGGGGCGACCGGGAGAAAAAGTGACCGCGGAGGATTTTAGCGCCGCAGTGGCCGGAGCGAATGTGTTCGTGCTGTTCGACACGAGCAATTACATGTATCGCGGATTTGTGTTTGCGCAGGATGCGATCTCGGATTTTATCCGGTCGCTCGATAACGCGGATCGCATTGCCTTTTATTCCTACAGCCGGGATTTGTCGAAAGCGGCGCAACTGACGGCGGAGAGGGCGCAAGTGCTGCGCGGGGTGCGAACGACAGTGGCGGGAGACGACGCGGCGCTTTACAACTGCCTGCTGCTGACTGTAAAAGATGCAGCGAAATATGTGGGGCGGAAAGTGATCGTCGTATTCTCGAATGGGCCGGACAACGCGAGCGTGGTGCCGCCGGAGGACGTGGCGGAACTGGCGCAGTCGGCGGGGATCGCGATTTACATGGTATGCACCCGGCAAGCGAAGCTCGAGCCGATTTCGACCGCGGTGTTCGAACGAATGACGGCGGCGACAGGAGGCAAAGCGTACTTCGCGAAGAGCTGGCAGGATGAAGAGCGGGCATTTGCGTCTATCCGGGATGATCTGGCGCATCTGTATTCGTTGAGTTATTACCCCCAGCCGAATCCGAATCGCGGCTGGCGGAGCATAACCGTGAAATTGAATTCGGAACCAATGAAGAAGTACCACGTGCGGACAAGGAACGGGTACCGGTTGCAGGCGTCGCGATTCTCGAAAGAGGAAGCGTCTGTGGCGGTGCCGGAGTGAGGGAGCGTTGCGGAGCAGACGGGACTTGCCCGCAGTCCGCGAGTGGACTTTGCCCTGAGATCCTCAAGGCAAGCTGAAGAGCCGCCAGGCTGCTGACGACAAATTCGCGCCGCGATCAGGGAGGGATGGCGGGGGCGATGTTTTTTGGTTGCCGGCGGAGTTGCGGACGGCTTTGCAGCTGAGGGCGCGCACGCCGGAGCAGACAAGCTGAAGTCCGGCGCATATGGCGATCACGGCGACGGCAACTTTCAGTTTTCGCGCCGGGAGTCTTGGGGCAAGAAGGCAGCCGAGGACAACGCCGGGAATTCCGCCGAGCAGGAGTAGTGTCAGGACGGGCGCGCTGACGGAGCCGAGGGTCCAATGGACGGCGCCGCCTATCAGGGCCAGAACGAGGCCGAAGAGAAGATCGGTGCCGACGACCTGGGCGGGCGCCATTTCCGAATAGTTGAGGAGCAGCACGGTTCCGAGAGCGCCTGCGCCCGCGGAAGAAAATCCCGATTCCAAACCGATGGGGAAGGCAAGCCAAGGCAGCCAGTGCGGATTCCTGCGCGCGAAGCCGGGGACCTGGGCATTTGGAATGAAAGTGACGCTGGATGTGAGAGCCACAAGAACACCCAGGGCTATGACGACAGCGGGATTGCTGGCCTGGAGCGCGAGGAGTTTGAGAGCGAACATGCCAAGCACGAGACCGGGGACCGCGCCCAGTATCAAGAGGCGAAAATAGCGGGAATGAACCTGTTTGGCTGACAGATAGAAGGGCGCGGCGATCAGGCGCAGCACGCCGGCAAAGACGAAGGTAGTGCCGACTGCTTCCGCCGCAGGAAGGCCCGCAATCAGCAGCAGCGCGGGGACGGTAAAGCTACCGCCGCCGATTCCGGTGAGGCCGACAGAGAGAGCGATCAGAAAACCAAGGAACAAATGAATCATTGCGATCGCTCCGAGAAAGTGTGGATGCCGCACTCGAGCTTGCGGCCACCCCAGCGTCCGGAGCGAGGATTGTTTGGATCTTCGGGGAGCGCCGTGCAAGGCTGACAGCCGATGCTCAGGTAGCCCTCGTCGTATTGGGGAAGATAGCTGAGATTGTGGGCGCCGGTGTATTCCCACACCTGGCCCCAGGTCCAATCCGCAAGCGGGCTGACTTTTGTGAGCGTTTTGCCCGCTGGCAGGCGATGGAGTTCGGCTTTCTTCAGATTCTTCCGTGTGACGGATTGTTCGCGGCGCAGGCCTGTGAACCAGGTGTCGAAAAGTCCCAAAACTTCAAGCAGTGGATCAACTTTGCGGAGTTGGCAGCATTTTGTTGGGTCTTCACGATACAGAATGCCGAAGGCCGATTCCTGCGCCTGCACGGTTTGCTTTGGAAGGACGTTGATGAGGTTCAGCTTCCAGTCGCGCGTGAGCCGATCACGAAACTCGTAGGTCTGCGGAAAGTGGTAGCCAGTTTCGAGAAAGAGCACGGAAATCTCCGGCAGGCGCTGGCGGAGGAGATGAAGAACGATTACGTCCTCGGCCTGGAAACTGCAGGTGAAGCAAGCTCGCTGCGCGGATCGGTTTTCAAGGAAGAGCTCGACAAGTTCTGTGGCGGTGCGGGATTCCAGTTGCTCCAGATCGGTTGCGAGATTCATTTCAATTTGCCTCCCTGGGGCCGTTCCGACTGACACGTAGCGTTTCGGCGATCCGCAGGGCGCGGCGGACAGCGTCCTCGTGCGGTGTGGACGGCTCATCGTGCGTTAGAACAAAGTGGGAATTGCCTCCGATGCGGTCAAAGAAAGCGCGATCGCGAGTGCGAAGGCCGGTTTCTTCCCAGGAAAGAATCACGAGGCCCAAGTTCCAGAGTGTGTTGAAGAGCGTGCGGCGAGAGGGCGCAGGAACTCCGGCGTAGTTGATGAGAACTGCTTCGAAGCCGTGGTCGAGCAGGGCGCGTTCCAACTCCTCGGCACGCAGGCGATCGCCGTCGAGGGTGAAGATAGCGGGACGATGGCCGCGGCGAAGAAAACGCTCTTCGGAAGAGATTTTTCCGGTCTTTTTCGGTTTGGGCAACTCATGATCTGCTCGACGGTCATCAACACAAACTGAGAGGTCTGCGCGAATCATAGCGGCGCCGACGGTGGCGTTGGTGAGCGGATCGATGAGAATTAGGCTGCCGGTGGTGCGATTGCGGGAGTACGGGTCGAAGAACAGCGGCTGGCTGGCCTCCAGTTCGACTGCGGCGATTTCGTTCATTTCGAGATGGCCGGCCGGGTGCTCGTCGAGGGTGTTGACGTTCACGCGATAACGAATGCGCGTGGCTTCGACTTTGACGTAGCGTCCGGCGTGCTTCGCGAGATAGGTGCGATTCAGATCGAGGGGCGTGGCATGCAGCCAGGCAACGCTCGCCAGAAATTTCATGGAGGCGTGGGGCCTGGCGTGCGGGGAGACGAGCATGTCACCGCGGCTCAGATCGATTTCCTCGACTAACTTCAGGACGACGGATTGCGAGGCGTGCGCGGCTTCAAGGTCGCCATCGAAGGTGACGATCGATTCGACATTTGTACGCTGCCCGGAGGGAAGCGCGAGAACGGTGTCGCCCGGACGGACCGCGCCGCTGGCCACGCGCCCGGCAAAGCCGCGAAAGTTGGCGTCCGGACGGATGACCGATTGGACGGGAAAGCGCAGCGCTTCCATTTGCACGGCAGGCTGAATGGGCACAGTTTCGAGATGTTCGAGCAGGGTTGGACCTGAATACCAAAGGGTTTTATCGCTACGCTTGACAAGATTGTCGCCTTCGAGAGCGCTAATGGGGATGCACTGGACAGAGGAGATGCCGAGGCGCAAGCCGAGCTCGGTGAAATCGTCACGCAAACGAGAAAAGACGCCTTCGTTGTAGCCTACCAGATCCATTTTGTTGACGGCGGCGAGGACGTGAGAGATGCCGAGCAGCGAAGCGATGAAGGCGTGGCGGCGGGTTTGGGGGAGAAGCCCCTTGGAGGCGTCGATGAGAATCACCGCGAGATCAGCCGTGGAAGCACCGGTGGCCATGTTGCGGGTGTATTGCTCGTGGCCGGGCGTGTCCGCGATGATGAATTTTCGGCGTGGAGTGCTGAAGTAACGGTAGGCGACGTCGATGGTAATTCCCTGCTCGCGTTCGGCCCGCAGGCCGTCGGTGAGGAGCGAAAAATCGATGGCCTTCCCAGATCGGTTAATGCGGCTTTTTTTGACGGAGGCGAGCTGATCTTCGTAAACGGCCTTGCAATCGTGAAGCAGGCGGCCGATCAGCGTGGATTTGCCATCATCGACGCTGCCTGCGGTGGTGAATCGCAGGAGTTCCTTATTGAGCTCCTGCACGAGAAATTCGTCGAGGGAGCGAACTTCCGGTTCGGTGGCCAGTGGCATTAGAAGTAGCCCTCGCGTTTCTTGATTTCCATGGAGCCTTCCTCATCGTGATCGATGGCGCGGTTTTCGCGCTCCGAGCGGCGGAAGGAGATCATTTCCTCAATAATTTTAGGAACGCTGTCGGCTTCGGAGCGGATTGCGCCGGTACATGGAACGCAGCCGAGCGAACGCATGCGGCAGGTCACGTGGGTGGTTTTTTCGCCTGGCAGCAGCTGGTCCTTGGAATGGATAAGGATCAAAGAGCCATTGCGATCAACCACTTCCCTCTTGCGCGCGTAATACAGGGGGACGATGGGAATCTTTTCGGCGTGGATGTAGAGCCAGATGTCCAGCTCCGTCCAGTTGGAGAGCGGGAAGACGCGGATGCTTTCGCCCTTATCGATACGGGAGTTGAAGATGTTCCAGAGTTCGGGGCGCTGATTCTTCGGATCCCATTGGCCGTGGACGTCGCGGAAGGAGTAGATGCGCTCTTTGGCGCGGGATTTTTCCTCGTCGCGGCGTGCGCCACCGAAAGCGGCGGTGAAGCCTCCAGCTTCGAGGGCATCAAGGAGAGCCCGCGTTTTCAGCAAGCCACAGCATTTCTGGGTGCCGAGCGCGAAGGGATTGGCTCCCGCGTCAAGGGCTTCACGGTTCTGGTGAACGATCAGTTCGGCACCGAGTTCTTTGCTGTAGCGGTCGCGGAATTCGATCATTTCGGGGAATTTGTAGCTGGTGTCTATGTGAAGCAGGGGAAAGGGGATCTTGCCCGGGAAAAAGGCTTTTTGCGCCAGGCGGAGCATGACCGAAGAGTCTTTGCCGATGGAGTAGAGCATGACGGGACGGGCAAATTCGGCGGCAGCTTCACGCAGGATGTAGATGCTTTCCGCTTCGAGGACCTGAAGGTGGTTCAGGCGCCGGGCGGACGGACCCGGCGGCCGGGATTTCAAGGACTCGGCTGGAGGCAATTCGCTTACGGCATTTGGCATACGCCTTCCTTCATGGAGAAGTCATCGGAAAACAAAAAACCCACCAACTCGGCGATTCCGGCGGTGGGTTCGGTTCTTACAGCTCGATTTTAGGAAAATCCTAGGTCACGAGCCCCCTGGCGCCAGAAGACACCCCTGTGCAACACAGACAACAACAGGCCTGTGAAGCGCAGTTCTGGCTGAGGATGCGTGACATGGGTAATCAATATAGCCGCGGGCGCGGGGAAGCGCAATCACCGCATACAACAATTTATTGGATGAGGTTCAGCGGTTTCTTGGTTACATGAAGAACAAGCACCGGCGTGCAAAGAGTATGCGGTCTTTGCACGATCATCACGATCATATTGTTCTGCCGCGGAGGACGGTGACGGAGGCGGGTGGCAGTGTGTAGACCGTGTCGGGAGTCGCGTTGATGGTAGAGGTGGCGGCGGGGCCGGCAGGATCGGCAAAGCCGGCCTTGCGGTTCGGGTGCCAAGTGTACTGGCTTTTGCCGAAGGTGATCATGGTGACAGGCCCGCCGAAGGTCTGGCTGGTGTTGGCGTCGGTATCGTTGAAGACGATGTGCACGGGATGGGCGTTGTCGTGGTCCTTATTAATGACGAGCAGGGACCACTGGCCGTCCGGGCGGAAAAGGGCGTAGGCGGTGACGAGGACGTGCTCCTTGTCGTCCTTGATATCGCTGGCCGCGTGGAAAAGCAGGTGCTCGGCGTCCTTGGGCTGGACCCATTCCTGTGTGATTAATTGCGCTCCGAAATATTGCGAGGTCCTCGAACGAATCTTGTAGTTCTGGCCCACCATGAACATGTGGTAGGTGCCCCAACTGTTCGCGCAGTTGGCGTGCGCCGGTGAGTAGGGCAGGTCGTGATAGTAAAAGGTGCCTTGGCCGCCGGCGGTGAGGAATCCGCCAAAAGAGTCGGCCAGCCAGAGTGCGCCGAAGACGTCGACCGCCGCTTCGCCGCCGTGGTCGTTTGTTTCCGTGTCGAACATGGGCGTACCCGGGGGCAAGCCATCGTCGCGCCAGACCTGCATGATGTGGGTGATGAGCTCGGGTTCCTGATAGAGATATTCCCAAGGGGTTTCGCAGCCGTCGTAGGGATAGTGTTCGAAGGACATAAACTCGAAATCGGAAAGGCGCTGGTGGGCATTGAGGTAGTCAAGAAAGCGGCCGAACCAAGAGGTCTTGCCCTGGGCATCGTGCCATACCTTGATGTCTTCGGTGACACCTTGGAAGACCGGTCCACCGAGTTTCAGCCTGGGATCGAGATTGTGCAGCGCGGTGGCCCACTGAAGATAGAGAGCAGCATAATCCTCGGGCACCATGTATTGGCCGTCAGGCTCTTCTCCCATTTCGATGTAGCCGATGGGATAGCGGCGCTTTTCGATGTAGGCGATCTGCGCGACGGAATCTTCCGGGGTGCCGTAGAGCATGGCGATGGGAATGAACGCCGGGAGGCCGCGGGTGATGCCGCTGGTGAAGAAAAGATCGAAGCCGGGCTGATCACCGGATTCCATGCGGTCGGGGTGGACATAGAGATCGGAAGGCTGGTGCCACGGATCGACCGAGGAACAGAAGGTGGCGGACTGTTTCTGACCGGGGGAATGGTGAAGAAGATCCTTGAAATCTTGTTGATCCTCGAGAGTGCCAAGGTAGAGTTCCTTGATGGCGTAGCCGACGCAATTGCGCGGATCGCTGGGGCCGTGGGTGTCGCAGGTGTTGGAGGATTGCGTCATTAGAATGCGCACGTAGCGCACTTCGATCGGGGAGGAACTCAGCAGGAGCGTGGCATTGCCACCTTTGCCATCCGAGACGTTGCCAGAGGCGAAGGTCTTCCAGTCGCCGGAACCTTGCTCGTCCATGGCATCGCCCGTGCCGACCCAATACTGGATCTCGTAGACCTTGGCATAGGGCTCGGCCCAGTCGATACGAATGGCGCTGACGGGATACTTCCCTTCCATGTCGATGACGACCCACTGGGGATGGAGCGTTTCGTCTTCATGAGTGAAAAGCTTGGATAGGTAGGGATTGCTCTTCCAGTAGGTGTTGGGGTCGCCATCAGTGAGGCGCGAGTAGCCGTCGTCTTCGGAGCCGCCGTTTCGCGTGAAGCCGCGATGCGGCAATGAATAGCCGTAGGAATGGCGGATCATTTCGCTAGTGGGGTTGGCGTCGCCGACGAAATAGCCTTTGCCGGAAGGGTCGCTCCAGGTACCTTTGGGATTCCAGTGCCAGGCTTGCACGAAGAGTTCGGTGTTCTGACGATAGCTGATGACGCCCCAACCCGCGGAGAGGATCTGTTTGATTGTGTCAGGCTCGAAGAAAGGATCGGTGGCGTTGCTCGGGACGCGATCGACGGTGGAACCGAGAGCGTAAGGAGGGCTGAAGGAGTTGGCGATGTGGGAGGGAGAGGCGTCAATGCGGATGGTTTGGCATTGCACTCTCGACGGGATTGACAGTATTGCGAGTGCGAGGAGCGAGATCGCAAGAGCAGAAATGGAGCTGGCCGACGTCGAAGGTCTTTGCCCGGTCGAAAAAGAGAGGTTCCTCACTTCGTGGACTCCGTTCGAATGGGGAGATTGGATTTTTGCGGAGCAAATGCAAGGAAAGAACACCACGCTTGCTGGTATGATGTCAAGGCTTTGAAACGATTTAAGAGTATCAGAGCGTGCCGACCTGAAGGCTCGCAACTGCCAGCCCCGGGAGGATGTCATGCGATTGCGAATCCTTGAGGAGAGAAAGTCATTAGGGAAGGCCGCGGCGGAGCAGGCTGCAGCGGCCATGCGGCGAGCGATCCGGGAAAACGGTAAAGCGCGGATCATCGGGGCGAGCGCGGCTTCGCAATTTGAGTTTCTGGAGGATTTGACCGCGACGCCAGGGATCGATTGGAAGCGCGTGGAGCTGTTTCATCTGGACGAATATATCGGGTTGCCAATGACGCATCCCGCAAGCTTTTGCAAGTTTCTGCAAGAGCGCCTGATCGGAAAGACAGGAATCACAAACTATCATTTGCTGAACGGCGAAGAAGATCCCGCGGAAGTGATCCGGCGGACGAATGCGGCGATCGGTGCGGCTCCCATTGATGTGGCATTTGTTGGAATCGGGGAGAACGGGCACCTGGCGTTCAATGATCCCCCCGCGGATTTTGAGACGGAGGTGCCATACATCATCGTGAATCTCGATGAGGCTTGCCGCCGGCAACAAGTGGGAGAGGGTTGGTTCGCCGATCTCGAAGCGGTCCCGAAAAGAGCGATCTCGATGTCGGTGAAGCAGGTGTTGAAGGCAAAGGAAATTCTAGCGGTTGTGCCGGGACCGAAGAAGGCGGCGGCGATCAGATTATGCTTCGATGGGCCGATCTGTCCGATAGCGCCGTCGTCGATATTGCGGACGCATGGGAATGCCACGGTCTATTTGGACAGGGAATCAGCGGCGCTGTTGAGCTCGGAGACGCTGTCGGCATTGGCGGCGAACGCGTGAGTCTGGAAGAAAAGTCTCCCACGCGCACAGGCTGAAGCCTATGCTACAAGCTTCGCAGAATAGAGGCGCGCATCGGGATTCTCGTGGACGGCGAGTGATTCCGTCGCTGCGGTGGTGGATTGGCGGAATCCTGTTTGCTTCTACGGTCATTAATTACATTGACCGGCAGACCTTGTCGCTCCTTGCCCCCTACCTGAAGCTGAACTATCACTGGACGAACACAGACTACGCGAACATTGTGGTGGCATTTCGCGTGGCGTACTCCATCGGGCAGACGGTGTGCGGAAGGTTGATGGATCGATGGGGAACGAAGCGCGGACTAACCATCGCGGTGTTGTGGTACTCGATCGTCTCGATGCTGACACCGCTGGCCGGAGGCTTTTCGAGCTTCCTCGGGATTCGATTCCTGCTGGGCGCAGGAGAATCGGGAAACTGGCCGGGAGCAACAAAGGCGGTGTCCGAGTGGTTCCCCAAGCAGGAACGCGGTCTGGCGACGGCGTTCTTCGACAGCGGGTCCTCGATTGGGGGCGCAATTGCGCCGATGATTGTGCTACCGCTGTACTACCGCTCTGGAATGGGCGCGGCGTTTGTGGTTCCCGGCCTGCTCGGATTGATTTGGCTCATCGCGTGGCGCTGGCTTTACTACCGTCCGCAGGAGCATCCACGAATCAGTGAGGCGGAATTGAGGATTATTACCGCGGATACTGACGATGAAGCGGAATTCCAGAAACGGCGCCCCCGGTGGGGTGAACTCCTGAAACTGCCGCAGACGTGGGGAACGATCATTGCTCGTACGTTCACTGATCCGGTTTTCTTTTTTATCGCGGACTGGTTCCCGATTTATCTGGTGGCTAAGGGTATTTCGCTGAAGAGCGGACTGATCGCCATCTGGATTCCGTTTGTGGGAGCGGATCTGGGGAATTTTTTCGGAGGGTGGGCGTCCGGCTACCTGATCAAGCGCGGGTGGCCGCTTGGAATGGCACGAAAGGCATTGGTAGTGTTCGGCGGAATCGGCGTCACGCTGCTGATTCCTACGATTTTCACGGTAAATCTGGCGATGCTGACCGTGCTGTTCGCAGCGGCAACGTTTTGTTATGGGGCATATACGACGATCGCGAATGTTCTGCCGTCGGATTTGTTTTATGCCGAGTCCGTGGCATCCGTGAGCGGATTGAGCGGGACGGGAGCGGCGATCGGGACGATTGTGGTGTTTGAGTTGGCGGGGCATCTTTCCGATGCGCGGTTGGCCACGGGCACCCATTTGTTCGATCCGTTGATGATTCTGGCGGGATTGATTCCGTTCGCCGGGATGATTCTGGTTTTGCTGTTGGTACGGAATACCGACGCAACGGAACGAGGGGTGGTGCGGAGGATCTGAATTTCTGGCGGCTGAGTTTTGCGCCTGAGTTAACGCCGCAAAGGGGCGACAAGCCGCCGCACTCCAAGAATGCCCGCATGCAGGCGACGCCTACGGCCGCAACACAATCTTGCATGATTTTTAACAGCGGGCCGAAGAGCCTGAAGATTCGCCCCTGCCCTACAGCTGCCCTGACTGGACAATTCGGGAGAAACACGGCTAGCATCGGTGCCGTACGGTCGGAGACTGCCCATGAGAAAACTGAGGTTGTGCAAGAAGGCGAAATTTTTCGCCGTTCTGTCGGTAATGTGTGCCTTCGCGACGGTCATTACCCCACTCACGTTCGGACAAACGCCTTCCGCGAAGCCCAACGAAGAAGCCATTCGGCAGCGTGTCGACACGCTGCTGAAGCAAATGACTTTGGAAGAGAAGATCGGGCAATTAAGCCAGCTTTTCACTTTCGAGCCGCCGGACGATCTTGACGATCAGGTGGCGAAAGGCAAACTGGGATCGCTGTTGTTTGTGACCGATCCTGCGGAAATCAACCGTTTTCAGCATCTTGCTGTAGATCATTCGCGGCTGCACATACCGCTGATCTTTGGATTTGACGTGATCCACGGATTTCGCACGATCTTCCCGGTGCCGATCGCGATGGCGGCGTCCTGGGACCCGGCACTGGTTGCGCAAGGGCAAGCGATTGCCGCAAAGGAAGCGCGGTCTGTTGGGATCGACTGGGCCTTCGCGCCGATGCTGGATATCGCGCGGGACCCACGTTGGGGCCGCATTGTGGAAGGCGCCGGCGAAGATCCGTATCTGGGATCGGCGATGGCTGTCGCTCAGGTGCGCGGTTTTCAGGGGGAGTACATTGGGGCGCCGGATCATGTACTTGCCTGCATGAAGCATTTCGCAGGATATGGCGCTGCGGAAGGCGGACGCGATTACGATGCGTCGTACATTCCAGACGCGCTGCTCTACAACGTGTACCTGCCGCCATTTCACGCGGCAGTAAAGGCGGGCGTCGGATCGGCAATGAGCGCCTACATGGACCTGAACGACGTGCCGGCCACAGGGAACCGCTGGCTGTTGACGGATGTTCTCCGCGACCAATGGAAGTTCACCGGCTTTGTGGTGAGCGACGCGAACGCGGTAAAGAGTCTGGAAACTCACGGCTACGCGAGTGTCGCCTATGACGCGGCGGTTCGCGCGCTGGAGGCCGGGGTGAACATGGAGATGGGTCTTCACAAGACGGCTTATGCGGGCAACCTGCTGAAAGCGGTGCAAGACGGAAAGATCACGGAAACGCAAATTGAGGATGCGGCTCGCCCCATTTTGGAAGCAAAGATGCGGCTTGGACTGTTTGATCAACCTTACGTGGACGAGGCAAGGACGCGAGGGGTTCTTGCTGCGCCAGAACATCGTGAGGCAGCGCGACGGGCGGCGGAGCGCACCGCGGTTCTGTTGCGCAATGAAGGCGGGGTGCTGCCATTGAGCAAAACCGCATACAAGAAGATTGCGGTGATCGGCCCCACCGCGGATTCGCAGATCGATACGATCGGTCCGTGGGCGCTGCAGGGAGATCCGAAAGAGACGGTAACCGTGTTAACAGGCGTGAAAAACAAGTTTGGTTCGCAGGTGGAAGTGAACTACGCGCCGGGTGTTCAGATTAGCCGGAAGTATCGCTCGCTGTTTGACGAGATCATGCACATCGAGCCGCAGCAGCCATGGTCTCCCGCGCAAGCTCATGACGAAATGCTGAAAGCGGTCAACCTAGCAAATTCGTCGGAATTGACGCTTCTGATTCTGGGCGAAATGCAGAACATGATCGGAGAGTCCGCGTCACGCGAATCCTTGGATCTGCCGGGGCAGGAGGAAGAGCTGCTGGAGAACGTGGTGGCCGCCGGCAAACAGGTGGTTCTGGTGCTAATGAGTGGGCGTCCGCTAAATATCAAATGGGCCACCGAGCATATCCCGGCGATCCTGGAGGTTTGGTATCCGGGGACACAAGGCGGCAACGCAGTTGCGAACGTGCTGTTCGGGGATGCCGTGCCGGGCGGCAAGCTCCCGTTCGCCTGGCCACGCGATGTGGGCCAGATTCCCATCAACTACGCCCACAACCGGACGCAAGCCCCGCAAGACCAAGGGAAGCGGTATTGGGAGGAGGAGAGCACGCCGCTCTTTCCCTTCGGCTATGGACTGAGTTATTCCACATTCGAATTTTCGAATTTGCGAATCAGCCGGAGCGAGATTCGACCAGGAGAGAGCCTGGATGCCGAGGTCGACGTGGAAAACACAGGGAATAGAGCAGCTGACGAAGTGGCGGAGCTCTATATCCATCAGGAGTATGGAAGCGCGTCGCGGCCGGTACGCGAATTGAAGGGGTTTGAACGCGTGACGCTCGCTCCCCATGAGAAGAAAACGTTGCACTTTTCCCTCGGGGAAGAGGAGCTGAGTTATTGGAACAGCGCCAAGAGGGATTGGGTCCTGGACCGGGCGGTGTTTGACGTTTGGGTCGGCGGGGATTCGGAGGCCACGCTTCATTCCAGTTTTGCGGTGACAGGTCGATAGAAGCGAGGAACGGTTTGTGTAGACGCGGTGAGGTGACCCGAGTCACCGACGCGTCAGGGTGTTCCCAGAACAATGGAGTTTCCGAGCGGGGCTTGAAGTGTAGCTGTGCGCGCGAATCGTGATTGCGGAGAGTAGGTCGCCTAAGCCCCAGGAGTTTCCATGCCTGAAGCGGGTCGAGTGGCACTGAGAGAAGCAGCGCTCGGTGATGCGCGGTGGCATGCGCTCTATCGTGTAGCGGCGGCCGCTGCGCTGATTACGGTTGTCATTTTCCTGTATCAGATCGTTGCCTACTTCGTCTGGCCACCTCCTTCGACCGTAAGTGGGCATTTTACCCTTCTGCAAGCGCATCGCTGGGTGGGTCTGGTGTCCCTGGATTTTCTGATTGTGGTTGACGAGGTCCTTTTCATCCCCGTTTGCCTTGCGTTGTACTTGACCCTGAGGCGCGTGGATCCTTCGCTGACACTGCTCGGCACAGCCTTTTGTGTGGTGTCGCTGTTGTGCTATGTGATCGCCACGCCCGCGCTGAATATGCTGTATCTGAGCCAGCGGCATGCCGGGGCAACAAGCGCGGCGGAACGGGAACAACTGCTCGCGGCGGGGCAAGCGGTGCTTTCTTTCTGGCAGGGAACGCCTTATCAGGTGGGGTATATTGTGGGATCGCTCGGCATGATCCTCGTCTCGTGGGTCATGCTGAGTAGCAAGAGTTACGGCAAAGCTGCGGGGTATACGGGAATTGTGGCGAATCTAGTCGCATTTCTGCTTTACGTTCCCAAGCTCGGAGTATTTCTCTCCATCCTGTCCGTGGTGGGCCTGCAGGTCTGGTACGTGATGATCGCGCGGGTGCTGTGCAGACTTGCGAAGGAAGATGCCGTTACGCCCTCTTCAGAGTTTTCTCCGAATGTCTCGACTTCCCTTCCCTAGCAAAGGCACGCGGTGGCGCGTAATACAGACGCGAAGAGTTTAGAAAGACATTAGAAACAGGGGCCCCGGCAAAATGACAACCGACCACAAGAAGTGGAACATTCTCAGCGGACTGGCAGCCGGGTTGTTGTTGCTCTTGATGGGGGTGCTGGCGGGGGGCGCTGCGCTGCGTGAGTCCGTGACGGTGGATGAACTGGCGCACATCGGAGCCGGGGTGACCTACCTGCAGAAGCTGGACCTGCGCATGAATCAGGAGCATCCGCCTTTGCCGAAAATTCTGGCGGCGATTCCGCTCGTGGTGCGGGGCGTTCATGCCGATTACACGAACATCTCCTGGACGGTGAGCGAGAGATTCCTTGCCGCCGGGATCGGGGAGTGGGTTTTCGGAGAGATGCTCCTGGAGAGGTGGAATGAACCGACGACCATGCTGGCCTGGGCGCGTTTTCCGATGCTTTTGCTGACCCTGGTTCTGGGTTTGCTTGTGTACGTGTATGCACGACGATTGGGCGGTACTTGGGGTGGGCTGTTGTGCCTGAGCGTGTTCGTCAGCACACCGACGTTTTTGACATTCGGGACCCTGGTGCACACGGACATCAGCGTAACGCTGTTTTCGTTGCTGACTCTGTGGACATTCGGAGAAGTGTGGCGCGAACCGAACTCGAAGAGCGTGTTGTGGTTCGCGCTGAGTCTGGCAGGCGCGCTGCTTTCGAAGTTTACGGCAGGGGTTTTGTTGTTTGTGTTTCCGGTGTTTGCGCTGAGCTTGCGCTGGTGGCCAGTGGTGGGACAACCGACGGACGGGGGCGAGCTCAGCGAGTGGCGGCGCAAGCGTTGGCGGGCAACGTTTACGGGGATTCTGTGGGCGGCGATTTTCGTGTATGTGTTTTATTTTGTTTTTTCGTGGAACCAGCCAACGATTGCGCTGGATAGCCTGGGAACAAATCCGGCGGCGATGGCGCTGCGACGGCTGCTTTTTCCACCCGTCATATTTGTGCGCGCGGCGTTCTGGGTGCTGCTTACGGGAGTGCGGCCGACGTTCCTGCTCGGACACCGCTACTCGCACGGCGTGTGGTTCTATTTTCCCGTGGTGTTTGTCCTGAAATCGATGCTCGGTTTTCTGGGCCTGCTGCTTCTGGGGCTGGTGATGGGAGCAGGCCGCAGGTGGAGCGGAAGCTCGGGCGTTGCGGCGATATCGGAAGGAGTGCAGATGCATTGGCGCGCGCTGTGGGCGGGATTGGTTGTGAATACCGGCGCGTGCATGGTCAGCCAACTGACCATCAGTATTCGGCATTTCACCGTGCCCATGATGCTGCTGATTATGCTGCTTGCACCCCTGCCACAGATGTTGAGCGAATTGCGCGAGCGGACGCGCGCCGGCGCGGCGGTCGGAGTGGCAGCAGCGGGGGTCCTTGCCATCAGTTGCCTGGTCACCGCTGTACGGACTTATCCTTATTACTTCCCGTACGTCAATGGGCTCGGCCGAGGGCGTCCCGCGTACACGTTGGTGAGCGATTCGAATGTGGATTGGAACCAGTCGCTGCCTGAAGTGAAGCGATTTGCCGAGCTGCATGGGCTTCAGCACGTTGGATTGGATGTATATGGCTTTTCCAATCCAACCGTATTCGTGCCACAGGCAGAAAAGTGGAACTGCCAGAAGCCCGCGGCCGGGGATGCGGGGAGATGGGTGGTGCTCTCTGCGAACTATTTCCTTGACGGGCGGAACTGCGAATGGCTGTTGAAATACCCGCATGAGCCCCTGGCTCACGGGAGCATGTACGCCACGCAATTACCGACGCCGATCCCGGAAGCCGGCCAGCCAGGGGGACCACCATTGCCTTCGGACTACCGTTACCTCGGCGGGGCGCTGTTTGACATAAACGTGTTCTTCGGGCGTATGTATGACCACCCGGAGAAGATCCCAGCCGTCGTTGCGTGGATGGAAGATATGTTTAACACCTACCGGAAGACAGGCAAGCGCCCCGAGAAAATGCCCAAGCTGCCTTGGGAGGAATGAAAACAGTCGTTTCATTTCAGAGTTCAGGAGAATGTTCTCGATGGCGGCGTGAAGCCGTAACGGCGAGAAGGGCTTTGCAAAAAGGGAGACGAGGCCAAAATGGACGGCCTCGGGTACTGCGCGAGTGCCCTCGCGCATATCGGCAAACAGTCCAAAGTGGTAGGTTGTGGGCTGGTTGTGAGTACGCCTTGCGGTGATTTATATCACGGCAATGCGGGGGCCGATGAGTATTTAATCAATCTGCATTGCGCTCAGCCCCACCCGTCGGCTCTATGGCGAGCAGATTTCATGCCATTCCAATTCGCAATTCCGATCAGGAGGATTAAGTCATGGGTACACTTACGCATACTCCTCCGGCCCTTAAGGAGACCGGGGAGTATATCAAGGATGTTCTAACCATCGCTCGAGCAAAGAATCCCGCAGAACCCGAATTTCTCCAGGCAGTCCAGGAAGTCCTCGAAAGTCTCGGCCCCGCCATCCAGAAGCATCCCGAATACCAGAAAGCCAAGATCCTCGAAAGAATGATCGAGCCCGAACGCGTGCTGATGTTCCGCGTGCCGTGGGTTGACGATGCCGGTCAAGTCCAGGTGAATCGTGGATTCCGGATCGAGATGAGCAGCGCCATTGGCCCGTACAAGGGCGGCCTGCGCTTCCACCCCTCCGTGAACCTGGGCATCCTGAAGTTCTTGGCGTTCGAACAGGTGCTGAAGAATTCCCTGACGACCTTGCCCATGGGCGGCGGCAAGGGCGGTTCAGATTTCGATCCCAAAGGCAAGAGTGACAACGAAGTGATGCGGTTCTGCCAGAGCTTCATGACGGAGCTGTATCGCCACATTGGGCCTGATACGGACGTGCCGGCTGGCGACATCGGTGTGGGCGGGCGCGAAATCGGCTTCCTCTTCGGGCAGTACAAGAGGCTGGCGAATGAGTTCACGGGCGTTTTGACGGGCAAGGGTCTGAATTGGGGCGGCTCGCTGATTCGTCCGGAGGCGACGGGATACGGCTGCGTCTACTTCGCCGGAGAGATGCTGAAGACGAAGAAGGACTCGTTCCAAGGCAAGCACTGCCTGGTCAGTGGCAGCGGCAACGTGTCTCAATACACGATTGAAAAGCTGCTGGACCTCGGCGCCAAGGTGATCGCAATTTCCGATTCCAACGGCGTGATTCACGATCCGGACGGAGTCACCCGCGAAAAGCTGGCCTGGGTCCTTGAACTGAAGAACGCGCGGCGCGGCCGCATTAAGGAATATGCAGACAAGTTCAAGACGGCAAAGTACATCCCTGTCGATCCGAGGCTCGATTACAACCCGATTTGGGCCATCAAGGCGGATTGTGCATTCCCGAGCGCGACACAGAACGAAATCAACGCCAAAGACGCGGCAACGCTGGTGATGAACGGCTGCAAACTGGTGGCGGAAGGCGCGAACATGCCGAGCACTCTGGATGCAACCAAGCTGTTCCTGGAAGCGAAGATCCTCTATGGGCCTGCCAAGGCAGCGAATGCCGGCGGCGTGGCCACGAGCGGACTCGAAATGTGCCAGAACAGCATGCGGCTGAACTGGACGCGCGAAGAAGTGGACGATCGTCTGCACAAGATCATGATCGCGATCCACAAGAGCGCGTTCGAGACGGCAGAAAAGTACGGTCATCCGGGCAACCTCGTCTACGGCGCGAATATCGCCGGTTTCGTGAAAGTCGCGGACGCAATGCTAGACCAGGGGTTGGTCTAAAGCCGTGGCGAGTGACTAG
>Ga0187782_10000344_pt1 | contig 30542 bp, 30 predicted proteins | sample 0715_SJ02_MP15_2_FD_132454 | JGI IMG/M metagenome (GOLD analysis project Ga0187782, IMG submission 132454) | Tropical peat soil microbial communities from peatlands in Department of Meta, Colombia - 0715_SJ02_MP15_20_MG | ecosystem: Environmental > Terrestrial > Soil > Wetlands > Peat | place... | reverse complement strand
GGTCCCATCGATCGAGCTCGCACCCGAAGGCGGCATCGCCGAGCTCGCGTGGGCCCTCAAGCAAGCCCGGCTTGCGCCTTCGACGAGCGAGGCCCGGCGTCTCGTCGAGCAGGGCGGCGTGGAAGTCGATGGCGAGCGGGTCACAGACCCCAAGCTCGTGCTCCGCTCGGGAAGCGATCACCTGGTGCGCGTGGGGTCGAAAAATCGCCGGTTCGCCCGAATCCGGGTGAGAACTTGATCGTCCGACTGACCGTGCTCCAACCCGGCACGAATGCTGGCTTTTGAAGGCCGAGCATTGACGAACGGTTGTCCCTGATGGTAGCGCACCCCGCCCGGTCTCGCTTTCCACTTCGATGAATCGCTCCGCCCGTTCCGGTTCGGCCGATCGCGCCGTCGCCACGACAGCCCGTGAGGCATCCCTCCCCGGTCAGACCACGCAGCGGCGGCCAAAACGGCCGGCTCCGCCGGCTCGACGAGCGGCCTCGTCAACCGTGCGGCCCACGCGCACGGAGCCTTCCTCCCCCCCCGTCAGGGGCGGCGCCGGGGCGGTCGCCCCGCCCGCCCACAGGCCGTCGGCGCGTCCCTCGATTCCGGGGATGTACGTCGCTCCCCCCCTGTCGACGGGGCCTGCCCCTACGTTCAAGACCGGGGACAAGGCCGTTCATCCGTCGCACGGTGTGGGCGAGGTGACCGCGGTCGAGCAGCGTGAGATCGGGGGCACCCGAACGACCTTCTACGTGCTTCGCATTCTCGACAACGGCATGAAGGTCATGGTGCCCACCACGGCGGCGACGCAGGTGGGCCTCCGAAGCATCATGAGCGACTCGGAAGCAAACGAGATCCTCTCGACGATGCGCGCGCGCGAAGTTGCCGTCGACGTCCAGCCGTGGAGCCGCCGCTTCCGCGTCTACACGGAGATGATCAAGAGCGGATCCGCCGTGGAAATCGCAAAAGTACTCCGCGACATGAACCGTCTCAAATTCGACAAGGAGCTGTCGTTCGGCGAAAGGCGCCTTCTGGATCAAGCGCGCAGCCTGCTGCTCAAGGAGCTCGCATTCGCCAAGAGAAAGACCGAGGCCGAGATGGCCGAAGAGATCAAACGTATCTTCAGCGCGTAGCCGACATTCGGCGACGCGGTCCTAGGCGAGTTCCAGGCGGCCCGCAGCCGGCCGCGGTTCGGGTCGACCAGGCGGACACTCTCGTACCCCCGAGCATAAGGCGGTTTCGACCGAGCGCGCGGTAGGCGGCGCATCCCCGGTTTCACCCGCTGCAGGGTATCCTGTGGTGGACATGAACGATCCGAAAGCCCTCGACAAGGCGCTTGCGAATGTCCGCCGCGCGCTGGACCGCCTCACCGAGTCCGGGCATTCCGAGCCGGCCTTCGCGATCGCGCGCGCGCAGTTCGCCGCCAGCATCCGAGCGTCGTGGCCCGCCAACTTGACGGCGCTGGCGAACGCCATCGATCACGCCCTCGCCGAAGCGGGGACGGCGCTCTCGACCGAAGAGCAGGACGAGCTTCGAGACGCCGCGAGCGTCTTCCGCAGCGTCCGCCACGCCTGAGCATGGCCTCGATCAATCGGCAAAAGCGGGAGCTCGTTTTCAAGATCGTCTTTTATGGCCCCGGGCTGGGGGGCAAGACGACGACGCTCAAGCACGTCCACGGCGCGACGAAACCGGAACATCGCGGCAACTTGCTGTCCCTTGCGACCGACACCGATCGCACCCTGTACTTCGATTACTTGCCGGTGAAGCTGCTGAAGTTCGGCAACATGGGGGTCAAGCTGCAGCTCTACACCGTACCGGGGCAGGTCTATTACGCGGCCACGCGGAAGCTCGTCCTGAGCGGCGCCGACGGCATCGTGTTCGTGGCCGACACTCAAGCAGCGCGCTTCGATTCGAATCACGAGTCGCTCGATGACCTGATCGCGAACCTGGCCGAGCAGGGCCGCAAGCTGAGCTCCGTGCCGCACGCGTTCCAGTGGAACAAGCGCGATCTGCCGGCCCTCGTGTCGCTGGAAGAGAGCGATCGACGTCTCAATCTGTTCGGCGCCCCGGCGGTGCCGACGATCGCCACGACCGGAGAGGGCGTCTTCGAAACGTTGGAACGAATCACCAGGCTCGTCGTCGACGCGTACCGCGCAGACTTGCCGGTGAGTCCTCGCGCCGAGGGATTTCCGCTCTTTCTCGACGCCGAGGAGCTCGGCCTCACCGATGCCATCAAGGGTCTGGCCGATTCTCAGCCCGCCCGTTCGTCGCCGAGCGACGAGCACGCCGCCGGCGCCATCGCGAAGCCGTCCCCTGCGATGGACGAGACGTTGCCGTCGAACAGCTCCGCCTCGGGCCGCGGCGCCGCCCCGGCGGCGGCGGGCGAGAGGGCTGGGCCTGCGCCCGCAATCGATCGCGTGGCCCCCGCGGGCAACCAGTCGACGTTTTCGCTGGCGGAGCTCTGGCCGCCCGCCGACCGCGAGGTGGTTCGCCGCGCCGAGCTGGCTCTGGCAAGCGGCAACGCTGGCACGGCCGTCGCCACGTGCGGCGAGCTGTTCGAGCGCGTGCTGGCTTCCACGTCGACTCTGCTGGGCGGCGAGGGCCGGCTGCGCGATCCGGCCGTGCTGGTGGCCTTGCTCGGCCTCGAAGGGAGGCGCTATCTCACGTTCGCCGCGATGGTCAGAGGCTCCAGGTCACGCTCCCCGACCGCGCGCGAGGCGCTCGAATCTTACGCCTTCGTCGTCGAGGCGCGTCGCGCCCTCGAGCACGCGCGTGGATCGCCCTGAAGCTCTGCCGGAGCTCGAGCGCGGCTCGACTTGCTGCGCGTCATTGCCGATCGCAGAGTGATGAGCGTGCACGCGAGCTTCGACGAGAGCCTCCTCATCCTGTCGGACGTGCATCTCGGCAACGACCTGAACGACTTGGCGCCCGACAGCGAACGCCGATCGGCGCAGGTCGACGCCGATCTCGTCGATCTTCTCGCTCACTACCGCCGGACCCCCTGCGCGGGCAGGCGATGGCGCCTGATCATCGCCGGCGACTTCATCGACTTCATCGGCATGGCCCTTCGGCCCCCCGATGCGTCGATCGAACCGAGTGAGGAAGAGCGAGCGCACGGCCTTGGAAACAGCGCCGAGCACGGGCGCGTGAAGCTTCGCGCCGTCGCCGAAAGGCATCGCTCGGTCTTCGAAGCCATTGCTGCGTTCGTGGCGGACGGAAACGCACTGACCGTGATTCATGGCAACCACGACGTCGAGTTTCACTGGGACGCGGTCAAGCACGAGCTGCGAGCGATCCTGGCCGCCCTGGCGCACGTGTCGGACCCCGACGGAGCCCCGGGTCCAGCCGCCGTGCAGAGCGGTCCGCGTGCGACCGGCGCCGGTGCGCAAGAGAACGCTGCGGGCGCGTTCGAGAGCCGCATCGATTTCGCCCCCTGGTTCTATTACGTACGCGATGTCGCCTACGTCGAGCACGGGCATCAGTACGACACCCTCTGCTCGACCGAGAACGTGATGGCGCCTCTGTCACCTCTTGATCCGGGGCGCATCACCCGAAGCTTTTCCGAGATCCTGCTCCGCTGGGTCGTGCGACCGACGCGCGGCGTTCCGGAGTACGGCCACGACCGCATGGGCATCCTCGATTACCTCGCGCTCGCGGCTCGACTCGGCGTGCGCGATCTGCTGCGTCTGGGCGGTCGTTTCGTCGGCGCGGTCGTCGAGCTGTTTCGCGTTCGGAATGCGGCGCTTTCCCGAGCGGCAAACGCGGCGCGTGAAGAGCACGAACGTCGCATGGCCGCACTGGCCGCCGCGACCCGCGTCGGCATGGACCGCCTGCGAGCGCTCGCTGCGCTGCAGGTTCCCCCCGCCACGCGATCGACGGCGAAGATTCTCGCGAGCATGCTGCTCGACCGCCTCCTGGTCGCGTCGGCGGCGATCGCGATCATCGGCGGGATCGCCTTCGGGGGAGGGCGACAGGCGGGGACGTGGGCGGCGATTGCGGCCGTCCTGATCGTGTGGAGCCTGGCCCACCGGTACCTGGCCACGCGACGGCGCGCGTGGTTCGGTGAGCGGCTCGACAATGGAGAAATCCTCGTCGAGCGCGCGTCGCACCTGGCGCGCCTGTTCCCCGCGGCGTTCGTCGTCATGGGACACACCCACCTGCCGGCGTTCGTCCCGGTCGGCGAGGGGCCTGTCACGTACGTGAACGTCGGCTCCTGGCACGAAGCGGAGGGCCGCGAGGACCGGCCGGCTCCCCGACGTGCCGCCCGCACGCATCTCGTCATCCATCCCGCCGATTCGGGCCCCGTGGCCGAGTTTCTGGCGTGGAGCACGGACGGGCCGCGGCGATTTCCAACGAGCTGAGCCGCCGACGGCGCGGCGCGCCCCGCGCGCGCGGGTCAACGGGACTCGTACACGTGCATCGCCGGCAGCTCGAGCGCCGTCAGAAAGCCGCCCTTGCCCGCGCCGGTGTCGAGCCCGACGCAGCAGGGGCCCGCCCAGACGTCGAGCGGATCTTCGGGCGTATACGTGCTCAGCTCGGGCGGCAGGAAAGCCGTCGCCGTGTGGCCGAAGACAACGAGCTTGCCACGGTAGTTGCGAAAAAAATCGTCGTCGCGCAGCCAGAGAAGCGCGGCGGGCAAGGGCGCAGCGGACGGATGAAGAAAGCCGTTCTCCCCCTTGGGCAGGCCGGCGTGCACGTAAATCGCGTGCTCGTCCTCGTACCAGTACGGCAGATCCCGCATCCATCGGACGATGTCTTTCGGGAAGAACGCTCCGCTGAGCAGCGAGCGGACCTCGTCGGATCGGGGCTTCTCGTCGTCGACGACGGCGCGGCCCCCGGTGAAAGATCGCATCGCGGCCAGGCAGCCGTTGCCGGTCGGCAGCACGTACTCCGGCCAGCCGCGGTCGATGACCCGCAGCCACGCATCCTCGTGGTTTCCGCGGAGGGCGACGACCTTCGCCGGCCCCCGCTGCGCGAGGCGACGGATGAACTGGATCACCTGCGCCGAGCCCGGCCCCCGATCGACGTAGTCACCCAGGAAAACGACCGAGTCCCCCTCGCCGGGCAAGGGCAAGCGCTCGAAGATTCGCTCGAGCGCCGGAAGGTCGCCGTGAATGTCGCCGATTGCGAAAGTCCGAGCCACGATAAGCGATCGTACGCGGGTCTGCTCGGAAGTGCATGGGCCTTTTGGCCGGGCCGCTGCGCCAGAGTCACGCTTTCGCGGTCGCGAGCCCTTCGAGACGCCTGACGACCTCGAGCGCCTGGGTGGAGTGCTGTCGGACGCGGAACTGCGACACGAACACGTGCTGCACCGTTCCGCTGCGATCGATGACGAACGTGGCTCGGCCAGGCAGGAGCCCGAGCGTAGACCGCACTCCGTAGAGCGCGCGTACCTCGCCGCCGGGGTCGCTGAGGAGCGTCATGGGAAGACGGTACTTCCCCGCAAACTGCGCGTGCGAAGCGCTCGAGTCGGAGCTTATGCCGATCACTTCGGCACCCGCGGCGACGAACTCCTGGTAGACGTCCCGGAACGAGCACGCCTCCACGGTACAGCCGGGAGTGTCGTCCTGCGGATAGAAGAACACGACGACCGTGCGTTGGCCGAAAAACGAGGAAAGCGTCACCGAGGCCCCGGTCGTCGACGTCAAGGTGAAGTCGGGAGCTCTTTGTCCGACGGCAACTGTCATGCAAACGCACCCTGTCCAACGTTGGATGCCCGAGAAGCCCCCGCCGTAGCGCCCAGGATCGGCCGCCCGCGCATCAGGGCTTGCTGATCTGCTCGCGAAGCTTCTGCACGATGTTCGGGTAGCCCTCGTTCGGGGCGTGCATTTTCTTTCGAAATTGATTGTAATAATTTTTCGTCAGGCTCGAGCCCTCGGTGATGATGTCGACGACCTTGGGACCCCCGGCGGTCTCCTTGACGACGTAGTCGACCTGCACCGGTGCGTCGTGGGGCTTGTCCCGATTTTTCGCCTCGGTGCGCACGCGCGTGTCACCGCCCGCTTGCTGCGACGGCCGATACGTGACGTCGTAGTCGAGCGTCTTGACGAGGTTGCGCTGGTAGGTCTTGCGCACGAGCTGCTCGAGGAGATCCCGAAGTTCGCCGTGCTGCGCGTCGTCGTAACCGGCCCAGAGGTCCTCGCACGATGGCTCGCTGGGCGGGCAGGGCTCACCGAACGCACGGCGCGTCAGCTCGCCGTAGTCGACGAACTCGCTCAGCGCTTGCTGGATCTGTGTGTCGCGTGCGGACGACACCGGCTGACGCAGGAGCTGCTCGATGCGATGGTGCTGCTGCTGGACGAATGCCTGGGCGTCCTCGGCGCTTGCCGCTCGGGGAACCGCGAGCAGGGCGAGGGCGACCACGAGCGCCAATTTCACGGGGTGTCCAGACGACATCGAACGACCCGCACTCCATAGACCATCGCGGGGCGAAGCGCATTCCACTCCGCGCCGGCGGCCGACCGTAGCCTCGGTGCAAGGAGCGCGGCCCCATCGCAAGGCGGATTGCCTACAGCTTGCGGGCGGCGGACGCACGCCCGGGCGGAGGCGGAGGGCGAACGCTGCGCCTCAAGCCGCGCACGTCCCGGCTCAGCGATACGCGGAAGCTCGCGCCACCGCCCTGGGCGCGCTCGACCGCCAGCGACGCGCCCATCGACGCGTGATCCTCGATGATGCGCCGCACGACCGCCAGACCAATGCCGGCGCCGTGCGTTCGCGTCGTGAACGATTCGTCGAAGATGCGGTTGCCGGCGTGCTCGGGAATTCCAGGGCCTTCGTCGTCGACCCCGAGCATGACTTCGTGTTCACGCACGGATAGCCAGACTCGGACCACCGAGCCTGCCGACGTTGCCTGGACGGCGTTGCGCAGCAGATTCCAGAGGACCTGACGCATCTGCGCGCCGTCGCATCGGGCCAAGAGCTCACCGCTCGGACCTTCGTAGACGACCTTGACGTCGGCGCCGCGCGCCGCATGGGTCGCCAGCGAGACCACCTCGCGCGCGAGCAACGCGACGTCCGTGGCTTCCGCCTTCGGCGGTCTCGGTTTCGAGAGGTCGACCATGTCGCCGACGAGATCGTTCAGTCGGCGAGCTTCTCGTTGAACGATGTCGCAGAGACGCCGATCTTCGTCCGACAAGGCGGCAGAGTCGCGAAGCATTTCGATCGATCCGGTGATCGACCCGAGGGGATTGCGGATCTCGTGCGCCAGCGCGGCGGCGATTCGCCCGAGGACTGCGAGACGCTCCGCCTCGTTTGCCCGGCGCGTCGCAACCTGCAGCGCCCCCCCTGTCAAGCGCAGGCGCTCCGCCAGATACCCCGCGAGCAGCGCAACCACCGTCACGCCGAGACCGTTGATGAGGACGGGAAAAACCAGCTCGGCGGTCTTGGCATCGTAATTCGCGGCCGGTTGATCCGGCGGCGCATGAAGCCATCCCAGGTGAAACGCCGCGCAAAGCAGCGCATAGAGGCCGATTCCCACGCCGGCCGATGCCACCGCACCGCGAACGCCGACCAGAATTGCGCCCACCAGACACGTGAGCGCGTAGAGCGACGTCGCCCCGCTCGAAGGACCACCCGTGACGTACACGATCGCTGTCCACGTCAGCTGGTCCAGCCCGATTTGAGCCCATGCGAGAGCACGCACGTCTTTCGAGCGGCGCAGCATCGCCGCATACGCCGCCGCCAGGGCAAAGCCGGCACCGATCGTCACGAAGACGACGCGCAGACTGAACGGGTACCGCGCGAGCTCGCCGCCCAGGTACAGCGTCGCCGTCGCTCCGAGGAGCAAGACCAGAAACAGGAGCCTCAGCCCCGTGATCCACGCGAGCCTCGTGGCCAGGCTGTGGTCGACCGGACGCCAGCTCGAGAGCCCATCGCGCGCGGGGGCGAGGGGCGGCGACAGCGAGGCGGCCGAAGATTCTGCGTGGCCTGGCCTGCGAATTCCGAGCTCCACGGGGAGCTACTCGGCCTTGATTTTGCCGGCGATGCTGAAGATCGGCATGTACATGGCGATGAGCACGACGCCGACGGTGCCGCCGATACCGACCATGAGCACGGGTTCGATCAAGCTGGTCAAGGCGGAGACGGCGACGTCGACCTCCTCTTCGTAGAAATCGGCGATCTTGTTGAGCATCGCGTCGAGCGCGCCGGTCTGCTCGCCGACGCCCACCATCTGGACGACCATCGGCGGAAAGACGTTGGTCTCCATCAGCGGCTGCGCCATGTTCTTGCCTTCGGCGATCCGGATTCGGGCATACATGATCGCTTCCTCCACGATCACGTTGCCTGCCGTTTTGGCCACGATTTCGAGGGCATCGAGGATGGGAACGCCCGAGGAGAGCAACGTCCCGAGCGTGCGCGTGAAGCGAGCCACCGCGATCTTGCGCAGCACGTCGCCGAGAACGGGCAGACGAAGCAGCCACCTGTGGATCGCCTTTTTTCCCGCCGGGGTCCGGTACACGTAAGTGACGGCGACGATCAGCGCGGTCAGGCCGAGCACGATGAAATGGGCATTGCCCACGAAGGCTGCGGAGACCGCCATGACCATTTTCGTGAGCCCCGGCAGCTCGTCCTTTGCCCCGAAGTCCTTGAACATCGTCTGAAAGCCGGGGATCACGAACACGAGAAGAATGGTCAAGACGCCGAAGAACACGATGATGACGATGCTCGGGTATGCCATCGCCCCGCGGACCTGGCGACGGAGCTTCATGGCCTTCTCGATGTAGACGGCCAGACGGCTGAGGATCGTGTCGAGAATGCCGCCCACTTCCCCAGCCTGGACGAGGTTGACATACAGATGGTCGAACACCTTCGGGTGTCGCCGCAGCGAATCGCTGAAGGTCGCGCCCTGCTCGACGCTTGCCTTCACGTCACGCAGGATGACGGCGAAGTTCTTGTTGTCTGTCTGCCCCTGCAAAATGTCCAGGCATTGAACGATTGGCAGGCCGGCGTCGATCATGGTCGCGAAGAGGCGCGTGAAGGTGACCAGATCCTTGGCGCCGACGCCCGTGCCGAACTTGATCTCGAAGGTCCTCGGTTTCTTCCTCACCCTCGTCGGCTGAAGCTGCTGGGCACGAAGCCGCTGGTTGACCGCGTCTTCCGACTCGGCCTCCATCGATCCCTTGCGCACTTCCCCCGTGCGCGCTCGCGCTTCCCAAACGAATTCGGCCACGATTTCCGCTTTGACTACGAGTGTACAGGCGCCGCGAGCGAGGGGTCAAAGACTCTCGCCGCCTCGCTCAAGACCGGCCGCGACGCGCGCGAGCCCCGCTCACCGACCCCGAGCGCGGAGAAGCTGACTCACGCCGAACGCCGCGACGAGTCCCCCGACGATCATGAGCGGCGTCGACGTCTCGGTTCCCGGCAAGGCGAACTTGCCCGTTGCGCCCGCGACGATCGCGATCGTGCCGAACGCGATGTTCCAGATGCCCGATTTCATTTCTCCCTGGGGTCCTTGCCAAAAAAAGTCGTCGGAGGGTCTCCCGTGTCGGTCGTGACCGTCCGACGACGCCGACTATGTTCTAGCGCCATGGCCCTGACGATGGTCAAAAAGCGCCTCGCGAACGGCGAGACCTGCCGCAAGTGCGCTCAAGCCGAAGAGCTGCTCAAAAGTCGAGGCCTCTGGGGCCGCGTCGACAAGATCGTATGGGCGGACGAGGCGGACCCCTCTTCTCCGGGGATGCAGCTCGCAGCGCGCTTCGGCGTCGACCACGCCCCTTTCTTCGTGGTCGACGAGGAGGGCACGGGGAGCAAGGCCACCGTCTACGACAGCGTTCTCAAGCTCATCAAAGAGCGACTCGGGGGCGAGCCCCGGTCCGTGATCGAGACGAAGCGCGAGGCCGGCGACGCGCAGCGGGATGTCGGGGACGACGAGATCGAGGCCGCGTCGCGGGATCTTGCCGAGCGCCACCCCATCGAGATCTTGAGGTGGGGTCTGGACCGGTGGCAGGACTCGCTCGGCATCGCATTCAGCGGCGCCGAGGACGTGGTGCTCGTGCACATGGCACGCGAAATCGGGCGCCCCTTCACGACGTTCTGTCTCGACACGGGGCGGCTGCACCCCGAGACGTACCGTTTCATCGAGATCGTGCGGAAGAGATACGACATTGCCATCTCGGTGATGTCGCCCGATTCGGCGGCGCTCGAGTCCTTCGTCAGGAAAAAGGGACTCTTCAGTTTTTACGAGGACGGCCACGAAGAGTGCTGCGCTCTTCGCAAGGTCGAACCGCTTCGTCGCGTGCTGCGAACGCTGAGCGCTTGGGTGACGGGGCAGCGGCGGGATCAGAGCCCGGCCACGCGTGCGGCGCTGTCTCCCATCGAGCGCGACTCGACCTTTTCGGGTGCGCACGGTCGGCTCGTGAAGCTCAATCCGCTGGCACGGTGGACGTCGGCGCAAACATGGAAATACATTCGTGAAAATGACATTCCCTTCAATCCGCTGCACGAGCGAGGGTTCGTGTCGATCGGATGCGACCCGTGCACCCGGGCCATACTGCCTGGGGAGCACGAGCGGGCGGGCCGATGGTGGTGGGAAGAGACCACGAAGCGCGAGTGCGGATTGCACGTTCGCGGCTCGGCGCCCGGGAGCTCGTGATGGTCGCTCACCTCTCACCGCGGCTCGAGGCGTGACGCGAGGGGTGGGCGAGCGCGGACGGCGAACGCGGAGGGTCCTTCCCTCCCCCGGCGTCCGTGTACGGCAGATGCGCAGGATCGGCGCAGGGCGGGCGCAATCAATTTGTTACTCCATCTCTTCGTCGCCTGGCCGATACTCGGAGCCTCGTCCAAGGCGCGCGAAAGCCGCCGTGCAAAGGAGACCCGGCTCATGACCTTTTGGAAACCGCTCGCTCTCGTGTCGACGTCCGCGCTGGTCCTCGTCCTCGGCCACGAGGTCGCTTCGGCGAATTACGCGACCCCGAAGCCCGGCTCGGTCGAAGGCGACTGGCGCCGCATGCACCTCGCGCTCGATCGTCTGCGCGAGGCCAGGGGTCATCTGGAGAACGCCGAGCACAACCATGGAGGATGGAGAGAGCGGGCCATCGAGTCCACGGACCGCGCCATTCACGAGACCGAGGCCGCGATGAATTGGGCCCCCTGAGGGAGGGGGGTCGCGCGCTTGCGCGAGCCGCGCTTCAGGGCCTGGCTCAGCGCATCGGTCGTGAGCGCGAGTCGGCCAGCACTTTGGCGACGTGCGCTCGCACCTCGGTCATGTCGAGGGGCTTTTCCAGCACCGGCGCTCTTTGCGTCTCTGCGAGCGCCCCGGCCCGCGCGTCCGTCGCATCCCCGGTGATCACCACGACGCGACGCGCGAGGCTGGGGAACGAGCGCTCGATGGCGTCGAACAGATCGACGCCGGTCATCGTAGGCATGTTCAGGTCACAGAAGATGACGTCGTAGACCTGGCCCGCCCTCAACCGATCGAATGCCTCCCCAGCATCGTCGACGACGACGACATCGTGCTCCCGTGAGAGCGCGCGCTGGAACGCGACGCCGACGATTCGCTCGTCGTCGACGAAGAGGATCCGCGCCCGCCGCTCCGCGGTCGTCCGCATCGCGGCGGCCGGGATCGAGGTATGCCTTGCTGCAGGAAGCACGACCGTCATCGTGGTCCCCCGTCCGGGTGCACTTTGAACGTGGATGTCTCCGCCCAACGCCCGCACGATGCGCCTGGAGATCGACAGCCCCAGCCCCGTTCCCTTGCCCGCCGGCTTGGTCGTGAAGAAAGGCGTGAACAACCGGTCGATGTGCTCCGGAGGAATCCCGCAGCCCGTATCGCGGATCTCGATCGCGACGCTATCCCCCACCGGCTGGATGCGGACGAGAATCTCGTTGGCGTCCGGCTTGCCCTCGCCGATCGCGTGGGCGGCGTTGAGAATGAGATTCAGAAGCACCTGCCCGACCCTCGAACGGCCGGCCCGGATCGGGGCGACCTCCGCGAACTCACGGACCACGCGTGCGCGCTGACGGATCTCCGCGGCCGCCATCCGCAGGGCCGAATCCGCAGCTTCGCGAACGTCGACCAGGCCATGGTCTTCCTGGTCGTTGCGGGCGTAGTTCTTGAGATCGCGCGCGATGTCGCGAATCCGGCGGGCGCCGTCTTCGGCTTCTTCGAGAACGGCAATGACCTCGAGCATGGTGGCCGCCAGCGGCTCGAGCGCGGGGTCCCGGGCCGCCGCCACGGCGAGAGATCGCTGCACACGTCCGAGCTCATCGGAGGCGTAGCCGAGATTGGCCATGATGTATGCGAGAGGATTGTTGATCTCGTGACCGACTCCGGCCGCGAGCGTGCCGATCGCGATCATTCGATCGACCTGCATCGTGCGGGCGACGAGCTCGCGTCGGGCCGAAACGTCGCGGATGACCGCAAGCATCGCGGGCTCCCCGTCGAAGAGGACCGGGGTCGCGGTGGCTTCCACGTCGACCGAGCGTCCATCCAGTCGGACCATGCTCAGATCGACGGCAGCCGTGGGCTCATGAGGAAGGTCGGTCTCCGAACGGTGAAGGTCGAAGATCTCTTGCGGCGCAGACGAGATCAAAGAGTGCACCGACTTTGCGATCAAGTCCTCGACCCCGTTCGCGCCGAGCAACTGGACGGCAGCCATGTTCGCGTGGACGATCCGCCCGTCGCGATGGATCAAGAGCGCATCGGGAATGAGCTCGAACGCCGCGCGCAAGCTCGCCTCGGCAGCGCGCAACGTGCTGACCACGCGAGCGTGCTTGATCCTGACCTCCGAATCCCGCAGCTCCCGCTCGATTGCAGGCACAAGCCGGCTGAGCTTGTCTTTGGAGATGAAGTCTTGAGCGCCGTGACGCATCGACGTGACCGCATGCTCCTCGCCGACCCTGCCGGAGACGACGATGCAGGGCGTGTTGACCTGGCGGTCACGAATGATGGCGAGCGTCGTCGGCGCATCGAGCGCCGGCACGCTGTAGTCGCACAAGATGACGTCCCAAGCGCTCTGGAGCGCCTGTTCGAGCGCTGCCCGCGTCTCGACTCTCCGCGCTTGCGGGTCGAACCCTGCCTGGCGGAGCTCGTGCAGGAGCAGGTCGGCGTCCTCCGGATTGTCCTCCACGAGGAGCAGCCGAAGAGTCCTCGCCGTCATCGCGGCTGCCCCGCCGCTCGCCCGTCGGGCGCGGGGCGAGCACGGACTTCCGACCCCTCTCGCCCCATCCTTCGGCGGTCACCCTTCAAGCGATCCCCCTAAGCATCTTTCTCCTGCCTCGATGGTCTCGCAGGTGCGTGCAGAGTCAAGGGCAACCGGCCGCCTCGGGTTCTGCGAAGTCGGGTGCTATCGTCGATGAACGATTCCCATGAAGATCGCTGGCCTGACTCGAGTCGCAATTCTTGCGACGGGCGTGCTCGCAGGGTCGAGCAGCGCGTCGGCGCAAGAGGACGTGTACGAAGACAACGACCCGACTGCGCTCGTCGACTTTCACGCAACGCTGGACCCGTACGGCTCATGGGCCGAGGACCCGACGTACGGCACCGTCTGGGTGCCCAACGCCGATGTGGTCGGGCCTGACTTCGTTCCGTATGCCGCGGGCGGCCACTGGGCTTACGGCGACGACTACACGTGGATCAGCGATTACGATTGGGGCTGGGCGCCGTTTCACTACGGTCGGTGGGTCTACGCAGACACCCGGGGTTGGTCGTGGATCCCTGGCCGCGAGTATGCGCCGGCCTGGGTCGACTGGCGAATCGGAGACCCCGGCGGATTCGTGGGATGGGCGCCGGCGCCCCCGTCGTTCATCTGGCGCGGGGGGATCGCAGTCAATGTGGGTTTCCCCGTGCCGCCTCGCTTCGTCTATTGCGGGATGGGGGACGTCTTCCATCCCCATCTGTTCGAGCGGATCGTCCGCGGGCCGCAGCTCGACGGCATTGCGGTCCACATGCATCCTTTCGAGGAGCGCCCCTGGGGCGGTGGCCGGCGTTTCTTTGGTCCGGCGCCCGCGCGCATCGGCGTCGAGCCCGGTCGCATCGTCCGGTTCACCGGGGCCGAGCCGGGGCTCGTCCATGCGCGCGAATTCGCTCACCCCTCCCTCGCAGTGCGCTACGGCGCTCATCCCCCGGCGCGGGCCGGTGCTTTCGAGCGTCCCGGCGAACATCCGGGCGAGCACCCGGGCGAGCACCCGGCGGGTCGCGGAGCCGAACGGCCTGGGGAACGGCCGATCGAACGTCCGCACGACTCACTCCAGGCCCATGGTCCCGAGGTGAGGCGGGGGGCGGGCGCTGCCGAGGTTCACGGCGCCGCGCACGGGCCGGCTCCGAGCCACGCGGCGCCGAAACACAACGGACGTTGACCCTTCGCCCGACGCGTCGGCGCACTCAGCGCCGAACCCAGCGACCCGGCGCAAAGTGCCAGCCCCCACGATACGCTGCCCAGCGCGGAGCTGCCCAACCGTATCCCGCGCGGCCGACCTGCCATCGGCCACCCTGCCACGCATACCCGCGACCTGGCCTGTAGCCCCAGTATCCCGGCGCCCAGACAAAGGCGGGCGAAGGCGCGCGCGGAACGACCTCCACCCGCGGCACCGGCGGGGCCTCGAACACGACCTGCGCCGAGGCGCGGGGCTCGGCGAACGCGAAGCTGCCAATCAGCGCCGCGGCGGCGACCGCCGGACGGGCGCAACGACGAACGAACGAAGCGACGACGTGGGACAGCAAACTAAGCGGGTGCATGGCGACCTTCTCCGGTTGCGGCGATGGGAATCGAGACGGCATGCGCGCCTGCTCGACCTTCGCCTGCACGGAGGCCATCGCATCGGTCGTGCCATTGCCTTATCTCGCTGATTCTATTGGGCCGACCCTGAGCGTGAGAGCCCACCGTCCGTGTCCATTCTCGGGCCCTGGGACGGGATGTCCCGGTCGTCGCGGGCCCGCTCTGCGGAGCGCGCCCGAGCGCGCGCCGCGAGCGCCTGTGAGTCGAGGTCAGACCGTCACGGTCGGGCGCGGACATTCTCCCGGACCCATTCGACGATGGCCTGGAGTGACGCCCCGGGCGTGAAGACGCCGGTCACTCCCGCGTTCTTGAGCCGTTCGATGTCCTCTTCCGGAATGATGCCCCCGCCGAAGACGACGACGTCGTGCGCGCCGCGGGCCCTCAGCTCGTCGATGACTGCCGGGAACAGCGTGTTGTGGGCGCCGCTCATGATCGACAATCCGACCGCGTCGACGTCTTCCTGGACGGCCGTGCTCGCGATCATCTCGGGCGTCTGGTGGAGGCCCGAGTAAATGACCTCGAAGCCCGCGTCGCGGAGCGCGCGCGCAACGACCTTGGCGCCGCGATCGTGTCCGTCCAGGCCCGGCTTTGCAACCAGGACGCGCAGCGCCCTGGTCGGCGGAGTGGGTGGCCCGACCTCCGCGTGGTCAGTTTGCGCCGGCATCCTTCGAGACCGAGTCGTCGTCGTCGTCATCGTCGTCGTCGTCGTCCGGCAGCTCGGCGGACGACGCGTCCGGCGGCAGGGGCTTGCCCTCCTTCTCCGCCTGCTGACGGGCCTTCTCCTGGGCCGCGCGCTGTTGAGCCACGCGCTGCATCACCGCGGGCTTCGGCGCCACGATGAGCGACATCGCTCGAGCCTCCATGGAGGGGCGTGTCTCGACGTTGGCGACGTCGTCGAGCGCTTTGAGCACGATGTCGAGCTGCTCGTGCGCCTTTTCGGGGTGGGTGATCTCACGCCCGCGGAACCGCACGGTGAACTTCACCTTGTGCCCCGCCTCGAGAAAGCGACGAGCGGCTTTGACCTTGAACGCGATGTCGTGGTCGTCCGTTTTCGGACGGAGCTTGATCTCCTTGATCTCCACGACGGATTGATTGCGTCGCGCCTGGGCCTGTTTCTTTTTCTCCTCGTACTTGTACTTCCCGAAATCGAGAATCTTGCAGACGGGAGGCTCGGCCTTCGGATTGACCTCCACGAGGTCCAGCCCTTGCTCTTGCGCCTTGCGGAGCGCCTCGTGGGTTTGCAGCACACCGAGCATGCTCCCGTCGGCGTCGATGACGCGCACTTCCGGGACACGAATGCGGTGATTGACTCGGATTTGATACCCGCGCTGCTGCTGACGCGGGTCGAACCGGGGATGACCCAATGCCATTCTGCTTACGTGACCTCCGTGGTGTTCTCGGTTGAATGAATGAAACAGGCACCCGCGGCCGACGGCGATCGACCCCGGGCGCCCTCCTCGAGTGAAGTGTGTCGCGCGAATCGCCGGGACGTCAATGTACGACCGATTGTGGCGGTTGCGCCTCGGACGCAAGCCGCTCAGCGAACTCGTCGACTTTCATCGCACCAAGCTCTCCGGCATCGCGTGACCGGACGCCGACCGAGTCGGTCTCGATTTCTTTCGGTCCGACGACCAGGAGGTAGGGAGTGCGGAGAAGCCGGGCATTGCGAACCTTGGCTCCCAGCTTGTCGCTGGAGAGGTCCTCGTCGATGCGGAGGCCTCTCGCGCGCAATCGCGTGACGACGCGACGTGCGTATGCGTCGCTCTTGTCGCTTACCGTGAGGACCGTCGCCTGTTTGGGCGCAAGCCATACCGGAAAATTTCCGCCGCAGTGCTCGAGGTAAACGCTGAAGAAGCGCTCGAGGGAACCGAAGATCGCCCGGTGGAGCATCAGCGGACGGTGCTCTTTGCCGTCCTCGGCCACGTAGGAGAGCTCGAACCGCTCCGGGAGGTTCCGATCATACTGAATCGTGCCGAGCTGCCACGACCGACGGAGCGCATCATGCACGTGAAACTCGATCTTGGGCCCGTAAAAGGCGCCCTCCCCAGGAACCACCTCGTACTTCAGCCCCGCCCGCTCCAGGCCCTCGGCCAGCGCACGCTCGCTTCGGTCCCAATCCGCGTCCGTCCCGAGTCGCTTCTCCGGGGGAGGGCGGGTCGCCAGCTTGACGTCGATGCGCTCGAACTGGAACGCCCGATAGACGACCCCGAGCAGATCGATAAACTTCTCGATTTCGCTCGGAGCGCTTTCCTCGGCACAGAAGATGTGAGCGTCGTCCTGAGACATCGTCCGAACGCGCGCGAGCCCGTGTACGACACCCCCGCGCTCGTACCGGTGCAGACGCCCGAAGTCGGCCATGCGCCACGGAAGCTCGCGGTAAGAGCGGCGCTTGCTGCCGAAGATGACGCAGTGACTCGGGCAGTTCATCGGCTTGAGAGCGAACGACAACGCGTGCAGCCGCGCGACGACGTCGCGGTCCTCGGGCCCTCGTTTCGATGTCTCCTCCTGTGCGTCCCGCGGGTCCGCCCCGTTCCCCCGATGGGTCGGCTTCGGGGGATCGAACATGTCTTCCGTCCAAAGGCGGAACATGTTGTCGGCGTAATTCGCGAGGTGCCCGCTCGTCTCGAACAGCTTCGGCGAGAACGCCTGGGGGGTGATGACCTCCTCGTAGCCGTATCGTTCGTAGAGACCGCGGATGAAATCGATCATCCGCTGGTAGACAAAGGCTCATCGCGGCAAGAAGAACGGCATCGCGGGCGCGACCTCGTCGAACATGAAAAGCTCGAGCTCTTTTCCAAGCTTGCGGTGATCTCGCTGCTTGGCTTGCTCGATGAGCGCGAGGTGCTCGGCCAGGGCTTCCGCTGACGGAAACGCGGTCCCATAAATGCGCTGCAGCATCGGATTGCGCTCGTCTCCGCGCCAGTAGGCGCCGGCAACGTGCGTCAGCTTCACCGCCTTGAGGAAGGAGGTCGAAGGTACATGTGGGCCCTCACAGACGTCGACCCACTCGTTCGGTGCTACGCCGTGCTTGTAAAGGCTGACTTCCTCGTCGGGGGGAATCGCATCGATGATCTCGAGCTTGTAAGTTTCACCCATCGCCGAGAACATGCGCTTGGCCTCGTCGCGCGTGACGACCACGCGACGGAACGGCGAATCGCGGCGGATGACCTCCAGCATCGTCTGCTCGATGCGACGCAGATCGTCTTCGCTGAACCCTCCGCCCGGCTTGTCGAAGTCGTAGTAGAAACCTTCGTCGATCGCGGGACCGATCGTGACCTTGGTCCCGGGGAAAAGGCGCTGCACGGCGTCGGCCATCACGTGCGCGGTTGAATGACGGATGACCGCGAGGGCCTCGGGATCCGTGGCTCGGATCGGCACGAGATCGGAAGCCGCTGCTTCGATCGGCGTGTGCAGATCGACGACGCGACCTGCGTGGCGAACCGCAACGATGTCCTTGTCGAGCTTGCCGGCAGCGCTCAGGATTTCGCGGGGTGTCTTCCGATCGGGTAGCAAACGAGACTCTTATAGCCCGACGCGCACCTGCAGCCAGGCTGCGGCGGATCGCAGCCGATCCTGCGCGCGATCTCGCGCAGGCGAGATGCGAGATGGGAGACTCGCCCGGAGAAGCTCCGGATCCTCCGGCGCGGACCGCGAACTCGGAAGGCGCGACGCGCGCCGGAGGAGGCGCCGCAGAAGGCCAGATCGATCCGGTGCAGGGGAAATAATTCTGTCAAGTTGTAATTCACACATGGTTGCCTTCTTCGCGTGCGATCACGGAAGAGGCTTGTCATCCTTACGGCTCGGGCGTTTGGTTGGAGGACAACGCATGAGCATCACCGGCGATTCCTGGTACGTGAAGCTATCGGACGGCGACGTGCATCGCGTCACGCTGGATCAACTCGATGAGGCGTTCCAGGCCGGGCACATCGACGGCAACACGATGGTCCTCGCGTCCGGCGCCACTCAATGGACCAAGCTCGGCGCGTTGGCCGGCATCGACGACGACGAAGCCGAGGTCCAGGTCGACGCGCCGAGTCCTGTTGCCAGTCGCGATCCTGCCGCCATTGCTCTTGCGACTCCCGCGCCTGCCGGCACTTTGACCCACGGGTATCCCGCGCAGCCCGCACCGGTACCATCGCGCAGCACCGCACTGCCGACCCCGTCCATCGCGGCGCCGGCTCGTTCAACGGCGCCGACGTCCGTTCGTGCTTCGGGGCCGGGACCGCTCGCTCATCCCGCCGGCGTGATCCCATCGCCCTATCGGACACCGTACCCCCAGATACGGCCCATCGAGTTCGGGGCGCAGGCAGCGTCGCCCGTCCTCGGCGCGCACCCGGGCATTTCTGTCGTGCCGGGCTCCCCGCTGCCGAACAGCCTTCGGCCGATCAGTATGGACTTCGAGGACTTGGGCGACGATCCGCTCAAGCTGCGTCGGGGATCCGCAAAGCGGTGGGTGGCGGCCCTCCTGGCGCTGTCGGTTCTCGGCACGGCGGGTGTCGTATCGGTCCGCCGTCCCAGCTGGGCGCGACCGCTTCTGAGCCGGATCGGGCTGCACACCGCCTTCGACTCGACGCCGGCGACGTCCCCGCCGACGCTGCCCGTTGCGCAGCCCGCTCTGCCCACGCCGCCGCCCGCGCTCCCGACAGCCGAACCGGTTCCACCGGCAGCGGCACCGGCGGCGACCGCCGCGGGCGATTCGCCTCTGAGCCCGCATTTCACGGACCGATCGAGCGACGATTCGAAGGTGCGATCCGCCGACACCGACAAGCCGAAAGCCAAGGGGCACAAGGCGCGGGCCGCAGCGCCGGCGGGCGCTTCGTCACGTCACGCGCCGGCCAAGACCAAGTCGACGGGCTTCACGACGGGCGGCAGCAAGTACGACCCGCTCAACAGCAGCATCTGAAAAGACGTCAGTCTCGCTCCCACACCGTCCAGTGGCGGTTGTGAAAGATCGATCGGAACGTCCCCGCGGGCGGTCGGAAACCGGCGCCGCGCGTGAGGACGTAGTCGTAATAGGGATAAATCTCGCCGATGGGCACGGACTCGGGGGTCCATTCCCAGCGCTGGCGCGCAGGGCGTCCAGGTGGCGGATATTCGCCGGGCCGAAAATCGACCGGCCAATGCGCGTAGCCCGCAAAGGTGAACATCACGACCCCGCCTTTCTCGACCTGGTAGTACGAGCCGAAATGGAGAAAGGGCTGGATGTCCATGATCGACGATCCCTTGTCGTAAATGAGCGCACACACCTTTCGATCCGGCTTCATCGACGCGATCGCGTCGTCGACGTCGCCCACCTCCTCGGTCTCGAAGCGAATGAAGTGCCGGCAGGTATTGACGATGCCTGCTGCACCGACCACGAGCGCCGCCGCGGAGATCGCGTGCCCCCGCAGCCCGCGAGGCATGCGCAGCAGCGGAATCGCCGTCATCGCGAAGAGGATCGGGAAGCGCTGCGCGATGAGCCAGATGTAGCCGTGCGACAGGGGCAAGACGAAATAGAGAGCCATGCACGCCGCCGGCAACACCACGTATGTGCGCGCGACGGGCTTGGCTCTGTCTGCATCTCCCAGCGAAAGGCCGAGCGCGACGACGACGACGATCGCCAGCGCAACTATCGTCGTCTCGTCGCTCGTATCGCGAAAGACGTTCGTGAACCATTTCGGGATTTCCCCGATCGCGACGTCGATGGGCCAATGAGGGTCCGTTTCGTTGTCGGTCGCCGCTCCGCTCGCCAGCTGGCCTGCCTGCGTCAGCAGCGTCCACCACGCCAGCACGCCGATCGACGGCAGCACGGGCGCGGCGCTGACGAGCCATCGGCCGGGCTTCGTCCATGGAAACATCGCCGCGAAACCGATGCAGAAGATCCCGAACGGAAAAATGTGCGAATAGAAAAGGGCGAGCGCCAGCGCCGCTAGCAGCACGCCTCGCCGAAGGGTCGGCCTTTCGAAATGCCCGATCGCCGTCGCGAGCGCCCAGAACATGATCGGAATTCCGAGCAGGAAAGGAAAGAGCCCATACACGAACATCATGTTGATGAGCAGCGGCAGAACGAAGAGGCTCAGGCGCTCGTCGCGACCGAGCGCCCGCAGGAGCGCTCGAATCGCGAGGACGGTTCCGCCGAGATACGCCGAGACGAGGGCCACGTTCGCGGCCACGACTCCGACCACGATCGCGAGCAGCGCGCCGAGCAGGTAGTAAAGAACGTACTGCGTTCGTCCGAGCGTCAAGACGAAGTGTCGATCGAACCCGAAGGCGGGGTCGTGAAAACTCTTGATGATGCGAATCGTCGCGAGATGCAGCGGCAAGTCTTCGAGCGGGGGGTGTTTGACGATCCACGCCGGCGCAGAGGCCAAGAGCGCCACGAGCGCATAAAAGGCGGAGCGCGGCGCAAGCCGCGGAACGGCGATTCGCACGCGGCCGACCTTACACGAAGCGCGGCGGGCGTTCCTAGCGCGGCCGCTGCGACGCGGCGGGGCTACGGCCGCCGAGCGCCCGAGCAGAGCGCCTCTAAATTAGGCCAAGGATCTAAAGCGCGCTCTAGGCCACGCGGCGGGACGCACTTCGCAAACGCGAACGACGAAACCCGTAGGCCGCATAGACGAGAAGGCCGCACCCGAGCCACGCCGCGAATCGCCACCACGAGGGCCGCGGTAGATACGCGACGAGCACGAGTGACGACACGATACCCGCCGACGGCACGAGCCATCGGCCACACGGAACGCGAAAGGGACGCGCTCGTGACGGCTCCCGGTAGCGGAGCACGACCACCCCTGCACAGACGAGGATGAACGCGAAGAGCGTCCCGATGTTGGTGAGGTCGACCATCTCGTCGATGTTTGCGAACGCGCTCACGCCGCCGACCAGGACCCCGGTCACCATGGTCGCGACGTGGGGTGTGCGGAACTGTGGATGCACGCGGCCGAAGAAGGGCGGGAGCAACCCATCGCGCGCCATGACAAAGAGGATCCGCGGCTGACCGAGCTGGAAGACGAACAGCACCGCGGTCTGGGCCACCACGGACCCGAGCGCCACCACGCCCACGGCCCAGCCAGGCGTATGCACGCGCTCCATCACCACGGCGAGCGCCTCGGCGCGCCGCGATGGATCGAGAAGGACCATTTGCGGGTAGGGCACCAGTCCGGCGAAGACCGCGGCGACGACCACGTATATCAGCGTGCAAATCGCGAGCGACCCCAGGATGCCGATGGGCATGTCGCGCCCGGGATTCCGGCATTCCTCGGCGCACGTCGAGACCGCGTCGAAGCCGATGTACGCAAAAAAGATGACCGCCGCGGCCGACCCTACGCCGCTCCACCCGTTCGGAGCGAAGGGGTGCCAGTACGCGGGACGCACGAACTTGCCGCAAGCAAGGACGAAGAAAATCAGCACGGCCATCTTCACGACCACCATCGAGGCATTGAACCGGGCCGACTCCGCAACTCCCCAGACCAGCACGGCCGTGATGCCGACGACGACCCCGACGGCCAAGGCGTTGAAGACGATCGGCAGGCCGAGCACGTGCGGTGCCGCCGCCAGAATCGCCGGCTCGTGCGCAGCGGTGCGGTAGTCGGTGACGAGCCAGCGAGGCAAGTCGACGCCGAGCCCGCGGAGAAAAGCGTCCGCGTAGGCGGCCCACGAGATGGCTACGGCAGTGTTGCCGATCGCGTATTCGAGCAGGAGGTCCCACCCGATGATCCAGGCGCAGAGCTCTCCGAGGGCCGCATAAGCGTAGGTGTATGCGCTCCCCGCAACCGGGACCATCGATGCGAGCTCGGCGTAACAGAGGGCCGTGAACGCGCAGACAATCGCCGTCAGCGCGAACGACAGCGTGACGGCCGGCCCTGCGCCCGGACGGCTGCTGTCGCCGCAATACGCCGTCCCCAGCGTCGCAAAAATCCCCGTGCCGATGATCCCACCAATTCCAAATGTCACGAGATCGACCGGGCCGAGCACTCTCTTGAGGGCCACGCCCTGATTGGCCGTCGCCACCAGGGCGGCGACGGGTTTGGTTCGAAACAGCCGGACTCCGAGGGGCGGAGTGGACACGCCAGAGCGCACGCTATCAGACGTGCCGGCGGCGCGAGCGGACTCGGGACTCCTTCTCGAACGTGACGTCGACGCAGGCGCAAGCTGCTAGGGTCCCCTGCCCGGACGATGCCTCGTTTGCGCCCACTCCAGGATCCGGTCACGGTCACCCTCGACGGAAGGGCCGTGGTCGCCGATCGAGGCGAGCCCGCCGCCATCGCCCTGGTGGCCGAGGGTTACTGGGCGCTGGCGCGCAGTCCCAAGTTCCACCGTCCACGTGGGCCCGCCTGCCTCCGCGGCGGTTGTGACGGGTGCCTGGCTCGGGTCGACGGAGTTCCCAACGTGATGACGTGCCGCACCGCCGCCGCCGACGGAATGTCCATCGAGACTCAGAACGTCGTCGGCTCCCGCGAAACCGACCTGCTGCGCGTGACCGACTGGTTTTTTCCTGGCGGAATGAACCCGCACGAGCTGGCTGCCGGCGTGCCCGGGCTCGAGCGAATCACCAAGGCGATTGCCCGAAGGGTGACCGGGGTGGGCAAGCTGCCGACGAGTGCGCGTCCTGCCGCGGATGCGGTTCGTCGCAGCATCGACACGCTTGTGGTGGGTGCCGGTCCGGCCGGGATGGCGGCCGCCATCGCGCTGTCCGATCGGGGCCACGCCGTGGAGGTCGTGGAAGACGACCTCACCTGGGGCGGATGCCTCCCCCTGTTGCTGCTCCAAGAGGGCTCCCGCCCCCACTGGACTGCATGGAAAGAGCTGGCTCGTCGCTTTGCTGAAGCCCTCCGTTCCGGCGTGCGCCTCTCGCCGCGCACGGTCGCTGTCGGGATTTACGGAGACGACGTGCTCGTCGTCTCGCAGGATCCTGCGATGTCTCCCCGTGTCACCGTCGTCACCGCCCGTACACTCGTGCTCGCACCCGGCGCGCACGAGAGCGTCGTCGCATTCGAAGGCAATGACGTGCCTGGCGTCCTCGGTGCGCGCGCGGGATGCCGTCTGCTCGAGGCGGGGGTCGCCCCCGGCGAGCGCGTCGTCTTGGTCTCGGTGGAGGGCGGTACACCGTTCGGCGAGATTTACGCACGCGCGTGCCCGGACGCGATCTTCGTGAAGGGCCGTCCGCTGAGGGTTCGGGGGGCCATCCGTGCCGCTGAGGTGGCGGTCGAGACAGCGGACGGGGAGCGCCGGTTTGCGTGCGATGCGGTCCTGATCGACGCGCCCTTGGCCCCTTCCTACGAGCTGTGCGCCCAGGCCGGAGCCCACGTGGAGCATGAAGATCGCGGATACGTCGTACGACCCGGGCCGCACGGCGCGGTCCGCCCAGGCATCTACGCCATCGGTGAAGCGGTTGGAGCCCCACTCGAGCCCGAAGCCCTGTGGGCCCAGGCCGCATCTCTCGCCAGCGCCTGTACGGGCTAACGGCGCTCCCCACCGTTACCTCGCTGCCATCCCTCGGAACGCCGCTCTAGTGGCTTTGCCCAATGAGACCTCTTTCGTCCATTCCGTTGGGCAACTTCGCAACTCGTTGGGCAGATGTACTGGGGCTAGGCTTGGCGCGGGTCGACGACTACTTGAAACTTGAGCGCAAGCGCCTCTCGAGCCGCATTGATGCACTCCTGGGAAGTCTCGTCGCCCGGATCGACCACCATAGCGATGAGCGCGTGGCCAGGATTCTCATCGGTCGGGTCATCCACGCAGACAACGGCGATCGCGTCCTTTTCGATTTCGACGACGGATTGCGCGAGTGCTTCTGCCACGCCGGGCTTGTCCGCGTTGGGGACTGCCTCCCGCTTGCCATGTTTCTCCCTTGTGACCGAGACCTGAAGTCGAAGCGAGTTGCCCTTGACGTGCGGGTGTTTGACATCCTTCTTGCCAACCCGCCGCCAGAGCTTTTCGTTCGTTCCAAATGCGAGGTCAGGCGGCCGAGGCACGGACGTTCAGAAGAAAGGCGACGACGTCATTCTTGGTTCCTTGGCCGGCATCCCATGAGGAGTGTCCTGCCACGTTATCGCCCTCCGTCTTCACGACGGTGTCATGCGCGTTATTCATGAGGGCAATCCAAGCCGAACGACGCGGCAATTTGGGCGAGACGCTGAGCCGAACTCCGACTCCGCCGAGGACGTCAGCTTCAACGTCTTCCACCACAAGCCCATGCGTTTCGGCCCATGTAACCGCGGCATCGGCGCGCTCGATGGCATGCTTGTTCGGGCAGGGTGCGCCCTCAAGGTCCCAGTTGTCCTCTAGCTGAGCCAGTTCGGCGAGTTTCGTTCGATCGAATTGATGTAGGGTGACGATGGCGGCTTGGATGGGCTGAACGAGGGACTCACCAGCGGGGAGCGCGGTGATGAGGCCGCTCGTTGCCAGAACGAGCGACGAGAGTCCTGAGGCAAAAATAATTTCGTTGCTCATTTCTTACGCGTTCGTCTTCCGCGTTACTTGAACCGCGGTGTTTGCCTGGACGTTGAAAATTGGAAGACCGTCGATAGGGTTTCGCTGTCCCGTGTCGAACACCAGTGGAATAAGGAGAGCGAGCTTGACCTCGTATTCGATTCCGTCCGTCCCTGTCACGTCGAGGACGGTGACCCCTTGCTCTTTTACTCTGTGGTTTACGACCGTCAGCGTGGTCGGCATGCAGCTTCGCTTACCGTAATCAGTCGCGATCGGTCGAGCAATATCGCTCCCTTTCACCGAGGGTGAGCCAGGGGGCGGGATGTAGCTAGAGGCGCACTCCGGCTGTGTCGATGTGCTCCTAAGCCGCTGTAATTCCTGGTCACTTTCCACGCGTCACGTGTCAAATTTGACTGCATGCCCCTCGCTGCCAACCCCAGGCGTCTCAGGGTTTCAGGGCACGAACTGCCGGTTGCAGTGCGGGCAGGTGACGGGCGGCGGGAACCTCCCCCGGAGCACATCGTCGACGCCGACGCCCGCGAAGCGTGCCACGCAGTACGCCATCTTCGTGCTGACGGGCTTGTTGCCGCTCGCGACCAGCGAGACCGTCATCTTGCCGAAGCCGAGCGCCGGGGCGATCGTCTTCCAGCTCCCCGACCGGCGCTTGAAGTACCGGAGCGCCGCGCGGACGCTCTCCTGCTCGTCGTCGGTCAGGACGGTCACGACGCGCTCACGGTGGCGCCGACGACGCCGGGGAAGCTCGGCTCGATGCCCAGCTCGTACATGGCGTGAACGAGCATCGAAAGGTTGAAGCAGAGCGCCTTGCAGAGTACCTCGTTGACCTGCGCCGTCTCGTTCTTGGAGCGGACCGACCCGCCGAACTTGCGCTTCATGGCGCTAAACGTGCTCTCGACGTTCGACCGCGCGTGGTAGTGCGCGAGAAACTCCGGCTGCCGGTACATGAAGAGGCCCCACATGCGGCGCCACGCGGCCGGGCCCTCGCCCTTGCTGTTCGACTTGAAGGGCACGTACGGCACGGCGCCCACGGCCTCGATCGCCTCGACGTTCTCGCGTGAGAGGTAGCCCTTATCGGCGCTCGCCTCGGCGATCGTGAACCGCCGCGCGGTGTCCTGAAGGAGCGCGGGGAGCTGTGGGGAGTCGGCCGCGTCCGCGTGGGTGACGCGGATCGCGGTGATGACGTTGGTCGTCGTGCCGACCATCGCGTGCGCCTTGACCCAGCCGTGCTCCTTCATCTCGCGACCGTACTTGTGGTCGTACCAGCGGCGGTACGTAGCGGTCCCGAAGCCGGTCGAGTCCGCGGCGAAGCGTGACTCGACGCACGCGAGCGGTGCCGCGCTCTCCTGAATCAGCGTCGTGAGCAGCGGCGTCAGCTCGGGCTTCTCGAAGTAGTTGAACAGCGAGTTGTAGTGTGGTGCCTTCACCATGTGGCCCGCGGCGGCGCACGCCTCGATGTCCGACGTCGCACGTCGGCCGGAGACCGTCGAGAAGACCTTCATCGTCATCCCGAACACGGCGTCCGAAAGCGGGATTGCGCGCTGGCCGCGCCCTCGCTGCGGCGGCGTGACGATGCCCTCGCAGAGCGCGCGCAGCAGAGCCTGCGCGGTGGCTTTCTCGGCGCACTGCGCTGCGTTGTACTGCGGCCATGCCTGCGGGTACGTCTTGCGCACCACGTTCACCGTCTGGGTCACGGCCGCCGACCCGTCCGGCTTGACCTCGACGACCTGGACGAACTCGACGGCGAATTGATGCTTACACTTGCAGCGCCGCAGCTCGAAGTCCGCGCACGTGCACTTGCTGGTCGCCGTGTCGACAACGTACTTGCTGCCCTCCGTCGTCTGACTCGGCACGAGCCACATGGATCCCTCGATGCGCCTGATGCGCTTGTCGCTGGCGAGAATGCGTCCGCGCTCCTGTCGTGCATCCATATTTAGTATGATACTTATTAGGTATATACTTGTCAAGGAGCTACGGACGACGTAGATTCCTCGCCGTGGGGTTGGTCAAGGTCACGATGTGGGGGTTTCGCTGCCTGCGCTGCGGGCACGAGTGGGTGCCGCGCGGCCTCGATCAGCCGGAGGGCGGAAAGAGACCGCCCGACCCGGACGAGGAACCGCGCGTCTGCCCGAAGTGCAAGTCGCCGTATTGGAATCGGCCGCGCAAGGCAGAAAAGTGACGGCCCAGCTCGACGCTTTCGCGAAGCTGGGCCGTTTCGGGACTTTTACGATTCTTTCAATAGAACCGATTATTTATCTTCGTATTATTGCTCGGTCGTGTGACCGCATGGCGCACCTCTCTCGCACGGCGCACGTTTCCCGTCGCGCCACGTGGGAGCCGTGCTAGGGTGCCCGTACGGCGCGTTGCCGAGCAGAGGTTCGTTTCGTAGGCGTTGCTCTGCCCGACAATTCCGAAGCGAGGGCTGCCACTGGCAGCCTTTCGTTTATCTACACTGAGCCTCTCTTTTCGGCGGACCCATTGACGCGTAGACGCCACGCGACGCTCTTGGGCTCTCCCCAAGCCTCCGCGTTCTCAAGCGTTGCGTAGCGCACGGAGGGCGGCTCCCCGTGCCGGGCCAGCTTTCGCGTGCCCTTGTTCGCCATCTTGTTGATGGTCGCATACACGCGCTTTGCCTCGACGTTCGGATCTACCTTGCGGACCTCAGCGAGCACTTCCGACGTCGTGAGCCACGCCGTGGCCTGCTGGAACACCTTGCGCACGAGTGTCCCAGCGGTCTCCGCGTAGACCTTCGTCTCTTGTTTCGCAGGGGACGGCTTGACCGTCCGACCGGCACTCGGAGCGTCGTCTTCCATGCCCGCGACGTCGAGCCGCAGGGTGGCCACGACCAACCGGCGCTCGGAGGCCGTCAGGTCGCCCAGCAGCGCGAGGATTCGCTGCCGCACCCGGGCGACCGTGCGCTCTCGCTCTTCCGTCATGCCGCTCATGCGGAGGCCACCTTACCTCCGCTCGTACGAACCAGCAAGGCAACGGGTCCTACATGGGGGATAGAGGTCCTAGTGTCTTAGTCGTCTGACGAATTCCGTTCGGCGGCTGTCGGAGTGGACTCAGAGCGTGCGGTAGCATGGGACCGAGAAATGCCTAAGTCGGTCACTGGAACCGAAGCCGGCCTATCGACGAACGAGCAGATTCGAATTGCCCTGAAAGAGATCGTTCGACTGGGTGGGTCGGCCCCGATGGGCGCTCTCTACGGGCCGCTGGAACGCGCGGTCGAAGGCAAAGGATTCACCCTGTCCGAACAGGGAAAGTCAACCCTCCGATACTTCGTCAACAAGGTGGCCGTTGAAGCTGGGTACGTGCACGCGCACGATCAATCACGACCCGGCTGGCACATCACGGCATCTGGCCGCGCCTTTGCCGAAGCGTCCGAAGAGCATGAACAAGCGATCGACGTTGACACGGGGAGTGAAACAACCGTGCCGACCGCGTCCGCCTTCGGTGACGCGTTCGAGCTGTACGTTCTTCGCCTGCTTCGCGCCACGTACCCGCATTACGCTTGGTACCATCAAGGCCGCGACAAGCGGCGAGAGCGTGGCATCGACTTTATCGGCAACCGGATCGGGGATGCGGGAACCGAGTACGCGAGCATCGGGGTGCAGGTGAAGTTTCACAAGGCGACCAATGCTCCGACGAACGAGGAATGGCTGAAGTTCCTGGCCGGATGCTTCGCACGACGCTTACATTCGGCCGTGTTCGTGACAACAGGCCGACTCACTGGAGAGCAACGGCGCGAGGCTCAGGAGGCGCGGGTCGTCGTGATTGAGGGTCGGGAAGAGATCGACCGGATCGCCGAACGGCATGGCGTTCCAAAATTCGACCTGGCCGAAGCTTGAAGCGTTTCGTTGGGCAGGCATCGCTTCTGTTGGGCAAGTCACTCCCGTTAGGCAAAGCCCCGCTCTAGTCCTCGACCAATGCTCCGAAGAGGGCCATCCCGCCCGCCACGGCGACGGCGTCGAACACTGCGAGAAGCAGGAGCCAATCCCGGACTTCGCCCAGATCCACGGGCTGACCACTGGCGGACGCGTAGAAGACCTCCCGAGTCGCAGCCACACTGGAAAGGAGCGCGGGCGAGAGGAGCGGAAACAGAACCGTCGCGAGCAGAAGCTCGCGGGCCCGGGTCCGAACGGTCATGGCGCCGAAGAGGGTGCCGATGGCAGCCACCCCGACCGTTCCAAACATCATGATGAGGGCGAGCGGGCCCGCTACACGTGGCAAGTCGACGTCGAAGAGAAGAGCCACGAGCGGAACAACGACGGCCTCGACCGCGACAAGAAAGAGGAAGACACCGGCTGCCTTGCCCAGCCAAATGGAGGCCCGCGGGATCGGCGAGACGAGGAGGCCCAGCAGAGCCGACTCCTCTCGCTCGCGCTGCCAGCTTCGTCCGAGGGCGAGCACCGAGGAAAACAGTACGGCAATCCACAGCGCGCCCGGAGCCACCCTCGTGGTCGAGGCCGGCCCGCTCGAAAACGCCACACTCGTAAGAATGATGACGAGAGCCGCAAAGAAGGCAGTCGTCGTGACAATTTCGCGTGTGGCAAGCTCGATCCGCAGGTCCTTGTAGAGCACCACCGCCGCGCCGCGCGCTCCCTCTGCCAGCGACGCGGTCCAGGTCATTGTCGCGCCCGGCGGAGCGGCCGAGTCGTCTGCTCTCATTTCGTTCTCGGCCGTCATCGGGGCAAGCGCACCATCCTCGGACTCCAGCCAGGGACCGGCCGCCTACCCCCTCCGCCTATCCAAGGAGGACGGGGCGGCCGGCGGCGGCGCAAAGCGCTACGCGGACGCGAGCCCATCGGGCACCCCTCTCGCTCGCCGCCTCGTGGGGAGGAGCACAGGGCGGGTGGGCGACACAAAGACGCTCGGGGGCCCGCCCCGCGGGAGCGGGAGACGGGAAACCACATGCCGGGGGCGCGGCGAGCGCGCGAGAGGCCGCCGACACGCCGCGAGGACGCCTTGCTCCCCAAGCCGCAAGCGGGCGGGGAAGGGCGATGGGCCCGGGCGGCGCCGGTGATCGGCGAAGCCGATGGATTCGCCGAGGGCGAGTCGCGTCGGTCAGAGGGCTGGGGGTGCCGGGACAGCGCAAAGAGGTGGGAGGGGCGGGAGAGGCAGGACACCTGCCAGACCCGCCAGACGTGGCAGACCTGCCAGACCTGCCAGACCTGCCAGACCTGCCAGACCCGCCAGACGTGGCAGACCTGCCAGACCTGCCAGACCTGCCAGACCTGGGAGTTGGGGGAGGCCTCGGCACCATCGGCAGTGCAAGGACAGGTGCACGGAGAAGAGACAGGCTCGGGTCGTGGCACGGCGCCGGCATTAATAATCGAGCGAAGGGGCGCGTTTCTCATCTTGACCAGGATCATCAGCCCGGTAGATTCGCAAAGAAGGGCGCGTGTTGCCATCATGTCG
>Ga0187782_10000343_pt1 | contig 30548 bp, 29 predicted proteins | sample 0715_SJ02_MP15_2_FD_132454 | JGI IMG/M metagenome (GOLD analysis project Ga0187782, IMG submission 132454) | Tropical peat soil microbial communities from peatlands in Department of Meta, Colombia - 0715_SJ02_MP15_20_MG | ecosystem: Environmental > Terrestrial > Soil > Wetlands > Peat | place... | reverse complement strand
GCAAGACCGCAGAGACCGACATCTGCATCCGGCTCAACCTGGACGGGCGAGGGCGCTATGAGGTCTCGACCGGCATTCGATTTCTCGACCACATGCTGGAGTTGTTTGCCCGGCACGGCGGGTTTGATCTCGAGGTCGCGGCGCGCGGCGACCTGGATGTTGACCAGCACCATACCGTCGAGGACATCGGCATTGTGTTGGGACAGGCGCTGCGCCAAGCGCTGGGAGCGAAGAAAGGCATCAACCGCGCCGGTTACTTTCTGATGCCGATGGATGAAACCCTGGCCGTCGCCGCGGTCGACCTCAGCGGGAGGCCCTACCTGGTGCTGGATGCGCCGATCAAGGCGAAGTTCGTCGGCGATCTCCAGACGGAACTGCTGGAGGATTTCTTCGTCGGATTTGCCGCCAGCGCCGCCGCCAACGTACACCTGAAGCTGGCTTACGGCCGCTCGAGCCACCACGGCGTCGAAGCGCTCTTCAAGGCCTGGGCACGCGCGTTGCGCTATGCCTGCTCGCGCGACCGGCGCCTCCGCGCACAACTCCCCAGCACCAAAGGACTGCTGTGATTGCCTTACTCAATTATGGCGCCGGCAACGTGGGCTCGGTGCTCAAGGCCGTCGAGCACCTCGGGCACAAGGCCGAAGTGGTGAACACACCTGAGCGGCTGCGTGCCGCCGAGAAGATCATCTTCCCCGGCCAAGGCCACTTCGGAACGATGATGCGCGCCCTCGAGGAAAGCCGGCTTCTCGAACCGCTGCGCAAAGCGCTCGCCGGAGGCACGCCCTTCTTCGGAATCTGTTTGGGCCTCCAGGCACTCTACGAAGCCAGTGAGGAAGCGCCGGAGGTTCCAGGACTGGCCCTGCTCCCTGGCCGTGTGACCCGATTCCAAGGCATCTTCAAGATTCCACATGTGGGCTGGAGCCAACTCGAGATTCGCAGCCACAGCAAGCTATTTCAGGGTGTGGCCGACGGCAGCTTCGTGTACTTCTGCCACTCTTATTATGGACCGGCAACCATAGAAAGTTCGGCAGTAACAAACTACGGCCAGACTTTCGCCGCTGGCCTCGAGTTGAACAACGTCTGGGCAGTACAGTTTCACCCCGAAAAGTCGGGAGAAGTTGGGCTGAAGGTCCTGGGCAATTTCCTGAGTTTGTGAGGAGCCTGTCCAATGTCCGTGGTCCGTGGTCCGTTGCAGCAAACCGCGAGCGACGGACAACTGATGACTGAAGACTGACAACTTCCAATGTTTGCCAAGCGTATCATCCCCTGCCTCGATTGCAAGAACGGCCGCGTGGTCAAGGGCATCCAGTTTGTGAATCTGCGCGATGCAGGCGATCCCGGTGAACTTGCCGAGGCCTACAACCGCGAAGGCGCCGACGAACTGGTGATGCTGGATATCTCGGCTTCCCGCGAGGGGCGGGCCACCCTGATGGAGACTGTGCATCGAGTGGCGCAGCACCTCTTCATTCCGCTCACGGTGGGTGGAGGAGTGAAAACCCTCGAGGATGCGCAGCGCTTGCTCGCCGCAGGGGCCGATAAGGTCGCCGTGAACACCGCGGCGGTTGAATCACCCGATATCGTCGATCAGATTTCCCAACACTTTGGAAGGCAGGCGCTGGTCGTGGCTATCGACGCGAGACGTGTAGGGGCGTCACGCTGGAGAGTCTCGACCTACGGCGGGACGAACCTGACGGAGTTGGACGCTCTCGAGTGGGTCCGCGAAGTCGAAGCCCGCGGCGCCGGTGAAATCCTACTGACCTCGATGGATGCGGACGGCACACAAGCCGGCTTCGATTGTGAATTGACGAAGACGATTGCCGACGCGCTGCACATTCCCGTGATCGCTTCGGGCGGCGCAGGCGGCCCCGGACACTTCGCGGAAGTCTTTTTGAGAGGCCATGCGGACGCTGCCTTAGCAGCCTCGATTTTCCATTTCGAGACGCATACGCTGCGCAGCCTCAAGGAGTATTTGCAAACACAAGGGGTGGCAGTGCGGCTTTAGAGAAGTTGACAGTCGACGGTCAACAGTCAACAGCTAAGAACCTCCGGCTTTTGACTGTTGACTGTCGACTGTGAACTATTGACTGGCTTCCCAAATGATCATTCCCTGCATCGACTTAATGGGCGGCAAAGTCGTTCAACTCGTTCAAGGGCGGGAGAAGTTTCTGGAATTGCCCGACCCGCTGGCGGTGCTCGAGAAATTTGCCGACTACCCTCAAGTACAAGTCATCGACCTCGACGGCGCGATGGGGCAAGGAAACAATAGCGAGATCGTCCGCGAACTCTGCCGGCACAAGCTCTGTCGCGTCGGCGGAGGAATTCGCACCGTGGAGAAAGCGGTCCATGTCATCGAGGGCGGCGCGCGCAAAGTGATTGTGGGCAGCAGCGCCTTCACCACCTGCGGCATCAACACCGACTTCCTCGAGACTCTCCTGGCTGCGGTGCCGCGCGAGAAGCTCATGATTGCGGTGGATTGCCTGGGCGACCGCGTGGCCATTCGCGGCTGGCGTGAAACACTGCCCCTCACTTCTGCGCAGGCTCTCGCGCAGCTCGAACCTTACTGCTCGGAGTTCCTGTGCACCTATATCGACGCGGAGGGCCAGCTTCGCGGAACCAATCTCGATTGGTTCAAGAGCTTGCGCTCGGTTACCGCGTTGCCCATCACCGCCGCGGGAGGGATCACCACCGACGCGGAAATCGAGGCCCTGGAAGCGGTCGGCATGAACGCCGCGCTGGGCATGGCCATCTATCGCAAAGTCTTCCCGGAAATGTTCCGGTAGCGCAGACCTCCGCTTTTGAGGTCTGCGGCCTTACCGATTCGAGCAAAAGTAAGGAGAAGTGTGTTAAAGTAAGGACGAGGAGTACTGGTATGCAGACGCAAGCGCGCATTACAAGCAAAGGGCAGATCACCGTGCCGCGTGATATCCGGCGTACACTCGGCGTAGGTCCCGGCGACTGCCTGCTCTTCGAGAGCGACAGTCGAGGAGTTCACATCAAACCCTTGAGAGCCGAGAGTCCATTCGAAAAATACCGCGGCATCGGAAATCCGGGGATACCCTCCGGCCGTAAGGCCGTCCGCCGCTGGGTTCGTCAATTACGCGGTCAATGACCACCGCCGTCGACACCAATATCATCGTCGCTCTGTGGGACCGGAACTTTGAGCTCAATTCGGCGGCGCAATCAGCCCTCGATGCAGCACTGGCCCAGGGTGGCTTGATCATTTCAGCGCCCGTGTTCGCCGAATTGATGGCCTGTCCGGGCCGCGACCAAGCCTTCCTTGATACGTTTTGCCGAGACGCGCGAATTGCCATCGACTGGAAGGTCGATGAGGCAACATGGCGAACCGCCGGTCAAGCGTACCAAGCATATGCCGCCCGCCGCAGGAGACAAGGCGAACCAGGACCGCGGCGCATCCTTGCCGACTTCGTGATCGGCGCGCACGCCCTGCGGAATGGGCATGAGCTTCTCACCCTCGACGGCCGACTCTATCGCGCAGCATTTCCCGGCCTCAGAACTGTGATCCTTTAACGATACCGCGGTGGGTCAGCCGCGGGGCACGATTTGAGCCTAAGACATAGGGTTCATTCGCCATACAACCGTGGCACGCGTTTGCCGATCAGGCAAAGGACCTCATAGGGGACCGTGTCGAGCGTCTGAGCTATATCGAGCGCCGTTATCGAGGCGCCCAGGGACTCACCCAAAAGGATGACCTCGTCTCCGACGTTCACGCCCGGGATGTCCGTCACATCCAGAAGCGCCAGGTCCATACTGATGTTGCCGACCAGGCGCGCCAGCCGCCCGCCCAGGATGGCGTGACCTCGATTCGAAAGGGCCCGGTTGAGGCCGTCGGCGTAACCGACCGGAACCGTGGCGATGCGGGAAGGACGCCGGGTATGGAACGCCTCGCCGTAACCCAACGGCGTCTGGCTGGGAACGTCCTTCAGGTAGACGACGCGAGACTTAAAAGTCAGCGCAGGCTCGAACTGCGGCAGGGGCGGAAGCACTTTGCCCGGCGGAAGCACCAGCGGAGCGCAGTAACCGTAGAGCAGGCCTCCGATGCGAACCATGTTCTCGGGAAACTCGCGTGCAGAGAGGAGGGCGCCGCTGTTCGATACGTGAACCCACTCCGGTTGGATTCCCGCCAACTTCACTTGCTCGAGGGCAGCCCGGAAACGCTCCGCCTGCAGTTCGGTCTGCGTGGCGACCAGATCTTCCGCAGAAGCGAGGTGGGTGAAGAAGCCCGTCAAGCGCAAGCCCTCGAGCGAGCGGTAATGTTCCAGGAAGGCCGCCAGGCGCTCCGGCGGCACGCCCAGCCGCCCCAGTCCGGTATCCACTTTGAGGTGGAACTCGATGGGGCGGCCGTAGCGCCGCGCGCACTCGGCGTAGGTGTCCAGCCGCGCCGTGGAGGAAACCGAGGGGGTGAGCCGGAAGTTGATCAGGTCCGCCGGGTCGCTCATGTAGAGGCCGCCCAGCAGCAGGATGGGCTGCGTAATCCCTGCCGTCCTCAACTCGAGCGCTTCTTCAACGCTCGCCACGCCGAACCAATCCGCGCCGCACTGGGCCAGGCAATTCGCCACCGCCACCGCGCCGTGTCCGTACGCGTCCGCCTTGATGACGGCCATCACCCTGCGCGCGCCGGCCAGTTGCCGGATGCGCTGGAAGTTGCGGCGCAGTTTCGAGAGCGAGATTTCAACCCAGGTGGGGCGAAGCAGCTTGTCAATGGGGAGGTTCACAGATCTCTCAGAGTAGTTGTTGGCGGTCACTCCATTCCTGCGCCGTGGCTGTGGTCCATGCTCTCGAACTTGGCATAGGGCCGCATGAACACGACGGGAATATCGCCGGTGGGGCCGTTGCGCTGCTTGCCGATGATCAACTTCATCTCGACTCCGCGCCGGTCCACTTCCCCTTCCTCCGCGCTGTCTTCCGCCGGTTTGCGTTCCCGGAAGAGAAAAATCACCACGTCGGCGTCCTGCTCAATCGATCCGGATTCGCGCAGGTCAGACAACTGCGGGCGCTGGCCAGGCCGCTGCTCGGGAGCGCGGCTCAACTGCGAGAGCGCCAGCACCGGCACTTTCAGTTCCTTCGCCAGGCTCTTCAGACCACGCGAAATGTAACTAACCTCCTGCGTGCGGTTCTCGAAGCGCCCCTGGCCGGAGACGAGCTGAAGGTAATCCACGATCATCAAATCCAATCCCTTTTCCGCCTTCAGACGCCGCGCCTTGGCGCGAATCTGCATGACGCTCAGGGCGGGCGTGTCTTCAATGAAGAGGGGAGCGTCCCCCAGCCGTCCCAACGCCTGGGTCAATCGCTTCCAATCCTCGCGATTCGAGAAGCCGCTGCGAAGCCGGTGGCTGTCGGTTTTCGATTCCGAGCACAAGAGGCGCAGCACCAGGTAGTCCTTGCTCATTTCGAGAGAGAAGAAGCCAACCTTCTTGCGGTCCTCGATAGCGGCGTGGGCAGCAATGTTGAGGGCCAGGGCAGTCTTGCCCAGAGACGGCCGCGCCGCCACCACCACCAGTTCGCCGGGCTGTAGTCCCGAGGTCATATCGTTGAGGTCTTTGAACCCGGTTCCCACACCCGTAACTTGGCGGCCGCGCTCCAGAAGCTCTTCGATGGAGCCGAAACTGGTGCGCACGATATCGCGCACGGTGGTGAATCCGGATTGGACCTTCTGCTCCGCGATCTCGAAGACCTGGCTTTGCGCCAGATCGATCAACGTGTCGGGATCGTCCGTTCCCTCCAGACAGCGGGAAATGACATTGTGCGAGGCGTTGATCAGACGCCTCAGAATCGACTTCTCACGCACGATGCGGGAGTACTCGGAAACCGCGATGGAAGTTCCGATGGGCACGCCATCCGTCAGCGAGGCGAGGTAAGCCGCCCCACCGGCCTTTTCGATCTGGCCTTCCTTGGAGAGTTCCTCGGAGAGTGTGACCAGATCGATGGTGCGGTTCCTCTCCGAAATGGCGATCATCTTGTCGAACGTGATGCGGTGAGCTTCAGAGAAGAAATCATCCTTCCCCACTCCCTCCAGAGCCAGGTTGAGAGCGGAGTTGTCCAGAAGGATCGAACCCAGCAGGGCCCGCTCCGCTTCCAAATTGTGGGGCACCACTCGGTCATTGGCAGTCACGCTAGGCATGGAAGGAAAGGCTCCAGGAAATTTCGGAAGAACGGCCGGAGAGAATTATAACAGTTGCGGAGACATTCACAGAAGACCTTCCGGCGGTCGCGTGAACGATCTGGTGAAGAGCCGGCGCCGCCCGATGTAGCGCGGCCATCTGGGCGGGCCCTCACGGCGGCGGAGCGAGAGCCAAAGCATGGTGAGAGAGCGGCGCTAGGACGAGGGAGTTTCCTCGGCTGAAGTTTTCGCCTCCGGCGCAGGCGTTGGCTCGGCAGTTTGGGCTTGAGGAGGAGCCTTCGCCTCGCCCTCTCCTTCGACTCTGACTTTGACGAAGGCCGTTACGTCGCGGTGTAGTTTGATGGGGACGTCGTATTCACCTAAGACTTTCAGAGGAGACTCGAGAGCGATTTTCCGCTTGTCGATAACATAGCCTTGGGCGGCCAACTTCTCGGCAATATCGATGGCTGTGACCGAGCCGAAGAGCGTTCCCTTTTCTCCGGATTTCCGAGTCAGGGTGACGCTGACACCCTGAAGAAGCGTAGCCAGGTCCTGCGCATCACCCTTCTCCTTCGCTTCCAGCTTTAGAAAGCGGATGCGCTGCTGCTCCATCCACTTGCGATTTTGGGGCGTCGCCGCAACCGCGATTTTCTTGGGCAAAAGGTAGTTGCGCCCGTAGCCGTCGGCCACCTTCACGATCTGCCCTCTCGATCCAAGCTTGTCAATATTCTCGAGCAAAATCACGTCCATCGTGAACTCCTTTCCTGGGGGCTAGGGGCTGGGAACTGGGGGCTAGGGGCTGGGGAATCCCTAGCCCCTAGTCCCTAGCCCCCAGTCCCTGCCTTTCAGGCTCCGGTTGCGAACGGCAGCAAGGCGATGTTGCGCGCGCGCTTGATCGCGAGGCTCAAGGACCGTTGATGGGTCGAGCATGTTCCGGTGAGGCGGCGAGGAAGTATCTTGCCGCGCTCGGAAACGAACCCTCCCACCAGGCGAGCGTCCTTGTAGTCGATGAAGTCAATCGCTTCTTCGCAGAACTTGCAGACCTTTCGCCGCCGGAAGAACTGCTTCTTGGGACCTGAAGGGCCGCCTTCCCGCCTGCCTTGCGGGCGCTCGGCGTCTCCAGGATTATTTCGAGGTGCTGGCATATCCATCTACTCCTTCACGCAGTGGTTGCTTCTGCGGCCGGCTGTGGGGCCGAAGGCGCGGCGGGCTTGGCGCGGCGCCGCTTCGACTCCTGCTTCGACCGCCGAGCCTTGAACTTCTCGGCGCGCTCCAGGTCTTCGTCGATCCGAACCGTCATGTATTTGATCACCGTGTCCGTCACCTTCAAGCGGCGCTCAAATTCCTTGACGGTGTCACCGGAGCCCTGCAACCGGAAGAGAACATAGATTCCCTCACGCTGCTTCGCGACTCGGTAAGCCAGCCGGCGGCGGCCCATTTTCTCCACCTTTTCGAGCTTGCCTTTGGTGCCCGCCACCACGCCTTCCATTTGCGCGATCAGCTTATCCACGTCTTCTTCGGTTACGTCGGGCCGGACGATAAAGATAATCTCGTAATTACGCATGGAACCTCACGATGCTTGGACTGAGATCCGCCGGTTAAAGCGGTTCATCGCCTTTTCGGCGCCCTCCCGTAAAATCACATGCACAGCTTCACAGGCCTGGCTGAGCATTTCGTCAACGGCTTCCAGGTCCGGCTGCCGGAATCGCCCCAAAACGTACGAAACCATGTCGCCCATGGACTGCTCGGGACGAACGCCCATGCGGACGCGGACGAAATCACGCGAGCCGAGCGCCTCGATGATTGACTTCAGCCCCTTGTGGCCGCCCGCGCTGCCTCGCGGCCGGATGCGCAAGCTGCCCAGCGGCAGAACCGTGTCGTCGACGAGCACAATCAGATCCCGGGCCTCGATATCGTGCCTCGCGAGCAGCCTCGCCACAGCCATGCCACTCAGGTTCATGTAGGTCTGGGGCTTGGCCATCAGTACATCCGAACCATCGATGCGCGCCGCAGCCGTCAGGGCCTGGGAGTCGGGACGCGTCAATTCCAAGCCACACTCCCCCGCCAGGCGATCTACCGCCATAAACCCCAGGTTGTGGGGCGTTAGCCTGTACTCAGCGCCGGGATTTCCGAGGCCTGCGATCATCTTCATGACGCCACAATAACGACCCGAAAATCGATATTCGAAATCCGAAATTCGCGAGACCGATTTCGAATAACCGAGTTCGAAACCCTTTCTTCACCCACGAATTTCGAGTTTCGATTTTCGAATTTCGGTTTTCCCGCCCTACTTGCCTTCCTTCTTTCCTTCTTTCTTGGTTTCCTTCTTGGTTTCTTTCTTGCCTTCCTTGGTTTCCTTGGCTTCCGGCTCGGCGGCTTCGGTTTCTTCTTCCTCTGCCTTGCCCTTGCGGATCACTTCGGGTTCTTCCGGCGCAGCGGCCGCTTCCTCGGCAGCCGGCTTCGCCTCCTCTTCCGCTCTCAACTCCACCACATGCGCGACCACGCGCGTGGGGTCCGTCAGGATCTTGACCTTCGCATCCTGCGGCAGATCGGAAACGCGAAAGTTCTTGCCCAGCTCGAGGCCGCTCACGTCGGCCACGAAACGCTCCGGAATATCATCGGGGAGGCACTCCACATCCACTTCCCGCAACACAAACTCGAAGATGCCGCCCTGCACCTTCACGCCCACCGGTTCGCCGGTGACCTGGATGGGCACCTGGAGTTTCAGTTTCTCGTCGCGTGCAATTCGCACCAGATCCACATGCAGCAGATGCCCATCGACGGGCTCCATTTGCCAGTCGCGGATCATCACCCGAGCCGGGGCCTTGCCTTGAATCTCGAGGGTGAAGATGGCATTGTGGCCGGACTGGGAATGGAGAATCTGAAGAATCGCCTTGGGGTCCACCGCCACGGGTATGGCGGGCCCCCCGCCACCATAAACCACCGCCGGTATCCGGCCTTCGCGCCGCAGGCGCCGCGCCGCGTTCTTTCCGAAATCCTGGCGCGCCTCCACTTCTACAGCTTGCACTTGAGCCATAACTCTACTCCTTATAGCAACAACGTTTTGTTGGAAGGGCGGGGCTTCAGCCCCGCCGCCTCGCGGCAGATTCTTGCTGGGCCTTTAGGCCCTGAAGCCATGTCGCTTCAGGGGCTAAAGCCCCCGAAATCCCGCCCATCCCCGACGGCGGGGCTGAAGCCCCGCCCTTCCTGACGGTCCGTGATCTGCCGCGTAATCCCGTCGCCAAGGGCTCAATGTCATTTCATTCCAAGGTGGCAGCTCCGCTGCCGCACTCCATGCATGCCTCAGATGAAGAGCTTGCTCACCGAGGTTTCCTCGTGAATCGACCGAATGGCTTGCGCCAGCAACGGGCCCACGCTCAATACCTTGATCTTGTCGCAACTCTCCGCCAGTTTCGGGAGCGGAATTGAGTTGGTCGTGACCACCTGCTCGAGGGGTGCGGTGGAAATCCTCGCCACCGCGTTCTCGGCAAAGACGCCATGCGAACAACACGCGTAAACCTTGGCGGCGCCCTTCTTGGTGAGCGCCTCGGCGCTTTTGGCCAAGGTGCCCGCGGTATCGATCATGTCGTCGACGATCAGGCATGTCTTACCTTCCACCTCGCCGACCACGTTAAACATCTCCACCACGTTCGGGTCTTCGCGGCGCTTATCAATCACCGCCAGCGGCGCCTTGAGCCGCTTCGCGAAGGCTCGGGCCCTTTCCACGCCGCCCGGGTCGGGAGAAACTACCACCGGATCGGCCAGCTTCAGTCTCCGGAAGTAGCGCACGGTAACCGGTGTCGCGTAAAGGTGGTCGACCGGGATGTTGAAGAAGCCCTGAATCTGCCCGGCGTGCAAGTCGAGAGCCAGGACGCGGTCGGCGCCCGCGGACGTCACCAAGTCGGCGACCAACTTCGAGGAGATGGGCACTCGCGGGCGGTCCTTGCGGTCCTGCCGGGCGTAACCGTAGTAGGGTATGACCGCAGTGATCCGCTCGGCCGAGGCGCGCCGCAGTGCGTCCAGCATTACCAGCAGCTCCATCAAGTTGTCATTGACAGGATAACTGGTAGGCTGGATGACGAAGACATCGGCGCCGCGGACGTTTTCGAGAATCTGAAGGCGAACCTCTCCGTCCGGAAAACGCCCGACGTAAGCTCTCCCCAGGGGCACCTTTAGCTGGGTGCAAATTTCATTGGCCAGGCGTGGATGAGCATTCCCACTGAAGACCTTGAGCTTGTGTTGAACAGGATCCATCGCTCTGTTGTCCTCACCACGAGGCTGCAAACTCGAAAATCGAAAGTCGAAAGTCGAAACTCGAAATTCGAAAGTCGAAGTTCGAAAGTCGAAAGTCGAAACTCGAAATTCGAAAAGCGAGGAAGATTCTCCGGTCGAGCTTCGCTATTCGAGCATCCACTTCCCAGTTTCGGTTTTCGAATTTCGAACTTCGAATTTCGAATTTCGAATTTCGAGTTTCGAGACTGGCTGGGAGGCCTGGATTCGAACCAGGGTTCCATGCTCCAAAGGCATGTGTCCTACCACTGGACGACCTCCCAACTTGTAGGCGCGGCCCTGGTGGCCGCCCGGGCTTACCCGGTGCGCCTACTGGCGCCGGCGCGGGCAACCACGAGGGTTGCCCCTGCACCGTGCGGCCGCCTACGCTACAAGGCGTCGCCGATACTCAGCCCGCGACAAGGTGCGTGAGCGGAACACCAGCCACCCTTCAGGGATCAGCTTGGATGCGTAGAGCAACCGACGGACAGATTCGAAGACCGCGTAGACGGCAGAACCACTGCCGGTCAAGGAAGCGATCTCGGCTCCGGCCCGGATGAGACGGCGCTTCAGGCGCGCCAACTCAGGCCACCTTGCGAAAACGACGCGCTCGAAGTCGTTTTCGGCCGGTCCCCACTCGAGCAGGGCAGAATGTGGCCACGCACCGACGTCATTAATCCTACGGGGTTTGGCCTGCCGTGTCAACCGCAAACCCGCTTGCCGGTAAGCCTGGGCGGTGGAGACGGCAAACCCCGGAAAAACCACCAGGCACTTGCGCGGCGGAAGATCCGGCAGTGGGTAGATTTCTTCACCGCGCCCGCATCCCAACACCCTGCCGCCCAGCAGAAACAGCGGCACGTCCGAGCCGAGTTGGGCGGCAAGAGCAAGCCGCCGCGCGAGCGGCAAGCGCTCGCCTGTCAGCCGCTCCAGGCCCTCGATCGCCGCCGCCGCGTCGCTGCTGGCTCCGCCCAATCCGCTTCCGGCAGGAATCACCTTCTCGAGCCGCGCGGCGATCTCGCCTCGAAAACCGACGGCGCGCCGCCAGAATTCGCAGGCCCGATAGACCAGATTCTCGCGGCCGGAAGGTATATCGGGCTTGTCACACTCCAGTCGTATTCCCTCGCGACCAGGCGAGAGAGTAATCTTCAGCCGGTCGTGGAGGGCAATGGTCTGATAAAGGGTGCGTATCTCGTGATAGCCGTCGGGCCGCTTCGACAGAATCCGCAGCCCGAGGTTGATCTTCGCAAAAGCGCGTAGGCGGATTGACTTTGGCAAGTTGGTGGCGCGGGCGTCCTGCCCGCAGTGGCGCGGGCATCCCTGCGCTCCGCTCGGCTCGGGGCAGGCTCTGCCCGCGCGGGAACGGGACGCTCTCGCGGAGTCAGGGGAGACGCCTGCGCCACGTTACTTTTGGGAGGCGCGCTGCTTCGCCAGGCGGGTCTTCAGGTCCTGGAGATCCTGTTGCAGCCTGGCGGCCTCCTCGGCGTCGAAATCGCTAGAAGCCGATGTGGGCCATTCCTTGAGGGCGCGCTCCCATTCCTGCTCGGCCTGACTGTCTTTGCCCATGCGCAAGTAGACGCGGCCGAGATGTTCGAGAATGGTCGGGTCGTCCGAGAGGAGGCGGGCGGCCTCTTCGAGGCGGGGCTGGGCGAGGTCGCAACGGTCCATCTTGTAGTAGGCCCAGCCGAGGCTGTCCAGGTAGGCTCCGTTGTTGGGGTCCAGCTTCAGCGCCGCCTGGATGTACTTCACCGATTCCTCCAGCCGCACCCCACGGTCCGCCAGCATATAGCCCAAATAATTCGATGCCGAGGCATTCAGCGGGTCGGCGTTCAGAACTTTCTTAAACTGCTCTTCGGCCAAGTCGTACTTCTTCTCCCGCTCGTAGATGGAGCCGAGCAGGAATCGAGCATACTCCTGCTCCTCCGCCTTGCTGGTGGCTTCCATGGCCTTGTTGACGGCCTGTTCCGCATTCTCGTACTGCTTCGCTTGAATGTAGACTTGCGCGATCGAAAGGTAAAGCTCACGGTCCTCGGGCGTGTTTTTCATCAGCGCGCGCAGTTGCTGCACGGCCTCGTCCACGCGTCCCATTTCGCCGACCACCGTAGCGCGCAGAATGCGCAAGTCCTTTTCGTCCGGATACTTCTGGAGAACCGAATCGAGTTCCGCCACCGCCTGGGGCAGTTGGTGGTTGGCCCGCATCGTGTCTACGATAAGCTGCTCGGCCCGTCCCGTCTGGCCTTGCAGCCCGACGATCTGCCGGAAGGTTTGCAAAGCGAGATCGTACTTTTTCTGCTCGCGGTAAATCTGCCCGAGCCGCTCGAGAAAGACGGCGCGATTATTCGCTTCCCCGGCGGTGTATTTATCTTCGGGGCGTTCGGATTGCTTCACCAGTCCCAGCAAAAGTTCGATAGCCTTGTCCTGGTTGCCGACCGCCTCTTCAAGCAAGGCCAGTTGGTAGGGGATCTCCGGATTGTCGGAATTATCCGCCTGCAGCGTCTTGGCCTTCTCGAGTTCTTTGCGGGCATCGTCATAACGCCCTTCCTGGCGGTCAAGTTGCCCCAGCTTGAGATAAGTTGAGGCGTCGTCCGGATCGGCCTTCAAAATCTTCTCGAGTTCCGCGCGGGCGGCCGGAGTGTTGCCCATGGCCATCAGCGCCTGGGCGTAAGTGCGGTGCAGTTCCTGGTTCTCGGGATCCTTCGCGATGGCCTTTTCATAGGTGGAGACGGCGGCATCATAATCGTGTGTCTCGGCGTAAGAATAGGCGAGCATGCCCAGCAGCGGCGGGTCCATATCTTCTTCGGGAATCCGCTTGAGTTGCTCGACAGCCCCTGCGTAGTCGCCTTGCTCGAAGTAAATCTGCGCCAAGTTGCTCAGACCTTCTTTGGAATCAGGGTCCACATTGAGGACTTTCTTGAAGGCCTCCTGGGCTTTCTCCGGCTGGTTGTTCATTTTGTAAAGGCGGCCCAGCCCCTCCCACGTATCCGTATCCGACGGCTGCAAGCGGCTGAGGGCCTCCATGTGCTCGATGGCCTTCGAGAGCGCGTCCTTGTTGACCTTCTCGGTCTGGTTCTCGCCCAACATGTGATAGTAAATGCGGGCCAGCAGCCGATGGGCATCCGGGTAGTTGGGGTCGCTCTTCAAAACGTCTTCCGCCTCGTGCAGAGCTTCACTGACGCGCGCCATGCGCCAATATAGCTCGGCTAGTTCAATCCGCAAGAATAAGGAGTCAGGATCGGCGTCGATCGCCAGTTTGTATTCGGAGATGGCGCGGTCGATATAGTCGCCGCGGTTGTACACGCCGGCCAATTCTTTGTACCGCCGCGCCAACATGAAGTGGTAATAAGCCGCAGCGTGATCCGCAACGGGCGCGGCCGCCTCTCCTGTCGTCTTGCCCGCACCCGCGGGAGCGGCATCCTGCGCCGCGAAAAGCGTCGTCGCCCCCACCAGGATGACGCCTACTCCCACTCCAAGTCGTTTGATCAGTGTGTTCATGTTCCCTTTCTGCCCCGCTGAGTCTCTCAGGTTTAGATGCAGATTATCTCATTTGGGTACCGGGGTGTCAAAAAACTGGTGTCAGGCGTTGGGTGCCGGATGTCTGGGTTCGAGGCCCGCTTTAAACCCTCGTTGCCTTGGGAAACGGCGGTTGGTATACTGGTAAACGATCAAGCAATCTCAAGCGAAAATCCAGTTGCTAGATTCGCGGGTGTAATTCCTCGAGCGACTCAAAGGAGAGAACTATGCACATACTCTGGTGGATTATCGTGGGGCTTATCGCTGGCTGGCTTACGGGCAAGATCATGAGAGGAGCCGGATACGGCGTCATCGGGGACATCGTCCTGGGCATCGTGGGCGCCGTGATCGGCGGCTTCATCATGCGGCAAATCGGGTTCGCCGGCCAGGGAGGCTTGATCTACACGATCCTGGTTGCCGTGGGCGGGGCGGTGATCCTGACGGCGGCGGTCCGAGCGCTGAAGAGAGTTTGAGCCGCCCTTCGCTCCCCTCCAACATCGTACGTGGAATGGCAAACAAAACTAAGACGGCTCGCGCGCTGATGGTGCTGGGAACGGCGTCACACGCCGGCAAATCAATTCTGACAGCGGCGCTCTGCCGGATCTTTGCCGACGATGGCTACCGCGTGGCGCCGTTCAAGGCTCAGAACATGTCGCTCAACTCAGCCGCCACACCGGACGGCCGCGAGATCGGCCGCGCCCAGGCGCTTCAGGCCGAGGCCTGCCGCGTGCCGGCCTGCGCGGAGATGAATCCGGTGCTGATCAAACCGTCGTCAGACACCGGTTCGCAAATAGTGCTGCTGGGCCGGATCTGGGGCCAAGTGACGGCGGCCACCTATCACCAGCAGCGAGTGGAAGAGCTTTTTCCGGTGGTTCTGGAAAGCTACCGGAAATTGGCGTCTGAATACGAGTTGATTATTCTGGAGGGTGCAGGCTCGCCGGCCGAGATCAATTTGCGCGAACACGATATCGTGAACATGCGCATGGCACACGCGGCGAATGCCGCCTGCCTGCTGGTCGGAGACATCGACCGGGGGGGCGTCTTCGCATCCCTGCTGGGCACGCTCGAACTCCTGGAACCTTCCGACCGGGCTCTTATCCGCGGCTACGCCATCAACAAATTTCGTGGAGATCTGTCTCTGCTGAAGCCCGGCCTGGAAATGATGGAACCTCGCTTAGGAATTCCTTGTGCGGGAGTCGTTCCGTACCTGCACGAACTCGGACTCGACGAGGAGGACGGTGTGGCCGTCGAAGAGCGGCGCAGCGCGGCGCGAGTGTGGAGGGCTGCCGAGTCCGCTTCACCATACCTTGATCCCCTCCTCAATGAGGAGGGGACCGATGGGTGGGGCGGCGCGTCTACGAAGAGGCCGTTGCGCATCGCGGTGGTCGCGCTGCCGCACATGTCCAATTTCACGGACTTTGATGCGCTCGCGGCTGAACCCTCGGCGGCCCTCGCTTTCGTGGACCAGCCAAAGGACCTGGCCGCCGCTGACCTCGTGATCCTGCCAGGCAGCAAACAGACCCTCAACGACTTGGAGTGGCTGCACCAGCGTGGGCTGGCGCCAGTTCTTTTTGGCCACGCGGCGCGCGGCGGGTGCCTGGTGGGAATCTGCGGCGGGTTCCAGATGCTGGGCGTTAAAATCGACGACCCGCAAGGCATCGAGAACCAGGGTCTCGCCTGCTCTCGCCAAGGGCTCGGCCTGCTTCAAATGGGGACCGTGCTCCAGCCCGAGAAGATTACGCGCCCGGCAAGGGGACGCGTCCTGCGGTCGGTGATCTTTGGACATCCAGCGAACGAGTCTGCTTTTCGCGGGTACGAAATCCACGTCGGCGAAACAGTCTATGGACAAGAGGCGGCGCCGTTCGCGGAAATAACGCGCGCCGGCTCGAGCGCGGTTGTAACCGATGGGGCCGTCAGCACGGACCAGCGCGTCTTCGGAACCTACATTCACGGAATATTCGATGAGGATGATTTCCGGCACGCGTTCCTCGAGGCAGCGCGCGCCGCTTGCGGCCTGGCGCCCCTGGCGGCCAGAGCTTTCGTTGCGGCGGAACGGCAATCGCGTCTGGATCGCCTGGCCGCGCATGTGCGAAGCTCACTCGATCTCGAATTGATACGAAGCTGGATCCATTTGTGATTTATGATTTGTGATTTTCGATTGGTGACTGGCCCTTCAACCTGCCATCCCAATTGACCAATCACCAATCACAAATCGCAAATCACAGATTCCCCACTCAATCTCCCGATCATGACAGGAGGTTGCGGCTCTGGTGGTGGGTTCGCAAGCATTCGAGTTGGTCAATCGCCACCGCCACCACGCACACTCCACCGGCGATGGAGATGCTTCCCTCGATCAGATGACGCATGACGTCGAGACCGCCGGGCGTGTGGATTAACACCGCTTGCACGATGCCGTGGCCGGTTACCGCGAGTCCCGTTAAACCGCAAAGCCCCAGAATTGCCATCCGCATGAAACTCTTCATGGCAGTCGCACCTGGCCTTTCAACGCGGGGAGTTGAGTACCTTCCCTGCTAGCTTCATACACCCGAACTGGGGTCCGGGTCAACCAGCATTAAATAAGCGTGACAGCATAGGCAGGCCAAACCTGCCGAGGGGCAGGCCGACTGGTCGGTTGGACAGGGGTGGGGCACAAGGCTACACCCTGGGAACGCGAGCCGCACCCAGGGGAGCGGGGAGGCAGGTTCGATTAAAGGTTGAGCAAGTAATCGGCGGCCGTCAAGTTGCCGAACTTCACGGCGTTGACTCGCTCGCCAACCACATTAGCAAAATACTGCAAGACGGCGGTCAGTTTCAAAATGGCTTTGTTCTCACGCAGTCTCAGCAAACGCCGCAGAGCCAACGAGAGAAACTGCCAGCGGAAATAAAGGATCAAAAGGCGTTCTTCGTGGCTGTAGCGCTGGTTCACATTGGCGGCATTCTTGAGGAGATACGTCAGCGCAAGGAAATCGCACTTGAGCATCATGCGCAGCCGGGAGTAATCGAGCGGGGCGTCGAACTCCTCCAGCGACTTGCGCAAGGACGGAAACTCCAAACGGTTGGCGTTTGCAATGGACTGAAAGTATTCCCGGTCAAACTGCCGGCCCAGAATTCTCTGGCAGGTGACTTGGAAATAGAAGAAGAACAAAGCCGTTGAAAGGATCAAAATCAGCACCGCAACAAGCATAGTCTTTCACCCTGATTGAGAGTTTCTAATCTACGTGGATCTCAGCCAGAACGGGATTCCGGCTCACCACCTTACTAGCTTTGACATGCGTGATCGCGTAACCCCACACCAACAGCATGCCGAGAGTGCAAAGCCGCATGATGGAGGGTACTAAGGACTGGGCAAATTGCTCGCCGCCGGTGAGATGATCCAGAGCCAAAGCGGCGGCCGGTCCGGCAAATTGGACGCCGACTCCACACACCAGGAGTCCCAGTTGTTCGTCAGTCGATTGAATCTGTTGCAGCAAAATGTACAGCAGGGTATTCAGCACCAGACAGGTAAAGTAGAGGTTTTGGTTGAATTCGACGGTGAAAAAGCTGAAGAGGGAGTGCTGATTACTGGAGAGCGTAGCAGCCGAGATGCCCGCCACCAGCAGGACGGCAAGCGCCAGGACTAACCGGATGTAGCGCCACATCCTTTCCTCCTGGCAACAGGCGCGACGGAAGAAGAGCCAGACTAAGAGGAAGGTGCTGAGGACAAGCGGGAAATCCGTACACCAGTATACGTAAAAGTACTGTCGCGACGACAAGCCGTACTCACAACCGGCATAGGCGCGGCCCAGTTCAGCTACCAACAGGGCGGTAAGGTAGAAAATAATGCCACGCTGCTTCTTCCATTGTTTGGTCCAAGCGAGGTAAAGAAGCAGACCGCCTTCGATCAGGTAGCCGGAGTATTGCAATACGTAACTGGCTATGCTGCTGTCCATGAGCGATTCGAGTGATCAAACGGCCATCCTCCGCCTCGCCCATGCGACTCGGAGGAATCACTTGCTGGGCTTCGGTGGCGGCGGCGGCATCGGAACAGGCGACGTGCCAATCGCGGCCATTAAGCTCGGTGGCGGCGGCGGCGGTGGCATCGGAACAGGTGAAGTACCAATCGCCACTGAGGTCGGCGGCGGCGGTGGAGGCGGCATCGGAACAGGTGAAGTGCCAATCGCTCCTGATGGCGGCGGCGGTGGAGGCGGCATCGGAACAGGTGAAGTGCCAATCGCCACTAAAGTCGTGCTACCCGTCGCGTTTCCTGCGACCATGGACCGCACCGAGACCGCGGTTAGAACTACCAACACTGCAAGCAACAAGCTAAGAACTGAGTTTTTCATTTAGGCTCTCCGAATCGAGACAATAGTTCCGGCTGTTAGGCAACCGGATGAGGAGAGCCTAATCCTCGAGAAATAGAAAGTCAATACATTTCTGCGCAAAAATAGTCTGCAGAAGTATTAGACATTCTGTCACTGCGCCTGCTTCGCGTTTGCGGTCGTTTGATTCCTCTGATTTCCTCCTTTCGTATTGTTCGCGATATTTATAACCGAAGCCTACCATCCCTGCAAGAGTACAATGGTACTGCCACTCGGGTACTACACCTTAATGCTCGGGGTGGGGATACCACTAACACACGTTACTCTACCACAAACCGCGGTTGACCGCAAGGGGGGTGAGTGGCATCATAAACCCGTAGGGCATCTGAGCATCGGGGGTGATAGGCAATGAGGATTCTCTTAAAAAAGTCGGCTCTCTCCTTGGCGAGCTTCTTGGCGTTCGCTCTTCTTGCGCCCTGCCTGCTTGCCGAACCCGGCAGCGGGCAGGAACCGTCGACTGGACCCGGCACGGACACTGGACCGACAGTTCTGGCGCCCAAGAAAACCCAACCGGCGCCGCCGCAGCCGGAAAAGAAGCCGGAACGCATCAATCCGGATGAAGTCTTCAATATCTCCACCGCCACCAATCTGGTCAACGTGGATGTGATGGTAGTCGACAAAGAAGGCAACCCAATCCCCAGTCTTAAGCGCGAAAACTTCAAACTCTTCGATGACGGCGTTCCCCAAACCATCTCGAACTTCGGCACCCAGGAAGCCCCCATGACCACTTGCATGGTCATCGAGTTCAGCAACAAGTGGTGGCCCTATCTCATGCTCGCCCTGAGATATGGCTATGGCTATCTCCAGTTCATCCAGCCGAAAGATTGGACGGCCGTGGTCTCATTCGATATGAAGCCGCAAATCCTCACCGACTTTACGCAGGACCGAACGCAGGTGCGCGGAGCACTGGACATGTTGCGAATCCCCGGCTTCAGCGAGACGAATCTGTACGACGCGCTTGCCTTTACGCTGGACCGCATGAAAGACATCAAGGGAAGGAAGGTCATCCTGGTGATTTGCACCGGCTTCGACACCTTCAGCAAGCTGACCTACGATGAGATTTTGAGGATTGTGAAGTCGTCGGACACGGCGATTTATCCGATCAGTATTCTGGAGTTCTTGACCGTGCGTTCCCCCCGGGGAGATAACATCAATTCGTTGCAAGCGCGCAACGGGCTCGAGACGATCGCCAAGTATTCAGGCGGCCAAGCCTACTTTCCGCGCTTCGAAGGGGAGTTAGGGGGAATCTTCGAGCAGATTAACGGGCAACTGCGCACCCAATATGGCCTGGGTTTCGTGCCCTCCAACCCTGTCAAGGACGGGAAGTTTCATAAACTCAAGGTTGACCTTATAGACGACCAGGGTAACGCCTTGCGGATTGTCAATCAAAAGGGGAAAGTGGTGAAATATCGCATCGTGTCTCGCGACGGCTATTACGCGCCCAAGTCGTAGTTAGTGTCGAAAGTGCCGCGCACCGGTGAACATCATGGCCATTCTCAGCCGGTCGGCGGCCTCGATCACGTCTTTATCCCGGACCGATCCTCCCGGCTGCACCACGGCCGACGCACCAGCCCGGGCCGCTTCTTCCAGTCCATCCGGAAAGGGAAAGAACGCATCGGATGCGACGACCGTTCCCTCGAGTGCATGCTTTAACTCGCGGGCTTTGATGGCGCCGATGCGCACCGAATCCACGCGGCTCATTTGCCCGGCGCCAACACCCACTAACACTCCCTCCCGCGCATAAACGATGGCGTTCGATTTCACGTGTTTGACCACGCGCCAGGCAAAGACCAAGCCGCGCATTTCACTCTCGGTAGGCTGACGCTCGGTGACGCATTTCCAATCCTGGGGCGAAGCGCCGAGGATGTCCGGTGACTGCACCAGCAGTCCGCCGCCAATAGCTTTGAATTGCAAACCTTCTTCATCGCCGGATCGGGTTCCCATATCCAGCAAGCGTAGATTCTTCTTGTCCCCCAAGCGTTCGAGCGCGGCGGGCTCGAATCCCGGGGCCACCACAGCTTCGACAAACAACCTGCTCATGGCCGCGGCAGTCTCCGCTTCGAGGGGGCGATTGACAGCGATGACGGATCCGAATGCGGAAACCGGATCGACGTCAAGCGCGAGCTGGTAGCTCTCCCGAAGCGTGGGGGCGGAAGCCACACCGCAAGGATTCGTGTGCTTCACAATGACCGTAGTAGGCTCATCGAACTCCTGCACCAGCCGCCAAGAGGCCTCCAAATCCACCAGGTTGTTGAAGGAAAGCTCCTTGCCCTGCAGTTGGCGCGCCGAGGCCAGTCCGCGGCCACCCGCCGCCGGGTCGACGTAAAGCGCCGCCCGCTGGTGGGGATTCTCGCCGTAGCGCAAATCCAAAGTCTTGCGAAAATTCAAGTGCAGGCGTTCCGGCAGAGCGCCGCCCCCGGCCCAGCGTTGCAGGGTGGCGGAAATCGCTCCGTCGTAAGCGGCCGTGGTGGCGAAGGCCTTGCGCGACAGGCGGGCGCGGGTTTCCTGTGAAATGCTTCCTTGGTTAGCGCGCAATTCGGCGAGCACCGGCGAAAAGTCCGCTGAGTCCACCACCACCGTAACATCATGAAAGTTCTTGGCCGCCGAGCGGATCATGGAAGGGCCGCCGATATCAATGTTCTCGATGAGCTCCTCGAGCGTCACGCCGGGCTTCGCGGCGGTTTTCTCGAAGGGGTAAAGGTTCACGGCCACGAGGTCAATGAATTCGATGCCATGCTCCGCCACCTGCTTCTGGTGATGGGGATTGGAACGGATCGCCAGGATGCCCCCATGGACCTTGGGGTGGAGCGTCTTCACTCGTCCGTCCAGCATCTCGGGGAAGCCGGTCACTGCCGAGACGTCTCGCACCTGGAGGCCGCTTTCACGGAGCAACTTGGCTGTGCCGCCGGTGGATAGTATCTCGACGCCCAACTCCCCCAGCCCGATGGCGAATTCCACCACTCCCGTTTTGTCACTGACGCTGAGCAAGGCTCGAGAGACTTTGCGCATGATGGCTCCTCGGTTTGGGACGCATCCGGACTATGCCCGGACAGCTTTAAACACTAGCTTGCCGTCTTCGGTGCCCACACAATACTGCACGCTCGAGCAGCAGAAGAGCGTCTTGATCTGTTCTGTCTTCTCGCAAAGGAATTGCCGGAAGCGAGCCGGGTCGAGGTTTTCCACCTTACGGCCGAGGTCGCGCTGCGCGCTGATGATGGCCTGGAGGATGTGATCGACTGTGTCCGGCTCCGCGGCCGGATCCGAGCACACGATGCGAAGCATCTTGGCGGCCGTCAAGGCTTCCAGCCCTCGCTTCTGCTGGGCGAACACGCCGCGTCCCTCCTCTTTCTCCATTAATCGTCGTTTCCAAAGCGCGTTTTGCACGGCGTACTTCTGCGCCAAAGCGTTGAGTTTGTAACGCTGCCCGAAGCTCAGCTCCGAGAGATCGGAAGTGCGCCGCTTGATGTAGGTCTCAACCCGATAAACAGTGTCGCGCGGGGGGCGCTCGGAGGATCCGTTGAAATACACTTCCCACTCAATCTTGAGGCGGCGAATATCGTCTTCCAGTTTGATCAGTTCTTCGTCGATAGTCATGGACGCCCTTCACGAAAAGCAGTCGCTCATGCCCGTCCGCTAACGAGCACCCAGAAACCATGAAAATGCGCGCGCAGCGCCTTGGAGTGCGGCGGCTTGACGCCGCCTTTCGACCGCCTGGACGCACATGGCGGGCTACGGCGATCCCAAGGCGGCGTCAAGCCGCCGCACTCCAAGGTGCCTTCGGCACGGGAATTTTCAAAGCAGGCAGGTTCGCAGACCATCCCTCTCCAGCAGCGCCGCGTGAATCTGACGCGAACGGCGATTATACTCATGCTCGTGCAATGTCAGTCAATCGGAAAGCTGGCTCTGGCTGAAGGCGCGACACGCTCAGGCGCGCGACGTGAACAAGCAAATTGCCAGGGTGTGTAGCCGACTTCCTGTCGATTTCCGCGCGCCGCGATGGGTTCTCAAGTCTCACTCCGTTTCGCCAAAATCCGCTGTTTTTGCTCCCTGTAGCGCCTGTTTGGTGCCAGTTTACGCACAAAAGGCGCTATTTTTTGTGTACACAAAAATTATTAAGTGCTTTACTTGCCACAGATGACTGAGTTCGTTTCCACGATTTATGGTTTTTTGTATTTCCCCGTTTTTCCCTCTTGGCCGGGACGGTTGGGCTCCCGCGGGCGTTCGGGTGCCTGCCGAGGCTCGCCTACGACAATGTGTCCACAACGTGACCATCACTATAGGCTATCATAGGTCGCAGGGTTTGTCAAGCGAAAATGCGTAGTGAAATGCGTAGTGCCTCAGTTTGAATTTGTAGCGGCGAGTTTACCTCGCCAAATGGCGGCATAAAGCCGCCTCTACTTCAAACTGAGGCACTACCGAGAAATGCAAAAGAAGTGAAAGGACTCTGCATGACGTGGGGGCGCGCAGTGACGCGCCCATGCGCCGTGTAGGGGCAGGGCTTGCCCTGACCCCGGGCCGCGGCCCGCAAAAAGGGGACGGCAAGCCGTCTCCCGGCGTTCTCGACGGATTAGGGACGCTCACCGCCGGTTGACGCTCCCTCTCAACTATGCTGAAATGACGCAGGGACGATGGAGGGGCGGCGAGGGCGGCCGTCAAGCTGCGGCGGAAGTAACCTTATCGGCGGCCCCTGCCACGTTTCGCCTAATATGGGTAATCCCGACACTGAAGCCGAACTGGGGACCAGGGCGCTGCTCCGCCAGATTCCGCCCGTGAATGAACTGTTGAGTCGAAGCGCCCTTAGGGACCTCGAGGCCCGCCTGGGCCGCCAGTTGGCGGTGGAGTGCATCCGCCGAAGGCTCGAGCGTCTTCGGGTTCAGATTATCGAGGGCAGCGTCTCAGACGTTGCCCTTGCGGTCCTGGAGCAGGAAATTATCGCTGAAGCCGAAGCTGCGGCTCGCTTCTCACTGCGGCCGGTTATCAATGCCACAGGTGTGGTCTTGCACACTAATCTCGGTCGTGCCCCTCTGGCGCAAGAGGCCATCGAGCATCTCGCGGAAGTCTCCACCCGCTATTCCAACCTCGAGTATGACCTGGAGGCGGGCGCGCGCGGCAAAAGGGACGTCCACCTCGACCGCCAGTTCTGCCGGCTTCTCTGGGCGGAAAAAACCCTGCTGGTGAACAACAACGCCGCCGCCGTATTGCTGGCTCTGAACACCTTGGCGGAAGGGGGGGAAGTGGTGGTCTCGCGGGGCGAGCTGATTGAGATTGGCGGCTCCTTCCGCATTCCCGAAGTGTGCGCCAAAAGCGGCGCCATCCTGCGTGAGGTCGGGACCACGAACCGAACCCGCATCGAGGACTACGCGGCAGCCATAACGGACCGGACTCGCGTGTTGCTGCGCGTCCATCCGAGTAATTTTCGCATGCTGGGCTTTACGGCGCGTCCTTCCCTGGAAGAATTCGTGGCACTCGCCCGCGCGCGCAGCTTGATCTCGATGGAAGACCTGGGCAGCGGATGCCTGCTGGACCTCTCGCCCCAAGGTATCCGGGACGAGCCGACTGCCGCCGCGAGCCTGAGAGCCGGCGTGGATGTGGTCACCTTCAGCGGGGACAAGCTGCTGGGCGGCCCGCAGGCCGGAATCGTGGCCGGAAAGCTGGGTCCGCTCGAGGCCGTCCGCAAAAACCCGCTCTTCCGCGCCCTGCGTGTCGACAAGCTCACCATGGCCGCTCTCGAGGCGACGGTTTCGCTTTATTCGCAGGGGAAGACGGAGGCCATCCCGGCGCTGCGTATGATCGGGCTTTCCAAGCCGGCAATTGAGCAGCGCGCCGGCCGCCTGGCGGAAAAGATTTCGGCCCGCGGCGAATTCTCGGTTCGAGTTCAGGACGGCGAATCGGTGATCGGCGGAGGCTCAACCCCCGCCCAATCGCTCCCTACTGCTTTGCTGGCAGTGACGCATTCCCGCCACAGCGCGCAAGAACTCGAGAGACAATTGCGGCAGGCGCGGGTGATTGCGCGGGTCGAGCAGGATACCCTGCTCCTTGACCTGCGAACCGTGTTTGAAGATCAGGACGAAGAACTCCTCCGAGCCCTTCAAGCGGTGGAATAATTTTGCGCGCGCTTGTCTTCGACGGAAAACTCGCCCTTCGAGAGGTCGATAAGCCTGTCCCCAAACCGGGTGAGGCCCTCATTCGCGTGACGCTGGCGGGCATCTGCGGGACGGACCTCGAGATACTGAAAGGCTATTCACAGTTTCAGGGTGTAATCGGACACGAGTTCGTGGGGCGGGTTGTGGAATGCGCGGAGCCCGCCTGGGTGGGCGCGCGGGTGGTGGGCGAAATCAATCTTGCGTGCGGCGAATGTGAGTGGTGTTCGCGAGGGCTCGGCCGCCACTGCCCGCGCCGTGCGGTGATGGGCATCGTAAACCGTCAGGGCTGCTTCGCCGAATATGTGGCCCTCCCCTTGCGCAACCTGCATCGTGTGCCCGACACCGTGCCGGATGAGGCAGCCGTCTTTGTCGAGCCGTTGGCCGCCGCCGCTGAGATTCTTGCCCAGATGCGCTTCGAGACGGGCACACGCGTCGCAGTGCTCGGCGACGGCCGCCTGGGACTCCTGGTTGCTCAGGTCATGAACAACGCCGGAGCACAGGTCATCCTGGTGGGTAAGCATGCCTGGAAACTCGAACTGGCTCGGCGTTGGGGAGTGAGGGTGATTACGAAGAGCCAGAGTAAGCTGCGGGCCGCGAGCCTTCCCGTGGTGGTGGAGGCCACGGGCTCGCCGCGCGGTCTGGAAGAAGCTCTGCGCCTGGTCGAGCCGCGCGGCACCGTGGTGATGAAGTCAACCTTCCATGACCCCGCGAGCTTTGACGCCACAAAGCTCGTAGTGGATGAGATCACACTCCTGGGCTCCCGCTGCGGGGAGTTTTCCGTAGCCCTCGAGTTGCTCGAAAAGGGTCGAGTCAAAGTGCAGCCGCTGCTCTCGAAGGTCTTCGCGCTCGAGGAAAGTCTTGAAGCCTTCGAGTACGTGAAACGCACGCCATGTCTGAAAGTGTGCCTGGCCAACGGCCTTGCCTAGCGCTCAGTCGCATCGGGAATGGATGTTGATTTTCGGGACTGGAAGGGCGGGGCTTCAGAGTCTGCTTTGAAAATGCTTGCGCCGAAGGCGCCTTGGAGTGCGGCGGCTTGACGCCGCCTTGGGATCGCCACGGCCCGCTGAGTACGTACGCGTAGCGGAAAGGCGGCGTCAAGCCGCCGCACTCCAAGGCGCTTCGCGCATTTTCATGGTTTCCGGGTGCCCGTCAGCACACGGGCATGAATGACTGCTCTGAAATGCGCTGTCATTCCGAGCGAAGCGAGGAATCTCGCCCTGACTGTTCCCTCCCGCGACGAACGTCGAGAGCGCATCAGGGTGGCGAGGGAGAGCTATAATTAGGGCGGAGGTAATCCACTTGATCGCGAAGCGAACAGGATTTCCGGAACATTCGATGTGGGCATTGCCCGCCGTATCAATTCTCTTGGTTGTGCTTAGCCTCCCTGCGGGTGCGTTGGGCCAAGACGAGAAGCAGGCGGGGCCGCCGCCCGAGGATTTGCCGGGCCACGTGAACTACCTGGCGCAACAACTCTACGGCGTGATGCTGGAAGACGCCACGCCGGTCACCGACCAGATTCAGAATTTGGTTGTCAAGGAACTCCAGGATTGGATGCTCGACCGCTCGCCTTCCGATGTCGAAGTGCGGCGCGAAGTGGACATGGCCTTTTCTGAACTTCATTACCCGCTGTTTGGACAAGCGGCGGCATTCGCCCAACCGTGGAAGGATCAAGTGGTAATCGGCGCGGGATATACGCTCGGTTGGACGAACATCGACCGCACAAACCTGATTGCCATTTTCTCCAACCGAGCCGGCCACAGCCACCTGGTGACGACAACCAAGTTTGTGCCGCGCACCGATCTCCATTATGCGTTCCCGCCACAGAGCGGGGACGCGTTTCGTTTCTTTGTCTATGGCATCCGGCTTGGGGAGAGCCAACCCCGCCTGAGCGTAATCTTTTATTCCTTCGACGGACAAAACTTGAAAACGCTCTGGGAAGCCCAGGACCTGTACGACGGCAAGATCAGTTTCGGAAAGGACCGGGTAGTGACCACCTATCTTAAGGAGCAAGAGTATATCAGCGAACAAGCCGCAGGGCGAAAACCCCCGCGCCACGAAACCATCTACGCCATCACGCCTCAAGGCTTGGAAGTCCAAAGCGAGCGGGAAATTCCATTCTGAGAATGGAAAATCGAAATTCGAAAATTGAAACTCGAAAATCGAAACTCGAGAATTGAATCGGAGAGCTGACTTCGCTTTCTGCCTTCTGCTTTCTGCCTTCTGCTTTCCTCCCTACCCCAGCCATTTCGGATTGTGGGCTGTCCCGTCGAAGTCCGTGGTTGTCTTAAAGGGCTCGAACTCGCCCTTTGCCGCCAGCGGAGCGGTCTTAGCCAGAAGCTCGGCAAGCTGTTTTTCGCTGAGAGGTTTGAAAGTGCGCGCGGCCTCCAGAGCCTGCTCGAGGATTGGCAGGCTGTCGCAGCCGGTGATGACGACGGACGTAGGCAGATTCATGGCATAGTGCAGGCACTCAATCGGGGTCACCGCGTTGCTCTTCAGGACGAATCCGTCGCCCATGGACTTCATCCCCAACACACCGATTCCGTGCTGGGTCAGAACCGGAACCACTTTCTTGGCAAAACTCTTAAAGTGAGCATCCATGACGTTCAGCGGCATCTGAACGGCGTCAAAAGTAAATCCGTGGTGGAAGCCGGTCTCGAGCATCTTCAAGTGAATGTCCGGGTCCTTGTGCCCCGTGAAGCCAATGTAACGGAGCTTGCCCGCCTTTTTCGCTGCTATGGCCGCTTCGAAGGAGCCGCCGGGGCCAAAAATGCGGTCGGGATCGCCGGGCCGGATGACTTCATGAAACTGCACGAGATCGATGGTGTCGGTTTGCAACCGGCGGAGGGATTCGTCAATCTGCTGCGCCGCCACATCCTTCACCTGGCCGTCAATCTTGGTCATCAGGAAAACTTTCTTCCTGTAACCATCGCGCAGGGCCTTGCCCATGCGCACTTCACTCGCGCCGTCATTATAATCCCAGCAATTATCAAGGAAGTTGATGCCTTTATCCACAGCCGTTCGAACGATGCGAATACTCTCGGCTTCGTCTTTTTGAAGGCCGATGTGGAACCCGCCGAGGCCCACCAGCGACACCTTCTCGCCGCTGCGTCCGAGAGTGCGATAGGGTATTCCACCCGCGCCTACGGTCGTCGACAGGGCGGACGCACTTTGCTCGAAGAGCGGCAACCCTACGGCGGATGCGGCAATTCCGAAGCCTGCTCGGCCCAAAAAGTCGCGACGATTGGGTTTCCCTAAATTCATCGGATCACCTCCTGGTTTTCACGCACCCGTACACTCTGTTGCGCACCCTGATTGACCCCGCCCACCGCCGAGGTAACCTCGCTACGACATCCAACTCCAGATTTTGCGTTCTCTTACCCTGACTGTCGCCAGCCCATTATGCTATCACAAAACTCCGGCTTGAACACCCAACGTCCCCCAGGATGTCCCCCAGGATCGCGGCAAAGTCGCCAGTGAGTGTCATCCTGAGGGGCTGCAGGGTCTGTGTGAGAACTCGCCCAGCCTGTCATCCTGAGCCCTTCGCTTGTCATTCTGAGCGAAGCGAAGAATCTCGGCAGTACGCTCAGGGTAAACTCCGCGAAGGATCTCTGCAGTTTGTGGTGGCCAATTAAATCAAACAACTGCAGGGATCCTTCGGCCCTGGAAAACGGGCCTCAGGATGACAACGCTGACGACTTTAACGCGACCCTGCCTATCGAAGTTCGAGGCTTTGCAGCATAACGTCGAAGGTCGGCTTGTACGCGTCAAACTGAGACTGCGGGGCGATGAAAATGAGCGAAAACATGAAGTCGCTTTGCCGGGCAGTGATCAGCAGATCCCGCTCCTTCTGACCCTGCAGCGGCGAGTCGCTCTCAAACAAAGTGGAAAGGGCCGAGCGCCCCTTGAGGCTCAAGGACCTTTGCTCAATGACCCGAAGGTTAGGGTTCGACAGCCTCAAAATGTCCAGCAACTCTTGGGTCGCATCTACTAATCCCCAGTTTGCCTGCTGCGGTTGAAATCGGCTGACGGAAGCGCCATAGGCCTGGCCAGGGCCGGATTCCGGCACCTCCACGATTCCGCCGAGGGGAACGATGGTGACGGAATCCTCATTCAATTGCACGCGCCAGTTCTCGGGGTATGAGATAGAAAATCCGTTGGCGTCAAACCTGGCCAACTTGCTCGAAGGCGCTGGAGGGGGACCAGGGGAGGCGGCCAGAGCGGGGACATCGACTGCTGTTCTCGGCGGCGCAGGAAGGCTTCGAAGCCGCTCTTTTGCTTGTGCAAATTCCGGACTGTCACTCTTCCACCTGATGGGCTGTCCCTCGACAAGGATGGCCGCCCCCTTTTCGTCTTCGATTCTCTTCGCCCGGTCCTCCGGGTTGGGATGATCCGAGAAGAACTGGGCTGTCTGCCTTGGGTACCTCTTTCCCATGATCTCGAAAAACTCGGCCATAGCGTGAGGATCGTATCCCGCGCGAACGAGAGTGTAGGTCCCTACTGCGTCTGCCTCTAATTCGGCACTGCGCGAGTTCTTCAACAGAATTGAGTTCACGCCGAGTTCCAGGCCCAGTTTCGTTAACTGGCCAGTCAGACTCGCCGAGCGGCCCAAAATGTTCTCCAGTAATGCCAGTGGAGCCCGGGCCAGCAGCGCCTGTGAAGCCTCGTGCGTTCCGTGGCGCATCACTACATGCCCAATCTCATGTGCCAACACGCCGGCAAGCTGCGCTTCATTTTCAGCCCCTTCGATGGACCCGCGGTTCACATAAACGTACCCGCCCGGCAACGCCATGGCGTTGATGTCAGAACTGTCGATGACTTTAAACTTCCAGACATACTCGGGGCTGTTACCAGGGGCCAGGGAAGACAGTCGCCGGCCCAGATCGTTGAGGTAGCGGAGTGTCTGCGGGTCAACTAAAAGGAGATAGGTCTCGTCAACTTCCTCCGCGCTTTCCTTTCCCAACTGGACGTCCTGCTGCGTACTAAACAGATTGAAGCCCGGCTTGAAGCCCGGGAAATCAACACACCAAAGCAAGAGCGGCGGCAGAAAAAAAAGACCCACTACGATCGACGCCCGGCGTGTTGCGGGAATCCATCGATGCGCAGCGCCGTTCATTGCTTCACTTTCCTCTTGATCAAGCGATGGCGACAATTCGCGAACCACCCCTGCCCTTCATCGCGCAGGCGTGTAGTGCAACGAGAAATCTGCTTGCCGGTCTATCCTTGTTGATTTTACCTGTTTTCCTGGGCAAGTCCCAGGTGACAGAGTCGCTCACGAATCTCCCCTGGCCGAGACCCCCTCACTCGGCCCGCCCCGGCTGGGGAGAACGCCGGTTGCGGCCCACCCTCTCCCCCAAGGGGGCGAGGGACAGCATCGAGAAGTGTTTCCTCCTGCCTTCTGCCTTGTGCCTTCTGCCTTCTGCTTTCTGCCTTCTCTACTTCCCCGCCCCTCTATATTTCCCGCGCGCTCCCAATCCCGCTTCGATGCGCAGCAGGCGGTTGTATTTCGCCAGCCGTTCGGAGCGAGTGATGGCGCCGATTTTAATCTGGCCGGCGCCGGTGGCCACCGCCAGATCCGCCATAGTACTGTCCTCGGTTTCGCCGGAGCGCGCGCTGATCACCGTGCGGTATCCATGGCGTTTGGCCAAGTCGATCACGTCAAGGGTTTCAGTGAGCGTGCCGATCTGATTCATCTTGACGAGCACAGCGTTGGCAACTCCAGCTTCGATTCCTTTCCTCAGCCGCGCAGGATTAGTCGCAAAAAGATCGTCGCCAATCAACTGGACGCGCGCGCCGAGCCGCTCGGTCAGGCGCTTCCACCCCACCCAATCGTCTTCGGCGAGGCCGTCTTCGATGGAGATGATAGGGTAGCGCCCGCACCAATCGGCCAGCCTGCGCACCATACCTTCGGCGTCCGTCTCCGCGCCCTCCGCCGCCATGCGGTAACGGCCGTCGGCGTAGAAATGGCTCGATGCCACGTCCACCGCAATGGCTGCATCCTGGCCGGGCTTAAGGCCGGCGCGCTCGATCGCCTCCACCATCAATTCGAAGCCCTGTTCGTTGGTTCTGAGCGCAGGCGCATACCCGCCCTCATCCGCCACGCCCGGCCGGTAGACACCGGCGGACTCGAGCGCTTCCTTCATGGCCCGGTAGATC
>Ga0187782_10000341_pt1 | contig 30615 bp, 29 predicted proteins | sample 0715_SJ02_MP15_2_FD_132454 | JGI IMG/M metagenome (GOLD analysis project Ga0187782, IMG submission 132454) | Tropical peat soil microbial communities from peatlands in Department of Meta, Colombia - 0715_SJ02_MP15_20_MG | ecosystem: Environmental > Terrestrial > Soil > Wetlands > Peat | place... | reverse complement strand
TCCCCGCCCGCCGGATAGAGAGGGCCGCTGAGGTCACGGGGTCGGGGGGGACGACCCAAGGACCCGCCGGGCGAGCGCCTCGACGACCTCGTCCGCGTCGTTCGGCATCGGGACCCGACGATACTCGACCCCGTGAGCCTGCGCGAACTCGCGGATGACGACGTCGAGGTCGTAGAGGACCTCGAGGTGGTCGAAGACGAAGCCGAACGAAGCGACGACCTGGCGGTGCGCTCCCTTCCGTTCCCAGTCGAGCATGACCTCGGTGATATCGGGCCCGAGCCACGGTTCGGTGGTGTTGCCGGCGCTCTGGAAGGTGAACGACCAGCGGCCGAGCCGGGCCGCACGAGCGATCGCGTCGGAGGTCTCCGTCAGGATCTCGGGATACGGGTCGCCGCGGTCGCGCATCCGCTGGGGAAGGCTGTGCGCGGAGAGGAGGACGACCCCGTTCGGGTCGGGATGCGCGGTGAGCTCGGCGCGGATCGCGCGGCTCCAGTAGCCGACCCAGTTCGGGTCGAGATGCCAATCCAACCGCACGTCGACGTCCATGGGGGATCCGGCGGCACGGACCCCCTCCGCCACTCCCTGCTGGTACGGCTCGCTGATCCACGTCGAGGCGTACGGGGAGGTGGGGACCGCGACCAGACGCCGGAACCCCGCGCGGGCGGCCTCGGGGATGACGTCCCGGAGGGCGGGGTGGCCGTGCTTCACGCCGAGGAACACTCGGGTCCCCGGGCGGTCCCGGCCGAGCCGTCGCTCGAGCTTCTCCCGTAGCGAGGCGAGGATGCGGTTCTGCGGCGAGCCTCCGATCCGGTCGTAGCGGCGCACGTATTCGGCGACCATCTCGGAAGACGGGGTCTGGCCGTGGAGCACGTCCGCGAGGTACGACGGAAGGTCCGCCGCGCCGTTCGGGCTGCCGTACCCCATCAGGAGCACCGCGGTGGTCTCGGGGGAGGATTCGTCCGCGGTCATCGTCTTCTTTGATCCCGACCGGCCGCGTGCACGAACTCCACGAGGTCGTGGACCCGGTCCGGGTCGGTGGCGGGGAGCACGCCGTGGCCTAAATTGAAGACGTGCGCACGACCGCCGGGCACCTCGTCGAGCACGCGACGGGCCTCCGTCCGCACGGTCTCGCTCGTTCCGAGGAGAGCTCCCGGGTCGAGGTTCCCCTGGAGCGCCATCCGCTCCCCGATGCGCGCTCGGACGCGGCCGAGCGGCTCCCGCCAGTCGACGCCGAGCGTGTCGGCCCCGGTGCGGGCCAGCAGTTCGACGAGGTGCGAAGAACCCGTCGAGAAGTAGATCGTCGGTCGACCGAGGGGGCGCAGCTCCTCGAAGATCGTTCGCAGGGGTCCCAGGAGGTGGTGCTCGAACGCGCTCGGGCTCAACGCGCCCACCCACGTGTCGAACAGCTGGAGGGCCGCCGCCCCGCTCCCGGCCTGCATCCGGAGGTAGTCGACCGTCATCGTGGCGAGGCGGTCGATGAGCCGGTCGAACGTCCCGGGGTCGGAGTAGAGGAGGCGCTTCGTCTCGACGTACTCCCGGGACGCTCCGCCCTCGATGAGGTAGGCCGCCAGCGTGAACGGACCGCCCGCGAAGCCGATGATCGGTCGCTCGGTCTCGAGCTCGAGGAACCGCTCGATCGCCTTCCCGACGAACGGGACCGAGGCCCGGGCGTCGAACGCCGTCATCGCCTCGACGTCGGCCCGCGAACGGACCGGATGCGGCACGACCGGTCCCAATCCCGGGTCGATCGAGAACGGCACCCCGAGGCCGAGGAACGGCAGGGAGATGTCCGCGAACACGACGCCCGCGTCGACGTCGTAGCGACGTACGGGTTCGAGCGTCACCTCGGCGGCGAGCTCGGGGGTCTTCGCGATCTCGAGGATGGGCCGCGACGCGCGAAGGGCGCGGTACCCGGGAAGGTGGCGTCCGGCCTGGCGCATCAGCCAGATCGGGGTCGTGTCGGTCTCCTCGCCGCGGAGCGCGCGGACGAGGCGTTCCCGCCTCATCTCCTCCCCTTCCGAGCCGCGCGGAAGCCCGCGCGCAGAGCGACCTCCGCCCGGGCGAGGTCGCGCGGTCGGATCGCGGTCGACACGAACGTGGTCTCGAGCGACGACGGCGGTAGGTATACACCCCGGTCGAGCGCCGCATGGAAGAATCGGGCGTACCGCGCGCGGTCGGACCTCGCGGCGTCCCGGTCGTCCCGGATCGGCCCCGGAGCGAAGAAGAGCCCGAGCATCGAACCGACCCGTTGTACGGTGAACGGCCGTACCCGTTCCTGCTCGGCGAGACGAACGAGCCGCTCCTCGAGCGACGCGCCCGTTCGCTCGAGGGTCCGATAGACGCCGGGGGTCAGCCGCTCGAGCATCGCCTTGCCCGCGGCCTTCGCGACCGGGTTCCCCGAGAGGGTCCCGGCCTGGTAGACCGGGCCGAGCGGGGCGACCGTCTCCATCACCTTCCGTCGGCCTCCGTAGACCCCGACGGGGAGGCCGCCTCCCACGACCTTCCCGAGGGTCACGAGGTCCGCGGAGAGTCCGAGGGACTCGTGGACGGTGCCCCGACGCAGGCGAAAGCCGGTGATCACCTCGTCCGCGATCACGAGGGCCCCGTGGCGGTGGGCGAGCGAGGAGACCGCCCGAAGGAACCCGGGGCGCGGCGGGACGACGCCCATGTTTCCGGCGACCGGCTCCACGACGACCGCGGCGACCGAGCTCCCGACGCGGTCGAAGATCTCACCGAGCTCGTCCGGGTCGTTGAACCGTCCTACGATGGTCTCCCGCACGATCGCCGGGGGTACTCCCGCGGAATCGGGGAGCGCGTGCGTCGCGACCCCGGAGCCCGCGCGGGCCAGCAGCCCGTCCGAGTGTCCGTGGTACCCTCCCGCGAACTTCACGACCTTCGTCCGGTGCGTGAACCCCCGGGCCACCCGAACGGCGCTCATGACCGCCTCGGTTCCCGAGCTCACGAACCGGAGCCGCTCGAGCGCGGGGGCGGCACGGCGGACCTCTTCGGCGAGCTCGTGCTCGAGCGGGGACGGCGCGCCGAAGGTGAGTCCCCGCAGCGCCGTTCGCCGGACGGCGGCGACGACCCCGGGCGGAGCGTTCCCGAGGAGGTTCGCTCCCCAGGAGCTCACGAGGTCGAGGTACCGCCGGTCGTCGACGTCGATCAGATAGGCGCCCCGACCGTTCGAAAAGAAGACCGGCGAGCCTCCGACCGAACGGAACGAGCGCACCGGGCTGTCGACGCCGCCCACGAGGACGCGCGCGGCCCGGCGACCGAGCGCGCGCGAGCGGCGCCCGGGAGCAGTCGGGCTCACGGCAGTCCGTCCGCGAGGTCGAGCATGCGACGCGCGGAGGCGAGCACGCAGGTGAAGATCGGCGTCTCGAGCGCGGTGTACCGGCTCGCCTCGGTGGAGCGGAGGTCGCTCACCAGGTCGAGGAACTCCGCCGGGGAGTCCGCCTCGAACGCGAGGATGAACTCCATGTCGTCGATCCCGAAGGAGTAGCCCGTGTGGATCCGGACCTTCGGATACTTGTGCCCGATCCGGAAATGCTCGCCCATGATCCGCCGGCGCTCGTCGAAGGAGAGCGCGTACCACTCTCGCTTCTTGACGAACGGATAGACGAACAGGTACGGCAGGTCGAACGGCCGACGCTGCGTCTGCGACCCCTCGCCTCCGTGGTCGTGGGCCCCGAGGTACTCCGACCGCCGCGCCATCCCGAGGTAGGAGAACGGGGTGTCGAGGTAGCCGCCGAGCGGGGTCCCGAGAAGGCGGGAATGGAGCTCCTGGAGCGGACCCAGGTCGTTGCCGATCGACCAGACCATCATCTCGGTAGCGGCCTTGAGACCGGTGAGCGCGTACGTCCTCACGAGGACGCCGTCCGGAGGGCGAGCGAGGACGGCCGCGAACCTCGCCTTCCCGTCTTCGCGCGTCTCGGCCGGGAGTCGACGCCACTCAGGGTGGAGGTGAAAGAACGTGTATCTCACGAAGTCCCGCGGCTCGTCCGGCGGAGCATCGGCCGCCGGCTCCGGGCGCCGGGCCTTCTCGGTCATCGGGCCTCCCGAGACCAACGCGCCACGTCTCGGGCGAAGTACGTGACGATCAGGTCGGCCCCGGCCCGTCGGACGGCGCCGAGCGTCTCCTCGACGGCCGCGCGCTCGTCGACGACCCCGCTCGCCGCGGCCGCCTTCAGCATCGCGTACTCCCCGCTCACCTGGTAGGCCGCGAGCGGAAGCGGGAAGCGCCGGCGGGCGCGGGCGAGGAGGTCGAGGCTCGTGATCGCCGGTTTCACCATGAGGAGGTCGGCGCCTTCCGCGACGTCCCGCTCCATCTCCCGCAGCGCCTCCCGCGCGTTGCGGAAATCCATCTGGTAGCTCCGCCGGTCCCCGAACGACGGGGTCGACTGCTCCGCGTCGCGGAACGGGCCGTAGAAGGACGACGCGTGCTTCGTCGAATAGGCGAGGATGGCCGTCGATTCGTGGCCGGCGCGGTCGAGGGCGTCGCGGAGCCCGGCGACCTGCCCGTCCATCATCGCGCTCGGGGCGACCACGTCCGCGCCGGCGTTCGCGTGGGCCACGGCGACCCGTCCGAGCCGTTCGACCGACGCATCGTTCACGACGACCCCGTTCCGGACGAGGCCGCAGTGGCCGTGCGTGGTGTAGGCGCAGAGGCAAACGTCGGTGACGACCACGAGGTCGCTGGCCGCGCGCTTGATCGCGCGCACCGCCTGGGGGACGACCCCGTCGGCCGCCCACGCGTCCCGGCCTTCGGGATCCTTCGACCGAGCGACTCCGAACAAGAGGACCGAGCGGACCCCCTCCTCCTCGAGCCGGTGCGAGAGCGCATCGAGGTCGCGGACGGTGTAGCGGAGGACCCCCGGGAGGGAGGGGATCGGTTCGGGCGACCCGCGTCCGGGTCGGACGAAGACCGGGTAGACGAGCCGACGGACGTCCACGTCGGTCTCCGCGACCCAGTTCCTGAGCGCCGCCGTGCGACGCAATCGGCGAAGCCGGCTCGCCGTCGGGGAGGGTCCGCCGCCGCGGTTCGTTGCGGGCTTACCTCGGGGCATCGCGAAGCTCCCGGAGCAGATGGCGGGTAAATCGTTGCGCCGTGGTCGGCGCTACGACCGAGGTGTGTCGGAAACCGTGTGCCGCCGCGGCCTTTCGGGACCGCTCGCCGAGCACCACGAGGCGAACGTTCCGCGAGAGTCGCAGGAACTCCTCCCGGCCCAACCGGCTCCGCAGGGCCGAGAGACCCGACGGGCTCGTCACGACGAGCATGTCGGCGGAATCGAGACGGCGCCGCTCCCGAGCCGTGAAGGGAGGCGGCGCCGCTAACCCGTAGACGACCACGTCGACGACCCGGTGACCCTCCCGACGAAGCGCACGGGCGAGTCCGGGCCCCGCGACCTCGGATCGGAGGTAGACGATCGTTCGGCGCGCTCCCTTCCGAAGCGCCTTCGCGACCGCCGTCGCGCCGACGGTCGGGGGGCGGCGGACACGTCGGATGCCCGATCGTCGGAGCGCTTGAGCGGTCCCGGGGCCGGCCGCCCAGAACTCGACCGTCGGCGGAAACGTCCCGACCGATCGACGCCACGGTCGCACGCCGGCCTCCACGGCGTGGCGGCTCGTGAGCACGACCGTATCCGGGGGCGGCGCCTGCTCGATGCGCTTCAGCCACCGGGCCGGGTCGACCGGCCGCGGTTCCAAGGACGCGAGTCGGAAGAACCGTGCTCCCGAGCGTCGAAGCGCCGGGCCGACCGTTTCGAGGGTTCCGGGGGCCGCCAGCAGAACGACCGCGGGCGGCAACCGCGGGCTCATGCAGCACCTAACGGCGCGAGGACGCGATCAGGTGGAGCGCTCCTCGCTCGAGCATCTCCTCCCCCAGCCGCGACCCCAGACGCTCCGCGCGAGAGACCGGTCCGACGCGCTGCCGACGAAGGCTCATGCGACCGTCCGGCGAGAGTACCTCTCCGGTCAGCGAGAGGGTTCGCGCGCGGACGGTCGCGAGCGCCCCGAGCGGCACCTCGCAATCGCCTCCGAGCGCCCCGGCGAAACGGCGTTCGGCGGCGACGCACGCGCGGGTCGCCGCGTGGTCGATCGGCCGGACGGTCGAAGCGAGCGCCCGGTCCCCCGTTCGGGAGACGACCGCGAGCGCCCCCTGCGCCGGGGCGGGAAGGAACGCGGCGGACGGGAGGACCCGGTCGATCTCGGCGGCGCGTCCGAGGCGAGAGACGCCGGCGACCGCCAGTACGGCCGCATCGACCGCCCCCGTGGAAACGAGGCTCATCCGGGTGTCGACGTTCCCACGGATCTCGACGACCTTTAGGTCGGGCCGCCACCGTAGAAGCTGGGCGCGACGGCGCAGACTGCTCGAGCCGACCCGAGCACCTCGGGGAAGCGGGGAACCGCGGTGCGGAGCGGCCACGACGAGGCAGTCGCGCGGGCTCGCTCGGCGCGGACACGCGAGGAGGTCGAGTCCGGGGTCGAGCTCGACCGGGAGGTCCTTCGCGCTGTGGACGGCGAGGTCGACCTCACCGTGCAGGAGCGCCCGGTCGATCGTGTCCGTGAAATCGGGAGAGCTCCCGACCGACCGGTCCCGGTCGCCGCTCGTGTCGACCGGCACGGGTTCGAACCGCACCCCGGGCGCCGCCCGACGCAACCGCGCGAGGACCCAGTCGGTCTGGACCCGCGCGAGACGACTCCGCCGGGTGCCGACCCGGATCGGTTCCGTCACGGTTCGGAAGGGGGAGTCCCAAGGAGGCTCACGGCGACCCGACGCTGAACGTCTCCTTCGGGCCCGGGCGGCAGGGAGCGGATCCGCTCGGTCGGTCCGATGAGGAGGCGGGCGACCAATCGTTGCGTGAGCCGTTCGATCGCCACTTCCTGGTCCGGGTCGAGGGAGCCGAGGTAGGTCCGGGCCTGGGCGAGCTCCGTGCGTCGGACCACTTCGGCGGCACGCCGGAAGGCGTCGACCCACGGCTCGAGGAGCAGCCGCTCGAGGCGGTCCGAGCAACGGTGGGCGAGCGCCTCTACCCGGGTGTCCCCGTCGTCCGAGACCGAAAGGCTCCCCGAGAGCGCATGCAACTCCTCGAGGTCGACCAGTCGAACGTTCGGGAGCTCGCGGACCCCAGGGTCGATGTTACGGGGGACCCCGAGGTCGACGAGCACGAGCGGTCGGTCGTGCGGAAGGTCGGCGGCGTGCAGGCCGTGGTTCCCGAACTTCGCGGCGGTGACCACCGCATCCGACGCTGCGATCTCGCCGGCGAGGTGGTCGAGGGAGACCGCTCGCGCTCCGGTGGCACGGAGGAACGGCTCCGGCGGCGGCTTCTGATGGAAGACGATCGTCACCCGCGCCGACGAGGAGAGGCTCTCGGTGACCTGCCGACCCACCGTCCCGGACCCGACCACCACGACGTGGGGGTTGGGCCGTCGGACGAGGCCGAGGAGACGAGCGGCGGCGATGGCCGCGATCGAACGTGAGGTGGGCACCGACGGACAGACCTCCTCGGCGGCGTCGGTCGCGTCAGCGAACAGCTCTCGCAGCACGGGTCGAGGATGGCGGGTCGCGACCGAGAAGCCGGCGGCCCGAACCTGCTGGCGGACCTCGGCCTCGCCGACCGCGAGCGATTCCCGGCCCGCGGCCACGCGGAAGAGGTGGTGGACCGCTTCCCGACCTTCCCGGATCGTCCAGGAGCTCCGGCTCCCCGGGAGCACCTCCTGCCAGTGGTCCACCTCTTCCGGAAACCGAGCGAGGAGCACGAGCTCGACCCGATGACACGTCGACAAGAGGGCGACCTCGTCGGTCCCCGGGAAGCGAGAGAACCACTCCGTGACCTGGGCCCGCGTCACGGACCGACACACGTTCTCGAGCGCGTCGAGCGACGCCGTATCGAGGCTGAACTCGAGCCCGAACAGCGAGAGGGGGGTCACGAGCGAGTCGTCGCCCTGCGGTGAGCCGCGAGGGGAGACCACCGGACCCGATGGTCCCGACTGCAGTGCCGGTACGGTGGGCAGCAAGGACTCCACGGACCGAGCTCTGGATTCGCCGGGGGGCTTTATGAGACGATGTACGAACCCCGGAAGGGCGTTCGCGGCCGAACCGGACGAACCCTGCGCGCGGCTCGGGCCCCCCAATGGGTTCATCTATCGGTGTGCTTCCTCGGGGAACGGCGAACGGAATGTCGGGCGCGAGCGCGGGAACGGACGTCCGGGACCAGCTGAGCAAGACACCGCTGTTTTCGGGGCTCAGCAAGAAGCTGATGCACACCCTCTCCGCGACGGCGAACGACCGGTCGTACAACGCCGGCGACACGATCGTCAAGGAAGGGGAGAAGTCGGTCGGGTTCTACTTCATCGTGGAGGGCAAGGTGAACGTCGAGAAGGGCGGCAAGACCGTCGCGACGCTCGTTCCGGGCCAGTTCTTCGGTGAGATGGCGCTCCTCGACGAGCAACCGCGGACCGCGAGCGTCCGAGCGGCGACCCGGTCCCGATGCCTCGTCCTCTACTCCTGGGAGTTCTGGTCGTCCGTCGGCAAGGACTCGGACGCCCTGCGTGCCCTCCTCAAGGAGATGGTGAAGCGCCTGCGGACGACGGCCCCCGCGCCCGAGGACTGAGACCCCGACCTCGGTTGGAATTCGCCGTTCGTCGGGGTCCCGTTGGGTCGTCCGGGCGGCCGACCGATCGGCCCGCCTCCAAACCGGTTCACGCGCCCGGGCAACGGAGACGCCCGTCGCATGTACCGGATCGGTGCCGGTTCGTTCCGGAAAATGGAGGCCGTTTACCGTCAGTAAATCGACCTCACGACGGCCATGAATCTATGAACCCGAAGGAACCATTCTGCGTTCATGCGCGCCCCCGCAACAACCGCCCTTCCTGCGAACGGATGGAAACCGATTCCCGACCCTGAGGGCCGGTACTCGAGCGGCATTCCGGACTTCGACCGGTTGCTCGGAGGCGGTTTCGCGCGCGGGAGCATGGCGCTCTTCAGCCTCGACGAGACCGTGGGACTCGAGGACCTCGACCTCGTGACGTTTCCCATGTACCTCAATTTCCTCTACCAGTCCCGCGGGATCCTATCCATCCTACCGGCGAGGGATATGCCGCACGGCTTTCGCTCTCGCCTTACGCGCTACGTCACCCGCCGCCGGTTCGATAGCCGGGTCCGGGTCTGCGATTACTTCGGGGAGGACGAAGGGTCGCCGTACGTCGTGACGATGAAGGCGAACATGGACCAGAAGCCGGACCCGAAAGGCCGCGCGCGGGCGCTCGCGAAGATCGTGCAGGCGGAGAAGGAGGTGCAGGGGAATCGAGGGAAGACGTTCCTCGAGTCGACCGCGTTCGAGGTGTTTGACACGCTCCTCGGGAGCGAGAAGGCGACCAAGGCGTTCTTCTTCGGGGTCAAGCGGGCCCGCCAGAACGGAAACCTCGTGGTCGGCATCTTGGGCCCGGACCTGGGATGCGCCCCGGGGGTCCGGCGCATGGCCGACACCGAGTTCCAGCTTCATCGGGACGAGGTCGGGCTCATCATCCGGGGCGTTCGCCCGACCTTCTCGAGCTATGTCGTCACCATCGACCCTCGCTCCGGCCCGCCGCACGTCGCGTTCGTTCCGAGACCGGCGTGAACGGTGCCTCCGAGGGTGTTCGACAGTCCGTGGGGTCGCGGGGACGAGCCCAGGGCCTGCCGCGACATCTCGGGAGGCCCGTTCCGCCAGAGCGCGTGAGAGTGTCCTCGCTATTCGAACCGGCTGCTCGGGGCGCCGCAGTCGATCGAGGAGAAGCTCGAAAGGGAGTTGTTGGAGGCCGCCACCAGGCCTTCCCTCCCCTCAGGAAAAGACGTTAGGCCCGGACGCGGTTCGGGCACTCATGGATCTTCCCGACCGAGACGGGTTCGTCCGAGTCCGTGGAAAACGACTCTACTATCGGCGGTGCGGCTCTCCAGTACGGGGTGTCGTGCTGACCCTGCACGGCGGCCCCGGCCTCACGCACGAGTACCTCACCCCCCTCGCCGACCTGGCCGGGGCCGGCTACGAGGTCGTGTTCTACGACCAGCTGGGCTGCGGTGACTCCGAGCGACCGGCGAGCTACAAGGACTACACGATCCGGTCGGCCGCGGACGACGCCGAAGAGCTCCGTCGCCGGCTGAAGCTGGGCCGGGTCCACCTCTTCGGTCATAGCTACGGCGGGGCGCTCGCCCTCGAAACCGCCCTCGGGCATCCCCGCGGGTTGCGATCGCTCACCGTGGCGGGAGGGTTCGCGTCCATGACGACGCTGTGGAAGGGGGATCGGCGTCGCATCCTCGACCTGTCCGTACCGAACCGACGGGCCTACATCCGGGCGAGTCAAACCGGGGTCGACACTCCGGCGGCGCTCCGGGCGTACGAGGAGTTCCGTCGGCGGTACACGGAGCACGTGGAGAACGAACCGTACGAGGTGTCGAGAACTCTCGCCCGGGGAAATCCGCGAATCTCCGTCGCGATGGGGTTCACCCAGCCCCAGATCTTCCAGCACGGATTCCGGGTCGGGACGATGGCCGGATGGGACGTCACCGGGGAACTTTCGCGCATCCGCGTGCCGACCCTCGTTACGGTCGGCGAGTACGACCACGTTGTGCCGGCGTGCGCGAGAGAGATCCAGCGGGGGATACCCCGATCTCGCCTCGTGGTCCAGCGCGGACAGGGGCATATGCCGTTCTTCGAACAGCGGGACCGGTACGTTTCGCTGCTCCGGGGGTTCCTGGACCGGGTCCGGTAAGTGCCGCACTTCGAGGTCCGGGTGAACCGGGAGCTACGGTAACCCTAAGACGTGGCTCCGGGGATGACGTCGCCGCGAGACGGCGACCTCTATGTCATCGGCCGAAGGTGCATCCTCATTCTCCCCGGAGGGACGTTCCTCCCCTCTCGGATGGTTGGGCCACCGTGTCGCCCACCGGCCGTGGTACGCCCTGATCCTGTGGATCGCCATCCTCGTCGTCTGCCTCTACCCGGCCGCGAACGTCGGGTCGGTCATCAACGGCTCGTTCACCAATCCGCTCCCGAGCTCCGACGAGAGCGTCCAGGCCCAGGCGGCCTTCACGAACGAATTCCCGAACGCTCAGGCTTCGCCGTCGTCCGCCCTCGTCCTCCTCGAGTCCCCGAACATCGTAGGGCCTGTCGGAAAGAACGCGACGCTCGCGTTGACCGGCGCCCTCACCAGCGACCCGCACCTCAAGAACGTGAGCGCGGTCGAGTCCGTCTACTCCGCCTACTCGGCGTACCTCGTGGGACAGGTCGAGCTGGGATGGAAGTTCCTTGGACCGGCCCTGAACGAGAACCCCACGCTCCCCGCGACGGTGAACGCGAGCGCGACCGTCCTCTGGGAGCCCGTGGCGGTGTACCTCCAGAACTGGGAGGAGGTCGTGGCCAATCAGTCGCACGGGGTCCCGGATTCGGCGGCGGATTGGCCCGCGTACAACGAGACCCGGGCCGCCTTCGCTTCGAACGTAAGTCAATCGGAGGTCCTCACCGATTTCTACAACGGCGCCGGGGGCGCGGCGAATGGATTCAACGAGAGCGTGTTCGCCGGTTGTCTTTCGAGCGAGAACGCGACCTCGTGCGCGATCTCCGCCGCTCGGGCGACCCTCCCGAGCGTGCTCGCGCCCCTGTTCCCTTCCGCCGCGGCTCTCGCGTCGGCGGAGGTCGTGGTCGCGGACCTGGACACGGGGAACTGGAGCGAGGCCTCGGCGCGTCAGGCGGTGGGAGCGACCGTGCTCGGAAGCGAGGTCGGGCTTTCGCCGGCGTGGCTCCTCACGATATGGCAGGCGTTCCCGTCCTCGACCCCTCCGACCATCCCCGAGGTCCGGGAGTGGGTCGGAGCCGTCGTGCAGCAGGACCCGATCGACCGATTCCCCCTCCCCGTCCCCTCCGAGCTCTGGTCCTCGTTCGTCAACCCGTCCGACACGGCGACCATCCTCGTCGTGTCGTTCAACGTTCCCGACACCTACCTCGTGAACGGCTCGTCGGTCACGTACTCGGACGTTTCCGAGATCGGGCGGATGGTCGGGCAGGTCCTCGCTGCCTCCTCTCCGTACGGGTCGATCGCCTCCTACGAGACCGGCTCCGCCCCGCTCGACTACCAGACGAACTACCTCGCGACCTCCGCGCTGAGCCTCCTCCTCGTCCTCACGATCGTCGTGCTGCTCGTGATCATGCTGATCTACTTCCGGTCGCCGTCCGCGCCGCTTCTCGCGTTCGGGATGATCGGGATCGCCCTCGTCGCGAGCCTCTCGCTCATCTTCATCGTGGGGAAGCTCGTCACCACGTTCAACTCGGAGATCGAGTCGATCATCCTCGTCTTCCTGATGAGCATCGGCACGGACTACTCCGTGTTCCTGCTCGCCCGCTACCGGGAAGAGCTCGTCCGAGGGACCGCTCCGACGCAGGCGGTCGAGACCACGGTGCGCTGGGCGGGCCAGAGCATCGCGACGAGCGGCCTCGCCGTCATGGTCGTCGCGGCCGCGCTCACCCTCTCGGGGATCAGCTTCCTGAGCCAGCTCGGGATCTGCCTCCTCCTCGCCGTCGCCTGCGCGCTGCTCGTGAACCTCACGGTGCTCCCGTCCATCCTCGTGCTGGTCGGGCCGAAGATCTTCTGGCCGAACTCGGGGAAGCGGTTCGCTCGCTACGCCGAGCGGCGAACGAAGAACATCGAGACGAACCAGGACTTCATCGCGCGCGCCGGACGGGCCTCGACCCGTCGGCCGGTCGTGGTGATCGCGCTGATCTTGCTCCTATCGGCCCCGGTCGTGGTGGTCGCGGTGGAGGTACCCGTCTCCTACGACATCACGAACATCGGGCTCCCCGCCTCCAACCCCGCCGAGGTCGGATTCGTGCACCTCACGGACGCGTTCGGGGCGAGCTACTCTTCGACGAGCTTCGCTCTCGTGACGTTCTCGAGCCCGGTCGACCCCGGAGGCGTGCCCAACGCCGGGGTCGTCCGGGACGTGGCGGGATTGGTCACGGCGATGAACGCGACCCCGGGCGTCGCGTCCGTGAGCACGTTCGTCGGACCCGGGGCCGCCCCGCTCGACACCTGGCTCAACTTCTCCCTCGTTCCGCCGGCGGTCCGCATCTCGCTCAACGAGTCATTGAGCTCGTACGTCGGAGCCGACGGGAAGACGGTCCTCTTCAACATCGAGACCCGGATGAACGGCTACTCCTCCTCCGCGGTCTCGGTCCTGGATGCGGTCCAAGAGCGCGTCGCGAGCTATGACGCGGCCCACGCGGGGGTGTCGGCGGTCTACTTCGGCGGCGCGGCCCCGACCACGCAGGACATCCGGTCGCTCGTGAACCAGGCGACCGAGGAGATGCTCGTCGGCGCGGCGATCGGTCTCTTCCTCCTGATGCTGGTCATCCTCGGCTCAGCGTTCGTCCCGATCCTCGCGCTCGGGGTGATCGGCCTCTCGATCCTGTGGAGCTGGGCGGCGACCTACTTCGTCGTCGGGATCGTGGAGAACGAGGCGCTGATCTTCCTCCTGCCGCTGATCCTGCTCATCCTCGTGATGGGGCTCGGGATGGACTACAACGTGCTCTTGCTCACGCGGGTGAAGGAGGAGCGCCTGCGGGGGAACCGCGGCGTGGAGGCAATCCGGGACGCGGTCACGCACGCGGGCGGCGTGATCACCGCAGCCGCGGTCATCCTCGGCGGCGCGTTCCTCCTGCTCGGCTTCACGAGCCCGCTCGGGCTCATCGCCGCCATCGGCCTCGGGATCGGGTTCGCGGTGCTCCTGCAGGCGTTCGTGGTGCAGCTGTTCTTCACTCCGGCGGTTCTCACGGTCGGGAAGGACGCGATCTGGAAGGGCTGGCGCCGTTCCCGGTAGGGACACGTTCGAGGGCGCGAACGGGCGTCGACCGGTCACCGTTCCCGACCGCTCGGTCGGAGGCCCCGGCGTCCTCGGGGACGCGCCGCGGAGCGGATGCGAAGTCGTCTTCCACGACGAGTTCTGACGGTTCGAGGCGGGACCCCTGTACGCGGATCTGCTCCTCGAGGGCATCCTCATCTTCGCGGTCGTCGCGGTGCTCCAGCTCCCAGGGAAGTCCAACTTCGGAGTCATCACCCTCGCGACCCGCCACCCGCACCGGGACGTCTTCCTCGGAGCGTCCGTCGGCCTCGGCGCGGCGACGGTCGTGTCGGTCACGCTCGGCTACGGGGCCGAGACGGTGCTCGCCCCCTACCTCTTCTGGGTGAAGGTCGTCGGCGGGGTCGTCCTGGTGGCGTTCGGTGTTCGGGAGACCCTACGGGCCCCGACTCCCGTGCACGAGCCCGGGGAAGGCACCGCCGCCGTCGCCCACACCGCGCGCCAGGTCCGGACGGTGGCGCTCGGGCTCACCTTCCTGCTCGAGATGGGGGACAACACCCAGATCCTCGCCATCCTGTTCGTGGCCTCAACGGGCAACGTACTGCTGGTCTACGTCGCGGCCACCGCCGCGCTCATCTCGGTCACCGCGCTCTCCTGCCGCGGAGCACGCTACCTGAACGCCCACGTTCCGGAGGAGCGCCTTCGCATCGCGCTGGGCGGTCTCCTGATCCTCGTCGGCGCGCTCACGATCCTCTTCAGCGTCTTTCCCGCCCTCCTACCGTTCGCCGGATGACCTTCGCTAACCTCGTTCCAGAATCTCACCGGGACGCGACCGACCGTGCGAGCGGCGTGACGTGAAGGGCTAAGTCGGGGCTCGCGTCTTCCCTCCCTCGAGGTACCCATGAAGTGCGAAGGGTGCGGAGCGGACCTCGCCGAAGGAGCCCAGACGTGCACGGCCTGCGGCCGCGCGGTCGGTATGGGCCAGCGGGCCGCCGGGGAGACCGTCCACGTCGCGAAAGAGACCGGCGTTGTGGCCGGCAAGGTCGGCCGGGGTCTCGTGAGTGGGGTCAAGGGGTTCGGTGCGGGCGCGAAGAAGGGATTCAAGGGCTCGGACGAAGAGAAGAAGGAGTAGCGGGTTCGTCCCGACCCCGTAACCTCTCAGAGGTCGTACTGACCGTTGTCCTCCGCGACCGTGGAGTCACGGAATCCGGCGCGGACTTCCCGGGCGACCTCCGCGTCGGTTCCTTCCCAGCTGCCGAGGTGGGTCACGAACAGGCGTCGCGCCCCCATCGCAGCGGCCGCCCGCGCCGCCTGCGACGCCGTGGAGTGTCGGAACTGCTCCGCGAGGTCGGAATGCCGGTCCGCGTACGTCGACTCGTGGATGACGAAGTCCGCGCGGAGACCCTCGGGAACCGACGGTTGCCCGGTGTCGCCCGTGTAGTAGACCTTCTCCTCCTCGGAGTCGAGGAGATACCCCAGGTTGTAGACGGTATGGGGGAGCGGGATCCCTCGTACCTTCCAGGGGCCGAGGGTCACTTCCGGGCGGGGCTCTTCGACCAGTCGGAGGTCGTAGAGCGTCGCGGGGTCCTTGACCAACGATCCGGCAGCGTTCATCGCTCGCAGGATCGGGGAAAGGCCCGGCGGGGAGACGATGGTCAGCGGGCGCTTGCGCCCGGAGATCACCGTGTGCATGAGGAGATCGGAGAGACCGGCGATGTGGTCGCTGTGAAGGTGCGAGACCAGCACCGCGTCGACCCGGTCGAACAGGGCCAGTTCGTGAAGTCGCCCGGTCGCCCCGGCGCCGCAATCGAGGAGAACTCCTTCGACGAGCACGCTCGACATGTGCCGGCGGTCCCCCCGGAAGTTCCCGGCCCCGGTCCCGAGGAATGAAAGTCTCACGAGTGAACCCGCCCCTTGCGACCTAGGACCCACCGAACGGTGGTATTTCACCCTCCGCGGGAGGACCCGAGGGGGCCCGGGGTCGGTTTCGAGAGGGATTGACCGGAGGGACCGACCTCTCTACGCCGGTCGGACCTCCTCCTGCGAGTGCGGGAACCGGGTCGGAGAGAACGCGAGCGCACCCTTCGGCACGGTCCAGGTGAGGACACGGACCGCGAGCGTTCCGGCCCGGACCGCCGGGTCGTCCGCGAGCAGCGCCCGGACCTCGTCGGCCGGGAGACGGAGCAGGCAGAGGCCACGGAGCGAACCTCTCGATGGGTCGACGAACGGCCCCGCCGCCTGGAGTCGTCCCTGTTCGTGGAGGGTCGCGAGGAAATCCAGGTGGGAGTTCTGGAGCGCGTTCGCCTCCGCCTCGGTGAGCCGGGGCGCATCCGGTTGGGACTCGAGCAAGGCCACGGAGAACGTGTCGAACTCCATACCGGGCCCCACGGCGTACCGCGTTACAAACCCGTCGCCTGCTGGGGAATCTCGGTGGCGCAGGACGGATCCCAGGGACCCCGATGGGCGCGAGCGGCCGGGGCCGGTCCTCCTCGTCTCACCGGGCAAATCGCTTGAAGAAGCTCTCCGGGTTCCAGGCGGGACGACGGTCGGCGTCCGCGACCCGCATCACCAGCGTCTCGATGAGGCGGTTGAACTGCGCGGCGGCCGCGAGGTCCACCGGCTGGTCCACGTTGTCGGCGGGCCCGTGGTACCGTTCATGGTACCAATCCTTGGTACGTTGCTCTTCGGCCGACCCGCGGACGTAGCCGAACGAGCACGCGAGGGCCGGTACTCCGACCTTGATGAAGTTGTACTGGTCGCTGCGAATGAACAGCACGCGGTCCGGCTCGTACTCCGGCTGGGCTTCGACCCCCCGCGCCCCGGCGACGGCGCGGATATCCTCCCCGAGCGAGGACTCGTCCAATCCCTCGACCTCCAGGTACTTCAACGGGAAGAGCGGGAGGAACTGGTCGAGGTTGATGTTCGCGACCATCGGCCCGGGCACGGTGGGGTGCGTCGCGAAATGCTCGGAACCCAGGAGACCCTTCTCCTCGCCCGTGACGGCGAGGAACAGGACCGAGCGTCTCGGTCGGGCGCCCGACTCTCGCATCCACCGCGCGATCTCGACCAGCGACGCGGCCCCGGAGGCGTTGTCCATCGCCCCGTGGTAGACCCGGTCGCCGTCGACCGGCTCCCCGACCCCCAGATGGTCGAGATGGGCGCTCACGACCACGTACTCCTTTCCGAGCGCCGGGTCGCTGCCCGGAAGAACCCCTGCGATATTGTGACATCGTGCCGTCCCGCGGGTCAGGACCGCTCGCGCTCGGACCCGTACCGCGAGCGGGAACCGGGGGAGAGGGTCGTTCTTCCCGAGGCCGGCGACGATCTCCTGGAACGTGTGCCCGCTGCCGCTGAACAGCATCTCCGCCCGGTCGGGGTTGAAGGCCACCGTCATCGGCGGAGGTACCGACTCGGGGGCGGGGTCGTTCAACTGCATCCTCGGGAGGATGATTCCGGCCGCCAGGCGCGACCACGGCAGCTCGGGGACCGTGGGGTTCGGGATCGCGACCACGCCGACCGCCCCGACCGCTCGGATCGTCTCGGAGCGCTCCTCCAGCGACTGGAAGTGCGCTTTCACTGGCCCCGGAAGGCTCGCCGGCCCGCCGCGCACGAAGACCACGATCTTTCCCTTCAGGTCGAGGCCCGCAAAGTCATCGTAGTTCCACTCCGGGATGCGCAGGCCGTATCCCACGAACACGGTATCGGCTTCCGTAGCGGGCACTGTCTCGAAATGGGCCATGATGGCCGCGTCCTCACCGAGCGTCACCGGACGGGCCGTTCCGTCCCGAAGGAGCTCGAGCGACGAGCGGGGCTGGTCGATCCGCGTCACGCGGAAATCGACCGGTTGGCGGTATCCGTTCGACCCGGCGGGCGCGAGCCCCACGGCGCGGAACTGCTCCGTCACGTACACGGCGGCCTTTTCGTACCCCGCGCTCCCTGTCTCGCGACCTTCCAGACGGTCGTCCGCGAGGAATCGAACGTGCGACCACCAGCGTTGCCCGAGCGCATCCCAATCGGAACCGTTCATCGATCCTCCGCCACCGAGGTCGATCCCGCACGACCGAGAGAAGGTCGGGGGTACGCCTCGCGTTCGGCGAGCCATCTCCGTCTCCTAGATGAAGGTGCTCTCGGCGACGACATCGCGGCCGAAGAGCGCCGCTGACCGCATTCGTGCGGCGAAACGGTCGGGTGGAAGACCCCTATTCGTGGGGATGCGACAACGATTTCGGCGCCGACCGGTCCGAGCGAAGATGGTCCGCGAGGTCGGCGAGGCCGTGCAGGGAGATCCCCACCTTCTTGCCGGCGGGCAGCGGGCCGTACCGTGCGACGTAGACCGTGCGGAACCCGAGGGCCGCGGCGGGCTCGAGGTCGTACTCGTAACTTCCCGAGACGTGCCACACATCGCCCGGTGCCGCCCCGGACCGTTTGAGGAACCGGACCCAGTGGTTCCACGCCGGCTTGTAGGAGCCCACCTCCTGCGCGGTCACGACGAGGTCCGGCCGGACCCCGAGATTCTCGAGCGTGCGCTCGAGAAGGTCCGTGTCGATGTTCGACAGGATGCCGACCCGATATCCCTGGGGACGGAGGGCGTCGACGGCGTCGGCCGCATCGGGAAACGCGGGCCAATGCGGGATCGACTCCGGAGCCTCGGCGGCCTGCGAGCGCGATAGCTCGAACCCGTCCGAGCGCGCGACCTCGAGCATCGCCTCGGTCATCACCTCGCGGTACGACCGGTACGCGGCGCTCTCGAGCCGCATCTCCTCGCCCAGGTAGGCGTGGAACAGCCTTTCCCGTTCCGTACGCGAAATCGGAGAGACGGCGCGTTCGATCTGTTGCAGGAGGCCGGCCCGCCAGTCGACCAGGGTTCCGTAGCAGTCGAACGTCACCCAGGGGGCCGGGTCGGGTCGCTCGGGGGTCAGGGGAATCACCGACACCGGCCGACCCCGAGTGAGGGCCAGGAGCTCGCGGGAAGTGAGGCGGCAGACGGCGTGAGGGTGTCCCGCCGCCGCCCAGATCTCCGGGAGCTCGAGGAGGTCGTAGTCGATGTACGTCGGGATGGTCGCGGCGTGCCCCGCGGGGGGAACCCCTCCGATCGCAAAGCCAGCGACCGAGCGGACATACTCCGGGTCGGCGCGGGCCAGGGTCTCTCCCACGTAGTGCGCCATCCACGCCTCGTCGACCCGGTTCGCGCCGGAGGCGAGGATCAGCACGGGCTTCCCCGAGGTCGCGCCTCGGAAGACGAGCGACTTCACGATCTGTCGGACCTCGCAGCCGACACCGCGTGCCGCCTCCGCTGCGGTTCGGGTCGACTCCGGGAGCTCGACCACTCTTCCCGTGAGCCCGTGCGAGGCGAGGACCGCATCGAACCGGCGAGACGACCGGTGGCGGAGAGAAGGCTCCTCGGGCACCCCGAGGCCACGGAAGACCCCGGTCTTAACTTCGCGGGCGACGAGCCTCGCGGACGCCCCGAGCGGCGCCGGGGGTTGGGCGCTCCCGGGGCATCGCCTCATATCGGGGAGGGACCTCTCCCCGCGAATGTCGGGACCGAACCTCGCCCTCTCCTCTTCGCCCATCGTGAGCCGATGCAACCTCGACCTGGAAGAGGAAGCCCGACAGTTCTTCCGTCAACGGTTCCGGGTCGCGGGGATCGGGATCCTCCTCGGCTTCGCCTTCATCGGCATCGGCGTGTTCGAGGTCGGTCTTCTCGCCCCCCGGGGCTTCACGCCGGATTACCTCATCGCGCTGTTCCTGGTCGTTCTGGGCCTCGCGCTTCTTGCGATAAGCTTCTATTCGGGCCTGCTGAACCCCGTACGCAGGATCCGCGGAGACGCCTCGGGGGTGACCTTCGAGCGCCGCTGGGGAGGGCCGCGAACCTGGAGGTGGAGGGACCCCGCGTTCCGGCTGGACATCGATGACCGGACCTCGGACCCCGTCGGCAGCCGGGAGTCCCGGAAGCACCTCTTCTTCGAAGGCCCTGGGGCGATCTACGGGAACCTGACCCCGACCACGATCGGCCCCCTCCTCGACACCGCTCGAACGTACGGCGCGCCGATCTCGATGAAGCAGCTGGAGCTGAACGAGCGGGGAGAGGTCCACCTCGTGCGCCGGATCCGCATCCGGCCGATCCCTACCCACTGAGGGTCAGCGACCGGCGCTCCACCGCCAATCTCCAGGGGCGGGACGTTACCGCCGCGCGAATCACTGCGCCCCGCCGGAACCGACCGAGAGGCTCTTTTGCTGTGGAGTGCTGCTTCCGGCGACGTCTCGGGGAGCGATGTCGGCGTACCAACCTTATCCGCTCGGCGGAACCCAACGAGACCGGGACCCGCAGTGGTCCCGGATCCGTACGGCCCTCCTGCGAGCGAACCGGGAGTTTCGCGACGCCTCGCTCGCGCCGAACCTGCCGCCGGGAACGAAGTCCCCGATCAAGGACCCTCCGCTCGTGGGTCCGGCGTACGGGCGCCTCTGGGAGGTCGTCTACCACCGACCCACCTACTTTTCCCCGGACCTCCTCCTCAACGTCGTGACCGCGATCCGCTGGGACGACCCGGAGCGGATGGTCAACTTCGAGACCCCGTGGCTCTTCCTCGGAGGACGCCCCCGGATCTTCTCCCGGCTCAGCCCCGACCTCGAATGGATCGTCGAGAAACAACGCCGGGTGGAGCGGAACACCCGCGGACACCAGACCGGCGACCCCGAGTTCGACCGCCACTGGAGGTTCTACTCGTATCGCTCGAGACCCGCAGAGGTCCTCGACCCGGAGCGTCGCCGCTGGCTCCAGTCGCTCGCCGCCCTTCGACCACGACGGGGCGACGACATGCCCACCATCGCATCAATCGGGACGACGGTCTCGCTCGCCCTCGTCGTCAACGATTCGGACGAAACCGTCCGCATGGCCGACACCCTCGTGCGGTCGTTCAGCGGGATGCTCGACGCGATCGAGCTGTCGACCGGCAACCACCCGGCGAGCCAGATCCCGCTCACGATGGACCTTCTGCCCGACGGCACCGGGTACCCCTCGCCGACCCTCCGACTCCGATGCGCGCACTGCGGTCAGGAGACCCATCCTCGGTTCGTCGCGGAATACCACACCGAGGTCTGCGACCAGTGCCGTAGGGGCCTCTACACCCCCGGGTGAGCGGAGCGCCCGGGACGTGCGGCGTTACCGGTCGCCTCGAACCGAAGAGCGCTCCGGAGCGAGCCCAGCGCCTATCGAGCGCCCACGCCCGGCAGGGCGCGGCGTCTCCCGAGGGTCCTGACCCGACTAGGGGCTGGGCTCGGGGAGCTCCGCGGCTCCGCCCGAGAGTTGGTCTTCCGTCTTGTCGGCGTCCGGCCGGCTCAGCAGCATCTCCACCTCGGCGAGGTCCTTCGTCCGGTAGCCGCTCGCGATGCCCCAGATGTAGATGGCCGCGGCGAAGACCAGGAAGAGCGGAGTGTCCCACGGGGTCGGAATGTACCCGGTCGGTGTGACGAGAAGGCCGCCGACCGTGGGCCAGGAGTTGTAGACGGTGAAGAAATTGATGAGGTACATGCCGAACAACAGGACGATGACCCACCAACCGGCGTTGATCATCTTCTTGCCGTCGGCGTTCGACCGCGCATACGCGATGAACGTCGGGATGAGCACGACGAGCAAGAGGGCGATGTAGTAGATCGCGAAGGTCGTGATCAACGTGCCGTCGGACGCGGGCGGTTTGGTGGCCGACAACGACACCACGTCACCGATGTAGAGATAGATGTAGCCGTAGGCCGTGACGGCGACCGTCCCGACGAGCTGGGCGATCCCGATGGCGAGCGAAGCGCCCTGGGAGATCCCCATGTTCCGCCACGCGTAGAAGAAGTAGAACACGGGCACGACCAGGAAGATGACGGTCATCACGTAGAACAGCCCGCCGAACGGGGTCCAGTAGATCACGAAGGCACCGCCGATGAACGCGACCGCACCGATCCAGAATGGCAACGGTAGGGTGAGGGGTCGCCGCAGGTTCGGGGCGTGCTTGCGGAGCGCGAGCAGGGTCAACGGGCCCATGATCAGCGAGACCGCGAAGGCGTCGGTCACGAACTCCGCGAACAGGAACCAGGCAGGGAACGGCGCGATGAAGATCCCACCGACGACGGTGGTCACCGCGAGCGCGACCCAGGGAATCCGCGTCCGGTGCTGGATACGCAGGAGCGGCTTCGGGAAGAAGCCGTCCGCGCCGACTCCGTAGACGGCGCGGGTCGCCTCACCGAGGAAGACCCATCCCGTCCCTGCGGGGGAGATGGCGGCATCGGCGAGGAGGAACGCCGCGAATCCGCCCAACAGGGCAGGACCCGCCTGTTTCATGACGTTGTAGAAGGGCGCGGTGTGGAGCGGGCCCGAGGAGAGGCACGACCAGCAGCCCGCGGCGATGCCATCGGCGCTCCAGTTGATGGCGCCGATGAAGACGACCTGGAGCAACACGTAGAGGATGACGGCCGCGGTGATCGACAGCACGATCGCCCGCGGGGCGTCGCGCTGCGGGTTCTTCGCTTCACCCGAGAACTGGGCGGCGCCCCGGAAACCGAGGTAGGCGAACCCGATGCCGGCTACGGGGATCGAGCTGAAGATGCCCGGCCACCCGAACGGGGCAAAACCGGTGTTACCCGCCGTGCCGAAGTTGCTCGCATGGTAGACGGTGAACAGGAAGATGATGGTCAGCGACGGAATGATGAACTTCCACCAGGTGACGACCGTGTTGAAGGCACCAAGGAATCTCACTCCGAAGTAGTTCAGGAAGAAGAACCCCGCCAGAAGCAGGACGGCGATCTCCACCCCTTGGCCCGTGAGGAGTCCGTTCGAACCGACCGCGTTCGGGATGATGTTCGGCGGGTTCGAAGCCAGGTAGGTGATGACCGCCTCGGCCTCGATCGCCGGAACGGTGATCGAACCCAGGATGTACGCGGCGGCGATGATGAACCCGGTGAACCCTCCGTGCGAATAGAGGGGGCCCCGGACTAACTGACCCGTCTTGTGCAGGGACGATGCGATCTCGGCAAAGCAGAGACCGATCGCCATCATGAAAATACCGCAGATGATCCAGGCCACGATCGAGGCAGGTCCCGCGAGCTGCGCGGCGACCGACACCGCGAACAGCCAGCCCGAGCCGACGACCCCTCCGAACGAGATCATGAAGAGGTCTTGGAACGATAGCGCTCTCCGAAGTTTCCGGTCGGATGCATCCGCCAGCAGTACTTGGTCTTCCCTCGCCTGCTCGGCCGCGGTCTTCGACGGTCCCCCTGTTGCTGGATTGCTTGCCATGGTTCACCCCGACGTCTTGGAAAGGGTTAATCGCGGTCGTACGCTCGGAGCAAAAGTAGCCGTCTCCGCTGCGGGACCGGAGTCGCCTCCACGTACCGAACTCATCGCGGACTGATGACCTACGAAAAAGTGCTACTTAGACTTCGTGGCGAGAGGCCCGCTGCGGAACGGAGGAGAGTGGATGCGCATAGATATGGTTGGATGCGCATCCGCTCGCCAACGACGGGTTCCGCGCCGTGCTCCGCGGATTCCCCATCGGCTTTCGGGGACGGGTGCCACGTCGGTTGCGACCACCCACGGGAAGATTATGTGAACGACGGTCAGCATGACGAGGTCGCCGTCCAAGACTCGTCCCTTCTTCGAGCGCCCTCGAGCGATTGAACGCTGACGGCCGAGCGGGCCCCCGGACCGGCCCAGACCCATACGTCCTTATCGGCTGAACGCATCGAGCGGGAGGGCGACTCGTCCGTGGTCCTGAGCACCCAGACCGAGTTCATCCTCTCCCTCCTCGTTCTCCTGGGGACAGCGCTCGTCGCCGGGGAGATCGTGATCCGCCTCGGCCAACCGGCCCTCGTAGGCCAGTTGATCACCGGGGTGATCCTCGGTCCGTATCTTCTCGGCCCGTTCTACGGGGTCACGACCCAGACGGGGGTGAGCCCGTCCCTCTCGGCCATCCAGTTCCTGGCGACGTTCCTCATCCTGTTCATGGCCGGGATGGAGATGGGCCCCGAAGAGATCTACGGCATGAAATTAGGGACCCTCCTCACGGGAATATCGGTGTTCCTCGTCCCGTTCGGGAGCTGTTTCGTCGTCGCGTATTTCCTGTTCCCGAGCTCCTCTCTGCTCGTCGTGCTCTTCATCGCCGTGACGGTCTCGATCACGGCGCTCCCGGTCATGGGGATCATGATCTCGGAGTTCGGGCTGACCGGGTCGAGATTGGGTCGGTTGGCGATGACCGTGGCGCTGATCAACGAGCTGACGGCCCTGACCGTGTTCGCGATCCTCCTGCAGGTGTACAACGGCGGCGGCCACCCCACGGTGTTTTCTCTCGCCATCGCGCTCGGGAGCGTCGCCCTGTTCCTCGCGGTGGTCCTCGTGGCCAACCGGATCCTGGTCCTGCTCCACCAACGAGACGCCGGTAAGCCACGGGAGGACGGGAAGTCGCTCTCCGACCGGGCCGCGGCGTTGGTTCGTTACCGCGAGGCGGGATTCATGATCTTGATGGTCCTCGCCCTCGGTGCCGCGCTGCTCTCCCAGGCCCTCGGGCTCACGTTCGTCATTGGGGCGTTTTACGCGGGGATCCTGGTGACTCCCTCGAGCGTGGGCGAGCGGGCGTACAAGACCGCCCGGTCGGCTCTCAACGTGGTCTGCTGGGGCTTCTTCATTCCGCTCTTCTTCGCGATCACGGGCCTTCAGGTCAACGTCACGGTCTTCCTCGCTCTCGCGAGCCTCGGGACCGTCCTCGCGCTGTTCACGGTCGCCGCTTCGGCCAAGATCGGAGCGGGGTCGGTGGCGGCGAAGCTCCAGGGCTGGGACTCTCCGAACGCTCTCGCGTTCGGGTTCATGGTCAACAGCCGGGGGGCGGTCGAGATCGCGATGGCGGTCATTCTCCTCGGGGACGGCGTGCTTTCGAGCTCGCTTTTCACCGTGGTGGTCGCGGTGGGAGTCGCTACGACCATCCTTGCCCCGATCGGCGCCATGCGGTCCTGGAGGATGACGGGCAAGAGCCGCGAGGAGTTGGCCCAGCGCATGCCCGGACTCGTCGGGAAGGGGGGCGCTCCTCCGCTCGCTCCTCCGCGCATCGCCGAGGAACCCTGACCGGCTCCACGGACTCACCGGCCCGGAAAGCGTGTTCCAGCCTCCCGGCGGTACACGCGATCGGAGGGCGTACCTCATCGTCCTTTCCGGCCGTACTAAGAGGCGGAGAGGGGGTTCGGGCACCGAGCGATGAGCGAACCTTTCCGGCACATCCTGGTCGCCTACGATGGTTCCTCGCAGGCCCGGATGGCGTTGGACCGCGCCATCGACATGGCCCGGGCCGCCTCCGCTCGCCTCTCGATCCTCACCGTCTATCAGACCCCCATCGTCTGGTCGACCGGCCTCGCCATGCCCGTCGAACCGCCCGGGGAGAGCGAGAAGGAAGCGCTCGACCAGCTTCTTCGCGAAGCGGTCGAGACGGCCCGGGAACGCGGCATCTCCAACGTCCGGGGGGAGCTCTTGCAGGACCACCCCGCCGAGGCGATCCTCCACTATGCGGACGTCGAGCACGTGGACCTGGTCGTGATGGGCTCCCGGGGTCAGTCCGCCACGTCCCGATTGCTCCTCGGGAGCGTCTCGGACGCGGTGTTGCACCACGCCCACGTCGCGGTTCTCGTGGTCCGACCTCCGGTCGCCGCGCCCTCGTCCCCGCGCGGCCGCCGGGCCGTCGGAGCCCAGAAGGGCGCCACCGGGACCGCCCCGTCCTCCCCCCGTCGCTGAATCACCCGTCCCCCACCGAATCGTTTTATATCGAATTATATTCAAAACTCCTGATGTCCCCTCGGACCCGACTTCGCGGACCCCGACCCGGCCGGGTGCTCGCGCTCTACGCGCTCTCGGTCATGGACCGGGAGGGGCCGGTCTACGGCTACTCGCTCGCGGACCAGATCTCGGACCGGACCGAGGGCGTCTGGCGCCCGGGCGCGGGCGCGATCTACCCGGCCCTTCAGTCCCTCGTCGCCCGCGGGCTGGCCCGCTCGGGTCGAGAAGGGCGCCGACGGGTGTACTCCATCACGTCCCGAGGCCGGAGGGCCCTGGAGCAGATCCGCCGAGCGCGGGGGGGCGGGCCCGGGCAGGGTCCGGACCTGGGGTTGCTGTGGAGCGAGATCCTCAGCCCCGGCGACCCCGGCCAGCATCTCGTCCGTCATCTCCATCACCACCTCGAAGCCATCGGGGAGTACCTCGAGCGGGACCCGCGGATGATGGCCGGAGGGGTCTCGCTCCGGGAGCAGGTCGAGGTCGAACTCCGGGCCGCGGAGACTCGCCTGCGCGGTCTCGAGGTCCCGCTTCGCCCCCTCTCGAGGGCGCGTCGACCGATGGAGGCCGCCCGTGCTTGAGGATGCGATCGTCGCGACCGGCATTTCGAAGGCGTATGGCCCGATCATGGCGGTCGACCACGTCGACCTCCGGGTTCCCGCGGGGGGGATCTTCGGCCTGCTCGGCCCGAACGGGGCCGGGAAGACGACGATCATCAAGGTCCTCACCGGCCTCTCCGACCTCACCGGCGGAGAGGCCCGGGTCGCCGGCTACGACGTGCGCCGCTACCCGATGCAGGTCAAGCAGCGGATCGGATGGGTGGCCGCCGAGGTGATCCTGGACGACGATTTCTCCGGGTGGGAGAACCTCTGGCTCCAGGCGAAGTTCCAGCGCCTCTCCGACTGGCAGGGTCGGGCGAAGGAGCTCCTCGCTTACTTCTCGCTCGAGGATCGGAAGAAGGACAAGGTCTCGACGTACTCGACGGGGATGCGAAAGAAGCTCGAGATCGCCCTCGCCCTTCTCCACGAGCCCCAGGTCATCTTCATGGACGAGCCCACGATCGGCCTCGACCCGGGAACCCGTCGGATGCTCTGGGAGCTCATCACGGGGGTCAACCGGGAGTATGGGATCACCATCTTCCTCACGAGCCACTACATCGAAGAGGCGGACGCCCTCTGCGGCATGGTGGGGATCATCGACCAGGGTCACATCGTCGCCCTCGGAACTCCCGCGGACCTCAAGGCGAAGGTCAGCGGCGACTTCATCGAGGTAGAGACCGGGGAGACCGTCGACGAGCAGCGATTGCGTTCGGTCCCGGGGGTCCTCGAGGTGCGCATCCAGGGGTCGACCTGGGTCCTCAAGGTGAGCCGCGCGGAGGAGGTCCTGCCCCGGCTCTTCGAGACCCTGACGCCCGAGCAGATCCGTCGGATCAACGTCGAGAAGCCGAGCCTCGAGTCGGTCTACATGGAGCGGACGGGAAAGCGCATCGACCAGGCCGAGGGTGGGGTCCACGACTATCGCAAGTTCTACGCCAACCTTCGGAGGGCGCGGCAATGAGTCACGAGGCCGAGAAGGTCACCCTCTTCCCCCCAAAGGAGGTCGACTCCGCGGCTCCGGTCACCATCCATCGGGTCCCTCAGGGGAGCCAGTTCGTTGGCCTCTATTCGCGCGAGCTCCTTCGAACGTTCCGCAACCCCTGGGTCCTTGTGATCACCATCGTGCAGCCGTTCATGTGGCTCGCCTTCTTCGGGTCGAGCTTCGCGAACGTGCCCCTGACCGCCCTCGAGGCGCTGCTGCACATCCAGATCCAGAGCTACCTCCAGTTCCTGCTCCCCGGAGTGCTCTCGACCTCGATGCTCACGGTCGGCATGTTCGGCGCGATGAGCACCATCCAGGACAAGCGCTTCGGTTACATGAAGCGGATTTTGCTGACGCCGACCAGCAAGACGACCGTCTACCTGTCGAAGGCGCTCGGTTCGGCGACGCGGGGCCTCGTTCAGATCCCCGTGATGATCGTCGCAGCGCTCGCGTTCGGCGTCCACTTGAACGGGAACCCGCTCATGTGGGCCGGATGGATCCTGAGCCTCGTCTTCCTCGCGCTCGGGTTCAGCTTCCTGTTCCTCGCGGTGACCGCCTCCAGCACCGATTGGCAGACCCCCGGCGTCATCTCGAACTTCCTCATGATGCCGCTCATGTTCGCGAGCGGGGCGCTCTTCCCGACCGCCAACTTCCCGACGTGGATGGCGACGATCGCCCAGTGGAATCCCGTGACCTACGCAGCCCTGTTCGGACGCGATGTGGTGGTGAGCGGGTCGGCGCACTGGCTGTATCTCGGGTACACGGCGATCTTCGCGGGCCTGATGGCCCTCGCCGGTACCCTCGTTGCCCGGAAGTACCTCCGCGTCGAGTAGTACGTCTACCGGAGGCGGCAACCTGGGCGCTCCGGCCGTCGAAGAACCCGAGCGCCCTCCTCAGGGTCGGGGTCTAGTGCGGGGAGTGGACCGTTCCCGAGGACTCCGCCGGAACCGTCCGGGTCCCGACCTCGTGAGGGACGGCCGGCCGAGCGGGTGACGGTCCCTCCTCGGGACGCGGGACGGGCTCTGCGGTACCGGGTCGGGCGACCGCGGAGTCTAGTTCGTGGATGTACCGTCGACCTCGGAGGAGGGAGACGACCGCGGCCACCGCCGTCAGCACGGCCGAGAGCGCGAACGCGAAGTCTATCCCCTTGAGGAACGCCGGCGCTACGGCGTTGGGGAAGAACTGCTTCGACGTAAGGGTCGCCACCACCGACGGGGGGATCTGTGCCTGAAGGGTGGCGGGAAGATACGAGATGTAGAGCGCCATCGGATTCTGGCCGAGGAACGCTCCGAAGAGCGCTCCCGTGGGGTTGGACGCGACGAGGCTCGATAGCGCGGCCCCCGCGGGACCCGTGACCCCGGCCGAACCGAGCGCGCCGGAGACCGACCCCGAGAGGCCGTTCGAGAGCCCGACGAGCACGATCGTGAAGAAGACCGCCATCGACAGCTGCATCCCCGCGTTCTGCAGCGTCGCCCACATGCCCGACGCCGCCCCCCGGTCCTCCGCGGGAACCGCGTTCATGATGGCGGCGGTGTTCGGGGCGGCGAACAGTCCCATGCCGCACCCCTGCACGAACAGGACGAGCCCCATCTGCCAGTAGACGAAGTTGTACGGCATGGTCATCAGGAAGAGGAAGGTCGCGGCACTGACCGCCATGCCGGTGCTCGCAAGATACCGGGCCCCGTATCGGTCCGATAGCCAGCCGCTGAATGGCCCCATCACGAGGAAGCCGGCCACCATGGGCATCATGTAGATGCCGGCCCAGAACGGCGTCACCGCGAACGAGTAGCCGTGGAGAGGAAGCCAGATCCCCTGGAACCAGATCACCATCATGAACATCACGCCCCCCCGGGCGATCGACCCGAGAAGCCCGGCGAGGTTCCCGGCCGCGAACGCCCGGATCCGGAACAGCTCGAGGCGGAACATCGGGTCGCGGACCCGCATCTCGATGAACACGAAGGCGACCAAGAGGGCGACCCCCACCCCGACGCCCGACCAGACCCACGGACTCGACCAGCCCAGGCTCTGGCCGCCGTACGGCAGGAGTCCGTAGGTCACCGCGACCAGCAGGAGCGTGAGACCGATCCCGAACGTGGCGTTCCCGAGATAGTCGATCCGTTGGCCCTTGCGGATCTTCGCAACATCGTGGAGCTTGAAGTAGGCCCAGACCGTCCCGCCTACCGAGAACGGGACGCTCGCGAGGAAGATCACGCGCCACGCGGGGAGGGTGAACGCCCCCCAGTGAAGGTCCCCCACGCTGGCGAGCACGCCTCCGAGGACCAGCCCGACGACCGACCCGCCGATCGCCGCGACCTGGTTGATCCCGAGCGCTTTCCCCCGTTCGTCGTGGGGAAAGGCGTCCGTGATGAGCGCCGCGGAATTGGCGAACAGGAAGGCCCCCCCGATTCCCTGGACGACCCGGAACCCGACGAGCTCCCACGCACCGGTGGTACCGGAGTTGGGGACCAGGAACAGGGCCACCGAACCGGCGGCGAAGATCGCGAACCCGAGGTTGTACATCCGCGCGCGCCCCCACATGTCCGAGAGGCGGCCGAACGTGACGAGGAGCGTCGCCGTGACGACCCCGTAGCCCAAGAGGAGCCAGATGAGGAGCGTGAAGTTGCTCGGGAGGAACGGATTGACGTCGAGGCCCCGGAAGATCACCGGAAGAGAGATCAGAATGATCGTTCCGTTGATGGAGGCCATCAAGGCGCCGAGGGTGGTGTTCGAGAGAACGGTCCACTTGTACTGCATCGACCCTCTTCCGAGCTCGGTTCAGGCGGCGGGGCCTCTCCGAACGGTATCGCGCAGAGCCTCGAGCTCGGTTTTGAGACGGGTCTCGCGCTCGGGGGGCATCGAACGGGCGAGTTTCCGAAGATAGGCGCGACGGGCCGCGTGGGCCGAACCGGCCCGTCGGCTCCCGTTCGGGGTCAGCACCACCAGCACGGAGCGGCGGTCCTTCGCATTTCTCGACCGTTGCACGAGTCGACGTCGGGCGAGTCGGTCGATCAGTTCGGTCCCGCTCGACGGCGTGAGCCCGAGGGACCGAGTCAGGTCCGTCGCCCGCACCGGTCCTTCCGAGCAGAATCGAAGGGCTCGGTAATCCGTGATCGTAAGGTCGAACGGTGCGAGAAGCTCCGCGAGCCGGTCGGAAAGTAGCCGATACACCTCACGAAGGGACTCCCACACCTCCTCTTCTTCGAGGGAAACGATGACCTTCGCGACCGAGGGGCGTGTCGTCATCGACACCGGTATCTTCCGCGTGATCGATTTAGTTTGGCACAGTATATTACGTTACCGAAGCAATTGCTCGTGCGGTCCGGAGAGACCCCTCGCCCGGGAGCCCACGTCTTGACCCAGTCGCTCGCCTGAAAGGAAGAGGTAGCCACCGGCCGGGGGAAGAGGAGACCTCCGG
>Ga0187782_10000340_pt1 | contig 30747 bp, 26 predicted proteins | sample 0715_SJ02_MP15_2_FD_132454 | JGI IMG/M metagenome (GOLD analysis project Ga0187782, IMG submission 132454) | Tropical peat soil microbial communities from peatlands in Department of Meta, Colombia - 0715_SJ02_MP15_20_MG | ecosystem: Environmental > Terrestrial > Soil > Wetlands > Peat | place... | reverse complement strand
TCATCATCATCGCCGCCACGAACCGCCCCGACGTGCTCGACCCGGCGATCCTTCGACCGGGACGGTTCGACCGCCGGATCACGGTTCCTCGCCCCGACGTCCGGGGACGCGAGGAGATCTTGCGCGTCCACGCCAAGCGCACGCCGCTGTCGCCGGACGTCGATCTCGAGGTGCTCGCGCGTGGAACGCCGGGGTTTTCAGGAGCCGACCTCGAGAACCTCGTCAACGAAGCAGCTCTGCTGGCCGCCCGTCAGGACAAGGACGCCGTCAACATGGTCGACTTCGAGCTGGCCAAAGACAAGGTGTACATGGGCACCGAGCGCCGCTCGATGGTGATCAGCGACGAGGAAAAGCGAACGACGGCGGTCCACGAAGCAGGGCACACGCTCATCTCGGTGCTCATCAGCCATCACGACCCGGTGCACAAGGTGACGATCATCCCTCGCGGCCCCGCGCTGGGCGTTACCTGGTATCTGCCGAAAGACGATCGCCACAACCTCTCCAAGGAACAGGCGGAGAGCAGCATCGCCATTGCGCTCGGCGGCCGAATCGCCGAGGAAATCGTGTTCGGGCGAATGACGACCGGGGCGGGCAATGACATCGAGAAGGCGACGGAGATCGCGCGCAAAATGGTCTGCGAGTGGGGAATGAGCGAAAAGCTCGGACCCCTGGCGTACGGGAAGAAGGAGGAGTCCATCTTCCTCGGTCGCGACTATGCGCAGCGCACGCAGGACTACTCCGAGCAGACGGCCCAGGAGATCGATCAGGAGGTGCGTGCGATCGTGCAGCGCCAGTACACCAAGGTGAAGGACCTGCTCACGACGAGCCGCGAGAACCTGCAGCGGCTCGCGGACTCCCTCATCGAACGCGAGACGCTCGACGCCGAGGAGATCCATGCCGTCCTCGAAGGCCGTGAGCTGCCGAAGCGCGAGAAGGTCGTCATCCCGACGTACGCGGAGAAGGACAAGGCAAGCAAAGAGAAGCGGCGCGTGGCCAGCATCTTCGGTGGCCCACCCAAGCCGGCGGCCAGCGGATCGTGATCACGCCGATCGTCCGCGCCGCCGTATTTCCCGCTGCCGCGCCCCTGCTCACGGTACCGTCGTTCGCAGGCCAGACGGTCGCGCCGCGACGTACCGCACGCCCTTCGCTCTGACGAAGTGCGCGCCTCGGATGCCGCCTGCCCGGACGTTGCTGTCCGGAGGGAAAGCGTGCGTTCACTGTGATGCGGGGAAAGCGATCTCCGCTACTTGCCGCGGCAGAGGGGTAAGACTAGCGTGGCGCCACTCGACTCGACTGCAGGAGTAGCACCATCATGTCCACCAAGATCGGCATCAACGGCTTTGGCCGCATCGGCCGCTGTATCGTGCGCGCAATGGCCGAACGCAAAGTGAAGGATCTCGAGCTCGTCGCAATCAACGACCTGACGGACGCCAAGACGCTCGCACACCTCTACAATTACGACAGCGTTCATGGCCGCGCCGAGCACCCGTCCAAGGCTCACGAAAATACGATCGACTTCGGAATCGCTCACGCCAAGGTCATTGCAGAGAAGGACCCGGCCAAGCTCCCGTGGAAAGACCTCGGTGTCGACGTGGTGCTGGAATGCACGGGCCTCTTTACCGACAAGGAAAAGGCCGCGGCCCACCTGGGTGCAGGCGCCAAGAAAGTGATCATCAGCGCGCCGGCCAAAGGACACGACGCCACGATCGTGCTCGGGGTCAACACCGAGGCCTACGATCCGGTCAAGCACACCGTCGTTTCGTGCGGCTCTTGCACCACGAACTGCCTCGCCCCCATTGCGAAGGTCTTGCTCGATTCCTTCGGCATCCGTCGCGGGCTGATGACCACGATCCACTCGTACACGAACGACCAGGCCGTGCTCGACATCCCCCACCGCAAGGGAGATTTGCGACGAGCACGCGCGGCTGCAGTGAACATGATCCCGTCGACGACGGGCGCAGCCAAGGCCCTGTCCGAGGTGATTCCGCAGCTGAAGGGAAAGTTCGACGGCCAGTCGGTCCGCGTTCCGACCATGGACGTCAGCGTCGTCGACCTCACGTTCGAGTCGGAAAAGCCGCTGACGAAGGAGTCCATCCACTCCGCCATGCAGGCGGCCGCCGAGGGGACGATGAAAGGCATTCTCGGCTACGTCGACATCCCGCTCGTGTCGGGCGACTTCATCGGCGACCCGCGTTCGTCGATCTTCGACGCCACCGTCACGCAGGTCCTCGGCGAGAACTTCGCCAAGGTCTTCTCGTGGTACGATAACGAGTGGGGCTTCTCGAACCGCATGGTCGAGCTCTCGCAGCTCGTCGCGTCGAAGCTTTGAGCCGGAGAACGATCCCCCCATGAGCAATCCGTTGCAGGGAATCCGGACCATCCGGGAACTCCCGATCGACAGCAAGCGCGTGTTTTTGCGCGTCGATTTCAACGTGCCGCTCGACGGCAGCACGATCACCGACGATTCGAGGATTCGCGAGGCGCTGCCGACGATCAAGCACGCACTCGAGCGCGGCGCGCGTCTCGTTTGCGCGAGCCATCTCGGACGGCCGAAAAAGGGCCCAGATCCCAAGTACAGCCTCGAGCCCTGTGCGAAGCGCCTGGCGGAGCTCCTCGGACAAGACGTGGCTCTACCCGAGGACTGCATCGGAGACGCGGCCACCAAGGTTGTCTACGACCTTCGAGGCGGACAGGTCTGTCTGCTGGAAAACCTGCGATTTCATCCGGAGGAGGAGAAAGACGACGAGTCGTTCTCTCGCGAGCTCGCCAAGCTCGCCGACGTGTACGTCGACGACGCCTTCGGTTCGGTCCACCGCGCGCACTCGAGCGTGCACGGGCTCGCGAAGCTGTATCGCGACCGGGGTTGCGGCTTCCTCCTCGAGAAGGAGATTGCGTCACTCGGCAAGATCGTCAGCGCACCCGACAAGCCGTACATCGCCGTGCTCGGGGGCGCCAAGGTGAGCGACAAGATCGCAGTGGTCGAGTCGCTCCTCGAGCGCGTCAACGCTCTGGTCATCGGCGGAGCGATGGCCAACACCTTCTTGGCCGCCGGCGGCAAGAACATGCAGGCATCACTGGTCGAGACCGACAAGCTGCCGCTGGCCCGAACGCTGCTCGACAAGGCCCGTGAACGCGGGGTCGATGTGCTTCTGCCGGTGGACGTCGTCGTCGCACCGAGCACCGACGCGCCCGTAGGCCGGGCGGTGACGGTCGACGCCGTTCCCGCATCCATGATGGCGCTCGATATCGGACCTCGAAGCGTGGAGGAGTTCGCCCGTCGCTTCGCCGGCGCAAAAACCATTTTCTGGAATGGTCCCATGGGCCTGTTCGAGAAAGAACCCTTCGCAGCGGGTACGTTCGCTGTGGCGCGCGCGATCGCCGATTCGCCCGCCTTCACGGTCGTCGGAGGCGGCGACAGCGCCGCAGCCGTCAATGCGGCGGGACCCGCGGTCGCCAAAAAAATGAAGCACATCTCGACCGGTGGTGGGGCTTCACTCGAGCTCATCGAAGGAAAGAAGCTCCCCGGAATCGAGGTGCTTCGATCGTCGGAGGCCATTTGAATCAGGGCCGCCGTCCGCTCGTCGCGGGCAACTGGAAAATGCACCATGGCGGCCCAACGGGTGTCGAGCTCGTCGACGCCGTGGTGCAGCTCGCCCCCTCGCTGCCGCACGTCGACCTCGTCGTCGCCCCACCCTTTACCGCTCTGGCGGCGTGCGCGCACGAGTGCGAGGCGAGCCGGGTCGAGATCGCGGGCCAAAATATGTACCCGAAGCCATCGGGAGCCTATACGGGCGAGATCAGCGCCCCGATGCTGCGTGCTGCAGGCTGCCGGTGGGTCATCCTCGGTCACAGCGAACGGCGCCAGCACTTCGGAGAGACCGACCAGTTCGTCGCCGACAAGGTGGCGGCGGCGCTCGAGCACGGCCTCGTGCCCATCGTCTGCGTGGGCGAGACCCTCGAGCAGCGTGAGGCCGGTCGCACCCTGGAGGTGGTCGAGCGACAGGTCCGCGCCTTCGTCGGCGCCATCGCGAACGCCAGTCTGGACGTGGCGATCGCCTACGAGCCCGTCTGGGCAATCGGGACCGGTAAGAACGCCGGCCCGGCGGAGGCCCAGGAGGTCCACGAGGTCGTACGTTCTTGGCTGGCCAAGTCGTCTCCTTCTTTGGCGATGCGGACGCGGATCCTGTACGGAGGGTCCGTCAAGCCCGACAACGCGCGCGACCTTCTCGCCGCGCCCGACGTCGACGGAGCGCTCGTAGGAGGCGCGAGCCTCGAGATAGCCACGTTTGCTCCGATTGCGCGCGCGGCAGAGGCGCTCGCGTCGCCCCGGAGCGCATCCGAGCTTCTCCCCTAGCCGGCAGAGCCGGCGCAGGCGGGCACAACTGAAATGCGTTAGGGGTTTTCACGTCATGCTCACCACGCTGCTCGACCTCGCGCACATCTTCGTTTGCTGCTTCTTGATGTTCGTCGTCCTCCTGCAGCAGGGCAAGGGCGGGGGCATGGGCGCAGCGTTCGGAGGCGGCGCCACTCAGCAGGTGTTCGGTGGCCGTGGAGCCGGAAACATCCTGACGCGAGCCACTGCCATTTGCGCCGGAATTTTCATGCTGACCAGCGTCACGCTGGCCTACGTGTCCTCGTCCGGCGACCGGGCGATGAAAGAGCGCATCGTCCAGGAGCAGCGCAAGGGCAAGGGCAACGAAGGAACCCGAATCAAACCGGCGAAGCCCAAGACGGCGCCGGCACCTGCGGACACGCCGCCGCCGGGCACCGACGAGAAGTGATCCAGTCCGAGGGCGCAGCCGGCGCGCGACGCCCCGCGCCCGGCGTCTGGATCGACGTCTCGCTACTGACACTGGGCAAGATAGCCCTCGGACTCTACGTCCTTCGCATCGGCTTCTCTCACGTCTCCGACGACGACTACGCGCGGACCGTGATCGCCATGCAATTCGCCCACGCTCCGAAGCTCGACCCGAGCGGGACGAGCTGGCTTCCCTTCCCCTTCTGGTTCTTGGGGGGCATCATGGCCATCGCCGGCCGGTCCTTGACCGTGTCTCGAACGGTCTCGATCGCGCTCGGAGCGGCGTGCGCCGCCGCGCCTTACGCGGCGATGCGCGCGACGGGTGTGGAACGAAGCGCCGCCGTGGCCGGCGCCGCCCTCGCGATGGTCTTGCCGTGGAATGCGTGGCTCGGTGTTGCCATGGTGCCCGAGGGCTGGACCGGAGCGCTCGTGGGAGCGGCAATGATTGCCACGAGCAACGTCCGCGCCCGCCCCTGGGTCGCGGCCGCGCTGCTCGTGACGTCCCTCTCCAGGTACGAAGCATGGCCGGCGTGTGTCTTGTTCGCCGCGCTCTGCTTCGCGCGCGCGCTCGCCGCGCGCGAGCGCGAGGTCAAAGTCCGCGAGACGACGTGGGCGCTCGTTGCCGTCGCGGGCCCCTTGGCCTGGATGGGGTGGAACGAGCACGCCCACGGCAGTGCGCTCCACTTCCTGACCCGAGTCCGATCATTTCGACGTGCCACCGGAGCGAGCGAGCTCGGACTCTCGGACAAGGTGTTTGGATATCCGCGGGCGCTTTCGACGGAGACCCCCGAGGTGGCGGTCCTGGCCGCGCTGGGGACTCTGTCGGTTGTATTCGACCGACGCGTGCGCGGTCGGTGGCGATGGAGCCTCGCAGGCGTGCTTGCCATGCTCGCGTTTCTCGTCGTCGGCGACGTGCGCGATGGAGCTCCGACCCATCATCCAGTGCGTGCTCTGTCGCCGATTTGGTGGGTCATCGCGGGCCTCGGCGCCGACGCGATGGCGCAGTGCCTCCGCCGCACGGGCTCGATGATTCGCGTGACGATGACCGGCGCGTTGACCGCGGCGGCGCTCGGGTGGGCCATCTCCCTGCCCTCCCGGTGGCGGGCATCGCCCGGCCGGAGCGACTGGGATCGGCGTGACCCACAGCTTGCGGCCGGATTCGCGATGCAAAAGCGAGGAGTCTCGTGGGCCGAGATCACGCCGTGCGCCTACGAGCATTTCGCTCTCATGGCCGCGTGGGCCCGTCCCGAGCGGGCTCAGGTGAATCCGGGTCTTCACTTGCCGCCTTCCGCCGATTGTCCCCGCGTGGTGGAACGCTAGGCGCCCCGCGAATCGCGGTCAGAACCGGGCTCAGCTTGAAAAGCGCAGGAAGGGCCTCGGCGAGCGGATCGCAGCATGGCAGACTCCACGCCGTGAGGTTTCCAAAGGCCGACTTCGCGCTTCCGACCTCGAAGGACGCCCCACCGGGCCGCTCCGAGCGGATGCCGGTGGCTCCACGACACTTCGTTCTAGGGACGCCGACGGCGCCGCCATTCCCGCCGGAGATGGAAGAAGCGGTCTTCGGGTTGGGCTGCTTCTGGGGTGCGGAGCGCAAGTACTGGCAGCTGCCGGGAGTTTTTTCGACGCAGGTCGGCTACGCGGGCGGCTTCACCCCCAATCCGACGTACCGCGAGGTGTGCTCCGGAAGAACCGGACACGCCGAGGTGGTGCGCGTCATCTTCGATCCGGCCAAGATCACGTACGAAGACTTGCTGCGCGTATTTTGGGAAAATCACGACCCCACTCAGGGAATGAGGCAAGGGCACGACGTCGGCACGCAGTACCGATCCGGGATTTACACGCGCGACGAAAAACAACGTCTGGCCGCGGTTTCGACGCGGGACTCCTACCAGAAGAAACTGACCGAAGCCGGGTTCGGCCCCATCACGACCGAAATCACGCCTTCGCCACCTTTCTATTACGCCGAGGATTATCACCAGCAGTACCTGGCCAAAAATCCGGACGGCTATTGCGGTGCGGGTGGCACGGGGATCGGTTGCCCGGTCGGCGCGGGCTGAAGGCGACGGAGCCAACGGCAGCGTCGCAACCGCGCGGCTCTGCAGCACACTCCTCCCGCCTCGCGAGGATGCCTGTGATAAACGAGGGCCCATGCGCTTCGCTCGAGTGGCTCCAACCCTCCTTGCCCACGCGCTCGCGGCAACGCTCGCCGTCGGATGCGAGGAGAAAAAGGCGTCCGAGAACGCCCCACGCCTGGACGCCGGTACCGACAAATACGCGGCGGTGGACTCCAAGCTCGCGAAAGCCCTCCAGTCCGCCGCATCGGCCTCGTCCACGGCGTTGAACGGTCCTCCCCCGGAGGGGGTGTTCTCTCCGGGCCTCGCGGACCAGCGCCATCCGCGCGACATGCCGACCAAGGTCGACCTCGTCAGCGCCGGGTCCGAGCCTCGTGTGTCCCTCGTTCGGCCTGGAGACACGGCAGCCGACGCGGCGCGGGCTCGCAGCTACGGGCCCGCGATCCTCGAGCTCGGAATGCTGATGGGACGGTCGGCCATGCCCACCGTCGATCTCGGTCTGTCCCTGGGACCGCCGAAAAAGGCCGGCACAGGGCCCGATTGGTTGGTTGCGGAAGTGCACAAGGCCACGCTCGCCAAGGAGCAGTACGGAACTGTTCCCCAGAGTTACGAGAAGGACGTGGCCACCATGGCCGGTACGGAGCTTCGCCTTCAGCTGACGCCGGACGGCCGGGCCGACAACGAACAAGCTCAGCTCGGTAAAGCGACTCTTCCAGATTTCGATCGCATTGCCCAGAACGCCGCCGACGCGTTGCTGCTCTTCACGGTGCCCGTCCCGCCCGCCCCGGTTGGCACAGGGGGTCAATGGATCGCCGAGACACGCATGCAATGGGTCGGCGTCGACGTCCTCGCCTACCGGGCCTACCGCGTGAAGAGCATCGAGGGCGACCGCGTCGACCTTTCCGTCACGGTCGAGGCCTACGCGACAAGTAACGAGACGGCGCTTCAGGGAGTGCCCAAAGGTGCGACTCTCGAGCAGTTCCAGGCGCAGGCTCAGGGAGAGTACGAGCTCGTCCGCGGCGAATTGCTGCCGCGAAAAGGCACGCTCGAACAGCGAGCAGCGTTGTTTTTTCAAGCCCCGACCGAGCGAGCGGTGCCCTCCGCGCCCGGCCAGCCCGGCGAACAGTCGGGCATGATGGTCGCCAAGTTCCAGGGAGAAGCGTCGCTCCTGCGCGGCGACGATCTCCGAGCTGCTTCGGCGCGATAAACAGGTGTTTCTCCGGACCGCGAATCTTTGGCCGCGCTTTCGTCACACGAAGCATTGCGCCCAGGCGGCCGCGCGGACTAACTAGCGCCCGCTGCGTAAGGCGATAGATAAGAGGAAACGCTGCTGCCGACGCGTCGGCCGAGGCCATCGGGCCTCGCCGATGAGCTCTGGGGGAGTCCCCAGTGAGAACGTCAAAAGCGGGCAGCCGAACAGCTACCGAGGTACACTCGATAGCATCCATCGGGCTCACATGAAGATCAGCTGCCAATCGTGCCAGTCCAAGTACAACGTCGCGGACGAGAAAGTCCACGGCAAGATCGTCAAGATCCGCTGCCGGAAATGCGGGTCGACGATCGTGGTCGACGGGACCAAACAAGGCACCGCGAATGGCTCGATTGGACCGAGCGCGGGGTCCGTCTCTTCGGCGCCAGGCATTGCTGTGCCCCAGCCCACCATCAGCAAAGCCGAAACAACGCAGCCGTGGCACGTGAACGTCGCCGAGGACGACCAGCGCACGATGACTCTCGCCGAACTGGTGACTGCATACGGCTCCGGAGTCGTGACGCAGGAGACGTACATCTGGACCGAAGGAATGGATGACTGGAAGCCGTTGAGCGAGGTCGAGGCCGTCGTGCTCGCGCTGCACGATGCTGCCGCGGCGTCGCAGCCGAGCGCCGCGGGCATGTTGTCCTCCAACGGTTTTGGGAGCGATTTGCGCGTGGGTTCGGGTCCGGGACCCGACGCATCCGCGTCCATGTCGCTTTCGGAAAACAACGCCATCGACGGTTCAGATGCCACGCGCGTCTACGAGGGCTCCCGGCCCTCAGCCGCGCAGGCAACACCGTCCGGCAGTCTGGCCGCCGCCGCCCCGGCGCGGGCCGAGCCCAAGCGCGCCGCCGTCAGGCGCGAGCCCCGGACACGGGATCTATTTGCATCGAGGGTGAACCCCGATGAGCTCCGCGGGGGCGGCGGCGGGGACTCGGGCGCAGCGATGCTGCAAATGTCCGCCTCGGCTCCTGTCGACGATCTGGCCGCGAAGCGCCTCGGAGAGCGTAACGAGAACTCTGTTCTGTTTTCGCTGGCCGTTCTCACGAAGACGGCAGAGACCCGCACGAGCAACGACCCTGGATCCGGGAGCGGTGACGACGATTCGGGTCTCATCGACCTCAAGGCCCTCGCCGCCAAGACCGAGTCTCTGCGTCCGGGAGCGGTGGCGACCGACGCTGCCTTTTCTGCCCCGCTCGGCGCCGCAACGCCCATCATCGCGCCGCTCGGCACCGTGGCATCGCCACTTGGAGAGGCTGTCGGAAAGGGCCGCCTGCCTCTCGTCATTGGCACTGCCGCGGTCGTGGTTCTGCTGCTCGTGGCCGGTGGAATCTTCATCGGAGTGAAACTGGTAGGTACCCCCGCGCCAGTCGCTCCTGTGGCCGTGGCCCCTGCCACCGCCGTTCCGACGGCCGCCGCCAGCGCATCCGCCGACACCCCCCCCTCGGCGCCCGCGAGCGCTTCCCCGTCCGCCGCTGCGGCCGCCACGACATCCGCCACAGGGGCGAAGCCCCAGCCGCATGGATCCGGCGGCGCCGTGGGAGCGGGAGCGCGGCCCCAGGTTTCGAGGCCCGCAGGTCCCGCCGCAGGTGGAGCTGGCGAAACGCCGCCACCCGCTCCCAAGAAGGGAGGCGACTGCGGCTGCAACGGCGACTTGATGTGCTTAATGAAGTGCTCAACGCATTGAGTCATGTGTGCGGGGGAGCGCGGCCACTCCACCCGCTCCACGCCACTCCCCCCAGCCGAGAGAGCTCTTCACGCGCGTGCTCGACGCGTTGAGTCTTGTGGGGGAAGCGCTACTACCTGGCGCCGAGAATCCGGCAATCGTTGACACCCGCCGTCTGCGCCTGAGCCACGCACCTGCGATAGTCCATTCGCGCAGCTTCATCTTCGCCCATGGCTCGGTGGGCCGACGCGAGCACCAGCCACCCGGCCGCATCGGAGGGCGACGTCGCCACGGCCTCGGTTGCGAGCAGGACAGCTCGCTGATTGTCCCCCTGGACGAGCGCCTCTTCGGCTTGATGGATCAATGCGACAGGGCTCGGCGCCTTGGGCGCAGCGCTTGTCGTCATGTCGCCGGCCGCGGCCGAGGCCCCCCGGACCGCCACCGCCCCGCTTGCCGGCGAGGCACCGCTGCCGGCCACGGCGCCGTTCGGCGGCGTCTGTGGGGGCGCGGGCCTCCCCTCGGGCACGGCAGTGCCGCGCCCTTCGACCGGTGCCGCCGTTTGGACCCCTTCGACGCGCTCGTTCTGCCCGGTGGCGCTCTTCGGCGACGCGTCGACCTCCTCGGCCAGGGATCCGACGTCGGCTGTCTCTTGGAGAGCCGCCGGCGATGTTTTCTCCTCCGTTTGCGCGCCTGCGGAGGCGCCGGCACCGGTTTCGGTGGCACGCGGGAGGTCCACCGGGTCGACCCCTGGGGCCTGCCCTGCAGCGAGCTTCGATGACGCGACGATCAAGGGGCTCGGCGTCGGCCTCCGCGCGCTGTCGGCCAAACGATCGCGCTGTGCGCTAACCGCACGCAAAGCGGCCAGGACGCAGATGAGGCTCGCGACCGTAACGCTGGCCGCGACGACCCGTTTCGCCGTTTGGCTCACCTTCCGAGGCTGGCCCGGGACGGGCACGTCGTCGTCGAAGAACAAGTCGGAGCTCAGGTCGATCTCGCGGGTCCAGGGCCGGGATGACGGAGAAGCCGTGCGCGCTTGACTCGGGTCGGAGGGGGACGCAGCGGCTGGCGACGCCGGCTGAGATCCGACGACGCGCGAGGCAGGAACGGGACCCCCTGCGACATCCGCGATCGACCATTGTGCGGCTTGGACCTGGGCAGAAGCCTTGACGACCCCAATCTCAGGGTTCCCATAGTCCGCCTCCCGAACCGGGGATCCGCCCGAGGGCGCCGGGGCTGCTTGCGGAAGCGGCGGCGCTGCCGACGGGGGCGGATCGCCGGCAAATCTCCCTTCTTCATGGTTGGCCGCCGCTGGCTTGTCGTTCGCCCGCACGCCGGATTGGTCGAGAAGCCGGAAGGGATCGACCTCCGGAATGGGCGTCAGCCTTCCCTGCGCGTACGTGTTCGCCATTTCGTCGAGTCTGCGCATTCCTTCCATGAGGAGCGTCCCCGTCGACCGGTCAATGACATCTTCCCGATCGACCGACTTGAACTCGACCTCGTACGCTGCGTCATTCCAGCCAAGAACCGCGTAGATGGCTCGCTCGCCCCTCAAGCGCCCGGCGGTCGCGTCCACGGCCCGTCCTTCGCGGAAGTGAATCTCCGCCTGCTGCGCCCGGCGCAGCAAGTGCAAGACCCCGCTTTCGCCCAACATTTCGAATGATTGAAGGAGATCGACGACGGCGAGGTCCTCGGTCGATCCGGCCAGCGCGTGGGACGCAGACTCCGCGGTCCCGGATACCATCCGGGCCCGGGCTCGGCGCGCGACAAGAAGCCCCACACACGCCACCAGCTCGCGCACGAAGACCGGCTTCGAGATCCGCTCTACGTCACCGAGGGCATGCCACTGACCCCAGTCCTCCGATGCGTCCGTCAGCACGATGGTCGAGATCCGCGCGGTCTCGGGGCGCTCCCTGAGCGCGCGAACCAGCGAGTACCCGTCGAGCTTTGGCAGGCGAGACTCGGTGACGAGGATCTCGGGCGCTGCGGCCTGGGCTTTTTCGAGCGCGTCGACGCCGTTCCCGGCAATTCTCACGGTGTAGCCCGCGCTTCGCAACGCGACTTCGACCACGCGAACACTGCGACGCTCCGCATCGACCAGCAGAACCTCGTGCTTCATCGCAAATACCTCGCTCCCCCCGCGAATCTCCAAGCCTCCGCATCTTGGCATGGCCGGCGACCAATGCACGTCGCCCCCCGGCACGCCGGTTCGATTTCGCGACTGCGCGAGGATACGCGCCGCCGTCCGCCAGAAATCAGCTCCCCGGCCTCTCGGCGCGCGCGCGGAGCGGTGGCTCGTCCTCGCCGAGCACGACGTTGTCGATCAAACGGGTGGACCCGATTCGGCACGCGACCGCGAGAACCGCGCCGCCGGAGCCGACGATGCTCTCGATCGGAGCAAGAGTCTCGCGCTCGCGAGCTTCGACGTAATCGATTGACGAGGCCGCGCGTTCGATGGGGCCGCGAGCGATCGACTCGAGCCGACGCGCCGCTCGCTCCCCGCTCGTGAACGCCCGCACCGCCGCGTCGAGCCCCTCGACCAGGGATAGGGCGCGGACGCGATCCTCCCCGGACAGATACCGATTGCGGGAGCTCATGGCGAGCCCGTCGGGCTCGCGAACGATCGGGTGACCGATGACCTGCACGGGCAACATCAGGTCCCGGGTCATCCTTCGGACGACCAGCCACTGCTGGTAATCCTTCCGGCCGAACACCGCGTCGCTCTCTCCGACCAGCCCAAAAAGCTTCGCAACGACGGTGGCGACGCCTTCGAAGTGACCCGGACGGACTCTGCCGCAGAGCGGATCCGCGAGTGGACCAACGGTCACTCGGGTCGATTCGTCCGGCGCGTACAGCTGTTCGGCGGCCGGCGCAAACACCGCGTCGACGCCTGACGAGGACAGTGCCGCCAGGTCGGCCTCGAGATTTCGGGGATACGCCTGGAAGTCTTCATTCGGGCCAAATTGAATCGGATTGACGAAAATCGATACGACCACGAATGACGCGCGTCGCCTCGCTTCCGTGACGAGCGCAAGGTGTCCGGCATGCAGCGCCCCCATCGTGGCGACGAACCCGACCCGTTTGACGCTCGCGCGTGCCCGTTCGCACGCATCTCGCAAATCCGCAGCACGAGTGACTACGCGCGGCACTGCCGTGGAGGCCATCGACGCTTTACGTTACCGCGCCGCGAGACTCGATGCGATGCGGACCCATGGTCCATTCGACGCGCCCGAATCGCAAAGGGCGGCCCGACGGACCGCCCGTGCTTCGTTGGCTCGCCTGCTGGACCGGCGAGCCGTTTGGCCCACGGGGCGAGTCCGATTCTGATAAAACGTTGCGCCCTAGGCGATCATGCACTCTGGACGCCTTCGTCGCCTGGCGTTGTTCGCATTCCCGGGATGCATGGCACTCGGGTTGCTCGGCCGTCCGTGCCTCGCCGCGAACGACGTGCCGTCGGCGGCAGAGCTGCAATCTGCGCGCGCGCTCTTCGCGCAAGCCGAGGAAAACGAGGACGCGGACCAGTGGCAGGACGCGCTCGAAAAGCTTCGCCTCGTATCGCACGTCAAGCTGACGGCGGGCGTCCGCTATCACATCGCTCTTTGCGAGACGCATCTCGGCGAGCTCGCGAACGCGCTGGAGGACTACAGCGAGGCCCAGAGTCAGGCCCGGGTCGAGAACGCGGAGGACGTTTTGCGGCTCGTCGGCGGCGCACTCGCCGACCTCAGCCCTCGTGTTCCGCGCCTCACGCTCCGGGTCGTTCCGGAATTCGTCGATGCCACCGTCCTGCTCGACGGTTCGCCGCTCGATCGGAGCCGCCTCGGGGTTCCGATCCCGATTGACCCTGGTCCCCACAAGGTCGATGCCAGTGCTCCCCACCGATCATCGATCCATGCCGCCGTGATGGTCCACGAACGAGAATCGACCATTTTGGAGGTTCCCCTGGTCGAAACGACGACCCAAGCTGGCGCATCGATCCCGGCAGGCGCACCGGTCTCCGCGCGCGTCTCGAGCCCGCCCGACCGACCAGGGGAAGCTCGATACCCAACGCGGCCCGCTGCGATTGCGGCAACGGCAGCGTCGGTGGGTCTCGCTGGCCTCGGCGTTGCCGCCTTCGTCGTGGCCGGAAATCAGCAAGCTCGTGCAATCCGCGACTGCGCTGCGATCGTCAGCCCGTCGCCCGACGCCTGCAACGATCTGAAGAGCCCCGTCCGGGCGTGGGACTGGACCGCCGCCGCGAGCTGGACGGCCGCAGCGATCGCGGCAACTACCGCGATCGTTCTTTGGACGCGCCACCCATCGCCGATGGCGGCGTCGGCGTCCCTCGTCATCGGGCCGGCATCGCTGGTTGCTGCGGGGAACTTCTGAATGCCCGACCCGAGGCGCTGGTCCGCTGCCGCCTGGAGCGCCCTCGGGGCGTGTAGCCTGCCCGCATGCGTCGATCTTTTCCATTCGACCAGCGACGTCCGCACCGCTTGCGAGATCGATGCGGCGGCATGCGCCTCCGACTCGGACACGGTAACCGCGGCCACCGTTTCGGCCGACCTCTGTGCGGCGCCCGACCTGGCCCGTCAGAACGCCGCGCACGCCTGCGCCTGGCTCGGAGCATGCGTTTCCCCGATGGGAAACAACGCGTTCGGCCCTTGCATGTTCCAGGCCCTGATGACGTTCGACTGTGCCGCAAACCCGAACCACGTCGTGCTGGGAGCGGCGCGCGAGCAGTGGGCATGCTTGGCCCAAGCCGGCAGCTGCAAGGAGGTGCAAGAGTGCGTCTTCCCCGACGGGTTCCCGGGATGCGCCGCTCCCGATACGACGGTCTGCGGCGGCGTATCTCGGGACGGAGGAGTCGGCAGCGCGGCCGCTCGTGTCGAGTGCGGCGACTCGGGTCCCACGACGGTCGGCGCAGAAGACTGCACGCTCTGGGGAGAGACCTGCATTGCGGACGCCGCATCCGCCTCCTGCGGCGAGAACGCCGCTGGGCTCGTCTGCGACGGCGGTGCTGTCGATTCTTGCTTGGGAACCCAGGTGTCCTGGTGCGGGCTCACGGGCACGGAGTCGGGCATCGATTGCGCGGGCAATGGCGCCGGGAGCTGCCGAAAGGTCACGGCAAGCCAGGCGGCCTGGGTTTCGTGCGTTCCCATCGCCGACGCCGACGCGGGAGCGTGCTCGCCGACGCTGGAGGTCATATGCCAAAATGGGGTGGCCCAATCCTGCCCCACGGGGGTTCCCGAGACGCTCGACTGCGGGGCGCTCCTGGGGGATTCGGCGGCCGCGTGCAACGAGGTTTTGCTCGATCCACCCTTCGACTGGACCAGCCCGTGCGACCTGACCCCGTCGCAATGCGACGCCGACACATGCGACGGCTCGGTGCTGACGAGCTGCGCTCGCGGCGCCGCTTTTTCAGTAGATTGCGCCAGCGAGAACCTGGGAGCCTGCGAGATCGTGTCGACCGACTTGCAAACCGAGCAGCACTCCGCATGCCTTGCACCGCCGACGCCATGAACTTTGTCTGGATCGCGTGCAGCCAACTATCCTGCCGGCACGATGGCTGAAGATCGCCGCAGTGCTCGCCGCGCCCGCCTCTCGGCCGTACGGGCAACGTATGAAGGCGCCACCGGAGAGCGCCACCAGACCGAGGTCCTCGATCTGAGCCGCGGGGGGCTTTTTCTCAAGACCGCCGCCCCCGTTGCGGTCGGCAAGCGCCTTTCGCTGGAGATTCACGCCTCGGGCGAAGCGTCGCCATGGCCTGCGCTCGGACGGGTCGTTTGGATTCGAGCCCACGCGGAGGGCGAGAACCGCCCGGCGGGGATGGCCGTCAAGCTCATCGACGTGGAGGACTCCGTTTCCGAAGCCATCGACCGCCTCGTGCAGACGAGAGAGCCGACCGATCGGGGAATCCCCCGTCCGGCTCCCCCTCGTGAGAGAACGATTCTCGGAGTGGGTCTGAAGCCCCCCGAAGTGCCCGCTGCGGTGGTGCCCGTTGCGACGGTGATCGTATCCGAGCCCGCGGCGACGGTCATCGTGTCCGAGCCTCCAGCGACTCCGGTTCCACCGCCACCACCGGCCCCCGCGGATTCGAGGCTCCGCAACGGGGGCGACCCCACGCGCGCAAGGGCGCCCACCGACCCGAGCATCGGAATCGATCGTGTCGGCAGTCAATCCGGAGCACCCGAGAAACGTGCGCGCGGAGTTCCGAACGTGGCCGCAGAGCCCCCGCAAGACACAGCGACACGCCGTGCGGCAGCGGGGCGGACGGTCGCCAAAAAAGGTCGCGCACGTGGCCTCATCGTCGCGCTCTTCATCCTCGTTGCGGCGGCCCTCGTCGCGTACGCGTACCGTCACGCTCTGCTCGTTCAGTGGCAGCGCGTCGCCCCTGCGGTTCACCGCGCATTGGGTCACTGACTGCGGTGGTCCCCCGTAGACCCGGTCGCTGGGTGGGAATGACCCGACTTCGACGCCTTGCCCTTGACGGGCTTGCCGTGATGTCCCGCGCTCGCGGACGCAGCCGGGGTGGGCGGCGGTCCGTGCATCGAGCCGAGCGCCGGAGTCGGCGCAGGGGCAATCGACGAGTCTGAGCCGCTCGCCCCAATCACGCCAGTCGCAGCGTCGACAGGCATCTCGGGCGATCGAGGAAAGCCGCCAAGCGGCTCCGACGATGCGCTCGGCTCCTGCGGCGCCGCAGGAGTCTTCGAGGAGCGCGAGTCGAACCATGCGCTCGCCCCGAGGCCCCCGAAGAGGGCGAGGGTCACCCAAGGCAAGATCGACCGCCTCCGCGCCCGACCGACGGAGCGGTCGGGATTTCGAGGAGTCAGCTGGAGTCGAGTGGTCGCCTCGAGATCGCGCCGGCTGATCTCGATCGTGGCGGGCTCCGTCATCGGCTCGATCGGCTCTTTCGCTCGCTCGGACGCAGCGTGCTGCTCCCGGCGCGGGGCGTTGAGCTCGTCGGGCGGCTTGACCTCGAGGCGCGTTGCGCTCAGCTCGTCGATCTCGCTCATCGCACGACGCACATCTGCTTGCATGTCTGCAGCTCCGCCGTAACGATCCTCGCGCCGAAACGCCAGCGCGCGGTCGACCACGCGGGCGAACGGATCGCTGACGTCGGCGGCGACCGCGCGAATCGGCGGCGCTGGAAGATTCGCCATCTTCGTCACGAGCTCGACGACGTTGGCACCCTCGTGGATTCTGCGCCCGGTTCGCAACCGGAAACCCGTCGCTGCAAGCGCGAACAGATCGGTCCTCCCGTCAATCTCGTCGAGACGTCCTGCCGCCTGCTCGGGCGACATGAACGACGGCGTACCCAGCGCCAGACCGTACGCCGTGATGGCCTGCCCTTGGAGAAGGCGCGCGAGGCCGAAATCGAGCACCTTGACTCGAGCTCCGGAGAGGGCGGCCGCATCCTCCCGAACGAGAAAAAGATTTTCGGGCTTCAGGTCGCGATGAACGACCCCGCGAGCATGAGCCGCGCACAGAACGTCGAGCACGCGATCCGCGATGCCCAGAAATTCGAACTCGCTCATCGAGGGGCCCCGCTCGAGCCGATCTTGCATCGATTGTCCTTCGAGGAGCTCCATGACGATGTAGGCGGTCCCCGCTTCCGGCCCCGTCGACACGACGTCGTCGTCCAGAACCTTGACCACCCCGGGATGATCGACCTGGTTGGCCGCGTAGCCCTCGCGCTGAAAGCGCTCCCGGACTTCCTTGTGCCGCGACAAATGGGGATGCAGCACCTTGACGGCCGCACGTGCGCCGTTGCGGTGGCGCGCAGCGTACACAGCGGCCATTCCCCCGACGCCCAACAGGCGCTCGAGCGTCCACTTGTCGTCGAGCACGCTGGCTACACGCGCTCGCGCCTGGCGATCGAGATCGTCATCCAAACACCCGGATTGTACTCTGCCGGGCCCCTCGCTCGGCCGCGGCGGCGAGGCTCCGGGGTGCGGCGTCGGTGCGCGCGATGTGCGACAGGCTCGGGTGTGGGAGAACGCGTCCCTTGACCTCCGTTAAAACGGACATAGGATCCGCCCTGCCCGCCGTGCCCGCCCGGACGTCAGCGGAGCTCGATCGGAAATCCATTCGACGAGACCCGATGAGGGGTGGACGAATCGAGGCACGAAGCTCGAACCAGGAGAATCCCGATGGCCATTCAGCTGGGCGACATCGCCCCCGACTTCACGCAGGACTCGACCGAAGGTCCGATCCATTTCCACGCGTGGCTAGGTAAGTCGTGGGGCATTCTGTTCTCGCATCCGAAGGATTTCACGCCGGTATGCACCACCGAGCTCGGGGCGGTCGCCAAGCTGAAGCCCGAGTTCGACAAGCGCAACGTCAAAGTCATCGCCGTGAGCGTGGACGACGTGCCCTCGCACAAGAAGTGGACGGGCGACATCGAGGAGACGCAGCACGCGAAGCTCAATTACCCGATCCTGGGCGACCCCGACCGCAAGGTCGCGTCGCTGTACGGAATGATTCACCCGCATGCGAACGACACGCTCACGGTGCGATCGGTGTTCGTGATCGACCCCAACAAGAAGGTTCGGTTGACGCTCACGTACCCTGCGAGCACGGGGCGGAACTTCGACGAAATCCTGCGGGTGGTCGATTCGCTGCAGCTGACCGACTCGCACGCGGTCGCCACCCCCGCCAACTGGAAGGACGGCGACGACGTGATCATCGTGCCGTCGCTTCAGGATCCCGAAGTGATCAAGCAGCGGTTCCCCAAGGGGTTCAAGGCGGTGCGACCCTACCTCCGCATCACGCCCCAGCCCAACAAGTAAACCATCCCGTCTGCGCTCGGCCCGTCGATCTCGAAGCGCCGGGATTCGGGCTGGGCCGCAGGCCTCGCGCGCGGCAAGAGCGTCGCGCGCGGGGTACGGTCACGGCGGGGTTTTGGCCGGAGAAGGCGGCGGTGGTGGAGGCACGGCCGGCCTGGGTCGGGGCGGCTTGGCCGAGCCCGCGGCAGGGAGCGGCGCGGACTCCGACCTCGGGGAACCCGCGTCCTGCGACGTCCGCTTGGCAGGCGGCTGCGCCCCCGACGGCAAGAGCGCTACCGAACCAAACGGCGGCGCCGAGGCCGCCTGCGGGACGGGGGATGAAACGGCGGAAGCCGGCTGGGCGGGCGGGCTCGGCGTCGAAGGAGCGGCCGACGGCTCCGGAACCGCACGAATGTCGCCCATATGCGTGTCGCGCTCCGGCGCGCTCGCATAGGAGTCTTGCGTGCAGCCCGCAAGCACGGCGCTGACCGCCACGAGGAGGGAGCCGAAAGACTCGAGCTTCGACCTTCCGTGCCCACGGACACCGGGGAGGGCGCAGGGCTTCGCGGTTCGCATCGGCCTTCTTTTACTTCGGAGCGGTCGAAGATGCGAGCACGGTCGACTCTCCCGCGGCCGCGGCCGCGCCCTCCACCGCTGCACCGGGCCTGAACGCCGCGACGAGACCGACCACGAAGAAGGCGATACCCGCCGCTCCCAGGACGAGACTGATCCACCACATGAGCCTGCGTCGCGTGAGGGCGCCGATCGCCGCGAGCGCGATGGCTACCTGGAAGATCGTCACGCTCTTCGCGAACTGGTGGTGAACGAGCAGGCTGCGTCCTGCCTCCGCATTCAGCTCCGAGACGGACTTCTGCTCTTCCTCCGCGTGCCGTCGGATCTCGTCACGCTTCTGCGTTTCGCGATCCGCCATGGCGCGCCACTTCGCGCTTCCTTCGGGGCGAACCGCCGCCTCGGCCTGCGCAGAGTAAATCGCGGCTTCGATACCTTTCGCGTGGTAGTACGCCCACGCGTCGTCGGCCTTGGATTGATGCAGAACGGCATCGTTCTTCTGCACGATGGCCTCGTTGGCGTGTGCGCCTGATTCGAGCGCGGCGATCGCTGCGAGGACGGCCAGAATCGCGGTCGAAAGCGAGAGCCACGTGAGCCATGCCGGGCCGCGATGAGCCCTCTCCTCCGCTTGGTCGGCGCGCTCCGCGGCTTCTTCGAGGTTTTCCTTGATCTCCTGAGTTTCGATGGCCTCTTCCGGCATGCTCTCGCCTCGTCGGTGGGGGTGGCTCGCGAACCGATTCGGGATGGCTCGCAAAACCGAGCCGCTGTCACACTGGTCGTGCCCCGCGCCTCGATCGTAATGTGTGGGGAGATGAGTTGAAGACGATCTTGCACGTCGACATGGACGCTTTCTACGCGTCCGTCGAGCAGCGGGACGACCCGACGCTTCGTGGAAAGCCGGTCATCGTTGGCGGCAGCTCCCGTCGCGGGGTCGTCCTTGCCGCCTCGTACGAGGTGCGACCGTTCGGGGTTCGATCGGCCATGTCGATGAGCGAAGCCCGGCGACGGGTGCCCCACGCGATCGTCGTCCCGCCCCGGCGCAACCGCTACAAGGAGGTGAGCGCCGCGGCCTTTGCAATCTTCCGCAGATACACCCCGCTCGTCGAGCCACTCTCGCTCGACGAGGCGTTCCTGGACGTCACCGCGAGCCGCGCGCTTTTCGGCGATGGTGAAGCCATCGCACGCGCGATCAAGGGCGATATTCGGCGCGAGCTCGGGCTGACTGCATCCGCGGGCGTCGCGTGCGTGAAGTTCGCAGCGAAGGTCGCAAGCGATCTGGAGAAGCCGGACGGGCTGGTGGTGGTACCGCCCGACGCGGTGGCGGCCTTTCTCGCACCGCTGCCGGTCGAGCGCATGTGGGGCGTCGGGCCCAAGACCGCGCCGCGCGTCCGCTCGCTCGGTTACTCCACGCTCGGCGATCTGGCCCGTGCAAGGGTTGATCTCGAGCGGGCTTTCGGCCGATGGGGCCGCACCATGGCCGACCTGGCCCGCGGAGTCGACGATCGCGACGTTGATCCCACCGGCTCCCGACGATCCATCGGCGCGGAACAGACCTACGAAGAAGACCTCGTCGGCGAGGGTGCCGTCTCGCGCACGTTGCTCGCTCATGCGAGCCATGTCGCGCGTCGATTGCTCGGGGCTGGAGCAAGCGCGCGCACGATTGCCGTCAAGATCAAGTACGCGGACTTTTCGATTCGCAGCCGGCGTGTGACGCTCGGTGAGCCGGTTCAAGACACCGACTCCATCTTTCGCGCCGCGCGAGCTCTTCTATCGCGGCTCCCCCTCGAAGGACGACGCGTACGGCTGACGGGGATCAGCGTCGCCGGACTGGTGCAGGGCGCGCCCGAGCCGACGCTTTTCGGCGATCCTCGCGCCGAGGGACGTCGCAGGCTCGAAGAGGTCGTGGCCAACATCGCAGCGAAGTACGGGCCAGGCGCCGGGGTGACCCGCGCAGCACTGCTCGATCGCAAGCAAGGCGAATGAGGCAGCCAAGGCAAGTGAGGCAAGTGAGGCAAGTGAGAGAGGTGCGACAAACGACGCAAATTGACGCAAAGGAAGCCGACGTCGCAAGCTGGTACGAGGTCGGCTCGCGCGGTATTCTGAATGGGAATGTCGACCTCTCGTGGCGCGCGCGGGTTCACCCTCATCGAGGCGATGGTGGTCGTCGTCATCATCGGCATTCTCGCGACGCTCGCGATCGTCGCCTACCAGAAATGGATCCGCACCGCACGGGTGGGCGAAGCGCAAGACATGGTCGCCCACATTCGGGCCGCCGAAGAATCGTACCGCGCGGAGAACGGCAACTATCTCAACGTCTCCAAGGGCCTTGCGCTGACGGGGGTTCCTGGCACGGGCATCCTCTACCCCGCGGCCGTTCCCGGTGCATTCAAGACCGAGTGGGGCGGGCCTTGTTCCGTATGCACGAACCCCAACGCCTGGGAATGGCTGACGATAAACCCTCCCAATCCGGTCTGGTACGGTTACGCGGTCGTCGCCGGGCCGAGCACGTCTGCCCCGAACTACACCATCGTCGTCAACGGCAATCCTGCGACGAGCCTTGCGTCGATGAGCGGTCAGCCTTGGTACATCGTTCAGGCGATGGGCGACACGAACGGCGACAACGTCTTTTGCACCGTGTACGGATTCTCGAACACGAATCAGATCATGATCGACAACTACGGCGAATGACGCCGGACTAGAACAACCGTCGTTTGAAGCCGCTTGGGAAACGCGCTGCGGCAGCAGCTCGCCCGCAAGCGTCGTTCCATCGGCACGCCGCTCTAAGCGACGAGAAAGCGCTGGACCGTCTCGCGTTGGGCGATCGTGTCCTCGTACCCGAGATCCAGAAGCTTGCTCGTGTACGCTCGGTCGAAAAAGAGATAACTGAGAAGGTCCCATCCCACGTGATCGGTCGCGCCGAGCCCTCGCAAGAGGTGGCGCACCGGCAGCGGAACGCGGTGCAGCAGCTCGCTCGCCAGCCGGCCGAGGTCACGCGATGGCCTGAGCACCGTCAGCGGCACCGTGCGCAGGGGCTGGGCGCTCCGGTGGCTCGCGGGAATCAGCTCGATCGTTCGATTGATGCGCTCCAGACGTTCGACGTCGAGCTCGAGCCCGTCGAGCAGGAGGGCATTGAGCAGAACTCCCCCGATTTCCGCCAACGTCAGCGCGGGAGCGGACGCATTCACCCTGTCGGTGCCGTTGCCCTCGCCTGGGTCGTCGCCGGTCGGGGGGCTGGACCGAATGCCGATGGCCAGGATGCGCTCGGCGCCCAGATGGATGGCGGTGCTCAGCGGAGCGCGCAGGCGGATGCATCCGTCGCCGAAAAAACGCCCGTCGACGTTGACGGGTGGGAAAAATATCGGAAGCGCCGCGGAAGCGAGCGCGTGCTCCGGCCGGATTTTCGCGTGGACGCCGAGTCGCGTCGTGCGCACCCAGGGCTCGATGGGGGTGTCGCTATCGAAGAACGTCACCGCATTGCCGGAGTGGTAGTCCGTCGCCGTGACCGCCAGGGCACGGAGGACACCATTGCCGAGGTTGCGGCGAATTGCCGCGCTGTCGCACCCGCGCGGCGCGAGCAGGTCTCTAAGCGGCGTCGTGTCGAGCAGGTGATTGCTGTGATGCTCGTGGATGAGGGAGCCGAGGCTGAGCTCCACAAGCAGCCGGAACCCGATGTGCAAGAGACTGGTCGGATTCGTGAGAAACACGTCGTCCGCGCGGATGTGCTCCCAGACGCTCCAGAGCTGATCTACTGCCTCCCTGAAGTCGTCGGCGCGAGACGCGAGGTATACGGCGTTGATCGCTCCGGCCGAGACACCGGACACGATCGGAAAGGGCAGCGCGGATTCATCGCATAGGTCCGCGAGCGCGCGCAGTGCCCCGACTTGGTACGCGCCGCGTGCACCCCCCCCGGTGAGCACCAGCGCCCGACCCCGACGCCGTCCATCGAGCCCGGCTCGGCCATCGGCCATCTCGACACGACGATGAAGCAAGTTGCGTGGCAGCGCGCGCCCACGGGACTACGGTGCTGCCCCGCCTGAGCACGTCAGCGCGGGGCGCCCCAAGCGTCGCGCCCGAGAGCGTGCTCGAGACGGATCCGGGCGATACGCGCATCCGCCTTCGCATTGAGCAAGTCGAGCCGCGCGCGAGTCAGATCCGTCTGCGCGTCGGTCAGGGTGGCCGACGTCCCGCGCCCGTTGTTGAACAGCTCGCGCTGCACGCGCACCGCTTCCTCGGCGCTGGCCAGCTCGCGCGTGCTCGACACGATCGAGAAGTCCGCCTGCTGCACGTTTTCCCATGCCTGTGTGACCTCGACCTCGATCCCGTCTCGAACGACGTTCTTGTTGGCCTCGATGGCTCCGACACGCGACTCCGCGTCGGCGACGGATCCATTCGCGATCAGGACGTCGTTCGGGGACCACGTCAGCTGCGCCCCCACGTCCCAGCTCGGGAACCATGTGGCCGTCTGGGGAAAAATGCGCGGATTGGGGTTGGCGTAGATCCCGTCGGCGAACGCGCTGAGGACCGGATACCGGCCCGCCTTGTCGGCAGCCGCCTGCTCGCGCGCCGAGGCCGCGTTTGCGTCGGCGCTCTTGACTTCCGGCCGAGCGCCGACCGCCTCGGCGATCATCTGCTGCACGCTGCCTTGAACGGGGGGAAGGGCGCCTTCCAGATCCTCTCCCGGGACGAGCGCCTCCTCCGCGGGCGAGTGAATCGCCACCTGGAGCTGCTTCTCGGTGAGCGTCGCGAGATTTCTCGCCTCCTCGAGCGCCAGCTCGGCGGACGCCACGGCGGTCTCGGCGCGCAGCACGTCGGCGCGGGATGCGTTGCCGACGGCGAACTGGTTGCGGCTGTCGCGCAGGTGAGTTTTCTGATCGTTGAGCGTCTGCACGGCGACGAGCACGGCCCCCCGCGCCCGCAGCCACGTGTAGTAAGCCACCTTACCGTTCGACTCGGCAGTCGCGTGCGCGGTGACCAGATCCCAGCGCGCGGCGTCCTCTGACCGCGTCGCAGCGGTGTAGGTCTGATCGATGCGCAGGAAATAGTCGCTGATCGGCACCGAGATGGTCGCCTGGAGCAGCCAGTCGTTGTAGACGAGCGGAAATGCGAGCGGAATGGCGCCCAGCTCCAGGTTGGACGTGCCCAGGAAACCCGTTCCGGGCATCGCCGGCGTGCCCGCCGTGGCGGGCGTCGGCGTCGTGCCGACGGGCTGCAGATAGCTGTGAGTCGCCGGATCGTACGCCGGCGAAGCATTCGTCGCGATCAGCGTTCCGAGATTCGGAGGCGTGATGAAACTGAGCCGCGTGTACTTGGCCACCACCGACAGGCGGGGCAGAAAAGCCGCCCACGCCTGGTCCACTCGGGCCGCTGCTCCGCGCAGCGCCTCTTCGTTGGCCTTCGCGTTCCAGCTCGTCGCAGCGGCTCGCGTCCCTGCCTGGACCGCGGTGATCCCCCCAGGCTGAGCCTGGAGCAGGTCCACCGGAACGGGCGACTGGGTCGTGTCATCACCCAGTCCGGCCGAGGGCATGGGTTGGGCCGCGGCGGGACTTGCGACGGAGCCGGCAGCTGTCGCGGTGGACGGTGGAGGGGATGCGGCCGCGCCCGCCTGCGGTTGAGCGGCGCTCGGCTGCCCACGTGCCCCGCCGGGCGCGAGCACGAGTAATCCTGTTACGAAGAAGGCGATCCCTCTGGATCCCACCACTTTCAACATCGCGATTGGTCCTTTCGACAACGTGCGCATCGCAGGGGCGCGGAGCCGCTGCAGCCTAGTGCAAACGATGCCTGCGGCGCCGTCGAAACACACGGCTCGGGCAACGCTCGCCGCGATCTACTATGGTCAGGACGTGCAGTTTGAGAGCGTCGACGCCGTGTGGACGCGCATCGATCGGCTGGCGCGCTCGGAACCGGGCGGCGTGGTCGCTACCGACGCCGACGGCACGCTCTGGTCCGGCGATCTCGGCGAGGACCTTTTCCACGCTTTTCTCGACCACGGGCGCGTCGAGCCGCTCGCGCTCGAGGCTTTTCGACGAGATGCACGGGAGCACGCATTGTCCGATGCCGGCAGCGGGCCCGAGATCGCGCGGAGAATCTATGACGCTTACCTCGCGGGTCGTTTTCCGGAGGAGCGCATGTGCGAATTGATGACCTGGTGCTTCGCCGGATGGCCGGACGACGCCGTCCGACGATTTGCGCGAGGCGTCGTCGCCGGAACCGACCTGGCGGGCAGGTTTCATCCCGAAGTCCTGCGAATTCTCGACCGGGTGCGCGGAGCCGGGATTGCGACGCTTCTGGTGAGCGCGTCGCCATTCGTCGTCATTGCCGAAGCTGGCGCGCATGCCGGTTTCGGCGAGGACGACGTCGTCGCCGCACGCCCGCGCTATCGAGACGACACCATGCTTCCGGAGGTCCAGCGGCCCATCCCGTACGCCATGGGCAAGGTCGTTCGATTGAAGGAACGACTGATGCCGGGCGCCTCTCTCTATGCAGCGTTCGGTGACAATGCGTTCGACATCGCGATGCTCGCCAGCGCACGCGTCTCGGTCGCCGTTCGGCCGAAAGAGCGCCTGCGCCGGCGCGCCGCGGAGGTACCGGGAATCGTCGAGCTGACTCTTTGAGATGGCCTCGCTTCGCGTGGGTCTCACCTCAGGGCGAGACATCCGCCTGCCGTCCCTCCCCGCCGTCTTCGTCCACGCCGGGGCTGCCGAGCCCGAGCTCTGCGATCTCGGAGTCGCTCTTGAACGCTACCCCGGTGTAACCGATCCGCGTCGACCCCGTGAACCGAAACTCGAAATCGTGCGGAACGGTGCGGGTCAGAAGCAGGCGTACGAAAGCGACCGAGGCCAGCACGGGTGCGAAACCGCGCAGCTGGGACACGCGCAAACCGCGGGCTGCACACATCGCACGCAGCTCCTCCGGCTTGATGAACAGTCGAGCGACGTGCAGATCAGGCGGCGTGTTCTTGACGAACCATTCCACGCCTTTGACGACGACGAGCCACGCGATCCAGTTCCGATTGAAGGTATGGAAGAAAAACGCGCCGCCCGGCGCAAGGACGCGGGCGGCCTCGGCGACGACCCTCGCGGGCTCATCGACGTGCTCGAGGAAATCCATCGCGCAGACGACGTCGAAGCTCGCGTCCCCGAAAGGCAAGGAGCACGCATCGCCGACGACGTACTCGACCGAGCGTCCCGCGTCGTGCCGCGCCGCCACAGCGAGGCTTTCCGCAGAGGCGTCGATGCCGGTGACCCGGTGCCCGATCTTCGCGAGCGCATTCGAAAGAAAGCCGGCACCACAGCCCACGTCGAGCACGCGCAGGGGGCGCGGGCCGAACGACGTTGCGATCTGGCGCGCGATCCACGGATTGCGGCACGCCGACTCGGACCGCAAGAGCGCTATCGGATGGTCGTGCGCATCGTACCAGCGATCGCCGAGTTCTCCGTAGATTGCGTTGTTTACCGACCGGGAGACTCGCGACGCCGCCATGGGAGGTTCCAGTACACGATTTGGTACGCGCAAAAGGCGATGGTGACCACCAGCTGACCTGCAACGGCGACGAAGAGAAACCGATCGGCGGTGATCCACGAGATGGGTGCGCCCGACGCCGCGTGCAGCAAGGGCCAGAGCAGACCGAGCGTCGCCAGGGTCACCGGGTGAACGAGGAACAAAAGCGCGTGCACCCAGTGTTCTCCTGCGCTGCAGCGACGCGCATGGACCCATTCGTCCTTGGTGATGAGAAGGCACGAGAAGACGGAAAGGGTGATGAATCCGAAGGCCGCCGGACCACTGGGGGGGACCGTCAGGACCCAGACGAGGCAGGCGACGACGCTCAGGGTGTCGATGGGATGCCCTATCCGCTCCCAGCGCCCGAGCCCGCGCTTACGGTGAAAATAAAGCTCGTCGACGCCCATCACGGCGGCCTGGAAGGTCGAGGAAACGATCAGCAGAGCCGAGCCGGTCACCGCTTTACCATCAGCGCGCCCGCGACCGTCAAACCCGGCCCGAAGGCCAGGCTCGCGATGAGTGTCCCCGCAACGACTTCGCTGTCCTCCAGCAGGTCTCTCCAGATGTGCGGAAGCGTCGCTGACGACATGTTTCCGTAGCGGAGCAAGGCGCGCCGGCTGACCGCGACCTGCCCACTCGAGAGCTCGAGCGCCTGCTGCACCACGTCCACGATCAGCGGGCCACCCGGGTGCACCGCAAACGTCGTCGCGGCGCGCTCGCGCTCGAAGCTCAGCCCCGCGTCGTCGAACATGGACTCGACGAACTCGCGCGCGGCGGTGGCGACGCGAGCCGGTACCTCGCGCGCCAGAGTCATCAACATTCCATGATCCGAGGCAATCCAGGCCATCGCCTCGCCCGAATCGGGCAGGATTCTCTCCCTGACGCCGAGCACTTCCAAGGACGGAGCACCGGCGACGGGAGCTTCGTCCGCCAGAACGACCGAGTAACGGATGTGCCCGTCGGCAAACAGGCTCTGAACGACGAGCTGCTCGGGCGAATGGTCGGCCGGGCGCACGTGCAGAGTGCAAATCTCGTTGTGGACGATGTCGGCGCGCCGCGGCTCACCCGAACCGGGGGGGGCCGTGAGCAGACCCGTTGCGAGCCGCACCGCGGGGAGCGCGGCGTAGCAGCCCATGTGGTACGCGTGGACGACCCGTGTTTGCCCTCCCCAGCCGCGATTCGCGACCAACCTCTGGGCGGCGCTCGGCGCCGCATATCCTGTGCAGGTGACGTGAATCAGATCGGCCGGCGCGGTCGCCTCCCCCGCATAGAGCCGCTCCACGGCGTTTGCCGCGATGCGCGCGTAGGCTTGCGTTCGCGCGAGAGCTCCGGCACCTTCGGGACGGCGATCGACGTCGTAGATTCGCATGTCACCCCAGACCGTATGATTGCCGTCCGCGATGTCGTAACCGCGGGTCGCAATCTTCTCGGGCGAGCATCCGTATCGATAAAGCAGCTTGCGGATGCGAGCTTGAAATGCGCGCTCGTCGAAGCCCGTCTCGGTGCCGGATCGCGATCGCTCCGCGGCCGTGTGGAGGCCCGTCAGCCACTCGAGCGCTTCCGTCTGCGACGCTTCATATGAGGGCCGCACGACCACGAAGTCTCGGAGCCTCGGCGTGCGGGGGCGTATTTCGAGCATCGCTGAGTGAAAACGCATAGCACGAGCGGTCGTCGCGAAGAGTTCGGGCGCGCGCTACCATCCCTGCAAGGTATGGAGTTTTCGCTCGCCCTGACCGAGGAGCAGGCGCTCCTGCGCGACACGGTCCGAGACTTCGCCCTCCGGGAGATCGCCCCCAAGGCATCCGAACTGGACAAGAGCGGACGCTGGCCCTCGGAGATCGTCACGCGCATGGGGGGGCTCGGGCTGATGGGAGTCGCCGTTGCCGCCGAGCACCGCGGCGCGGGGATGGATACGCTCGGCTACGCGCTCGCCGTGGAAGAAGTGAGCGCCGCCTGCGCGAGCTGCGGCGTCATCATGAGCGTCAACAATTCGCTGTTTTGCGACCCGGTCGTAAAGTTCGGTAACGACGACCAGAGGTCGCGCATCGTCGTCCCCGTGGCCCGAGGCGACAGACTGGGCTGTTTCGGGCTGACCGAGCCGATGAGCGGCTCGGATGCGCAAACGATGGCGACGACAGCCGAAAGGACCGCGGACGGCTGGCTCCTCAACGGGGCGAAGAACTGGATCACGAACGGTCCCCACGCGGACTGGATTCTGGTGTTCGCTGTGACCGAGCGGGGCGCGCGCACCAGGCACACGGCGTTCCTGGTGGAGCGCGGAACTCCAGGCTTCTCGCACGGTCCGCCGGACCACAAGCTGGGCATCCACGCGGCGCATTCCTGCACGGTTTTCTTCGAGAATTGCCGCGTTCCCGACGCGAACGTCCTCGGTCCCGTCGGCGACGGGTTCAAGATTGCGATGTCGACTCTCGACGGCGGCCGCATCGGGATCGCTTGCCAAGCAATCGGGATCGCGCGAGCGGCATTCGAGCGGAGCGTCGCGTATGCCAAGGAGCGGAAGAGCTTCGGCGTTCCCATCGCCCAGCACCAAGCAATCCAGTTCATGCTCTCGGACATGGCGACCCAGATCGACGCCGCTCGCTTGCTCGCATGGCGGGCGGCGTCGCTGAAGGACAGGGGCGTAAGACACACGATGGAAAGCTCGATCGCGAAGCTCTATGCGAGTGAGATGGCCACGCGCGTCGCTCACAAGGCGATCCAGATCCACGGTGGGTACGGGTACTCCACCGAGTTTCCGGTCGAACGCCACTACCGCGATGCGCGCATCACGGAAATTTACGAAGGTACGAGCGAGATTCAACGGATCGTCATCGCGGCGAATCTTCTTCGGTAGTCTGCGCAGGATGGACAGACGGACTCTCTCGGCAGGGCATTCGGAGCCCATGCCTTCAAGCAGGGCCCGATCGATCGGGCTCCTGGTCTTTTCCATGGCCGCGGTCCCCGCATGCGGCGCAAGCGTGCCGCCTCCGCACGAGCCGCAGGCAGCAGCGCCGACGCCACACGCGCGTCCGCCCGTCTTGCGAATGAAAAGCGAGCTTGGAGACGTCGACCCCGACGCGGTCCGTAAAACGTTCCGTGGGCTCGACGACAAGTTCATGGAATGCGCCAAGGGCGAGATCGATCGAGTCGAAGTGCTGGCCGGGAGCGTGAAGTTCTTCGTCCGGATTGCCGAGGACGGCTCCGCCAAATGGGCGTATCTGGAGGAAAGCGAGGTCGGCGACCGCACCGTCGAAAAGTGCCTCGTGCAGACGGTCCTCGGTGCTCAGTATCCGAAGCCCGACGGCGGCGAGGCCGAGGCGCGCTATGGCATGGAGCTGCCGTTGCAATCGACCCGACCGCCCAACGAATGGGGCGCCGAGAAGGTCTCGCAAGCGCTCGCCAAGCACGCCGAGGCGATCGGACGATGCAGGACCGGTGCGAGCGGCGGCCTTCAAGCCACGATGTACGTAGGTCCGGGCGGGAAGGTCCTCGCTGCCGGCATCGCTGGAGCGGGCAAGGACGGCGAGGGGGAAGCCGACTGCCTGGTCGAAGTCCTGGAGAAAATGAAAGGTCTTCCTTCTCCAGGCAGCTGGCCGGCCAAAGTTCACTTCGCTCTCTGAGCGGGCGCGTCCGGCCGACACATGAACTTCGAAATCGGCGGGACGCAAGCGCTCGTACAAGGCGTTGCGCGCGACTACGCCGTGCGATGCGTGGCGCCGCGGGCGGCGGAGCTGGACGCCAGCGGCGCGTTTCCTCACGAGCCGTTGCGTGGGCTGGCCGACCTCGGGCTCATGGCCATCAATGTTCCATCGGACTATGGCGGCGCCGCGGCCGGCACGGTGGCATTCGCTCTGGCTGTCGAAGAGATTGCGCGCGCGTGTGCCTCGACGGCCGTTCTCATGAGCGTCACCAACATGGTCGGCGAGACCATCGCCCGCTACGGAACGGAGTCTCAGAAACGGCGCTATCTCCCGCAGCTGGCCCGGGGAGATGCCGGCGTGGGCAGCTTCGCTCTGAGCGAGCCGAGCGCAGGCAGCGACCCGGCCGCCCTGCGCACGACCGCGGCGCCGAGGAGCGGCGGCTGGGTGCTCGACGGTCGGAAGCAGTGGATCACCGGTGGCGCGCACGCGTTCGCTATCCTCGTGTGGGCC
>Ga0187782_10000339_pt1 | contig 30771 bp, 24 predicted proteins | sample 0715_SJ02_MP15_2_FD_132454 | JGI IMG/M metagenome (GOLD analysis project Ga0187782, IMG submission 132454) | Tropical peat soil microbial communities from peatlands in Department of Meta, Colombia - 0715_SJ02_MP15_20_MG | ecosystem: Environmental > Terrestrial > Soil > Wetlands > Peat | place... | reverse complement strand
TCCCAAGTTGCGACCCTTTGGATACGATTCCGGCGTCCGTGATATTAACGGTGCCGAATTGGTTGGTAAGATCGAGTGGTGTGGTTGTCTGGGTGCCAGTGCCAGTGCTGCTGCCATTGTGGCTGCCACCACCGCCCGAAAAACCCGCGAAGCCCAGCCCCAGTCCGAGTCCACCAGCCACCAGGATGGGGATCAAAATTTTTCGGCGCCGGTGATGCGCATTGCTCGCGCTCACCGGCTGATCGGGAACGTTAGTGTCCTGGATGCCCGCCTCTGCCACCGGGGCTGGAGTCAAAAGTGCTATATATCCTCCGGGCGGGGTCTCGTCTCCGATCACAACCATCTGGCCCGCGAGAAGGATTATGAAGGCGCCCTTCTTTCTACGGTCGTCATTGTCGCTTTTGACCACCTTCGCTCCGTGCGTGGGCGTGACCTCAACTTTGCCTTCGTAGCAGATCACGGTGGTCTTGGCGTCCTCATAGCTGACATAGAAATCAGTTCCAACTACTCCGATCACCGCGTTCGGCGTTTTAACCTCGTACTTGCCATCCGGCTTGGTGATCTTGTTCACCTGGTTGCGCAACTTTCCATAGTTCACCACCAGCGAGGTTTGCTGCGAGACGGAATCGTGCTGCACCACTTGGAGTTCGCTGTTCGAGCCCAGACTGAGAATGGAGCCGGACGTGAGCCCGGCCCGCAAACGTCCCTGAGCGTCAGTTTTCAGCAGATCGTTCCAGTTGACGCTATCTTTGACGTTTACCGGCTGGGTATTTCGCGATGCGGCGGGAATGAGCGCCTTCACTTCTCCCGCTGTTTGGGTATCGACGGGAGCCGCATACAGCGGCGTTGCAGCTAGAAGCAAAGACAGCGAAAGCGACAGCAGTGATTTAAGCAACCGGTGAGAATCCAAGCACGAATCTCCTTTTCCGACTTCAAACGTGGCGAGCAGTTTATCCTATCTCTCGGGCTCGCGGTAGCCTGAAAATATCTTCATCTTTTCACCCGCTCGCAGGTTCCGGGCAGCAGAACAAATGTTCTGTTGCGTTTCTTTTGAAATGGCCCGCTCCGCACGACGCGATGTCGCAGGATACGGCGTGCTCTAGCGACGGTAGCGCAGCAGAACTTCGGTTTCGGCTTGCAGCCAGTCTTCCGTTTCGTGTCCAGGTTCAAACCCGCGATGCTGGGAAAGTTCATAAGCCCGGCGGCGGATTTCATCTTCCAGATTGATGGGTACAACGCTGGCCCGCGAATCGGCCTTCAGCACTTGCCGTTTCGACGCGTCCCGTGCCTCGTTAGCCTGCAAAGGTTCGGTTGCGGCCTTGGCGGCCGCGGGCGGCACCCGGGCCGCATTGTTGGCGACACTCTCATCTTTACGCTTGCTACCGCCGGCGAATTTCGAGCGCGCCATGATGGATGCTCCTCAGCAAATTTCCTTCTTGACTTCCAAAGCGGCGGGTAGTATACACTCTTCTCGCTCGTTCGCGCCACTGCCAAGTGATTCTTGTTTCCGACGACACGATTGTTGTGGTTTAGGATGTGCGTGACACTCTGCAACGTCCCAACCATGTACAACGGCTTGACACGATTTTCGGCTCGTGGTAGTTTCGCCAACTTGGATGCGAACATGATTGTGGCGCAGTTGTGGCGCCGTACCGCTGTGTGACGTAGGCCGTGTGGGGATCCGTGGGGGATATCCGTTGACCCGGTAGATCAGTTTTGGTATATGAGGAGTCGCACTCAGGGCGAGGACTTCGGTTGTTGCTGTCCTGAATGCGATTGGGGCGGGGAAGTCCTGTTACTCAAAATCAGGAATAGCTCAAGACGAGGAACTTAGAATGAACGTTGACTTTACGTTCTCCGATACCGTAGCGGGTTACGTCAGTTCTTATAACTCCCGCGAGAGCAGTTTCACCCTGCGCACTTCCGACGATCGGGAATTTGTCATATCTCTGAATTCCAACACGTTTGCGCGCTACTCCTTCAACCTGTCGGAGTCCTATCAGGACGCGACTGGAGATATGCCCAGGCTGCTGGCGCTGCCGCGCCAGTTTGTCTACGCTTACGGCACTTACTACCCGAAAGGCGATGCCGGACGGTTCGAAGCGCAGTGGTTGGTCTTCCCGGGTAATGGACCCGGGGTCTACCGCCACGAGGAGCCGAACTGGTGGATCAATCAGTCGCGGGCGATCGGCGAGTGCTATCTGAAGTGGCAGTTCGGCTACCCTGGCGAGCAGATTAATTACCGCAACTATCGGACGATGCTGCACCTCGCCGGAACAAAAAAGGGCGACTTCCTCCAGGAAACCGACACCATCAGCCGAATGATTTACGGTCTCTCGACGGCTTACATGATGACCGGCCAGGAGGCGTTTCTGGAGGCTTCCGAAAAAGGTTCCCTTTACCTGCGCGACCACATGCGGTTCTACGACCAGGACGAGGACATCGTGTACTGGTATCACGGCATCAAGGTCGAAGGCGACAAAGAAACGAAGCTGCTCACCTCGGAATTCGGCGACGACTACTATTCGATTCCGATGTACGAGCAGATCTACGCGCTTGCCGGCCCCACCATGACCTACCGCCTGACCGGCGACCCGAAGATCATGTGGGACATCGAGAAGACGGTCAAGATATTTGAGAAGTTCAAGGACAACGACAAGGGCGGGTATTTCTCGCATGTCGATCCCATCGACCTCAACCCGCGGCACGAATCCCTGGCTCATAACCGGGCCCGCAAGAACTGGAATTCGGTCGGCGACCACGCACCAGCCTACTTAGTCAACTTGTATCTGGCCACGGGCAATCCGGCTTACGGCGACTTCCTCGAATACACCTTCGACACCATCGCGAAGTATTTTCCCGATTACGAAAACAGCCCCTTCGTAAACGAGAAGTTCCACGAGGACTGGAGCCACGATCAAACCTGGGGTTGGCAGCAGAACCGCGCCGTAGTGGGACACAATCTGAAGATTGCCTGGAACCTCATGCGCATGGACTCGCTCAAGCACAAGGGCGAGTATGTGGAGCTGGCGCGCAAGATTGCCGAGCTGATGCCGGCCGCGGGCAGCGATCGCCAACGCGGCGGCTGGTACGATGTGGTAGAGCGCGTGATCAAGCCGGACGGCAAGCATGCCCGCTTCGCATGGCATGATCGCAAGGCCTGGTGGCAGCAGGAGCAGGGCATCCTGGCGTACATGATTCTGCACGGTATCTTGAAGGATGAATTCTACCAGCGCATGGGGCGGGAGTCGGCGGCCTTCTACAACGCCTTCTTCCTGGACCACGATGACGGCGGAGTGTACTTCAACGTTCTCGCCAACGGTTTGCCGTACCTGCAGGGTACGGAGCGCTTCAAGGGCAGCCACTCCATGAGCGCATATCACTCCATGGAGTTGTGCTTCCTATCCGCCGTGTACACGAACCTGCTGGTCACGCGTCAGCCCATGGAGTTCTATTTCAAGCCCTATCCAGGCGGATTTCCCAATAATATTCTGCGCGTGTCCCCGGACATCCTGCCGAAAGGCAGCATTCGCATCGAGGGGTGCTGGATCGATGGGAAGGCGCATAAGGATTACGACGCCAACGCCTTGACGGTGAAGCTGCCGGCTTCCGATCAGCGGCAGACCGTGAAAGTGAAGATCGCGCCAACACAGTGGCTGGAGCAGTAAACAGGCAGCTTATGAACCTCGCAATCTCAGAAGCGAATGGCATTGGAACGGCCCGACTGGAAGGAAGTCTGGACGGCAAGACCGCACCCGAAGTGCGCGAGCAGTTGCGTCCGTTTCTGGCCGCGAACTCGAAACTAATCCTCGATCTCACTAAGGTCGACTATCTCTCCAGCGCCGGCTTGCGCCTGTTGCTGTTGCTTTACCGCGAGCTTTCGGGAAGAAAAGGCCAACTGGTGCTGGTTGGAGTCTCCGAAGATATCCGAACCGTGATGTCCCACACTGGGTTCCTGAACTTCTTCACGCTAGCGAATTCGGAGGCAGAGGCACAGCGCTCGCTTGCGTGAGTCCGACATGTTTGATAGCTTGACGACTTCATGAGCATAGCAACAGAAGAACGCATCGATTTTTATCCCACCCACGAGGCGGACGGCATCCGCTTCCGGCGGGGCCGGCCGCTTCCTTTCGGAGCCACTATTGTTCCCAATGGAGTCAATTTCTCCATCTTCTCCAGTGCGGCCGATTCTTGTACCTTGGTGCTCTTTCACAAACACGAACCGAAGCCATTCGCGGAAATCCAATTCCCTCGGGAATTCCGTATCGGCGATGTCTATTCCATCATCGTATTCGACTTGGATCCCGAGGATCTGGAATACGGATATCGGTTTTCGGGTCCGTGGGATCCCGCGAGCGGACAGCGCTTCGATAAGACCAAGATCCTCAGCGATCCCTACGCGAGAGTGCTGGGGGGACGCGACGTGTGGCGCGAGCAGCCGGATTGGAACGACATTTACCAGCATCGCGCCCGCCTTTCCTTCGACGATTTCGACTGGGAGGGGGACACAGCCCTTGAGATTCCCACGAAGGATCTCATCATTTACGAGGCGCATGTCCGCGGTTTCACGGCGCATCCCTCCTCCAACGCCTCGGCGCCGGGCACATTCGCGGGACTTCGTGAGAAGATTCCCTATCTGAAGTCCCTGGGCGTCAACTGCCTCGAGTTGTTGCCGATTTACGAGTTCGATGAATGGGAGAACAACCGCCGGCACCCCGAAACCGGGGAACTGCTGCTCAATTATTGGGGATACAGCACGGTCGGGTTCTTTGCCCCGAAGGCCGGATACGCGGCCACGGGACGCCTGGGCATGCAGGTGGATGAGTTGAAGAACCTCATCAAGGAACTGCATCGCGCCGGCATTGAGGTCATGCTCGACGTGGTCTTCAACCACACCGCGGAAGGCGACCAGCGGGGTCCTTATATCTCCTACCGGGGTATCGACAACCGAACTTACTATATCCTGACCCCGGAAGGTTACTACTACAACTTCTCCGGTTGCGGCAACACGCTGAACTGCAACCATCCGGTAGTCCGTAACATGGTGCTCGATTGCCTGCGCTACTGGGCATCGGAATACCACATCGATGGATTCCGCTTCGATCTTGCGTCGATTCTGGGACGCGATCAGAATGGGGCGCCGCTGTCGAATCCCCCGTTGCTGGAATCGCTGGCCTACGATCCAGTCCTCAGCAAGTGCAAGCTGATCGCCGAAGCTTGGGACGCCGGAGGGTTGTATCAGGTCGGGTCGTTTCCCGCCTACGGACGATGGGCGGAATGGAACGGTAAGTTCCGCGACTCGGTCCGGAAATTTATCAAGGGCGAGCTCGGGTTGGTTGGCGAGATCTCGAATCGAATCCAGGGGTCTCCGGATTTGTACTGGTACAGGGGTCCGACGGCGAGCTTGAATTTTCTCACCTGCCACGACGGATTCACTCTCCGCGACATGGTTTCCTACAATGGCAAGCACAACGAGGCCAATGGCGAATGGAACAACGACGGCGCCAACGATAACAATAGCTGGAACTGCGGATGGGAGGGAGAATCCACCGACCCCGGCGTGAACGCTCTTCGTCGTCAACAGATCAGGAACGCGGCGACCCTGCTCTTCCTCAGCCGCGGTGTACCCATGCTGCTCATGGGCGATGAAATGGGCCAGACGCAAGGTGGCAATAACAACAGTTATTGTCACGACAATGAAGTGAGCTGGTTGGACTGGCGGAATGTGGAAAAAGAGAAGGAGCTGCTCCGCTTCATCACCAAGCTCCTCGCTTTCCGGCACGCCCACCCCGTTCTCCGCGGCAACCGGTTCTTCGAGCATCGCGATTACGTTGGAAGCGGCAAGCCGGACATCGGTTTCCACGGCACCCGCGCCTATCAACCGGATTGGGGAGGGGCTAGCCTGTGCCTGGCCTATCTGCTATGCGGGAAGCACGCCACACCACAGGATAACGACATTTACGTCGCCATCAACATGTACTGGGATGGGCTGCCGTTCCAGGTTCCCCCGGCGTCGGACGGAAAGAGCTGGAGGGTTGCCATCAACACTTCAATGCGGTCGCCGGAAGACATCTACGACGCGAAAGGCGGTCCGCGGGTCGACTCCCCCGAAGTGATCGTGGGCGGACGATCCATCATGGTTCTGGTCGCGTAAAGGAACGCGGTTCACAAGGGAGAAATCATAATGGCACTGGACATTCAATCGACGGCTGACGCAAAAACTGCGCGCATCGCTCTCTCGGGAGAGCTGGACGGAAGCACTGCCCCCAAATTGCGCGAGACCGTGGACAAGATCCTGAGCGGGAAACCGGCGCAGTTGGTCCTGCAGGTGGAGAAGCTAACCTTCATGGCTTCGGCGGGACTGCGGATCCTCATTTTCGCCAAACAGAAGCAGCCGAATTTGAAAATCTACCTGGTGAAGCCGCAACCCGCCATCGTGGACACGCTGCACAAGACCGGCTTCTACGACGGCGTGTTCGTGACTGAGACTGAGCCTGCTGCGTAGAACGGGGGCTCAAGCATGGACGCTCTTACGCTGCCGGGGAATCTGGACGCCCTGGGTCCGATTCGAGACTACGTCAAGGCCGCGGCGAACACGGCTGGTCTTGACCACACCGCAACCTACAACTTGTTACTGGCCGTGGATGAGATCGCCACCAACGTGGTCGTTCACGGATATGAAGAAGCGGGTCTTCAAGGCGACATCTCGATCGCTGCCAAGAACGAAGAAAATCGCCTGGTGGTTGAGCTCCTGGACCACGGAAAATCCTACGATCCCAATCTTCACAAGGAGCCGGACGACGAAGGGCTCTTGAAGGAGTTGTCGGATCGTCCGATAGGCGGCTTGGGGATCATGTTGGCCAAGGACGGTGTCGACGACCTGCAGTACCACTCTACGGAGTTAGAGAACGTCCACCGTTTCATTGTCCATTTGAAGCCGCCCGCTGAAGCCGCCAAACCCGCGCCGACGCCAGCCGTGCTCGACGACCACCGCAAGCTCGAGATCTTGCTGCGGATCTCTAAATCGCTCGGTCTTGAGATTCGACTCGACCCATTACTCCAGCTCATAGTCGCCGAGGTCACGGGGGCGATGCAGGCCGAGAGAACCACATTGTTTCTGGTGGATCGCAGGAAACCCGACCAGCTCGTCAGCCGAGTAGCCGAGGGAGTGGGCGCGAAAGAGATTCGCGTACTCTTCGGATTCGGGATCGCGGGTACAACCGCCAAGCAGCGGGAGACCATTAACATCCCGGATGCCTACAGCGACAGCCGGTTCAATCCGGTGTTCGATAAGTCCTCGGGATTCCGGACGCGATCCATCCTCTCCATGCCGATCATCGATCAAACTGGAGCCCTCATCGGCGTGGTTCAGACTTTGAACAAGAAAGGCGGAGTGTTCACCAAGGGCGACGAGGAGTTTCTCGAGGCCATTTGTGTTCATCTCGGCATCGCCCTGAAACGCGCCGAGATGGTCGACGCCTACCTGCAATCGCAGATCGTGACGAAGTCTCTCGAACTGGCCAGGGAAATACAGATGGGTCTCGTACCCAAGGATTTCCCAGCGCTTCCGGAGTTCAAAGAGGTGGACATTTTCGCCACTATCATTCCGACCTTCGAAGTGGGCGGCGACCTGTACGACTTCTTTCCCCTGGACAAGGACCGAATCTGCTTCATTATCGGGGACGTCTCCGACAAAGGAATTCCGGCAGCGCTATTCATGGCCATGACGCGCACCGCGTTCAAGATGTCGGCCATCGCTTCGCCGGATGCGATTGGGCCCACGCTGGCCAGAGTCAATCAGTTCCTTTGCGAAAGCAATCCCCAACAGATGTTCGTCACCGCCCTCGCCGGCATTCTCGATTTGCGTACGGGACAGGTGGAATATGCCGACGCGGGGCACGAACCCCCGTTCATAGTGCAACCTTCGGGAGCGGTAGTGAAGGTGGATAAGGTCGGCGGCATTGTCTTGGGTTTCATGCCGGGCCAAGAGTTCACAAGTGGCACGATGCAGTTGAACCCAGGCGACACGCTGGTTCTCTACACCGATGGAGTAACCGAGGCTATGAATGTCGACCACGAGCTCTTCGGGGCGGAAGCGATTGAAAAAACCCTTTTGCGGACTGGATATACGAACAGCGAGGGGACCATCAAGGCGTTGCTGGAAGACATGGGCAGTTTTGTCGGCGAAGCCCACCAGAGCGACGACATCACCATGCTGGTCATCCAGTATCGCGGCCGGGCCGCATAACAACCCCTATAAATCCGCATAACAACGCCTATAAATAAGGATGCGTCTTTTGGGAAGTCCGTAGACGGGTGAGGGAATCTCCCGTAAACCGGGACTAAAACTATTTCGATTTCATCACGTAGACGCCGTCCCAGCCGGGCTCCGGCGCTTCCTCCATGAATTCCACGCTGCGCTGCAGCAGGATCTGGGTGGGACCGTCATCCGGATACGCAATCAGCAACTCGCCGAACGCTCCGGCAGCATCCCGCCAATTCTGGCTGCGGTATACATCAAGCGCGGCATTGTACTTGCTCAGCAGCGCTTCATAGGTATGGCGTTCGGAGATCGGAGCCAGCAACTCATAGATCACTACCGGCTTTTTCTTTCCTTTTACCCGAATGCGGTCGACTTCGCGCGTGACAAACTGGTCCGACACTTGGGCCTGAGTGAATTCGCTGATGATTACGCGGTTGCGATATTCCTTCGTCATGCCCTCCAGACGAGAAGCCAGATTGACGTTGTCCCCCATGCAGGTCCATGCCAGGCGCTTGTCCGACCCCATGTTGCCGACGTTGACCGGGCCGGTATTCAATCCGATGCCGATTGCGATCTGGCGCCGCCCTTGCCCGGCCCACGTGCGGTTCAGCTCTTCCAGACCGGCGATCATCTCTACCGCGCAACGACAGGCGCGTAAGGCATGATCCGGCTGCGGATAAGGCGATCCCCAGAACGCCATGATGGCATCGCCGATGTATTTGTCGAGTGTGCCCAGATGGCGAAACAGAATGTCGGTCATCACCGACAGATATTGATTCAGCAGATTCACCAGTTCGTCGGGCGTCAGGCCCTCGGAGAGGGTGGTGAAATCGCGAATATCGCTGAACATCACCGTCAGGTCTTTGACTTCGCCGCCGGGATGAATGTACTCGCCCGGATCCTTCTCGATCAGTTCGATGACGCCGGGCGAGATGTATTGAGAAAATGTTCTGCGGATTTTCCGCTTCTCGCGCTCTTCATGAATCACCCGGAAGCTGGTGATGGAGGCATAGGAGGCCACCAGCGTCGCCGCCGGTACCACAAAGCTGTACCAGCGCCCCCAGTGCACGAAGCCGTAGTAGACGAAGCCGGAGAATGCGGCCAGCACCGCCATGGCGGTGAGCGTTGACTTTAAAGGGCGGGAACGGCCGCACCAGAGTCCCAGTCCAATGCCGAAAAAGAGAATGAAAGCGACGTCGACCATCTCTTCGTTGAAGCCGCGGATGAGAAAAGTGCGATGCGGCTCGGCGCTGTGCAGAAGATTGTCGAGGATATTGGCATGGATCTCTACCCCCATGTAACCGGCGCCTTGCTTGTCAAACGGCGTGTTGCGTAGATCGCCGATACCCAGCGCGGTAGCGCCAACAAAAACAATTTTGTCGCGAAACGCATCTGTGGGCACAGTCCCACGGAGTACGTCCACCATCGAATAGTGCGGATAGGAGCGATAGGGGCCGGCGTAGTTGATCAGAGCACTGCCATCTTGCCAGGGATGCAACTCGTGATCGCCGAACTGAATGCGCTCGAGGCCATTCGCCCCAATGTAAGCTGCGATTTGCTGGTCGGGAATGTTTTCGTACTGCCGGAGGACCTGCAAGTCCAGCGACGGGAAGAAATCTTGGTCCTGGTAGCGAATCACGAACAGCGCCCGGCGAATCGTGCCGTCGGCATCGGGGGCGACGTTGAAGAAACCATAAGAGGCGGCGGCTTCGGCGAGTTTTGGAAGGTTGGCTTCGACTCCAGCGTCCACCGGCCCGCCAGCCTGAATCCATGCCTGGCCGAGGTCGAAATCATGATTGCCGGACTTGACCTTCAGGACCTGGGGGAATGCCTTCGCCCATACAATGTTGAAATAGGCCTCGGCCTGCTTGGGGTCGGAGAACTTGGATGCTTCGGCACTCAGAAAAAGATGGCCCAGAACCACGTTCCCCGCCTCTTTGAGGGCGGCCGCAAACTGGGAGTCGACGTCGGATTGTTGCTCAAGCTGCAGAACTTTATTCTGCAGGTCTCTGGGCGCGGAGGGTCCGATTTCTTTGCGCAAGCGGGCCAGGACGTCAAGGGCTTCGCTGCTGGCTGCCGTGGGAAAGGTTACGTCGAAGCCCACCACGCGTGCTCCGGTCTGCTTCAACTGACGCACCAGGAGAGCGTAATTACTTCGCGGCAGGGGGTAGGAACTGATGGTCTGCAGCGTCTTGTCGTCAATGCCAACGATGACGATGCGAGGATCTACAGCGCGCTTGCCGCGCAGCGCAAAGCGAAGGTCGAGCGTGCGCTGCTCGATGTCCTGGAGAAACAAAAAGCCGGCTTGCTGGTTGCCGCCGATTCCAGAATAGGCGAAGAGCCCCAGGCCGATGGCCGTCACCACCACCGCAATGGCGGCGTGGGGCTGGTTCAAGAGCCATCGAGCGGCGCTTCTGAAATTCGCCCATATCCCCGCTGGTCCAGTCTTCAAGCGCTCAAGCCAGCGCGGGCGGATTGGGCTCGTCGACATAACCCTGGTTCAGTTCCACGATGTTGCCTTCCGGATCGGCGAGCCATGCCACTCGCATGCCCGGGATGAACTGGCCCATGTCGAGCGGTCCGAGCGAGAGCTTTGCATCCGATCCCATAGCAGCTAGCTTAGCCTCGAGGTTGTCCACGAGAAAGGCAACGTGCCGGACGCCGGGATATTCCGTCCCGTCCCGCTCAACTGCGGAGGGGCGGTCACCCTTGGCAGGAAACAGTTCGAGGGAAAGCGGTCCGGACTTTATCACCACCACCTGACCAGGCCCGGGCAGGTACACGCGACTGCGGCGAAAGCCGAAGTGCTTGGTGTAAAAGCGTTCAATCAGAATCGGATCCTTGCAGTTAAGCGCAATATGATTGAAGGCAACACTAGACATTAGGCGACACTCCCAACAGCACGGCCTGACGAGATCATGTCGATGATCTTGCGGGCGAATAGATGGCAATGTGCTCCAGTTCGCCCGGTCACCAGGTCGCCATCCACCACCACGTCTTTGTCCTCGTAAATGGCGCCATAGTTCTTCACGTCTCCGAGCAGGTTGTTGTGCGCCACGATGTGTCGCCCGCGGACCAATTCCGGCACGGGCGAGACCAGCCACAGCCCGTGACAGATAATGCCCTTGATCATGTTCTTCTCGGCGAAGGCACGCTTCAGGAACTCCACTGCGGGAGGCAGCTTGCGAATGTCTTCCGTCCAGCGCAGGCGGTCGGAAACGATGCCAGAGGGCACAATCACCGCGGAATAGCTTCGCAACTCCTCGTCACTCATGTTCTCGAAACTCTCATGGCACTCGAAAGGGTAGTGTTCTTCGTGGCCTCGAAACGTAATGTACGGCTGTCCCCAGAGACGCGACATGAAGTGGACTTCTATGCCCTCTTCGGGAAAGCGGTGCTCGTAGTAGAAAATTTCCTTTTCGTAGAAGTCGCTTTCGATGAGGACAGCGACCTTCTTAGGCTTCGCGGCCATATGTCATCCCCCTTTCCTAAGCGACGGATCCATCCGGGTACTGCGTCATGCCGGCGAAATGGATTGCGATCTTGCCGCCCTTGAGCACCCAACTGTCGGCGAAGCGCATCTTGGCGGTGCCCTGATCGGTAGTGATCTCGATGGCTTCTACGATCATCAGCGCCTCGGGAGTTTCGCCCCAGAACGCAATCTCGACTTGCAGGCCCTTCAAGCCGAGAATCCCCTTGAAATGTTCGCGCAACTGCTCTCTTCCTTTGAAGTACAGGGGCTTGCGATCGCCGGAAAAACTGCTGATCAGCAGAGCATCGGGTGTGTACTGGTTAAGTATCCCTTCGATATCCTTCTTGAGGATCAGGTCTATGTGCTCCCGGTAAAAGCGCCCCAGCGGGCTATCCGGAACGCCCTTTTCTACACGCTGCGTGACTGCTTCTGGCATTAGGTTCTCCTCTCGACTACAGTTTGGCCGAGCCAGGATGATAGTTGAGACCATTGACGGTATACATCGTGACTTCGAGGCCGCCCGTGCGATCGGAACGCCGCACCTTCCACGTCTGGTCCGCGTCCAGTTTGATTCGCGCCGAGGTTGCGGCTGGGGGATTCCATACACTGGCCTCCCACTGCACCACCACGTGCACTTCCGCCTCATCCCCAGTGATTTTCGGGGTGCACTCTTTGACCGTGTGAACTTCGTCAAAGAAGATACGAATGACGCGTTGATACCAGCTTTCAAAGCCAGACCAACCCTTAGCTGTCGCTTCCGGGAATTTCATCACCAAATCTTCGTCGGCGAGGAACGGAAGGATTTCAACCATGGGCGCGTGAACATCGAGTTTGCGGTACCACGCCGCCGCGAAATCCGAGATTTCCCGCGGCGTCAACGAAGGCTGCATCTGGCGAACGGTGGACATAACTCCTCCTTTTTACTTCCGACACTATTGCCCGCATCTGACGCCAATCAGATCCGGACGTGTCTCTCCTTCAAGAACAAGTTCAATCAGATAAGGTCCCTCGGTAGCGAGAGCCTCGCGGATGGCGGGTTTGATCTGTTCCGGCTTCTCCACCCGCGTCCCCGGCACCCCCATGGCTTGCGCCAGGCCGGCGAACTGCAGTTCCGGTTTGGAGAGGTCGAAGCTGAGCGGAAATTGATGTTGGGGAATGCCGCGTTCTTTCCAGTAAGCGGAAACATTGAGTTGCAGCAGACGATAAGAATGGTTGTTACAAACGACGAATTTAGCGCCAATCCTGTGGCGGGCAGCGGTCCAGAGCGCCTGGATCGTGTACATCGACCCGCCATCGCCGGTGAACCCGAACACGGTTTTGCCGGGATTTGCCAACTGGGCTCCGATAGCGCTCGGAATGCCCACTCCGAGCGAGCCTCCGCGGGTTAAGAAATACTGCCCGGCTTTCTTGGGCGCAAAGTATCGGGACACGGCGGGAGAGTTCGTCAGTGCCTCGTCGAAGATAATGGCGCCCTCCGGCAGTTGGGCCGTAAGCTCTTCCAGGAAACGCGACATGTGCAGGGGAACGGCGCCGCGCACCTGCTTATCTTTCTCGAACTCCGAATTGCGCTTAGTTTCTTTTTGCCGCGCCAGTTGCTCGGAGCGCGCCTTGGCCGCTTTTTTCAGGTCCGGCCACTGTGACGATTCCAGTTCTTCGGCCAGCGCCGCCAGCGACAGCTTGGGATCGCCCAGCAGACCCAGATCGACGCGATGGTTCTTTCCGATCTCGTACACGTTCAGGTCGATGTGGATAACTTTGGCGCCCTCGCCGAAAATACTCCCCAATTCGGGGAACACTTCCGGCAACATGTAGGTGCCGCACACCAGATTCACGTCACCCTTGCTGGTCGTGGGAAGACTGCTATATCCGAACATGTGCCCGGTGCTTCCCTGGTAGAGCGGATGGCTGTACGGCATGTTCACTTCGCCGGCATCGGCCTCCCACACTTCCGCGCCTAGCATTTCCGCGACCCGCGCAAGTTCTTCCTGAGCGTTGGAATAGGCGATGCCGTCGCCAACAAAAATCATGGGGCGAGAGGCGCCCGCCAGCATCTTGGCCGCTTCGCGGATCTGGCCACGCTCCGGAACTACACGCGTTGAGGGAAGCGTGGTGGGGTAGACGTTCTCAACTCCGGGCTCGTCGAGAATGTCCATGGGCAGGCAAACGTAGACCGGACCCATCGGGGGAGTTCCGGCAATCTTTGCGGCCCGCCGCAGCACCCGCAGCACGGAAGAGCTATCCATCACCATGGTCGACCACTTGGTGACGGGCTTAGCCATGGCGACGAGATCCCCGGCCATTTGTGCATCCATGGCCTGGTACTTGATGCCGGCATCTCCCCCGATCACAACCAGGGGAGAATGGCCCCGCATCGCCTGGTATAACGCTCCGATTGAGTTGCCCAGCCCTGGAGTGCTGTGGATCTGCACCAGAGTCGGTTTGTGAGTGCAACGAGCGTAGCCGTCCGCTATCAGCACGGCCACCGTCTCCTGCAGCGTGAGAATGTACTGCAGTTCCGGATACTCCCATAAGGCGTCGAGAAAGCCTTGCTCGACCGTTCCAGGCTGGCCGAACATATGGCGCATGCCATCGGCCAGGAACTGCTCCAGGATGGAATGGCGCGCCGTCTTCTGCCCGGGTGCAATGCGTTGTGCCATGGAATGCATTTTCACCAACCGTAACGCTTGAGGCCTTTTTCGAGAACTTCCACCAGCTTGTTGCCCGTGGTGTAGGAATCCGCCGTCGAGCGCCCGGTGACGAATGGATAGTCGACGATCACGGAGATTTCCTTTCCGAAATTGCCGATGTACGCCCCGTCGGGCGCGGTGGCGTCGCGCAGAATGTACTCCAGCGGATAGGGCGGCGGCCCCATGTTGAAATCCACGCCAATGAAGCCGGTGCCGTCGTGGTAGTCATATTCCAGGCAATGTCCGGTGACGTGTTTGTTCTTGATGATGCTCTTTCTGTCTTCGAGGTTGCGAGCGAAGGCGAGGCAGGCCACGCCATAGCACTCCGCCGCGATCGGCTTGCCCGCGTTGTAGAATCCGAGGATCAAGTCGTGGACACGCTGGTTGTTAACCATGTCCACGATGGGACCGCTGCCGCCGACGAGCAGCAACGCCACATACGGATCCAGTTGTTTCCACGCGGCATCCCGCTGGTTGTAGTACTTTTCGAGCTCTCGCACCAACAAGGGCGCGCTGTAGTAGGGCCGCTCTGGAAACCATGTGCTGAGGTTGAGCATCTTGTCCAGGCGCGGCGAACCGTTGATCGCACGAACTTTGGCCGCCATTTCCGCGCTGGTAACGCCCCGGCCCAAGGGCGGATCGAGAAATTTTTCATCCATGCTGGGCGGCAAGGCAACCGGGCGCTGGCCACGCGGTGTTACAAAAACCACTTCGTATCCCGCAGATTCGAGCGCCTCCAGCGGACCGATTAGCTCTTCTCCCCAGAATCCATAGCCCGACAGGACCGTAAGAACTTTCTTGCTCACGTAGCCCTCCTTAGAAAATTAGCAGTCCCCAAGAAAACTAGCAGTCCCCACGCAACGCTTAAATCAGTTTCGGCGGCGCTCCAACATTGCTCACTTTGGCGGAAATTCTTAAAAAGCGCGTTGACGAAATTCAAACCCGGAGAAAGTCTGATCTCGCTCTTAGTAGTTGTTCACAGCTTTTCACAGCAGGGTAATGTACACGATAAACGGGCGGCGAGCAACCGCAGCAAAGGGCGTGTCACCTGCTAACGTAAACCCCGTCCGCAGACCCGCACTCCCCACAGCACAGGTCGGCTCGCTTCTGACGCGAGCGATTATAGCGCCGACCCAAAGTTTGTCAAGCGCCGAAGGAGTCGTCAGAAAAATAACGCTTCCGGTGGTGGAGCTCATGGTGTTGCTAAGCGTTCAGTTCCACATTCTCGGCCGCGAACAAGATGCGTGAACTCAGTTTCATGGCTGCCGCCATGCTCCGGCATTCGGCGTAGAGCCGGTCCAGGCAATCGTCGTCGTGCATGGGATCGTGATGATAGATGACTAGATTGGCGACGCCGGCGTCGCGTGCCGCTAGCAGCGCATGCTCGAAGGTGCCGTGTCCCCAGCCGCGGTGCGCAGGATATTCTTCGTTGTTGTACTGCGCCTCGCGAATGTAGATGTCGGCGCCGCGCGCGAAGTCGGTCAATTCCCGCTCCCGCTCGCGGTTCTCGATCGTGTCCCCGAACAGGCTGCAGTACGGTTCGTGGTCGGTCATATAGACCACCGACTTGCCGTCGACATCAATGCGGAAGGCTGAGGCAAGTCCGGGATGATTCACGCGCTTGGTGGTGACGGTGGCCCCCTCGATTTCCACCGCACTGGTGAACTCGACGAAGTGGATCCGCGATTTCAAATGGTCCATGGGCAGCGGGAAAAAAGTCGCGTCCATTTGTTCGCGAAGGGCTTTTTCTAACGTGCGATCCGGGCTGCACAGCCCGTAAATCGTAATGGCGTTGGTGGCGGCGTAGGCGGGCATAAAGAAAGGGAAGCCCTGGATGTGGTCCCAATGCGTGTGGCTCACGAACAAATGAACGTGGATGGGGTTGCCGTTGAATTCGCGTTGCAGGGAATTGCCGAGCTCACGAATACCCGTGCCGCAATCGAAGATTACGACAGAATTGCGATAACGGACTTCGACACAAGCGGTATTGCCGCCGTAGCGCAGCGTCTTGGGGCCCGGAGTTGCGATGGAACCTCTGCTGCCCCAGAATTTGACTTTCAACACCGGGCGCGCGCTGTTCCTATCCGCTCCCATGAGCTCGACCTCCGGCGCAATCGCAAAACAGTGTAACTCAGCTAATTGTCGGCTTGCGCCAAAAATTCGCAGGTCCTATATGCAGGTGAAAACGGTCGATCTCCTGCGCAGTCATCCCTCATAACGCTCCTGGCTACTTAACCTCGCAGCGGTTCCTGCCGCCAGTCTCATTCCAGAAAGGAATTGAAAAGTTTCACTCACCCGTTGTACAGGGTTCTTGACAATTCTTCGGCTCGTGCCATATCTTTGCCGGAACATTTTTCGCGGACTGTCATCATGCCGGTCAACTCGAACCAGTAAATTGCGCTGCCGTACTTCGAGGAAATCATGACCGAGGGCAGTCTCGCCGCGCCCTGGGGAATGCGGTCTAAGGAATCAGAATAAAAGTGCACAGCTGAGGAGCTGTGAAAAATGGCCACACCGCAAGAGATTCCAATTTCGGTAAAAGTGAACGGGCAGGTGCACAATGTCTCAGTTCCGCCGCATCTTCTGCTGTCAGACCTGGTTCGCGACCGCCTCGGGTTAACGGGTACCAAGGTAGGCTGCGAGACCGGCCAATGCGGGGCGTGCACCCTTCTCGTCGACGGCGTATCGGTGAAGAGCTGCACGATGCTGGCGGCGCAGGCGGAGGGATCGGAAGTCGTGACCATCGAGGGACTCTCTCCTATGGGTTCGATGACCGAGTTGCAGACCGCATTCTGGGAGCACCATGGCGTCCAGTGCGGCTTCTGCACGCCCGGCATGATTCTCTCGTTGACGGATCTGCTGAAGCGCAACGCAGCTCCGGCCGAGGCGGAGATCCGGCGGCAGATCGACGGCAACTTGTGCCGCTGCGGAGTGTATCAGCACGCGGTAACCGCGGTGCAGAGTTTGGCGAAGTCCGCGGCGGTGAGCGCGCCGCCGGAGCAGAAGACGAAGGAGACGGCGGCGGCCCAGGGACTCGGCGCTTCGATCAAGCGCCGTGAAGATCCTGAGTTCCTGAACGGAGACGCAAAATTCACCGCGGACCTTGTGCTTCCAAACATGACGCACGTCGCCATCCTCCACAGCGACCATCCTCACGCCAAGATCAAGAGTATCGACACCAGCGCCGCGGCAAAGATGCCGGGGGTGGTCAGAATCTTCACGGGCGCGGATCTGGCCGGAAAACTCATGCCGATGGTCTGCATTTGGAAGCCTGCAGGGGTGGAGAGCCACTTTCCGCCGCATCCGTACGGGGTTCCCGGCGCTCAAACTGCTCTCGCCACCGATCGCGTCCGCTACGTCGGAGAGTGGGTGGCTGCGGTGGTGGCGGAGACTCGCGAGCAGGCCTACGATGCGCTGCCGGCGATCAAAGTCAATTACGAATCACTGCCCGCGGTCGTTACCGCCGAGGCTGCCCTCAAAGAAGGCGCACCTCAGTTACACGACACCGTCCCGGGTAATCTTTGCACCCACGTGACGTATGGCGACAAGGCGGCGGCCGACGCGGCGATTAAGAGCGCGGAAGTCGTGATCCGGCAGAAGCAAATCATCCCCCGCCAGATCCACCACCCCATCGAGACGCGGGCCACGCTGGCTCAGTACGACGCCGGAACCGAAGAGTACACCCTGTGGACGAACACCCAGATCCCGCACGGCAACCGGTTCATGATCTGCGGCCTGGTGCTGGGGATTCCTTACAACAAGCTGCGGGTGATTGTGCCAAACATCGGCGGAGGCTTCGGTTCGAAGGGATACTTGTACCAGGATGCGCCGCTCATGCTGGTGCTGGCCAAGGAAGTGGGACGGCCCGTGAGATGGGTGGACACTCGGGAGGGCGTCGCTCGCGCCAATGTGCATTCCCGAGGGCAGGAGCAGTATGGCACGCTCGCCGGCAATCGCGATGGCAAGATCAGCGCTCTTTCCGTTACGAACTATGTGAGTCTCGGCGCGTATCCGGCCAGCAACGGGCCGGGGGCGCCATTAGTGCTGACCGGCCGCAGTATTACCGGCGCATACGTCATCCCACATCCTTTTTACGAAGCTTACCTTGCGTTCTCGAACACGGTGTCGCTGGGTCCCGCACGCGGGGCTGGCCGCATGGAAGCGACGCTTATGATCGAGCGACTGGTAGAAATGTTCGCACGCGAGATCGGAATGGATCCGGCCGAGGTGCGCCGCAAGAACATGGTTCCTTCGGACAAGTTCCCCTTTGAAAACGGATTGGGATGGACCTACGATTCCGGCAACTATGTTGCGGCTCTGGACCAGGCGCTGGAAAAAATCGGGTACAACGACATCGCAGCCCGCAAAGCGGAAGCGCGTCGGCGCGGGAAGCGGCTGGGCGTCGGCATCGGATCCTACGTCACCATCGGCGGTGTTGGCCCCTCGCCGCGCATGGGGCGCGAAGGATTGATAGGCAGTACTTGGGGTAGCGCGATCATTCGTCTCCACCAGACGGGAGACGTGACAGTGATCACCGGCAGCCAGCCGCACGGCCAGGGCCACGTCACCACCTTTTCTCAAGTCGTTGCGGAACAACTGGGGATCGATATCAGCCGGGTTGAGGTCCTACACTCCGACAGTCACGGCGTCCCGTACGGGCAGGGCAGTTACGGCAGCCGGACTTTCAGCGTCGAGGGCGCCGCCATTTACATTGCGGCGGGCAAGGTCAAAGAGAAGGCGATTAAGGTCGGCGCTCACATGCTTGGCGTCACCGAAGACCAGGTGACCTACTCCGGCGGCAACGTGCGGCTGAAGAAGGATCCGCAGCAGGCCAAGACGCTGCAGGATATCGCCTCGACGCTGTGGTTCGCCTGGGACTTGCCTCGCGGGGTGGAACCTGGCCTGGAATTCACTGCATATTTCAATCCCGAGGATTTCAACTTTCCGTTCGGCACGCATGCGGCACTCGTCGAGGTGGATGAGCAAACCGGCGCCGTGGATATTGTCCGCTACGTGGGCGTGGACGACGTCGGGGTTGTTGGCAACCCGCTAATCGTTGAGGGCCAGTTGCAAGGGAACATCGCCTTCGGCATCGGTCCGGCGCTGTCCGAGCAAGTGGTGTACGACGACGAGGGGAATCTGCTGACCGGGGATCTCAAGACTTACCCGATCCCTCGGCCAAGCGAAATGCCGGAGTTCGAGTTGAGCCGCACGGTTACACCGACTCCTATAAATCCGATGGGCGCCAAGGGCGCCGGTGATGTCAGTGAGCCGGCCGTGGCTCCCGCTATCGTCAATGCACTTTGTGATGCGCTCTCAGATCTGGGAATGCGCCACATCGATATTCCGGCGACACCGGAGAAGATCTGGCAGGTAATGCAGGGGCAACCAAGATGAGTGAGAGCGCATACGCCGCACCTGGGAAACTGGAAGAGATTGTTAAGCTGCTGGCCAGCAATCCTGGATCGCACGTGCTCGCCGGCGGCCAGAATCTGCTGGTCGAACCCCGCCGGAGTCAAATCGCCGGCTCGTTGTTGGTGGACCTCCGCAAGGTGGCCGGCTTGTCGGGTATCCAATCGGTAGCCGGCGGACTGCGCATCGGCGCCATGGTGACGGTTGGGGCGATTGCCGCCAGCGACCTGGTTCGCAAAGCATGTCCGGTGCTGGCCGATGCCGCGGCGCTCGTCGGGGATGCGCAAGTACGCAACCGGGCAACCATCGGCGGCGCACTCGGCGAGGCGGATCCGGGCAGCGACCTCGCCCCGGTGCTGCTGGTTCTTGCATCGGTCTTCGATATTACCGGCCCTGGAGGATCACGCTCGGTCGAAGCCGCGGCGTTCTTCACCGGACCAAGCCGTACAGCGCTCTCCGCCGCCGAAGTAATTACCAGGATAACCATCCCTTCCCCCGCGCCTGCAAGCGGCGCAGCCTACGAGAAGATGAAGGATCCGGCCACGCTCTACGCGTTATGTGGAGTCGCCGCCAGCGTGACGCTTTCGGCGCAAGGCCAGGTCGCGCAATGTCGTGTCGCTGCGTCCGGTTCCACCGAGTATCCAGCGCGGCTCCAGGCCGTCGAGAAGGCGCTGACTGGCGCTCGGCCCGATCAAGGCGCACTCAGCGCGGCAGCGAGCTGTGCCACCGAACACGGCGTCTTTCGCGGTAGCTTTTACGCTTCCAGCGAGTATCGCGCACATCTAACACAAGTTTTGACGGAGCGTGTGCTCAAACGCGCCTTGGCGCGAACGGCCGCGTAACTTAATGTTTAGTCCAAACCCAAAGGAGTCCAGCGATGCTATCGCAAACAACGTGGGGACACAAGTTTTTCAATGACCACATGGCATATATCTATGCCAACAAGATTGACGAGATGATCGACGACCAGTACGCACAAGACGGGATACTGATCTCGCCCTTCAATGTGCTTCCTACCCCTCCTCCGCACATAGTTCGCGGGAACCAGGCGTTGAAGAAGTTTTTCCGGACTTACATTGACTGGCAAGGGTCCATCAACGTGGAGGAAGTTACTAACTTCGCCGAGACAGAGAAATCCATATTCTTCCAGGCGGTGTTCACCTCCAAGACCGGGCGATGGGCGGTAGGCGATGCGTGGCACATGCACGACGGAAAGATTGAAGTTCACTACAGTTTCGCCCAGAAGATCGGTTGAGCGCCCGAGGGTGCGGGCAACGAGCTCCGGGGTACCCGATCGCTTGAAATGAAGCGGAAGCCTCCACCGTGAACACGGCGACGCGCGCAGTATCACGCAGGAAACCATGCGGCATCTGGCTGGCGAAATGAGGCAAGCGTGGCCAGAGACGCGGAGCAATATCTCCCCCTGATGGCTCACCGTGATGCACCGCAAGTCACTGCGCCGCAGATCGGCGCCCACTACGTGCAGGCGGGGCTGTGGCGCTGCTTCGCCATTCGCGACGGCAATCTCATCACCGGCCAGCAGAGCTTCTCCGGCGAGCAGACTGCCCGTCCGGTTCTGGACAGATGGGCCGATAGCCATGCGGGGCCGAGTTGCGGCTCGCTTGAAGGCACATTCGTATCTTCATGCGATCACGGCCATCGGGGAACTGGGTGTAGCATAGTTACTCGTTAAAGGAACAGAGATGTCGGTCATGGATGCAGTACACAGGTTCTATCAGGTCTATAACGATCACAACGCCAGCTTGTGGGAGCAAGCGATGGCCCCCTCCTACATTGGGCATGTCAACGGTCAGACTATCCCGAGCCGCGAGGTGGGCAAGGGGTTCGTCGCGGCGCTGCTGACCGCCTTTCTCCTGACATCCACTACTCGATCGATGACGCGCTGCAGGCGGGCGATCGCGCCGCGGTGCGCTGGTCGGCCACCGCGACCCACAGCGGCAACCTCTTCGGGCTGGCGCCCACGCGCAAGAAGGTGAGCATGATCGGCATGACGATCTTCCGCGTCCAGGATGGGCAAATCGGCGAGCTCCGGGACGTCTGGGACGAGGCCGGGTTGATGAAGCAGCTTGCGGCGCTCGCGTAGCCGGGGCGCGGCGGACAAACGGAAGCGAAGCCGACGAAATCACGGGGGTGAACGATGTCAGCCGAGGAAAAAAGAGATGGGTTTGACGACCTTGTTTCCGACCGCGCCAGTGGAGTGAATGGGGGAGTTAGTATGCACAACAGAGGACGGCAGTTGTGGGTGCTGGTGCTGGTGCTCGTATGGATGCTTGCAGCGGGCGCAGCTGAGGCCCAGCAGTCGGACTTACCGGAAAAGGCTCCGCCAGAGGCCTCGCCGGCGGTGGCGCCGGCCGCGTCGGCGCAACTCGGCGCGATGCTCGGCGGCGCGGAGTTCATGCTCATCCTGGATCGCCCGTTCGCGGCCGAGAAGCTCTTCAACGCCGTGCTCGCCCTGGACCCGAAGAATGCTCACGCCCTGGACGGGCTGCGCCGCGTCAAGCTCGCCAAGCGTGTCAACTGGACATTCCTTGGTCATGCCTTCGGCAACCACTACGACACGCAACTCATAACCTTTGGCGGCGGCCCGTCGTTCTACACCGAGTATGGGAAGATCACCTTCTGGGTGGGCGATGGTTTTTTCAGTGCGGCCTTTCCCTCGAACGGCAAGTGGACTTCGCTGCAAAAGGTCACGCTTAATGGGTTCTGGGACACGTACTACAAGAATTTCGACTTCTACGCTTACCTCAATCGCACCTTCTACCCGGAGGCTCCCGACCGGACGCTCTATGACTTCAAAGGCACCTGGAACCGGCACCGCGGGCGCGAGTACTACTCGCTATTCGGGGGTGCGCACGACTCCTTCCTCCAATCCGATCTCACGCAGTTCTTCGCGCCCGAGTCGATCTCGGAAGTCAAGGAAAAGATTTTGATCCACAACATAGGGGGCGAGGCGCAAGTCCCGTTCGGCAAACATATCGACTTCAACTCGTACTTCTCGGAGTTCTACTACACGGCTTGCCAAGAGGACTGCGCGTTTTTTCAGAAATTTGTCGGTCCGCAACCCAGTAACGCGCGCCGCATCGCCCAGGCGAAGTTGATGTATCGCGTCCTGCCCCACGGGAACCATCAGATGCCGATCTTGCGCGTGGGCGTTGCGTACCTGAACGACAACTGTGACTTTGGCTCGGGAATCTATAACTGTCCTTCCAACTTCCGCTCGGTCTCGCTTACTGCCGACTATGTTTTCGTGACCGGCAAGTACCGCTACGGCGTGTTTGCCACTTATCCACTCACAGGCACCAGCGGCGATGGAGTGTATCCAAATACCGGGCGGTTCGATCCAACCGAATCTCTGTACTCGTTCTTCAACTACAAAGTGACGGAATCCAAAGAACTCTGGGTGAAGTTCCTCGGTGCTCATTCCGGAGGCTACAGCCCCAGGTGCTTCGACGTCGTGGTTGGGACCAACGTGCGGTTCTAGCCCACTCGGGCGATCTCGCTACTAGAGAATCCAATCATGGCGGTCACTGAATACGATTACATCATTGTCGGCAGCGGAGCTTCCGGCGCGGTCATTGCCAACCGCCTGAGTGCCAATCCCGCAAATTCGGTGCTGGTTCTCGAAGCGGGCGGGGTGGACACGCGAAAGAACATCCAGGATCCGGCTGGGGTAGTCGAACTGTGGGGATCGGACGTCGACTGGGTGTTTTCGACCGAGCCGCAACCCGGAATGTCGGGGCGGCAGATCACGATCAACCAGGGCAAAGTGCTGGGCGGAAGCACCGCGATCAACGCCATGATATATGTGCGCGGGAACCCCCGCGACTTCGACATGTGGAACGCCCTGGGCGCCGACGGCTGGGCCTATGCGGACGTACTCCCATACTTCAAAAAGTTAGAGGACTTCGAAGAAGGGGCTTCCGAGTACCACGGTGCCGGCGGACCGCTGCAGATCCGCGTGTGTCCGGACGAGGCGATGCGGAGCGAGCACTTCCTGGTCGGCGCGACCGAACTCGGATACGACGGCCCGCACTGGGACTACAACGGCGCGCGCCAGGAGAACGGAGCGGGGCCGCTGCAATTCCATATCACCCGGAGCGGTACTCGCGCGACTTCAGCCAGCGCCTTTCTGGCGCCTGTGGCCAATCGTCCAAACCTCAAAATCGAACTGGGAGCGGAGGTCGACCGGCTCGTCTTCGAGGGCGCCCGCGCCGTCGCAGTCGAGTATCGCCAGAGCGGGCAGGTTCGACGAGTGCCGGTCGGGCGGGAGGTGATCGTGAGCGCGGGAGCATTCCTGTCGCCCAAGCTCCTGATGATTTCGGGCGTAGGCCCAGCCGACCACCTCAAGGCTGTGGGCGTGCCTGTCGTCGCTGACGTGCCTGGAGTCGGCCAGAACCTGCAGGACCATCTCCATCTGCGCGTGGTCTTTCGCTCGAAGCTCAACACTCCGAACACGACGCTGCTGACCGGCAACGGGCTCTTCGTGAAGACGCGTGAGGGCATGCGCGCCGCCCCGCCGGACCTGCAGCTGAATTTCACGCCGAGCGTGCCCAAGCCGCTTTTGCCGGTGCTGGACTTCGGCGGGCCCGCCTGCGTCTTCCTTCCAACTCTCCTGCAGCCGTTCAGCCGCGGTGAGGTCACGCTGCGATCGGCAAACCCTAAGGATGCTCCGAAGATCGACCCCAAGTATTTTTCCTGCAGCGCCGACGTGGACGTGCTGGTCAAGGCCGTGAAGTTGTGCCGCGACATCTCGAAGACGAAGGCGTTCTCGGCGATGAACGGCGGCGAATTGTCCCCCGGCGCCGATGCCGGCCTCGCCGCCTTTGTGCGGTCGCAGGCCTCGACCCTCTGGCACCCGGCAGGCACCTGCAAGATGGGCTACGACGGCGCGGCGGTCGTGGATCCGCACTTGCGCGTCCGCGGGGTCGAAGGCGTCCGCGTCGCCGATGCCTCCGTGATGCCCGTCGTGACGAGCGGCAACACTGTCGCCCCCTGCTTCATGATCGGCGAAAAAGCGGCGGCCATGATTCTAGACGGCAGATGATCCTGAACCGCAGATGATTCTGGACGGCAGACGATCCTGAATGGCAACTGCCCGTTGCCACTAATGCATTAGCGAAGATACCTGCTGGCGCATCGCAGGGTGGAGCGAGACGATGCCGGAACTCAAACTGCTGTTTCTTGAGATGGCGGTGATCCTGGCGACTGCCCGGTTGATGGCGGTGGCGTTCCGGTTCATCGGCCAACCCGAGGTTATGGGCGAGATGGCGGCTGGCATCCTGCTGGGACCTTCGTTCCTGGGGAGAATTTCCCCCGCAATAATGAACCGCCTGTTCCCCGCGGGCGGCCTCGGGTCGCTGTATGCACTCAGCCAACTTGGGCTGGTCCTGTTCATGTTTCTGGTAGGTCTCGATGTTCGGCCGGGTTCCCTTCGGGGGGCCGCGAAATCGGTCATTGTAGCCAGCCAGGCGAGTATCGTGGCGCCTTTCCTGCTCGGCGGGGTTCTCGCGTACCACCTCTATCCACGTCTGGGCAACGGAGTCCCCGAACTGCCGTTCCTATTGTTTATGGGGACGGCGATGGGCATTACCGCGTTCCCCGTGCTGGCGCGCATTCTAACCGATTGTGAACTGACGCACACGCGGGCTGGGGTGTTTGCCCTCTCCTGTGCCGCGATTGACGATGTCACGGCATGGTGCCTCCTCGCCGTCATTACCGTGATCGCGCGTCCCGAGGCGAATCAAACCCCCCTATTCTGGCGCTTCGCGGGGCTTTTCGCGTACGTTCTAGCGATGGCATTCCTGATTCGCCCGGCCTTGCGTCATTTTCTTCCCGCGAGCGCGATGCCAGACCGAGCCCGGTTTGCAGCGGCCATGGTCTTTCTCCTAATCTCGGCTTGGACGACCGAAGCGCTGGCGGTTCATGCCTTGTTCGGCGCCTTTCTGGCCGGCATCGTGATGCCCAAAGGTGGCCGCCTGCAAGAGGGACTACGAGAGCGGCTCGAATCGGTGACCTTAGTCTTGTTGTTGCCGCTCTTCTTCGCTTTCACCGGCCTCCGCACCAGTGTCGCGCTGCTCAACAGCGTCGAACTCTGGTGGCTCTGCGGCCTCATCGTCATGGTGGCCGTAGCAAGCAAGCTCCTGGTAAGTGGTGCGGTCGTGCGCGCAAGCGGGATGCCGTGGCGCGAGTCGCTGGCGGTGGGAGTCCTGGTCAACACCAGGGGACTGGTCGAACTCGTCATCCTCAATGTAGGACTCGAGCTGCACATTCTCTCCCCAACTCTTTTTTCCATGATGGTGATCATGGCCCTTGCCACCACCGTCATGACAACGCCGTTGATCGTTCGGATTCTCCCGCCGTCGTCCTGATAGGACTTCCGGCAAATTGGCGTACCTGGCGAATACGGGTGCAAATGACCTCACCGCCTGCGCCATTGACGAAACCACCGCTGAGCAAGCAATATCCGGGTTACCGGACGATTAGGAGGATCCAGTATGGGTACCAACCGCCTCGAAGCTTTCAGTGACGGCGTCATCGCCGTGATCATTACCATCATGGTGCTGGAACTGAAGGTTCCGAGCGACACCACGCTCACTTCGCTGCGCGGCATTGCTCCGCAGTTTCTCGCCTATCTTCTGAGCTTTCTCGTGGTCGCCATCATGTGGGTGAATCATCATTACACGCTGCACTCGGCTCGGCACGCCGACGCTCGCTTGCTCTGGTCGAACAACACACTGCTGTTCTGGATGTCGCTCGTGCCCTTTGTCACTGCCTACATGGGGAATAACTATCGCGATCCTCGCGCCGTAGCTCTGTATGGCGTTGTGCTGTCGCTATGTTCGGCTTCTTTCCTTCTGTTGACCCACGCCATTTTGCAGCACCACCGCAGTGATCCCGATTTCGTTCGCTACCATCGCCGCATTCGGTTCAAGAATATCTATACCATGTTCCTTTACGTCGCTTCCGTGCCGCTGGCGTTTGTCGATGTTCGCATCGCATTTTTCATCTTTGTGTTCGTCGCGCTTTCTTATTTCCTTCCGGAAGGTAAGGTTGCTGCGTCGGAGGCTCCCACCCATAGCCACTCCTAGCCCCGGCCTCGTCGTTCCTGCGCGTACCCGATACCCGCTCTTTTCGGGTCTGCGGGTTGGAGTTTAGAATGTGGGACGACGAATCGATCCGGGAGCGCAATCTTTTGGATTACAAACCGAACCCCATCGACACCTTGCGGTTGACACTCACCCCGGAAATCACGCAATTGAGTGAGATGCTCGCCAAGAACGCTCATGAAAACTGGGCCAACCTGCGGATCGCGCAAGGATGGCACTACGGACCACGTCGAGACGATCAGCAAAAGCAGCATCCTGACCTCGTCCCGTATGAGCAGCTTCCTGAATCAGAAAGGCAATACGACCGGCAGACGGCGATGGAGTCCATCAAAGCCTTGTTGGCAATGGGCTACACGATACAGGCGCCGGCGGGCAAGCGCATTTCCTCGGAAGGCACTTCGCCTGCTTCAGAAAGAGGGCTCACCAGTGTCTTGCAACTGCTTCGAGATGGCTCCCAATTAGATCTCGCGCTGCTGCAAGGGCTCTGGCGTGCGCATGATCCCGAGGAGTGGTCAGCGAATCCCGAACCGTACCGGCTGCTTGGCGAAAGAATACTTAAGCTGGGTGAGCCTTTGGTGGCCTATGACGTGGTCGCTGAAGGCATGAAGTCCTTTCCGCGGGACCTGCGTTTGCGTCAGCTTCTGGCGCTCGCCCTCGCCCGGAGTGGCGCGGCCGGACCCGCAAACATCGTGCTTGAGCATTTGTATGAAGAGGGACACCGGGATGAGGAAACTCTAGGCCTGCTCGCCCGCACCCACAAAGACCTCGCCCGTGAAGAAGGGGATGCTTCCAAATCAGGTCAGCACTTGCGCCGGGCGTATGAGATCTACTCGGAGGGGTTTGAGACGAACGGCGGCTACTGGAGCGCCATCAATGCGGCCACACTCGCGCTCTTGCTGGGAGAGCGAGAGTCCGCGGGCGCCTTAGCCCGCCTGGTCAGCGACCAATGTCGCCAGCGGCTCGGGGAACTCGCAGAGTCGAACGGCGAGCGTTACTGGCTGGTTTCTACCTTGGGAGAGGCCGCGCTTTTGCTCGGAGACTGGCCGGAAGCCGAAAACTGGTATCGCCAAGCCCTAGAGCTAGGACGCGGAGATTGGGGGAGCCTGCAATCTACCCGTCACAATGCCCGTTTGCTGATGCAGTGCCTCGCTCCGGATGAAGGTGGAGGACGCATCGAACAGCTATTTCGATTTCCCACTGTGGTGGTCTTTACCGGCCACATGATCGATCGCGACGACCGGCCCGGAGCACGATTCCCGCCGCAGCTCGAACCGATGGTGAAGGACGCTATCCGGCAATGTCTAAACAAATTGAACGCCGGCTTTGGTTATGCCTCCGGAGCCTGCGGCTCCGACATCCTTTTCCACGAAGTTATGGCGGAGAGGAAGGGCGAAAGTCACGTGATCCTGCCCTATGAGAAGGAGCGTTTTTTAAAGGACAGTGTCGAGATTGTTCCAGGCAGCGACTGGGCAAAACGACTAGACAAGGTCATCGCACAGGCAACGGATACCCAGGAACTTTCAAGGCAGTCTCAGATAGGTAGCGGCATCTCCTACGAATTTGCCAATCTGATGCTTCATGGATTAGCCAGCGTCCGCGCCGAGCAACTCGAAACCAAACTTGTGCCCGTCGCAGTGTGGGACGGTAAATTGGGAACCGGCATAGGGGGCACTGCCGGTACAGTGGAACGCTGGCGGCAACTTGGCCTTCATGTCGAAGTCATCAATTTGGAGGAGATTCTCCGTCGCGAGCGTCCCAGCATCTCTGAACCCGCGGCTGCGTTTCCTACGGCAGCCTCAAACCAGGCCAGCGGCGCCTCTTCTGAATTCGCTCCGGAAATCCGCGCCTTGCTTTTTGCCGATGCGGAGGGATTCAGTAAACTCACCGATCAACAGGTCCCTTTATTTGCTCAGCACTTTCTTGGACTTGCCGGCAGACTCGCGGCAGAACCAGCGCACCGCCCTTTGACCAAGAACACCTGGGGTGACGGCCTTTACTTTGTTTTCTCGAACGTTCGGCATGCCGGCGAATTCGCTCTCGCTTTACGCGACGCTGTCCGCAACACCGACTGGTCAAAGCATGGTCTGCCGGGTTTGAACCTTCGCATCGGCCTGCACGCAGGACTGGTTTACTCCTGCCGCGATCCCGTGACCGACCGCATCACCTACATCGGAGCCAACGTCAGCCGAGCGGCGCGCATCGAGCCGATCACTCCGACAGGTCAAGTCTATGCCAGTCAGACATTCGCCGCCCTCGCCGCCGCGGAAGGGGTGAAGGAGTTTCGCTGCGATTACGTCGGTCAGACTTCGATGGCAAAAAAGTACGGAACCTTTCCGACGTACGTCGTCCTGCGTCGCACGACGGCGACCCACCCAAGCTGACTTAGGACATCGCGAGCGCCCCAATCCAGCCGCCAGTCACTTCTTCAAGGTGGCGAGGTTTTCGCATCCACGGTTAACGCCCGCCTCACACGCTTTCTTGAAGAGATCGGCGGCACGATTTCGATCCTTGGGCACGCCTTCACCTCGCCTGTACATCGTGCCCAGATCCAGGCATCCGACTGCACCGCCGGCGTCACAGCCGCGCTTGAAAAGATCGGCGGCGCGATTCAGATCTTTCGCCACTCCCTCACCGTCGTGGTACATCCGCCCAAGATCGGTACATCCTGGTGGAGCGCCTCCATCACACGCACGCGTGTACAAGTCGGCGGCGCGCTTCAGATCCTTGGGCACGCCTTCACCTTTCAAATACATCAAGCCGAGATCCAGGCATCCGCCCATACCGCCGGCGTCACAGGCGCGCTTGAAAAGACCGGCGGCGCGCTTCAGATCTTTCTCCATTCCTTCACCGCGGAAGTACATCAAGCCAAGATCGTGGCATCCTTTGCGTTCACCGCCATCGCAAGCCTTCCGGTAAAGTTCCGCAGCCTGCGAAAACTGTTTGGCCCTATACGCGGAAATGCCTTGATCCAAGAAATCCTCGGCTGACGTTGAGGGCGTTGCAGCGTGCGAAGCTGGAGTTTCAGGCTTCGCAGGAGCCCGAGCAGTATCGTGGGCTCCCGTCTTAGGTTCTTTTCGCGGAGCTGGCGGAGTGGCGGCCGGGGCGGCCGGTTTCGACTCCACGGCAGCGTCGCTGCTGCCTGGGCTCGACACTGAGCTCGGTTGGGATGCAACCAGGGGAGGCGGTTGGCTGGCAGCAGGAGGCGTCGAGCTGACCGCCGCAGGAGCGATCTGCGCGGTCTTGGATGGCTTCCGGGCGAATAACAGAACGGCAAACACGATCACGAGAACTGCCATGATGCCCAACGCAGCGTAGAGCCACGGAGGGCGCGCCGGGCTCGGCGCGATGGCTGCGGCAGGCGCCGCAATTGCCGATGACTTTCTTGCTTCGATTACCGGGGCGTCCCGCGAAAGAAGCGTTTGCACGTTCTGTACGAGCCGATCGAGATGCTGTTCGAGCGGTCGAGTGAGCGCATCGAGCCAGTGCACACTGCCAATGAAGTAGTCGAGCGACTTGCCGGGCAAAACGTCTTCGATGCGAAACGGAATCACCGCCACGCCCGCGCTGACCGCTCGTTCGATCTCCTTCGGGATGTGCGGCGAGGCGTTTGATTTTGAGGAAAAAACCAAAACCATGACGCGGCAGCTGCGAATGGCATCAATGATCGCCTCTCCGTACGCCATGCCCGGGAGCACGTCGCGCGGAGCTATCCAACAGCGGACGGCGCGCGACTCCAGTGTCGCGCAAACCGCGTCGGCGACAATTTTGTCTTCCTTTGCGTAACTGACGAAAACGTCATGAGCCATCGCT
>Ga0187782_10000338_pt1 | contig 30818 bp, 19 predicted proteins | sample 0715_SJ02_MP15_2_FD_132454 | JGI IMG/M metagenome (GOLD analysis project Ga0187782, IMG submission 132454) | Tropical peat soil microbial communities from peatlands in Department of Meta, Colombia - 0715_SJ02_MP15_20_MG | ecosystem: Environmental > Terrestrial > Soil > Wetlands > Peat | place... | reverse complement strand
CATGCTTAGCTGCAGTGGCTGACGGAAATTTGTACGGTGCTTCAGAATCGCTCCGGCGATGATATTGCCGAATCCTCCGACCTGGTGTTCTTCGGCCGTGACGACCGCGCGCGTCTCTTCCGCGGCGCGAACGATCGTGGCAACGTCCAGCGGCTTCACCGTGTGCACGTTGACGACGCGCGTTTCGATGCCGTACTCGTCTTTCAGAATCCAGGCGGCCCGCATCGCTTCCGGCACCATGGGCCCGCACGCGATGATGGCCACTTGTTCGCGTTCATTGTGATACCGGGTTCCGAGGATGGTGTCGAATGCATCGAGGAATTTGGGCTGATGGCCGCGGTAGCGGATGACGTTGGCCACGCCGAACTCGTACGGCGTGTCTTCGGTGGACACCACGGGCGTAGCTTCGCGGGCAAAGCGCAAGTAGCAGGGGCCGGTAAGCGAAAGCAGGCAGTGTTCCGTTGCCTTTTGCGTCTCGACGGAATCGCACGGAACCACGACATTCATGTTCGGAAGGATGCTGGTCAGAGAGATCTCTTCGAGCGCCTGGTGCGTAGCGCCGTCCGGACCTACGGAAATTCCTCCATGCGCGCCGGCAATCTTCACGTTCAGATTGGAATAGCAGATCGTGGTGCGAATCTGATCCCACGCCCGGCCGGAAGCAAACACGCCGTATGTGCCGGTGACGGGTATGAATCCCTCCCGGGCCAGCCCGGCCGCAACGCTCATCATGTTCTGTTCCGCAATGCCGACGCTCAGGACGCGGTTCTTGCGCTCCGGATGCCGCGCTTCAAAGTCCGTGATGCGAATCGATCCGGAAATATCCGCGTGCAGTGTAACGATCCGCGGATCTTCCCCCGCTTTCTCGAGTCCGCGACCGAATCCCATGCGCGTGGGGTCCATCTCGACCTTCATGGATGTGCGGGAATTCCACCAATAATCATTCACGAACTGGGGAATGCCTGCTTTCGTCTTTCGCGCCACTTCGCTAGCGTTGGCAGCAGCCCGTTGCAATAGCGCATTCACGCGACTCTTCGGGAAATCGGGCGTCAAAAGCTCGGGCAGCGCCCTCTCAAACTGTTCCTTTTTCGGCGCCGTGCCATGCCAGCTTGCTTCGTTCTCCATATAGGAGACGCCCTTGCCCTTGATCGTTCGCGCAAGAATGACCGTTGGCCGCGTCGTTTCCTGGCGAGCCCGGGAGAACGCATCCAGAATCTGCGCCATGTCGTGGCCATCGATTTCCATCACCTTCCAGCCGAAGGCCGCATACTTCTGTGCCAACGGTTCGACGTTCATGACGTCTTTGACCCAGCCGTCGATCTGCAACCGGTTCACGTCCACGATGGCGCACAGATTCTCGAGCTTGTAATGCCCGGCGGACATGGCCGCTTCCCAGATGCTGCCTTCCTGCTGCTCGCCGTCACCCATGATCACATAGACGCGATAACTCTCTCCCCGTAACTTGCCTGCCAGCGCATTTCCTACCCCTGCGCCGAGGCCCTGTCCGAGAGAACCGCTTGAAACTTCGACGCCGGGCACTTTCAGCCAGTTCGGATGGCCTTCGAAATTCGCGCCCAATTGACGCAACAACACCACATCGTCGAGCGGAAAATATCCCGCGCGGCCCAACGCCACGTACAAAGCCGGGGCCTTGTGACCGGCGGACCAAAAGACGCGATCGCGATGCTCCCAGCCGGGATTTGCGGGATCGTGATTCAAAACGTTGAGATAGAGCGCGGCGGCGATGTCCATCACAGACAGCGTTCCGCCCGGATGGCCGGAGCCTGCTGCATAAATACTGACGACATCCATCGCGCGCATTTCCGCGGCGGCGGCTTTCAATTGATCCACGCTCAGGCGCGGACCGCGAGCTTCCAGATTGGCTTTCATGAGGAAAGCTCCTTCGACTGACACTGAGCCAGAAGACTCAGCGGTTGCGGGGATTCCCTCGGCCCCATGCCGTGAAGATTCACCGGGGCCATGGAGCGCCACGGCCTCCCCTGGCTACCCATAGCCTAACGTTAACCATATCAATGCGTTAAACGATGGCATGGTGCCGAATCCGGAGCCATCGCTCCGGAAGCACCGGGAATCGACAAACAACTAAAGGATAGATGGAGCAAGAGGAAGGCCAGAATGTCAGCTTCTTCCGGGTTCAGTGCGGTAGAGGTTTCAGGCGGGCAGTGAAGTGCCGAAGGAACGGCGCGTGATACACGAGTTGATAGCCCGGAATCTTCTCCCGTCGGTGCCAGACGTCCAGAATCACTTCCACCACATATTCGATGTGGCTCTGCGTATAGACGCGGCGCGGAATGGCAAGCCGCACAAGATCCATGGTGGCGTGCTCGCCAAACATGAGCGTACCAATTTCCACGGAACGGATTCCGCCTTCCAGATAAAGTTCGACCGCCAGCGCCACTCCGGGAAATTGCGAAACTGGAATGTGCGGCAGAAACGCGCGTGCATCCAGGTAGATGGCGTGCCCGCCCGGCGGCTGCACGATCGGCACGCCTTCGTTCGAAATGTGATTGCCGAGAAACGCGGTGGAGGCGATGCGGTAATGCAAATAATCCTCTTCAAGCGCTTCATTCAAACCAACCGCAATTGCGTCCAGGTCACGCCCGGCCAGGCCGCCATAGGTCGGAAAACCCTCGGTCAGAATCAGAAGATCTTTTTCCTGTTGGGCCAGAATGTCGTCGTTTGTGCAGAGGAATCCGCCAATATTTGCCAGGCCATCCTTCTTTGCGGACATGGTGCAGCCATCGGCGTAAGAGAACATTTCACGCGCAATCTCTCGAGGCGTTTTGTCCGCGCACCCGGGCTCGCGCAGCTTGATAAAGTAGGCATTCTCAGCGAAACGGCAGGCGTCGATATAGAGCGGAATGCCATGCCTTTTGCAGATCTCCTTCACCTCGCGAATGTTGGCGAGGGAGACTGGTTGTCCGCCTCCGGAATTGTTCGTCACCGTCAACATCACCAGGGGAATCTTCTTTGCGCCGTGGCGGTCGATCAGTTCCTTCAACCGGGCGGTATCCATATTCCCCTTGAAGGGATGGAGATGCGCCGGCTCCTTGGCTTCCGGAATGGGGATGTCCACGGCTTCAGCACCGACAAATTCGCAATTCGCGCGCGTGGTGTCGAAGTGCGTGTTGTTCGGGACAATGTCGTCCTTCCTGCACATCACGTTGAACAGGATGCGCTCCGCGGCGCGGCCCTGATGCGTGGGTATGACGTGGCGAAAACCAAAGATGGCTTGAATTGAATTGCGGAAGCGCGTGAAGCTGGGCGACCCGGCGTAAGACTCGTCACCGCGCATCATGGCGGCCCACTGTTCGGTGGACATGGCGGAGGTGCCGGAGTCTGTGAGCAGATCGATCAGAATTGCCTCGGAAGGAACAAGAAAAAGATTGTATCCGGCATCTTCAATCAGTTTTTGCCGCTCGGCGCGTGTAGTTTTTCTTATCGGTTCGACGCTTTTGATGCGGAACGGCTCAATAATCGTGCGAATCGGCATATCGTTGGTATCTCCCAGCAAACACTACCACACCTCGATCAGACGTTTGGGTGAACAGGGCTTTGACATGCTTTGCAGCGGGCGGAAAAATGCTAGCAAGGCAAGAAATCCCTCTCCGATAGAAAAGAGATTCCTCACCCCCCAGACTCCGTTCGGATGACACGTGGAGACTTCTTACGCAGCCAGCCTAGTCGTCGCCGGGGGCCGGTTCGCTTGCGGGTTCTGTCTCCCCGGAATGGTCCGGAGTTTCAAGCAGTCCCTTCCGCACCAGTTCACGGTAATACGCCGGCCGCGAATGACGGTAGTGGTCGGCGGGAATCTTCCCGTCCAGCCATGCGGTGTCCATGGGATATACGGCGGGATCGAAGATCACCAGGTAGAAGTGCCAGATCAGGATCGCGAACGTGGCCAGCAGGGCTTCATACCAGTGTACGGCCGTGGCGGCATCCGTAATCCATTTCGGGAAATGGCGCAGGGTGAAATTGTTGAACCACAGCAGGAAGCCCGAAAGGGCCATCACCATTGTGCCCCATATAAACGCCCAGTACTCCATCTTCTCGGCGTAATTGAACTTTCCAAAATGCGGTTCCTGTTTGCTCAAGCCCAGGTTGTAGCGGAAGACGTCCAGCATGTCGGTCGCGTCCTTGATGGTGGGGATCATGGCCCACAGGAAAGAGCGGTCACGTTTCTTCCATGCGAGATGAACGAAGTGGAATGCCGTGGCGCAGATCATCACGACCGCAGCGGTACGATGCAGTCCGCCTCGCACTCCCGCGTTCGATTCCCACAACAGCAGTGGTTTCGACCACCATGCGGTCGGATACTTCAGGGCAAAACCGGTCACCACCAGCGTCGGGAAGCTCGCCATGATGCCCCAGTGCGCTATCCGGAACCACAGATTCATCCGGATAGCGAGTTCGGTGCTCTCTTGCCTCGGCCGGCGGCGGATCAGTTTGCTCAGCAGGTCCAGAAGATTGTGTAACAGCATGAAGCCGAGCGTGAACGGGATCAGCACCAGATACGTCCACCGGATAAAGCGCACCACCGGATGATTCGGGCCTGCACCGGTCTGCACGTGAATGGGACCGATGGCGAATTTGGCCTCTTCGACGCCCTTATGGCACTGACCGCACGTTTTTGGCAGATTCGCGGAATTCACCGTCGAGCGAGGATCACTCGAGCGGTAAATGGCGTGCACCCCGTGGCAGGACGCGCAATTGGCAGCCGTCAGCTTTCCGCCTTCGAGCGCAAGCCCATGATAACTGTCCGCATAAGAGGGCACCCGGTCGGCCGGCAGATCGTAGCGTTGAGCCAGGCGCGCGTCGCTATGGCAGCGCCCGCAGGTTTGAGAGGAGACATTCGCCGCGTTCACCGGTGATGAAGGATTGCTCGGCTCCACAATCAGGTGCTCGCCGTGGCAGTCGGTACAGACAGGCGCGCCACTCACGCCGGCCTTGACGGCCACGCCGTGCACGCTCTCCTTGTATTCGCGGCCAATTTCCTGGTGGCATTGCGTGCAGGTGTCCGCCACGCGCCAATGATTTACCCGCGAACGGGTGTCGCGGGCCGGATAAATATCGTGATTGCCGTGGCAACTGTTGCAGTCCGCCGCCTTTTCGTTTCCAGCCGCCACGGCTCGCCCGTGCACACTCTGTTTATAAGACTCGACGGGATGAGCGAGAGGAATCATGTGCCGCGAGAGGAATCCGGGATCGCTGTGGCATCTGGCGCAGGTGTCGCCCAGATTCTTTCGCGCGATCGTCGAGTCCGGTTCGCTCGAAGTTTTCACTCCATGAATGCCGCCGTGACACGACATGCATTTGGGAGCGTCCGGATCTCCGTTTTTCACGGCTTGTCCATGAATGCTCGCCGAGAATTCCTTCACTTCGTCCGCATGGCATTCCGCACACTTTGCGGGCGCGAGCTTTTCCGCAGTGGTCAATTCGTGGACGCTGCCGTGGCAAACGACACAGGCCGATTCACCCAATACGGAGTGCGCGCTCGAGACGAAGCTCTTCGCTTCGTCCGCGTGGCACCTTGCGCACTCCACCTTCGCGATTCTGGCGGGATGCGGAAAATCCTTGATGGAAGTGTGACAGTCCTGGCAGCCGAGAACGCCATGCGCGCTGGCCGCATGCTTTGCTGGATTAACGGAAATATCCTTGCCTTTCTCGGACTTCATGCCCGCCGTGCCGTGGCACGCAAGACAAGTTTCATCTTGTTTCAGGGGACGAGCATTTCTTGGTTTTGCGGTAGCAAGAGTGGGAGCGAGCACCCACGCCAGCGCGATCAGCAAAGCGCAAAAAATCTTTTTGCCGCCTTGCCTCTGCGCTCGTTCGGAGCTCATAAGGCGCTACCTCCGGGCCCGCAGGGCCCACGAGTTTTCGGTTACTGCAAGCCCAGATCAGTGAGAATCTTGGGCTTTTCCTCCTGCACCGCTAGAAGGTTGTGGCAAGCAGTGCAATCATTGGATATCGTCTGGCCGTCCGCGCTCGTGTGCGAGCCGTCATGGCAGCGGAAACAGCCGGGAAAGTCGTTGTGGCCGAGGTTGTTGGGGTGGACGCCCCAGGTGACCTTCATTTCGGGGAAAACATTGCGCAGATAGATATCGGCGGTGGTATCGGCCGCTTGGTCCACCAGCGCGCGCTTGGTGTTGTAAACGTCCGGATAGGTGCTGCGGTAATAACTCGCGAGGCCACCGGCGATTTTCGCCTTTGCCGTATCTCTGTCCGGATAATCGACCTTCAACAATTCCACCGCTTTTTTCCGCACATAAGGCAAATCAGGACTGATCAATCCGCGGGACATCCGCAGGTCCACCGCGTTTTCCGGCAACTCGAAAGCGTGGGTTGGGCGATTGTGACAATCGATGCAGTCCATGGCCCGCTTTTCGCCCTTTTCGAGTTGCTCTTTGCTGGCCTTGATGTCGGAGGAGACGTACTCGATGGTCTTCCCTTTGTCGTCTGTGTAGTACACCACGGGAATCACCTGTCGTTTGTCATCGATCGAGATGTAATGGATTCGCGAACCCTCATCCAGATGGCGGCCGTGAATGCCCACGGATCCCTGCCATGTCCGGCCGCCCACTTTCAGCAGGAGCACGGTGGTCAACGGCGTATTCTTCTCATCTTCCTGAAAGCTCTTTTTCACCAGGAACTTGTCGCCTGTGAACCGCGCGGGCCAGTGGCACTGCTCGCAGGTTTCCCGCGCGGGACGCAAATACTTCACTGGCGATGGAATCGGCCGGGAATAGGTTTTGAAGGTGACGGCAAAGACCTGGCGCAACCCGGAGAGCTTGGAGCGTACGAACCAGCCGGCCCCCGGGCCAATGTGGCACTCGACGCAATCCACGCGCGAATGAGGCGAACCTTGGTAGGCGCTGAACTCCGGGGCCATCACCGTGTGGCATGTCTGGCCGCAAAAGGTCGTGGTGTCCATATAGGAGACGCCGCGGTAGGAGGCAAATCCGAAAATCATGACATTGAGTGCGGTGGCCACAGCGACGAACATCAGCCCATTGCGCACCATGGGCGACGTCGTATCGATGGCCGGGTAGACCGATGGCAACTTCCCTGCCGCACGTAGTTTCTGCCGGCGAAGCAGAATGCCGATGGGCATCAAGATCAGGCCGAGAATAAAAACACCGGGAAGGAGCAAAAACAGGAGGATTCCCACGTACGGGTGGGGAGGACCCGGGAGCATGAAGTCGTAAATCCAGAAGCCGATGAGAGTGATGGCGCTGCTGGTCGTCAACACAACGCCGACGAGACTCAGAGTGTTCTGGCTCAGGTAATAGATCAGCCTGGCCCAGTCTTTTATTGTGTTTTGCGGACTCATAGCCCGAAATTTCCTCGCCTTCTCAATTGAAAACGGAAAGCTGCTTCGCGAGAACCACACGAGCCCTGCCGAAGGATACAGAGGGCCCGTGCGCGAACTGCATTGTTGTGGGCCTGCCGGGCAGGCCCACCGGCGAACTTAGTTAACGAGCGTCCGGGCGAGCAATCACCTCAGATCCTCCCTGCGCGATCTACTTCAGGGTGGCCAGATAAGCCGCGACTTCCTTCACCTGGTCCGCTGTCAAGCTCTTCAAACTGGCATGCTTTGGCGATGTGGCAATCTCTTTCTGGATCTGATCCGCCGTCTTACCCTTGATCGAGGGCGACTTCATGGCTTCCTTGCCGGCAGCATCCGGGCCGTGGCACGCAGCGCACTTAGCCTTGTAAGTCTTCTCCCCGTTGGCGGCATCCTGAGCGCGAGAAACCGAGCCCACCAGGCACAGCATTGCAACTAATGCGATCCCTGACAGAACCTTCTTCATCACTTCCTCCTTGTTTGTTTTCCCTTGCACGAAGCGCGTAGAAGCGTCCGCGCCTCGTGCAGACATCGATTCGAGGACTGCTGTCTTCTACTTCTTCAGGGAGCGAACGTAGGCGACCAGATCCTTCACCTGGTCCGGCGTCAACGACTTCGAGGCCGGCATTTTTGGCGGTTTGCCGTTGGTGATGACCCCGCTCAGATCGGCGTCACTCTTCTTCTGTACATCCGCAGCGGTCAGGTCTGTGTTTGGCATGGAGGATTTCCCCTTGCCATCCGCTCCGTGGCACATCGCGCACTTGGACTTGTACGTCGCTTCGCCGGCTGCGGCATCCGCCTTTGCCTGCGAACCCAGCAGACAAATGCCCGCTAACAGCGCTGCGGCCAGTGTCATCGCTCCCGCGTTCTTCGTCGCTTTTTCCATGTTGCTCTCCTCATTAAGTTTCGGCGAGGACCGCTCCCGCTTCCCCCCCGTCTTCAAGATCCAATATCGAACAGGCAAGATATTCGGGTGCACCCGCAAATGGCGAGGCTCATCTGCATCCGGAGGCCAGCCCTTCGAATGTTCGTGATAAACGTAATAGCCCCATCGGGCGCGTCCTGTCCAGTGCTTTACCACACTCTATTCAGGCCGGGCGGTCCCGAGGTTCGGATCAGGCGCTTGGGTAGTTCAACTGGGAAGGGATGTCTACCCGTGCGTTCGCGTCACGGGAAGGTCCGAAAGGATACTTCATCGTTGCAGCAGCTGAGAAAAATGTCAATGAAATTGACAGTGATCGTTGAAAAATTAATCAAGAGATACGCGACTTTTTTAGTCCTGAAACCGGCCCGTTACCGTGCACTGTGACTTCCTTTTTTTGGTATCTTCTATAAACAGGTCTGACCTATAATCCCCGAGCCTTTACCCGCCCGCCGAACCGGCTCCGAGTCCGGTCCCGGCACCTATGCTTCAAGGAGCTGCCTTTATGAGAAAAGTTTGGACTTCGCTGGTCACGGCACTCTTCCTGGCCGCCTTCACCGGTTCGCGCGTGACTGCCGCCGACGACGTCAAGGAAGTGGATCGCGTGGAGAATTCAGGCAAGGTCATGTCGGAAATCCTGAATGTTCCAGACGACATCCCGCAAGATATTTTGAATAAGGCCTACTGCGCGGTGGTGCTGCCCTCGGTTCTGAAGGCGGCCTTTATCGTTGGCGCCAGTTACGGACGGGGCGTCATGACCTGCCGCCGCGGCGCCAATTTTGACGGTCCCTGGGGGCCACCGACCATGATGGCACTCGAAGGTGGAAGCTTTGGCCTGCAGATCGGCGGCGAGGCAACGGATTTTGTTCTATTGCTGATGAGTGACCGGAGCGCGAAGGGCATCCTCACCAGCAAGGTAAAGCTCGGCGCGGATGCCTCTGCTGCGGCCGGGCCGGTGGGCCGCACGGCAGCAGCCGCTACCGACGCCACGATGCGGGCGGAAATCCTGAGTTATTCCCGGGCGCGCGGCGCGTTTGCCGGCGTATCTCTTGAAGGTTCCACGCTTCGTCCGGACAACGACGCCAACAAGAAGCTCTATGGAAAAGAGATAAGCGCGGAAGCCATTGTCTTAAAGGACGCTGTGAAGGCTCCTCCCAGCGCCAAACAACTGCTCCACACCCTGAACGTGAAGTCTCCGCATCGCAAACCCTGAACTCAGACGTCGAGAACTCTTCAGGCTTCTTCGGACGCCTTTGACAGCGCGCTCAGGACAACTGATAGCCTTGTGAGACGAGCTGCGGCCCCATCGGAAGCGAATGCGGAGGGATGTGTGTCAGTGCATAGATAGCGTTCCCTAGCGCAGGGGCGATCCCGAGAATCGGCGCTTCGCCCGCGCCCACGGAAGGCTGGTCCTTGCGATCGATCAGGAAAGCGTCCATCTGAGGAACATCGCGGAATCGGGGCACGCGGTATCTGGAAAACATGTTGTTTAGAATCTTCCCATTCTCAAATTCGATGGCCTCGAAGATGGCTCCGCCGAGCCCCATGATGTTCGCCCCGATCAGTTGGTTGCGCAGCCCATCCGGGTTCACGATCGCGCCACAATCGAACGCCGTTAGCACGCGCTCGATCCCAATTTCACCTGTTTCGGGCTTGAGGAACGCTTCCACAAACGTGGCCATATAACCGAGTTTTTCGTAGCCGCCTCCGACGCCGAAGCCATGATTTGCAGGTCGCGGTTTGTCCCAGCCAAACTGCTTGCCGCCCTGTTCGAATACCGCCCGCAATCTTTCGTCTTTCAGGTTTTTCAGCCGGAATTCCAGGGGATCCATTTTTAGCGCTGTGGCCACCTCATCCATATGGACTTCCCGCGCAAAGTGATTGGCGGTGGCCGCGAGCGCGCGATATGAACCCTGGCGAAGCGGCGAGTCCACGGGATGAAATTCGATTCGCTGGTTCGGAACTTCGTAGTAGGTTCGAATCCCCGCGGCGCCTGAATTGTAGTTGTGAAATTCCCACGCAGTGAGTTTTCCTTCGGCATCGACGGCGCTGCGGACGTCGATCACGCCTGCAGGCCGGAAGTAGGCCCAGGTGAACTCCTCCTGACGGGTCCATACGACTTTCACGGGACGTTTGGCCGCGCGTGCCAGGCGTGCCGCTTCAAGTGCCGCATCGCCGGTATGCTTTCCGCCGTAGCCGGAACCCGTGTCCGGCATGAACACGCGCACCTTCTCTTCCGGCAAGTGAAATGCCGTGGCGAGTTCACTGCGTACACCGAAAGGCCGCTGCGTGCCGGTCCACACCGTGAGCTGGTCGCCGTCCCACCGCGCCAGCGCAGCGCGGGGCTCGAGCGGAGCGTGCGCGATGTAGGCGATGTTGAACGTGGAACTCAGCCGCCGCTCGGAGGACGCGAGAGCCTTTTCGAGGTTTCCTGTTTCGTGGCGCGAATTGCGCTCTTCGTCGGCAATGGCATTCTTTTTGAGGTATTCGAAGATCTCCTTGCCTGAAGGCTGCGGCACAGTTTTCCATTCCGCGTGAATCGAAGCAGCTGCTTTTTCCGCAAGAGGGGTACTCGGCGCGGCGACAGCGAGAAAATCTCCGTCGCGCACCACAGTGACCCCGGTGATTTGCTCCGCGGCACGCGTATCGGCGGAAACCAGCGTTGCTCCAAAGGAGACCGGACGAACAACCTTGCCGTACAACATGCCTTCGGCACGGCAGTCGTAAGGATAGCGGTGCTTCCCGGTTACAAAATCGCGTCCATCGACCTTCGGGACAGGCTGTCCTGCAATCTTCCATTGCGTTGGCGGTATCAACGGGTCTTCGGCGGGGAGCAGTTGCGTGATCTGTTGCCCCTTGACGAGTTCGGAATAAGTGGCCGAGCGATTGGATCTGGCCTCGACAATCTTCCCCTCCACGGCAGCAAGGCGAACCGGATCCGTGTTCCACTGTTTCGCCGCCAGCGACAGCAGAACGTCTCGAGCGGCCGCAGAAACCCTGCGCAACTGCAGATTCATCACCGGCGTCGTCCGGCTGCCAAAGGTCCCCATGTCAAAAGGCACAAGCTGGGTGTCTCCCATGACCATCCGCACAGAGGCCATTGGAACACACAACTCCTCGGCTACAGCCTGCGAGAGCGAAGTGCGGATGTTTTGTCCGACCTCCACTTTTCCCGTGAAGACGGTAATCTCTCCCTTTTCTCCGATATGCAGCCAGGCATCGATCTCCTGCGGCAGGTTGTCTTCCCCGCCGCGGCGTGTTCTGCCGGACTCCTGAAAGGCCGATGTCTTCGGAGCGGCGCAAACGACAAAAATCCCAGCACCAAGGAATTTGAAGAAGTCACGCCGGTCGCTTTCAAAAATGACGGCAGTTGGTGAGTGTAGTTCGTAGCGTTCCGGCTCCAGGCCCGCCGCGAGTTCCGTCTTTCCGGTCATCGGACAATCTCCCTTCCCGCGGCTCCGGCTCTTCGAATAGCCGCAATGATCCGGGGATACGTTCCGCAACGGCAAATGTTGCCCTGCATGAATTGCAAAATCTCCGAGTCCGTCGGGTTTTCCCGGCTGTTCAGGAGCGACACAGCCGACATGATCATTCCGGAAGTGCAATAGGCGCACTGCATGGCGCCTTCAACGAGAAATGCCTGCTGAACGGGATGCAGATGATCGTCTTTGGCGAGGCCTTCGATTGTGACGACGGATTTCCCGGCGGCTGCAGAGACCGGGGTCATGCAGGAGCGGTGGGCCCGGCCGTCCATCAGCACGGTGCACGCGCCGCATTGCCCCTCGCCACATCCGTACTTTGTACCTGTCAGGTCCAGTTGTTCACGAAGAACAGAGAGCAAACTACTGTCGGGATCGGCGTCAACGGAGAAGGACTGCCCGTTAATCCTGAGGGAATACTTGGTAGGCATGCCAACCTCTACGAGATTCAGTCTACGCCAACCGGAAGTACGGCGCGACGTCGCTATCTCTTTTCGGCTCCGGAGCTGCCCGTTACCAGCACGTTGCTGCCGATCCCGGAGGCCTGTCCGCGCACGTGATAGACACGTTCGGTTGCCTTTAGGAAATCCGAGGGTTTCGCGTCAGGAATATTCGTGAATTTTTTGCGGGTTCCCGTCCGTCAGTGGAAACCAGCTGCTCTGAATCTGCACCATGATCCGGTGTCCGCGGCGGAATGTGTGATTCACATCCTGCATGGCAAAATCCACTTCCTCCACCTTGCCCGGTGCGAAAGGCTCTGGCTTTTCGAAACTGTGGCGGAATTTTCCGCGGAATGGCTCCCCGCGCACCAAATGCTCATATCCGCCCATTGTGAATTCCGGCGCGCCCACGTCCGTTCGCGGCTCGTCGAGCTTGTTCTGGGGATCATAGACATCAATCAGCTTCACGTCCCAATCCGAATCCGTGCCGGTGGTCGAGACAAACAGACGCGGCGATACCGGCCGGCAAGGCACAGCGCCAGGACGGAGCAGACCTACAGTCTTGCCCCATCGCATCTTCTGCCAGGTTGTGGAGTTCTCGGGAGCGCTGGCTAGAAGCTGAACTTCAGGGACAACTGCATTTGGCGCGGCCCCACCGCGGTGTAGGTGATGACGCCGAATTGCGGGTCGCCGACCGTGGTATTCGGGGTACCGAACACCGGGTGGTTGAAGACGTTCTCCGCGTCGAGGCGGAGTTCGAGCTTCAGGTTTTCGTGACTCGCAGAAAGCCCAAAGTCCTTCGCAATCGAAATATTCACCGCGAAGAAGAAAGGTGACCGCACGTCGCCGGTGGCGCGTGGCGCATTGCCGAGGGTATAGGGGTCCGGAATTTGGAAAACATCCGGGTTTGCGAAGTAGTTGCTTACCCAGTTGCCGTCGGATCCACCCGTGCGTTTCGGAGTGCCGACAAGATTCGGCCGCTGCTGGCCATAAGTCGGTATCGGAGTCCCGCCATTTTCGACGAGAAAAGTCAGCGGGAAGCCATCTTGTATGGTCCAGATGCCCGCCGTTCGCCATCCACCAAGAAGAAGTTCGAGCGGCCATGGCATGCTGTTGAAGAAAGCTCTTCCGCGTCCGAAGGGAAGATCGTAGGTGTAGTTGATTTTCAGCATCTGAGGAACGTCAAACGTCGACAGGCTTCGGTCGAGCCAGGGCTTGTTGGGATCCTGAGGGCCGAGAATGTTGGCTGTTGTGCCTTGGAGCCAGCTCAGGTTGCCGTCATAAATTGAGGAATCGTCGATGGACTTGGACCAAACGTAGCTGGCGGCAAGCTGCAAGCCGTTCGAGTAGTTCTTCGACAGCGTGAGTTGCAGGGCGTTGTAGATGGAGTTGGCGATCGGCGGCTCATCGGTGGTAACGCTCGGAGAGGCGAGTCCGTTACCGCCGGCAACGGCAAATTGAGGAAAGGGAGCCAGCAGTTGGTAACCAGGCACGGTCGGGCTGTTGTTGTTCAGCACGCTGTTGGCATAGTACGGCCCGGTGAGAATGGAGGCGAAGGGATTGGGCACGGGGGCGGTCAGGCCGGAAATCACAGCCGGGCTCAGGCTCTCGACCCACGGCCCCAAGATATCAAGCGTATTTCCGCCGTTCAGATAGAGGTGCGTGCCCTTCTTGCCGACGTAGGTGGCGCTGAAGACCGTGTTGTAAGGTAGTTGGCGCTCGAGGCCGAAGCTCCAGCTCTGTTCATTGGGGGTGGTTGCGTAAAAGCTGTTGCGGATAGGACCGATCGCACCGTAACCAACGTCGTTCAGCAGACCGAGCGAACTCCCCGGCGGCTGTATCAATCCGTTCGGGTAGGGATTGCTGAGGTGCAAATACGGGGTCGCGCCATCGTTCTGATACGTGGTCACCGGATTGGTGTACTGGTTAAAACCCTGGGACCCGTAGCTCAACAGGCCATTCGCGCCGGAGCGGGTTGGGTCGTAATAAATGCCATAGCCGCCGCGGATCACTGTCTTGCTATTGAATTGATACGCGAACCCAAAACGAGGCTGGATGTCTTTCCAATCGGTCACCCAATTCGTGCGCGTGACCCCGCTGGCAAACACCTCCCCTCCCATCAGCTGCTGTGTGACAGTATCTCCGGTGAGCGGATTTTGGTACGTGATGCTGCCGAGCGGGCTTGTCACATTGGGGTCGAACCAGTTCATGCGGTTATGGCGTTCCGTCCGCGGCAGCGAAAAGTCGTAGCGCAGTCCCAGGTTCAATGTCAGTTTCGGAGTGACTTTCCAATTGTCCTGTGCAAACCAAGCAAACTGGTAGTTCTCCGTGGCCGGTTCGAATTGGATCTCATAGGTGCTGCCGTAAGGTGCCCCATTCGAGATCTGGCCCATCAGGAAGCTGGCCATGCTGTCGCCCCCGCACTGGGTAATGTCCGGGACCGGGCACTCTGAGCTGCCCAAAGCGTTGAAACTGAAAATTCCGAGCGGGGCATTCGTTTGAATATAGTTCTGCTGATGCAAACGTCCTTCCACACCGAATTTCAGCTCGTGGGTCCCATGGATCTTGGTCAGAAGTTCCGACAATTGGGTCGTATCCTGCCCCTGTTTGTAGTTGCCGTACGGGTCCTGTCCAATGCTGGTGTACGAAGCGGAGGTGTAGTCATTGATGGCGATGGCCGGGACGCCGAGGAAACCGTTTGTTCCGAGGTAAGACGGAAACCCCAGAGTGCCCAGGGGATCCGGGTTCAGGCTCTTGTTGTAGGCATAAATGTTCTCGGTACCGCGCGTGAACCCCAAAGTAGTGGTGAGAATCAGCGTGGGACTGAAAGTTGCTGTTTCGTTGATTGCGAACAGCCAGGACCCGCCCTGGTTTGGCCCACTTCCGCAGGGATCCGTGAAGTTCTTGAAGCAGTTGAAGGGAGTGTTGCTATTCGTGTCTCTTGAGAACTTCGCGCTGAGCAGGTTCTTTTCGTTGATGCGATAGTCGAACTTGAAATCAAATTGGTCGTTGGCACTTTTGTTGGCGCCGGAACCGATCCAATTGTCGTAGTTACTGCTATTCGGACCCGAGTAGTTGGGCAGTGGGAAGTAACTCATCATTTTTAGCGCGACAGGGTCGATCAGATTTCCTGCCACCGGTTGAGGTTCGAGACTCGGGGGCAAATTGGGGCTTCCGGGGCTGATATAGGTAGCAAGGTTGTTGAAGGGAATATAGGCGCTGCGGTACGCGCCTGCCGATCCGTTTGCCGGTGATTGAAACGTGCCGGTGTAAGGATCCCAGAGCTGTCCTGCGGCCACACTGCACTGACCGGTGGAATTGAATGTTCCGCCGTTGTCGGCGCACAGCTCGCCAAAGTCCCCGGTGCGCTCGGCGGCGCTCGGGACCCCAGCCTGCGGCGTAGTCAAGCTCGAATCGCGCGTGCCATCCCAATCGAAGAAAAAGAAAGCCTTGTCCTTCTTGATCGGCCCGCCCATGGTGCCACCGTAGTTGTTCCGGTGTACGGGGGCGATGGGTTGGTCCGCCGCATTCGCGAACCAGTTGTTGGCGTCGGTGATCTGGTTGCGAATATAGTCGTACACGCTTCCATGGAAGGAGTTGCCGCCGGAACGCGTGATCATGTTGACGACGGAGGCGCCGGAAAATCCGTATTCCGCGCTGAAGTTGGTCTGCTGCACCTTGAACTCTTCGACGGCCTCGGCCGAGGGCACGTAGGTAACCTGCGTGACCCCACCGTTTGGCTCGAAGTTGGTGATGGAAGCGCCGTCCATCAGAATGTCCGCACTGGCCCCGCGGCTCCCGTTGGATACAAAGTTTGTTCCGGTGTCGCTGACCGAGTTCTGGTCGCTCATGTTGCTTACGCCCGGCGTGATGCTGACAAAGTCGAGCACATAGCGGTCGACCAGGGGCAGATCGTTGATGAACTTGCGGTTGACCACCTGGCCGGTCACCGCGTCCTCGGTTTGCAGGGTCTCCGTTTGGGCCTGCACCTCGACGGATTGCGAAGCGCTGGCAACCTTCAGTGCCACGTTTGCCGTCGCGTTTTCGCTGACGTTGACCTTGATATTCGTGCGCACTTCCTTTTCAAAGCCCTGCATCTCGACCGAAAGCGAATACGTGCCGGGCGGAATGGAAGTGAACACATAGCGGCCGACACTGTCCGAGTTGGTAGTGAATGCAAACCCCTTGAGCTGGTCGGTCAGGACCAGGCGGGCTCCCTGAACAACGGCGCCGCTCGGATCCGTCAACTCGCCGCTGACGGTTCCGAAGTAGCCTTGCGCGCAGACGAGCAGCGGCAACAGGAGCAGGAATGCCAGGAGGCTTCCTTGGAAAAATGGTTCTGTGCAGTGGAATTGCGGCTTTGAAGAAAGTCCGATCATGGCCATCTCCTTTGCAAAGGCAAACCAGTGCAGTCGACACGCACCATCGTGCTTGCTGCTTCCTACATCGCACCGCAGGTTTTACGGACCGATCCCCTCGTTTCTCGGACATGCAACAAGCGAAAGGGGACTCAGTTGGGAGGTACTGCCCTTTTAAATCGATTCAAATACTATGAACCGCCCATGTCAAGGGCAAAATAACCGGAATACCAAAGGGAGAGTCAACCTGCCGATGTTCCTCGAACCAGGGCGTCTCGTCGCGGGCATCCGCTCACCTCTGCCCCAGCGTCTGAGTACGTATATCTGAAGAGCGGGCAAGGGATTGAGACTCCCGTGACGGAGGTAAATCGACCGATGAAGAGATGGCTTGTTCTGGTATCTTTGCTGTTCGTCGCGGCTGCCGGCCGCTCGACAGCGCAGAGCGCGGGCAGCAGCATAGATAAGGGCTTCCTTAACTACAAGACGTATAAGTGGGTGAGTATCCCGAGCCCGCAACAGTTGGACGAACTGACTGCTGCTCAACTCGTTGGAACCCTGGAGGTGGAGCTCGCAAGGAAAGGGCTTAGCAAATCAAAGTCCGACAGTGCGGACCTCTTCATCGCGTACCAGGTGGTTCGCACAGGCAACAAGGAGCCGAATCATTATGACGTCGGCGCGACGTATGGCTCGGCCGGTGGCGACACAGGAAATGGGGGAGCCACGATTACTACCATACATTCCGGGCAATTGATTCTGGACATGTACGACGCCACGTCAAAGAAGTTGATCTGGCGCGGCATCGTGTCGAACGCCATCGACGCGGACGCCAAGCCCGACAAGAAACAGAAGCACATGGACAAGGCTGTCGAGAAGCTTCTGAAAGACTATCCGCCACAGAAGAAGTAGGTCCCTGCTCAATCTCCCTGAGCCACGGCGAACCTTGCCGAACCAGCGGCCTCCTGAAGAAACTGCCTCATCGCTTGGGCAATTGCCTCTACGTGGGTTTCCAGGGCAAAGTGACCGGTATCCAGAAACTGGACCGTGGCATTGGGGTTGTCGCGGCGAAACGCTTCGGCGCCCGGCGGAATGAAATAGGGATCGAATTTTCCCCAGATGGCAAGAAGCGGCGGCTTGGACTTGCGGAAATAGTCGTGGAAGGCCGGGTAAAGCTTGACATTGTTGGCGTAGTCCAGGAAGAGATCCAGCTGAACTTCCGCGTTGCCCGGCCGACCGATCAGGACGGCGTCGAATGTATATCCTTCGGGTGAGATGGCCGCGGGATTCGGAATACCCACCGAGTATTCACGGCGAATCCCTTCGGGCGTGAGGGCAGCACGAAGCGCTTCTCGATGGGCGGGAGAAGGATCGCTCCAGTAGCGGCGGATGGGTGCCCACGCGCTGCCCAGGCCTTCCTCGTAGGCGTTCCCGTTTTGCGAGACGATGGCGGTGACTCGCTCCGGCCGGGCCATGGCCATTCGAAAGCCAACAGGCGCTCCGTAGTCGAAGACATAAAGCACGTACGATGTCAGATGCAGTGCCTCGGTAAACGCCAGTATCGTGCGCGCCAGCGCCTCAAACGAGTATCTGTAATTGCGGCGCGCAGGAACTTCCGTAAAACCGAACCCGGGAAGGTCGGGGGCGATAACGCGGTAGCGGTCGGCAAGCCGCGGGATCAATTCCCTGTACTGAAAAGAGGAAGTGGGAAATCCATGCAGCAGAAGCACGACCGGCGCCTGCGGATCTCCGGCTTCGCGATAGAACACGCTGACGCCATCCGCTTCGATGCGGCGTGTGTGAACGTGCGGCACGGCGGGAGCCCGATGTGACTGCGGTTGCGCGACAAACGATGGCCGGACCTGCGATGGCGCAGGTTTTGCCTCTTTGATGGTGGAGAAAAGCCCATTGAGCCCTTCAGCCATAGTCGGGTGCGCGAGAATGGCCTCCCGCAGAACGCTATAGGGGAAACCGCCGAGCATGGCCATTTGCACGACGGCCATGACTTCGCCGGCCTCGGAGCCGACCATCGTAAAGCCGAGAATGTGATCGTTGTCGGGATCCACCAGGGCTTTCAGGAAGCCGCGGTTTTCGCCGGTCGTTCGCGTTCGCAGCACGGCGGCCGCGGGAATCTTCGCCGCGCGAACCGGGATGCCGCGCTGCTTTGCTTCTGTCTCCGTGAGGCCGATATGGGCAACCTGCGGATCGGTGAACAGGCAGGAAGGCATAAGCCGGTCGCGCGTCGACCGGTTCCCGCCCGCCAGATTGTCGCGGATGATCCGGAAATCGTCGAACGATGCGTGGGTGAATTGCGGGCTGCCTGCACATTCGCCAATGGCCCAGACACCGGGTGCGGTAGTCTCGAGCCTGTCGTTTACCTTTATATATCCGCGTTGATCGAGCTCAATGCCGACGGACCCGAGGCCGATTCCCGCCGTGTTTGGCGTGCGGCCGGCGGCGACTAGAATGTCGCTTCCGGCAACCGTCGTCTGGCCGGAGGGAGTGAGCAAAACGACACTGACGTTCTCGCCGGAACGGCCGTCAACACGAACAATTTCCGCGGAAGCGATCACATCAATTCCTTCGCTTTCGAGGAATTCCACAATCTCCGCGGCAACGTCCGGATCCTCGTTCGAGAGAATGTGCGGACCGTCTTGAACAACCGTGACGCGGCTGCCAAAGCGGCGATAGGCCTGCGCAAATTCCAGGCCCACATAACCGCCACCGATGACGATGAGGTGAACAGGAAGACGGTCAAGTTCAAGAAGTTCCATATTCGTAAGTGGTGCACTCTCCGCCAAGCCCGGCACAGGCGGAATCGTGGCATGAGTTCCGAGATTTAGAAAGATCCGTTCGGCCAGCAACGTGCGTGTGCTGCCGTCATTCATGTGAACCTCGAGCATTCGGGGGCCCACAAATTTCGCCTGACCGAGGATCAGCTCCGTGCCGAAAGTTCTGTACTTGTCCAGATGCATTTCGACCAGGCCGTGGACCATCTCGCGCTTTCGATTTCGCACCACCGTCATGTTGACGGGAGCGGGAGCGGCCATGCTGCCGAATTTGCCCGCGTTATAGACAAGATTGGCGACTTTGGCGCTCCAGATCTCGTTCTTGCTGGGAAGGCAGTTGATGTTGGGGCAGGAACCGCCGATCCAGCGCCGCTCAATGACCGCGGCTTGCTCTCCCGATTCCGAAAGGTGCCAGGCCAGGTATTTGCCGCCCTCGCCGCTGCCAATCACGATGTTTTTGTAATTCTCTGTACTCATAGGAAGGTCCTTTCAAACCGCGAGTGAACGGAAGCCGGAAGCTACCCCTCACCCGAGCATGCGGCTGCTCCGCCTTGGATGTCCGAGACGGGAGCGCAGAGAGCGTTCGACGAAGGGGTGTTTCGAGCGCGCCACTCTCCGCGACGCGCTTTTATTGCTGCCAGCCGCCGCCGAGCGAGCGGTAGAGTTGCACAAGGCTCTGGTACTCATTGCCGCGGGCCTGCGCGAGAGTAAGTTCGGCGTTATAAAGGGCGCGCTGCCCGTCCAGTACTTCGAGATACGTTGTGGTCCCTCCGGTATACCGCATATCAGAAAGCCGGACCGATTCCTGCAGGTCAGCGACAGAGTCCTCCTGGCGAAGTCGCACCTCATGGAGCTTTTGATAGCCAATGAGCGCGTCAGACACCTCACCGAACGCGACCTGTATGGCTTGCCGGTAAGCGAGCAAGGCCTGCTGATATTGCGACTTGGCGTACTTCAGGTTTCCGGTGAGCGCGCCACCCGTGAAGATGGGCTGGCTCACTTGCGCGCCGTAGGACCAGATTCCCAGTTGCGAACTCATCAAACTCGAGAAGGCGCTGCTTCTCCCAAAGGAGCCTCCGCCCGATCCAGTCAGAGAGATCTGCGGAAAGAACTCTGCTTTGGCGACCCCGATTTCGGCGTTTGCCGCCACCAGATTTTGTTCGGCCTGCCGGATGTCCGGGCGGCGCTCAATCAGTGTCGAAGGAAGTCCGCCGGGAACTTGGGGGGGCAGGGGCTGTTCGATCAGTGGCCGTCCACGCGTCACGCCCTGGGGATAATTGCCGAGGAGAATGTTGATGGCGTCTTCTTCCTGAGCGATCAGTCTTTCCAGGTCAGGGATCGCCGCATTCGCGGTGTCGAGAACTTGCTGAGCTTGGAGGACATCCAGTTTCGTCGCCACGCCATGGTCGACGCGCAACTTGGTCAATTTGACGGAGTCTTGCTGCGTCGTGACAGTTTCATGGGTGATTTGGAGCTGGAGATCCAGCTCGAGCAAAGTGAAATAGTCGCTCGCGACGTCGCTCACGAGCGTCAATATCACGGTTTGTCTTGCATCCTCGGTGGCCAGAAGCTGGGCGCGGGACGCTTCCGTCGCACGGCGCAGCTTGCCGAACAGGTCCAATTGAAAGGCGGCATCGGCTGTCAGTTGGAGGAAATTGTAGCTGGTCTGGAAGGTTCCTTCTTTTCCGCCGGCAAAAGTGCCGTTACCTGCCACCTGCGGAAACAGACTCGAACGTGTGATTGTCACCGCCGCGCGCGCCGCGTTGATGCGCTCGGTGGCGATTTGCAGATCGTAGTTCTGCTTAAGCGCTGTTCGAATCAGCTCCTGCAATTGCGGATCCTGAAAGACCTGCCACCAGGGAAGATCCGCGTAGGAGGCTTGTGCCTGAGACGGTGAGTTCGGGCTCAGGTCCCGATACACCGCGGGTGTCTGGACAGCGGGCCGACGGTAATTCGGCCCCACCATGCAACCGGCAAGCAAGCCGAAACCGAACGGCGCAATCAGTACTTTTGCGAGTTTCGTGAGTTGCATCTCAGTCTCCTGGCGCCGGTTCAGGTGTTGCCGGAAGCGCTCCTCGAGCGGGCTCCCTCGCCGCGCCAGACAACTTCTCCACGAGATAGAAAATCGGCGGAACAAAAAAGATTCCCATGAAACTGGCGGCGAGCATTCCTCCGATAACCGTGGTTCCCATGATCTGCCGGGCCACCGCGCCGGCGCCGGACGCCGTCCACAGCGGAACACAACCTAAAATGAATGCGAAGGATGTCATCAAGATCGGCCTCAAGCGGAGCCGGGCCCCTAGAAGCGCCGCATCCGCCAGCGGTTTGCCTTTCTCAAACTCGTCTTTGGCAAACTCCACAATGAGAATGGCGTTTTTTGCAGCCAACCCGATCAGCATGACCAGTCCGATCTGCGAATACACATCGTTCTCGATCTGCAGCATGTACGGCGGCAGGAACAAACCGCTGAGCGTGCGGCGCAGCCACAGAACGGCAAACGCCCCGAAGATTGCCACCGGCGTGCTGAGCAGGACGCTGAACGGCAGCGACCAGCTCTCGTAGAGCGCCGCGAGAATCAGGAAGACGAATAGCAGCGACAGTCCAAAAATTGCCGCGGGCGGCACGCCCTCACGTGCCTTCTGCTCCTGAAACGACATTCCGGAGTAGTCGAAGCCCATTTCCCGCGGCATCGTCTGTTTGAAAACTTCCTCGAGCGCCGCTGTGGCTTGATCGGCGCTATAGCCGGGCGCGGCGCTGCCGTTGATCTGGGCGGAGCGATACTCATTGAAGCGCAGCGTGAATTCCGGTCCAAGACGAGGTCTCACTGCCGTCAGCGTGGAGAGCGGAACATTCTCTCCGTTCTTGTTGCGCACGTAGAATCGCCCGACGTTCTCCGCTCTGACGCGGTCTTCACCTTCCGCCTCGATATACACCTGCCACTGCCGGCCAAAGCGGTTGAAATAGTTGATGAAATAACCGCCCATGAAGGCCTGAATGGTGCGGTAGACGTCATTGAGGGCCACGCCTTGCTTCAGCACCTTGTCGCGATCCACCTCCATAAATTGCTGGGGCACGGCAGGCAAGAATGTGGTGCTCAAACTGGCGATTTCCGGCCGCTTGCGGGCGGCATCGAGAAAAGTGGCCAGGTTCCTGGCCAGAAATTGGACATCGCCGCCGGAACGATCTTCGAGCATGAACGTAAAGCCGCCTGCAGTTCCCACACCGGGAATGGCGGGAGGAGAAAAGCCAAAGACAACCGCGGAGGGCACGGACCGGAACTTCTGGTTCAGAGTTGCTTTGAGTGTCTGGAACTGTTCCGCGCGGGTGGTGCGCTCATCCCAGGGCTTGAAGTTCACAAAAAAAGTGGCGTTGTAGGTGGTTCGAACGAAACTCAGCAGACTGAAGCCGACAAAGCACGTCGAGTATTGGACTCCGGGAGTATCCATGATCGCTTTCTCAACCTGCTCCACGACCGCTCTGGTGCGCTCGAGTGAAGCGCCATTTGGCAACTGAACGTTAACGTAGGCGTAGCCCTGATCCTCGTCAGGCAGAAAGCTCGTGGGGATGTGGTTGGCAAAGAAGCCGCCGGCTGCGGCAAACACCGCGAGCATTACGACCACTACCACGGACTTTTTCAGAAGCACCGCGCTCCACCGCACATAACCATCGGTCGCACGGTCAAAGACACGGTTGAACCCATCGAAGAACCTCCGCAGCAATCCCTTACTCGGCTTCTTTGGTCTCAGCAGGAGAGCAGCGAGCGCCGGGCTGAGCGTGAGCGCGTTGAACGCGGAAAGAAGAACAGAAATCGCAATGGTCACAGCGAACTGCTGGTAAAGCTTTCCGGTAATGCCAGGAATAAACGCCGTGGGCACAAACACGGCTGAAAGAACGAGGGCAATTCCGACGACCGGGCCGGACAACTCGTCCATAGCTTTCAAAGCCGCTTCTTTCGGCGTCATCCCCTCTTCGATGTGGCGCTCCACACCTTCGACGACGACGATAGCATCATCCACCACCAAGCCGATCGCCAGCACCAAGCCAAAGAGAGAAAGGGTATTGATCGAAAACCCGAACAGAGGAAACAAAACGAAAGTGCCCACCAAGGAAACAGGCACGGCCAGGAGTGGAATCAGTGTGGCTCGTATTCCCTGCAGGAAGACATAAACAACCAGGATGACGAGCGCCAAGGCGATCAAAAGCGTCACGACAATTTCCTTCATGCCTTCGGTGACGGCTCGCGTTGTGTCCAGTGCAACCACGTAATCGAGGTCCTGCGGGAATCGCTGCTTCAACTGGGTCATCAGTTTGTTCGCAGCGGCCGCCGCCTCCACGGCATTCGAACCAGGAAGTTGGTAAAGGGCGAGCACGGCGCTGGCCTTGCCGTTGAAACGGCCCGCGACGCTATAGTCCTGAGAGCCCAATTCGATGCGCGCCACATCGTGGACGCGAACCGTGCCTCCGTCGGGCGTTTCGCGCACCACAATCTTTCCGAACTCCTCGGGCGAAACCAAGCGACCCTGCGCGAGGACGGAATAGGTAAACTCCGTGCCTTGGGGTGCCGGCTCACCGCCCAATTTCCCGGCGGGGTTGACGGTGTTTTGCGCCTGAATGGCGCTGATAATATCCGGAACAGTAACCCCGAGCTTGGCCAATTGATCGGGCTTGACCCACATGCGCATGGCGTACTGTCCGGCGCCGAAGACCTGCACGTTGCCGATTCCTCGCGACCGGAGCAAAGGATCGACCAGATTGATGTAGGCATAGTTGGCCAGAAAGGTGGGGTCATACGTCCCGCGGGGGGAGTAGACGTCAATCAGCATGAGCGGCGCCGTAACCGCTTTACGCACCGTGATTCCGTAATTGTTCACATCGACGGGCAGCTGAGACGCGGCTTGCGTTTCGCGCGACTGGGCCAGAATGAAATCGTTATTCGGATCCGTTTTGGCATCGAAATCCACGATCAGGCTGGTTGTGGAGTTGCCGGTTGCATTGAGCGAATACATGTAGTTCATGTTGTCCACCCCGCTCATCTGCTGTTCGAGGGGAGTGGCGACGGACTGTTCGAGGGCTTGTGCGTCCGCGCCATCGTAAGTGGCAAGAATCTGGATTTCCGGTGGGGCGATGTTGGGGAACTGGGCGACCGGCAAACTCAGAATCGTCAGGCTGCCGACCAGCACCAGAACAATCGAGATAACCATCGCAACGATGGGGCGATTGATGAAGAACTTTGACATGGCTTCACTTCGCCTTCGCCTGCTGTTCAAAGGGTTTCGGGTTTACGAGGGCGCCCGAGCGCACCTTTTGTACGCCCTCGGCAACGATGGTTTCGCCAGGCTTCAGTCCTTCGGCGACCACCCAGTCGGATCCGACCTGGTCCCCGACCTTGACGTTACGGATCTCCACCTTGTGATCGCTGTTTACGACCGCGACTTGATAGCCTCCCTGGAGCTCCGAGACCGCGCGCTGCGGCACAAGCAGTGCATCGTGCTGCAGCCGGACGACGGCACGCACGCGAGCGTAGCCCCCCGGCCGGAGAATGTTTCCCGGGTTCGGAAACAACCCGGCGAGTCGAATTGCTCCCGTGCCCTCGTTGACCTGGCGATCGGCAAAATAGAAGCTACCTTCGTGCGGGTATGTCGACCCATCCGCCAGGATCAGTTGGAGACGCAAGTTCCTGTCGGCTTCAAGACGGCTCGACTCGGTGGGAAAGCGCTTTCGCCAAGCAAGATACTGCGGTTCGCTCACGGTGAAATAGACCTTGATGGGATCGAGAGTGGAAACGGAGGTGACCGGCCCGCTGCTCGGACTTACGAGAGCGCCGACTTGCAGTTGGGCCTGGCCTGCAATTCCGTCAATGGGAGCCACGAGCCGCGTGAAATCCAGATTGATCTTGGCTGTTTCAACGGCGGCTTCGTAGGTCTGGATTTGCGCCTTGACCGTCTCCACAGTGGCTTTGGCGGCAAGATTGTTTTGGACGGCGTTGTCGAGGTCCTGTTGGCTGGCCGCTTGTTCCTTTGCGAGCGGGGTGTAGCGGTTTACGTCAAGCTCGGTCCTTCGTTGCACGGCCTGGGCATTGGCAAGCATCGCTTTTGCTTGCGCCAGTTGACCTTCCGCCTGGTCGAGGGCCGCTTGAAAGGGTCGCGGGTCGATCTGAAAAAGCAGGTCCCCTTTCTTCACGAAGGCGCCTTCCTGGTAGCCCTGCCGCATCAAGTAGCCTGTTACCTGAGCCCTGACGTCTGCATTGACCAATCCGTCGAGCGTACCAATCCACTCTCCGTAAATCGGAACATCCTTTTGCTCGATCTGAAAGACCTCGACCTCCGCTGGGGCACCCGCTGGCGCCCCGGACACGCCCTTCGGGCGGATGGCGCCAATGATCAGTCCAACCACTCCCAGGCAAAATGCGCCCGCGATCCAATATTTGTATTTCGAAAGAAAGTTCATTTCCATCCCCCCGGCACTCTCGAATGTCGAAGTTGGATGCGCGAAACCTTCGAAACGTCAGATGGTTACGGCTTCGACAATGCGGAATCTTTTTGTGGCAAAAATGCCGAGCACCAGAAAAAGCATGAACACGGAAAGCTGGCGAGCTTGAAAGGGCCTTCCGATTGCATAGGAGCCAGTGCTTTGAGGGCGGGGACTTTCATAAACAGCTGCGCAACCAATACGAAGACGTTGAGATAGAGCGCTGTCACCGAACCTGCGACATAGGCGCGTCGCCACCCGCCGGCAAGCCTCCGGCTGTAAAGGGCATAGATGGCCACAGCCAGTGCGATCAGGGACAGCACTCCGAGGACATGAGAGGGAAGGAGTTCATGGAAGGGGAACAGGAACCCCGTTACGCTGGTCGCCACCGTTGTTATAAGGAAGATTGCGGTCCAACTACTCAACCGCTTTGCGCTCATCAACCCGAACACGACCACAAGACCCGAAACAATACCAACCAGGCTAAGCAAGACATGAAACAACGCGAACGGCGTCATACTCGAAATCACGAATCCCCCCTTTCGCCACCCCATCGTCGCTTTACGTGCCAGAGGCTACCGATCCCTGCGCTTACGCCGCGGGCTTCGTTCTCGCCCGGGCGCAAGACCTGAGCGCGATGGATTTGCGCAGTGCCGTGCGAGCGTGAAAGAAACGCCCTTTGGCCGCCGCCAGGGAGATGTCCAAAACGCGGGCAGTCTCCTTCATCGGCAGCTCCTGCAAGTGCCCGATCTCAACAACCGCCCGAATTCGTGGACGGAGCCCGCCGATGGCCTTGTGCAGGATTCTCCGCCTCTCCCCTTCCACGTAACGCTGCTCCGGATTTGGAGAGCGGTCCGGAATCTGAAGGTGCAACTTGGAGTCGCCGGTGTGGGCCAGGTCATCCGCGGAAATCTGGCGCGCGTTCCGATTCTTGCGGCGAATCATGAGCGCTGAATTGATTACGATCCGTGTGAGCCAGGTGGAAAAACTGGACCTGCCATGAAAGCTGTTGATGTGAACGAACGCTCTCAGCAGGGAATCTTGCAGAGCGTCCTCGGCATCCTCTCGATTGCGCGTGATGCAAAACGCGGACCTGAACAACCTTTCCCTGTGGGCTTCGAACAGAGCTTCGAATGCCTCCGATCTACCGCGCTTGGCCGCGGCCAGAAGCCGTTCCTCAGAGGTTTGCCCGATTCCTTCCTGGTGACGAAGATTCGCTTTGGGTGTATCGAGAGAATGGACTTGCAAATTCATTGTTACCTTCCTATGCCTGAAAGAGATTCACGATTGGCCTTTGGTTTATGGGACGACCCGCACAGGTATACAGAAATCGGAGACCGGTCCACATCCCGAAATGGAATGTTTTTTGATTACCTCTGGAAGGGAGAGGCGGAATACCACCTTTGGAGGATTGACTTTATCTATTTGCGGAAATGTACTCTTTCGTTAGGCGAATAAACCTTCGCGCCAGACACGTGGCCTGTGTATATGCGGTAACAAAACGGGTTGTGAGGACTTCATGGTTCGGGAGGACGCGGTGGAATCTCGATTTCCCTGCGCCCGAACAGATAGCCGTCAATCGAAAAGGCTCCAGGTCCAAGCAATGCAATGGCTATGGCGGTCACGATCATTCCGGAGTCCACCATTCGGGAATCGAGCAAGAGGGAGGGAGGCACAGGCAGCCAGGAGAGAGCCATTCCCGCGACGCATAGCCCCACGAGAAATCCTGCCAGAGGCGTCAGTAATCCGATGACCAGCAGGACGCCACCAAAGATCAATGCCAAGGCAGCGATCCACAGCAGGGCGGAATGGACCGCCATGCCCGGCAGATACAGAATCCCCTGGACGACTGCTGTAAACCCGACCGCAGCGCGCAATAGCAGCAGGCCTGTTCCAGGCCTGCCGCCCGGAAATGTGGAAAATAATCTCTGCAGAGTAGTTCTCCGATTTTGACCTTCGTGCAGGACTGACTCAACCTACGCCGGTGCAAACGAGCAAGGAAACCCCTCATTGCGGCATTTTTTGGTACCTCTTTGGGGGTAGGGGTTTTTGCTGACGGAATCTTGCACTAGAGGTGGATAATCCCGCGGCGCAGACCTATGGCCACGGCCTGGGTACGATCATTGGCGCCCAGCTTTTCCATGATGTGCTTGATGTGGACCTTCACCGTTTCTTCGGTAATGAACAGCCGCGCCGCGATATCCCGGTTTCTGTTCCCGTCGGCAACGCTTCGAAGGACTTCGATCTCCCGGGCTGTAAGCGCTTCGTCACTGAGGTGCTCTGCTAGTTGCGCCGCAACCTGCGTGGGTATGCGCTTTTTCCCGGCATGAACCTGGCGAATCACTTCGAGCAGCTCTTTGGGAGGCATGCTTTTCAGAATATAGGCCCGTGCACCGGCCTCGAGAGCTCGCTGGACTTCCACGTCGCCTTCAAACGTCGTGAGCATGATGATGCGCGCATCGGAGAATTCGGTTCGTATGGCGATCATCGTGTCGATGCCGCTCTTATCGGGCAGCCGGAGGTCCATCAGAGTCACGTCCGGGCGGTGCTTCCTGAACTGTTGAATGGCTTCCTGCCCGCTGGACGCCTGTTCTACCAATTCCATGTCCGCTTGCGTGTTGATGACCGTTCCAATCCCCTCGCGCAGGAGAGGATGATCATCCACGCACAAAACCCGAATTGGAGTAGACACGGTCATCCATCCTCTTCCGTAGGAGACCCTGAGGCCGTTCGATTTCGTTTGAGAGACAAAACCGCCCCATCCTTTGATGCCGCAGGCGAACTTCCGGATACGTAGGCAATGTTGCCGGGAACCGAGAGTTCCACCTCCGTGCCGGCGGCGGCGCGGCTCAAGACTCTAAGCTTTGCGCCGATTCTTTTCGCTCGCTCGCGCATGCCTACCAGCCCCCAGTGGCCGTCGCGCCCCGTATCCAAGACTTCGGGATCAATACCGACTCCGTTGTCACGGACCAGGACCCGCAGCTTGTCGGTCGCATATTCGAGCTCAACCTCAATGCTGCTGGCATGGGAGTGCCGGAATGCGTTAATTAAGGCTTCCCGCCCGATCGCGTAGATCTCATCACGAATCAGAGGCTGCAAGGGACGTGTCGCTCCCTCTACGATGACGTGAAAATCAGACCCTTCGGTGGCAGTCAACTCCTGCCGCACTTGCGAAAATGCCTGTCCGAGATCGATCGAACCGTGCGGGCCTGTGCGAAGACCGGTAACCGCGTTCCGGCCCTCTTCAATGACCTGCCCCATTAACTGCAGGACACGCCTGACCAGAGGTTTGGCCGGCGAATTGTCGGGAAGCTGTTCTTCCGCGACGTGCAGCTGCATGGAGGCGCTCATGGATCCCTGTAACAAGGTGTCATGAAGTTCCTGGGCGATGCGAGTCCGCTCCGCCAGGCGCTCTTCAAACCGCATGTTCATTTGCCGCGTCAGACGGACGGTTCGAAGATGAAATATCAGTATGATCACGGCAGCAAGAGCCAGCACAGCCGTCAACCGGAACCACCACGTTTGCCAGAACAGTGGCTCGATTTCAAAGGGCAGAACCGCTTCCGGGCTGTTCCATAGTCCGTCGCTGTTGCTGGCCTTGACCCGAAACTGGTAGGAGCCCGCACTCAGGTTCGTGTATACAGCTTCCCGCGCAGAGACCGGGGCACTCCAGTGCTGATCAAATCCGTCCAGTCTGTACTGAAATTTCACCCGGTCCGGAACCGAGAGACTTAGACCCGCGTAGGAAAAGGTGACTCTATGCCCTCCCGCCGGAATGCGAAGGTTCTTCTGCAATTCCAGGGGACTGCCATCCGAGGAAAGCCCTTCGATTTGTACGAACGCGGGAGCCGAACTGACCACCGCCCGGGAGGTGCTCACAACCGAGAGGCCGCGATTCATCGAAAACCAGATTCGCCCATACGTGTCTGCGAAGACGGAATACTGTCGCTTTACCCCCTCCACTCCCTGGAGGCCATCCTCGATTCCGTACTCCCGCACATCCCGCGGGTGGGAACCGCCACCAAGAAGTCCATCGCGCCTTGCGGACAGCACGTGATTCGAAGTCGCGATCCATAACCGCCCTTCGCGGTCTTGCTGAATTCCGTATATTTCCTCGCCGAGCGACGCCGGCTCGGAATCAGGCGCCAGTATTCGGCCGGACCTCAGAAAAGCAAGTCCGGACGCAGTTCCGATCCACAGCACCCCGTCCGGGTCTGAAAACAGACAGTTCACATTATCGCCAGGCAGACCGTCACGAACCGTATAGGTGCGCCACTGGCCGTTTGAAAGCGCGCTCAGCCCAAGGGGGGTCCCGAACCACATGGTCTTGTCGGGGCTCCCCGCAATGGTGGTGACCGTGTCGGACGCCAATCCGTTCGTTTTCGAATACGTTGTGAAGTGTCCGTCCCTGTATTCGCTGATCCCGTCGCTTAGCGTTGCCACCCAGACCGTTCCGTCCTCGCCACGATAAACCGCGTAGACGCCGTTTTGCGGGAGTCCATCCGCTTCCGTGTACGTTCTTGTAGTGATTTGGCCTTTGTCATAATAGAGGTGCGTCAGTCCGCCCAGTTGCCTGCCGATCCAAAGCTCGTTCTTGTTGCCGGCGATCGAATAGACCACATCCTGGCTCAGCCCATCATTCGTCACGGTTCCGCTTTTTCCATCCTTCAGCCAGTGCAGCCCACCTTCAAACGGAGCGAACCAGGCGCGTCCTTCGTCGTCGACGTAGATCGGACCGCTGCTTTCCAACTGAAGACCTCCTACGGAATAGGTAATGAAAGTGGTGTCTCGCAGCCGCTCAATGCCCCGTGGACTCCCCGCCCAGAGATTTCCTTCGCGATCCTCAAAAAGCGCCGTAACCGGCCCATTGGTCGCGGGAACCTCTTCGGCCAAGGAGCGATCGTTGTATCGCAGGAGGCCGTTCGTCGTGCCTACCCAGATGTTCGAATCGCGGTCGCGAATCATGGTCAGAACCTTGACTTGCCGGAGCGTGGAAGGCACT